>Ga0315306_10000109_pt1 | contig 38631 bp, 38 predicted proteins | sample TDP1_MG_FD_203803 | JGI IMG/M metagenome (GOLD analysis project Ga0315306, IMG submission 203803) | Freshwater sediment microbial communities from Lake Towuti, South Sulawesi, Indonesia - TDP1 | ecosystem: Environmental > Aquatic > Freshwater > Lake > Sediment | place: Indonesia: South Sulawesi... | reverse complement strand
AGTCCAAAGGCTCAGGTTTATTTAGCGTCCCCTGCAACAGTTGCAGCTTCAGCTATAACTGGAAAAATTACTGATCCCAGAACCTTAGAGGCTTAACAGATATGATTTCTGGAAAAGCGATAAAGTATGGAGACAACGTGAACACCGATGTTATCCTTCCAGGAAAATACTTGGAACTATCACTTAATTCAATGGAACTGTCGAGACATGCGATGGAAGGGTTAGATCCCTCATTTGCAGAAAAAGTCCAAGGCGGGGCTATACTTGTAGCTGGAAAAAACTTTGGGTGCGGTTCCAGCCGAGAAGAAGCACCCTTAGCGTTGAAGTATGCTGGCGTCAAATGTGTGCTCGCCGAATCCTTTGCCCGCATATTTTACAGAAACGCCATAAACATCGGCTTGCCAGCCGTTGAATGCGGCGGTGTTTCGGGCAGGGTTGAAGAAGGCGACGAGTTGACTGTGGACTTAGAGAATGGAACAGTCAAAAACCAATCGAAGGGCGTAACTCTTTGCGTAACTCAACTCCCACCCTTCATATTGGAAATACTTTCTGACGGAGGTCTCATAGAAAACCTACGAAAGAAGATGAAGAGATAAATGACTGGCTACAAGATAGTGCTTATTCCCGGAGATGGGATCGGCCCAGAGCTGACTGATGCAACTTTAAAGGTTTTGGAGGCTGTTCAAAAGAAGTTTGGTCTGGGTCTCGAAATTATTGAGGCAGAGGCTGGGGACGACTGCTTCAAAAGAAGAGGCGTAGCTCTCCCTGACGACACCGTCCAAAAAATAAAGGGCTCTCACACGTGCCTAAAGGGTCCTGTAGGCGAAACAGCAGCCGATGTTGTAGTGAAGCTTAGACTCATGTTTGACCTCTACGCTAACATCCGCCCAATAAAGACCTATCCCTCAGTTCCAGAAGTAAGGTCAGGCATAGACTTGGTTTTTGTTAGGGAAAACACAGAGGACGTTTACAAGGGCTTGGAGTATTCCTTAGGCGACACCACCCTATGCTTACGAGTTATCACGAGGAGGGGCTCTGAGAGAATAGCGAAAAAAGCCTTTGAAATGGCGAGGAGACGAAATAGCAAGAGAAGGGTCACGGCGGTTCACAAAGCAAATGTTATGAAGATAACCTGCGGACTCTTTGCGAGTGTTTGTAGGGAAACAGCTCAGCAATACCCTGACATAGCCTTTGATGAACAGTACGTAGATGCCGCAGCCATGCGTTTGATTAAGGCACCTCAAGAATTTGATGTGATAGTTACCACAAACATGTTTGGCGACATCCTCTCCGACGAAGCCGCGCAACTGGTTGGAGGCTTAGGCATGGCACCGGGAGCAAACATAGGAGACAATTTCGCCATCTTTGAGCCAATTCACGGATCAGCTCCAACAAGAGTTGGAAAGCACACAGCTAATCCCTGCTCTATGATTTTAGCCTCTAAAATGATGTTGGATTGGTTGGGTGAGCAGCATAATGACCCTAAATGTTTAGCTGTTGCCAAGGCAATGGAAGACGCGGTGATTAAAACACTACATAAGGACATAACGGTTCCAGATTTGGGAGGAAGCGCCACGACTATAGAGATGGGGGAAGCTATTGCAGAAGAAATTGTTGGGAGTGACTAATTGAAATGGTTTTGTGCTTACTAAAACGTTGTTTGGAGGTTGAAAAGGGTTGAAGTCTCGAGATTTAGACTCTGTCCGCATCTTTGATACCACGCTTCGAGACGGAGAACAAACTCCGGGAGTGTCACTGACTATAGAGGACAAACTGGAGATTGCACATCAACTGGACATGTTAGGTGTGAATGTCATTGAAGCTGGTTCACCCATGTCTTCTGAAGGTGAAAAGAAGGCTGTAAGCGAAATAGCGAAAGCTGGGTTGAAAGCTGAAATTTGCGGCTTAGCCCGCACCATACGAGAAGATATTAATGCCTCTATTGAATGCGATGTCAAAAGTGTCCACACTTTTATCTCAACCTCTAACGTGCAGATGAAACACGCTATAGGTTTAACACCTGAACAGGTTTTGTCAGCTACCGTGGACTCGGTGCAATACATCAAAGACCACGGGTTGATATGCGAATTCTCACCTATGGACGCCACTAGATCCGAAATGAGATTCTTGAAGCGAGTATGCAAAGCAGCTGAGGAAGCAGGAGCTGACCGGATAAACATCCCTGACACGGTTGGAGTGATGACACCTCTAAGCATGCGAAAACTTATTGAAGACGTAAAAACTGTGGTGAAAGTCCCCATAAGTGTTCACTGTCACGACGACTTTGGCATGGCTGTAGCCAACTCGCTGGCTGCAGTGGAAGCAGGAGCCACACAAATACACGCCACTATCAATGGACTCGGTGAAAGGGCTGGAAACGCAGCTTTAGAAGAGGTTGTGATGGCGCTCCACCTAATTTACAAACGAAAAACGGGCATAAACACTCGATTGCTCTACGGCACTTCGCAACTGGTTTCCAGATTAACAGGGATTCCTATACAACCCAATAAGGCAATTGTAGGCGGAAACGCCTTTGCCCACGAGTCTGGCATCCACACTCGCGGAGTAACAGTGGTGCCCTTAACCTTTGAGCCTATAAAGCCTGAACTGGTGGGGAGAAGGAGAAGGCTGTCGGCTGGTAAGTTGGCGGGAACGCGAGGCATTAAAGTTGAGTTAGAAGAGACGGGAATACATGCCAACGAAGAACAATTAAAGGAAATTGTCAAGAGAGTCAAAGAGTTGGGGGACAAAGGCAAAACCGTGACTGACGCCGATTTGATGGCAATAGCCAGCGCAGTCATAGGAGAAGTTATCCAAGAAGAGAAGATCGTTGACCTGCGAGATTTGGCGGTTGTCACCGGAATCAAGGTCATTCCTACCGCCTCAGTGAAATTAGTTTTAGATGGAAAAGAATACGTAGCCGCAGAGACTGGCGTGGGTCCAGTGGACGCTGCCATAAAAGCCATACAAAAACTTACTCATAGTCTTGTGAATGTTAGGCTAAGCGAGTATCGCCTTGAAGCCCTAACAGGAGGCTCAAACGCTGTCGCCGAAGTAATCATAAAAGTTGAAGACAAGGACGGAAATATTGTCTCGGCGAGGGCAGCAAGAGAAGACATAGTTATGGCCAGTGTTGAGGCTATGATAAACGGAATTAACAAGTGCTTAATAAGAAGGCGAAGGTTGGGAAAATAGACAGAATGCGAATTGCTTTTCAGGGTGAAAGAGGAGCCTACAGCGAAAGTGCAGTTTACGCCTTTTTTGGGCTATCCGTGGATGTCAAACCTTGCAGAAACCTTTCAGACGTTTTTGAGAGTGTAGAGAAGGGTGAAACGGAATTTGGTGTGGTTCCCATTGAAAACTCCATAGAAGGGAGTGTAAATCAAACCTACGACCTTTTTCTAAAACACAACCTCAAAGTGTGCGGCGAAGTAATCCGCAAAATTGATCACTGTCTAATAGCCAACCCAAACACAAGGTTAGACTCTATCAAAGTTGTTTATTCCCATCCTCAAGCCCTAGCCCAGTGCGGAAACTTTCTGGAACGCTTAGGCTGCGACCTTATTCCAACTTATGATACGGCTGGCAGTGTAAAGATGATGAAGGAAAAGAAACTAAAAAATGCGGGCGCCATAGCCAGTGAACGGGCCGCAGAAATCTACGAAATGAAGATTCTTGCTAAGGAAATTGCTGACAACCCAAACAATTACACCAGATTCTTTGCCCTGTCTAAAAACGACTCTCCGCCCACGGGCAAAGACAAAACTTCCATAATTTTCTCCGTTAAACACATTCCAGGATCGCTGTATCACGCCCTTGAAGAATTTGCTAAAAGGAACATAAGCCTAACAAAAATCGAGTCGAGGCCGACAAAGCGAACGCCTTGGGAATACAATTTCTACCTAGACTTTGAGGGACACAGGCAAGAAGAAAAATGCCTAGAGGCTCTGAGGGGACTTAAGAAGAGGACGGTTTTCATAAGAATTTTAGGATCATATCCTAGAGCTTCTCAGGATTTTCAAAACCAAATGTGAAGTATAAAAGGTGCATGGTTAAGCAGTAAGTGGTGGTTAAAGCACTTTTTTGGAATATTTTACTGCTTCATCTAAGCTTTGAAATCCGTATTTAATTTCCTTAAAGTTTCGCCTAAGCGCCATTACGTCTTTTCTGACCTCTGAAGGCGCTTTCTTGCTCTTGATTACGTTTAGCATTAAATCGCATAAGTGTTTAATGTCGTCCTCTCTGAACCCTCTCCTTGTAATTTCTTGGAAGCCAATCCGAATTCCAGAGGGATCTTCTTTGTTGTTTTGGTCGTCATATGGCAGAAGATTCTTGTTAAGAATGATGTTGGCCTCTTCAAGGTCTTCAGCTACCTTTTTTCCGCCGCCGAATTTTCGAACGTCTGCTACGATTTGATGAGATTTGGTGAAGCCTCCCTTTTCACCCAACACTTTAACGCCATTTTCAAACAGGTACTCGCCTGCAGTCTGAGCGTTTTTGATGGTTTGTTTCGCGAGTTCTGCGCCAAAAACTTTCATTTCCAATGCTGTTAAGCCTAAGGCTGGAAGCCTTGCAAGGTGAGTGTTTGATGTGGTTAACGGAAAAACTGCGTATTGGACATTCCTTATCCCTTTTTCCATTCTCTCACTCTCAGCGTTGGCCAAAATCACGCCTCCTTGCGGTCCTGGAAAGGTTTTGTGAGTTGAAGCTGTTATGAAGTCTGCGCCCTCCTCAAGGGGATGCTGAAATTCTCCGCCGGCAATTAACCCCAAAACGTGGGCACCATCATAGACAACGTAGGCGCCCATTTCTTTGGCGACCTCACTTAGTTCTTTGAGGGGATGAGGAAACAGAAAAACGCTTCCACCGAAAGTTACTATCCCAGGCTTAGCCGCTCTAATTATCACCGCCGATTTGTCAGGGTCAATGTTCATGCTGTCCATGTCGTAGGCGTGATCAATGGTTTCTAATCCAATAACTTTTCCCGCGAGGCCTGTGTAGTCGTGAGACATGTGGGCTCCAGCGCTCAAGGGCGCCACAACCATCCTACTGTTCTTCGTAGCCATGGAGATGCCCTTAAAAGTGGCTAAATTTGCATGAGTACCTGAAACAAGTCTCACATCAACCCAGTTGTAACCAAACAGATTCTTCATTAAATCTGCGGCAGAATTTTCTATTTTCGTTATGTATTCTTGCCCTTGATAATGCCTTTTCCCAACGTGCCCTCTGAGGTCGTTCTCGCCCTCTGCGTATCTGGACTCTAAGTCTTGGGTTAAACTTAGGATTTCTCTTACTGCCGGAGATTTCAGTCCTTCGCTTGCTATGAGGTTTATGCATTCTGTGCCTCTGTATATTTCGTGTTTCTTACTAGCCTCAGCCAGCTCTGAGAATGTTTCAAAAAAGTTTTCTTTCCTAGACATTGTTTAACCAGCATTGTTTACATTTTAGTCCAATGAGTATTGTGGGACATAAATAAAAAGTTTCATTTTTCGAATAAATTGCTTGCTTTAGCTGAAAAATGTGGCATGATTAAGCAGATTTAACGCTTGTTCAAATTATTGACCTACTATGTTGGATAAGATTTCATAGGTTTTAAGGCTGTCCTTTCTTTCTACAACAATAATTGTATCAGTCCAACAAGAGATGAATTCTACGATGTTAATGTTCTGTTCTGCTAATAATGAAGTCAGAAATGCAACTACACCAGGTGTGGCTTCTAATTCTTCTGGTGAGTGTATGACAATCATAGCGCAATTTTCATGTATGTTCAATGTGTCAGTTATCTCAGCGAGGTTGTTCTTCTCGAGCAGATAAATAAATTTGCCTTCTAAATTCACGTGTATTCTCTCTTTTGTTTCTACTGGTTTGTTTGTAATAGCCACAGACTTTCCGTTATGAACTGTTACTGTGCTTTTCTTTAGGATTTGTAGAACTTTTTCCTCCCTTTTCTGTTTGCGTATTTGTAACTCATCAGAAAACCTCCTTAACGCAGCTTTTATCGCAGTTAAATTGCTTATTTTAAGCTCTTTTTGGATATGTCTGGATAATTCGCTAAGGTTAACTATGCCCTTTTCAAGAGCCTCTAGTATGTATGGCTTATTTTTCAGATAGTTTCTTACATCCTGTGCTACGGTCATAATGGACAAATGTATCAAATGGAACATTTAAGGCTTGTTCTGTAACAAATAAGTCGCAAAGTTTAAAAGAAAAGTCTCATGGTTAATGAGAAGAATTCAATTTACGATGGAAAGGAGTGAACAAGAAGGTTAAATGACGGAAACTGTTGTTTTTGCATACTCTGGTGGACTCGACACATCTGTATTGACAAAATGGCTTCAAGAGAAATACAATGCTAACGTAATAACAGTGACATTGGACGTTGGTCAACAAGATGATTTAAAAGCTATCGAAAAAAATGCGAAAAGCCTCGGCGTCTTAAAACATTATACAATAGATGCCAAACATGAGTTTGTCACCGAATATGTTATGCCAGCCATAAAGGCAAACGCCCTCTACGAAGGAAAATACCCAATTAGCAGCGCCTTATCACGACCATTAATCGTATTAAAGATGGTTGAAATTGCAAGGAAAGAGGGAGCTACGGCCATTGCTCATGGTTGCACAGGCAAGGGCAATGACCAGGTCCGTTTTGATGTAACAATAAAATCGCTTGCGCCAGATCTAAAAATAATAGCTCCAGTGAGAGAATGGAACCTTGCCAGAGATGAAGAAATAAAATTCGCCAAAGCAAATGGCATTCCGATACCTGTAGACGTAGATTGTCCATATAGTATAGATCAGAACCTCTGGGGTCGCTCCATCGAATGCGGAGTTCTTGAGTATCCGGATCGTGAGCCACCTGAAGAAATTTTTGAATTTACGGTTTCGCCGGAAAAGGCGCCTGACAGCCCTGAATATGTCACTATTAAATTTGAAAATGGTGTTCCAACAGCTCTAAACAATGAAAATTTGGATCCTGTAGAATTAATCCAGACGCTAAACAAAATCGCAGGGAAACATGGCGTCGGACGAATCGATCATATGGAAGATCGGTTAGTTGGGATTAAATCAAGAGAAGTTTACGAGTGCCCCGCTGCTACCGTCCTTATAGAAGCCCATAAGGACTTGGAGAAAACGGTTCTTACACGGCATGAGATTTTTTTCAAACAACAGGTTGACGCGCAATGGACTTTCCTCGCATACGCAGGCTTATGGATGGACCCGTTACGAGAAGATTTGGAAGGCTTCATAAACAAAACGCAGGAGCGGGTTTGCGGAGAAGTTAGATTAAAGCTTTATAAGGGTCAAGTAAGCGTGGTTGGGCGTTCATCTCCCTTTTCTCTATACGATTTAAACCTTGCAACATACAACATTGAAACATCCTTCGACCAAGCCTTCTCTAAAGGCTTCATAGAACTTTGGGGTTTTCCAACAGTAATTGCTCGATCTCTTAAAAATAAGGTGAACAACAAGGGAAAAGAATGAAGCTGACGGACATTCTAACGCAAAGAAGTCTTTCCTCAGTCCCTTTAGAAATTGCTCAGTATACCTCCTCGGTAAAAAGCGACATACCCCTCGCAGAATCAGTGATTGAAATAAATAAAGCACACATCGTGATGCTTACAAAACAAGGCATCATCAACATAAATGACGCATCCCAAATTCTCAAAGCTCTCGATGAGCTTCACCTCGACACAAATCTAGATCCAAGGCTTGAAGATGTCCACATGCACGTTGAAGCCTCTGTTATTGGTAAGCTAGGCGAAGAGGTTGGCGGCAAACTCCATGTGGCTAAGAGTCGCAATGACCAAGTGGCTGCAGCGATTCGGATGACTCTGCGAATATACTTGCTTGAAGTGATTCAAGCTCTGATCGAACTTCGTAAGGTGCTGCTTACCAGATGTGAAGAATATTCAAAGACAGTTATGCCGGGCTACACCCACCTGCAACACGGACAACCAACAACAGTTGCCCACCTATTTCTGGCGTATCAAGGCGCGCTTGAACGTGACACAGACCGGCTCATGGAAACATACACTCGAGTAAATTTGAGTCCCATGGGCGCATGCGCATTTGCAACTACCAGTTTTAACGTGGACCGTGCGTTTGTCGCTGAACTTCTTGGTTTCAATGGCTTAGTTGAAAATTCTATAGATGCTGTCAGCGCTCGTGACTTTGTTGTGGAAGTGTTAGCTGAGTTCGCATTGATTATGACCAATTTAAGCAGAATAGGCGAGGAACTCATTCTATGGAGCACCTCTGAGTTTTCAACGGTTAAACTTCCAGACGAATACGCATCGACAAGTAGCATTATGCCGCAAAAGAGAAATCCAGTGGTTGCGGAGCTGCTTAGGGCAAAAACTGCTCACGTTTATAGCGATTTGCTAGCGACATTAACAATTTTAAAGGCTTTGCCTCTAAGCTACAACCTCGACCTTCAAGAAATAACACCCCACTTATGGAACGCTTATGAAGTCACATTAACTTCCATAACCATGGCCACTGGACTTTTAAAGGGTCTCGAGTTTGATGTTCAACGTTGGCTTGAACTTCTTGCAACGGATTTTTCTACCGCAACCGAATTAGCCGACATGCTGGTACGCGAACACGGTATACCATTTAGAACCGCTTATGCCATTGTCAAAAAACTGATTCATAAAATGTCTTCTGAGGGGAAGCAGATGACAGACATAACTCCGGAAATTTTAAGCGCCGCTGTAATGGAAGCCACTGGCAAGAGTTTTCAAATAGATAGAGAAACGCTCCTTAAGGCATTGGATCCGATGGAGAGCGTCAGTGTTAAACGTGTGACAGGGGGACCTGCACCGATTGAAGTCTTAAGGATGAAGAATGAAAGAGTGAAAAAAATTGGTGTTGATGAACAGTGGTGTCAAACATGTCTTATCTCACTGAAGGAAGCGAGGTCTAGACTGCACGGATTGATTAAGAAGATCGAAGGAGGTGAGAGGGTTTGAATGCAAAGTGTCCAACATGTGATGCCCAAGTAATAGTGCCCAATGACGTTATCAATGGCGAAATTGTAGGCTGTCCTGACTGCGGAGCCGAATATGAAGTAGCCTTAACAGCCAAGGGTGAAATCGAACTTAAGCCCTCTGAAATCGAAGGAGAAGATTGGGGCGAATAAACCCAATGAAATCAATAGGGCTAGTCTATGACAGAATCCGATGGGATGAGAAAGCATTAATCAAAGCTTCGAAAAAAGCAAGCGTACCTTTGACCCCCATCGACGCTAAAGAAGTTTATATTAATGCGCTCGAAGACTCGGGGGTCATCAGAAACGCCTTCGGGGACATCGTTTTACAGCGTTGTGTAAGTTATTTTCGAGGTCTACATCTAACAGCTTTCCTTGAAAACATGGGACTTCCTGTCATAAATTCGTTCCAGACTTCCTTAATCTGTGGAAATAAACTCTTTACCACACTGGCTTTAATCAAAGCAGGTCTTCCAAGCCCTAAAACCCATGCAGCATTCACCCCTCAAACCGCATTAAGGGTTCTGGACACAATCGGTTACCCTGCAGTGTTAAAGCCTGTGGTGGGAAGCTGGGGAAGGCTAGTAGCCCTCATTAAAGATCGAGAGTCGGCGCAAGCGGTAATCGAAACCAGAGAAGAAATGAGAAACGCTCTGCTCCAGATATACTACATTCAAGAGCTGGTTGAAAGACCGCCTAGAGATATTCGAGTGATCGTTATTGGAGACGAAGTTGTTGCAGCCTCTTATCGTTACAGTCCTTCTAATGATTGGAGAACCAATGTTGCCCGAGGGGGAATCAGCAAGCCATGTCCTGTGACGCCTGAGCTTAAACAACTTGCATTAAAGGCATCTGAGGCAGTAGGTGGCGGAGTTTTAGCCATAGATTGCTTAGAGGGACCAAATGGGCTTCTGGTAAACGAAGTCAACAACACCATCGAGTTCAAGGGAATTTCCTCCACAACTGACATCGATATAGCTGGCAAAATCATAAATTACACAGTTAGGATGGCGAAAAAATGATAGTGCATAAAATCGTCAGGCGCATTAGTTAAGCATCTGCTAAGTTTTGCCTTCATAAACCGCCGCAAAGCTTAAAAGCCAAACTGAAATCAGTAGGGGAGGGTTCGTTGGGTTCAAACTTCCGCCGTGAGAACCATAGAAAAGCAATTTTAGTTCTAGAAGATAGCTCTTGTTTCACTGGCTATGGCTTCGGGGCAACGAGAAAAGCATCAGGCGAAGTTGTATTTTCAACATCAATGGTTGGATACCCGGAATCGTTAACCGATCCATCTTATCATGGCCAGATTTTAACGTTAACTTATCCTCTCATTGGCAATTACGGTGTTCCTCCCTTTGAGGTTGAAATGGGTATTCCACGATACTTCGAGTCTGAAAGCATCAAGGTAAATGGTCTTATCGTTCATGAATTGTGTAGAAAGCCACATCAATGGGCATCAACTAAAACCTTGGAAGAATGGCTTGAACAAGAAAATGTTCCAGGTATTTATGGAATTGACACGCGAAGACTTACAAAGAAACTTAGGACCAAGGGCGTAATGCTAGGGATTCTGCAAGTCTGTGAAGAACAAGAGGATCCTGACATTGAAGAACTTTTGAAAGAGGCGGAGAAAATTCCAGATCCGAATTCAAGAGATTTAGTTGGGGAAATTACGGTTAAGGAGCCGATCTTTTACGAGTCTGGAGGAAGTAAAGAAATTGTTCTTATAGACTGTGGTGTTAAATCAGGTATACTGAGAAACCTAGTTAAACGTGGATTGAATGTCATTCGTGTACCATACGATTTTTCAGCAAAAGAAATTATGGAATACAATCCCAGCGGAGTTATAGTGAGCAATGGACCAGGTGACCCTAAAAAATGTGATAAAGCGATACGATGTGTTCGAGAGTTAGTTGAGGAAAACGTTCCTATAATGGGCATATGCCTCGGAAACCAGATATTGGCGCTGGCTTTAGGTGGAGACACATATAAGATGAAGTATGGGCATAGATCCCAAAATCAACCCGCGCTTGATTTAAAGTCAGACAGATGCTATATTACAACACAGAATCACGGGTACGCCATACAACCAGACTCTCTAAATAAAACAGACTTGGAAGCATGGTTCATAAACGCAAATGACAAAACCCTTGAAGGAATCAAACATAAAAATAAGCCAGCCTTTGCCGTTCAATTTCATCCCGAAGCGAATCCTGGACCATTCGACACCGAGTTTCTGTTTGATCAATTTATTGGGTGTTTGAAGGGAGGATAAATATGCCGAAGCTTGAGTGGATACGAAAGGTACTAGTACTCGGCAGTGGAGCCATAAAAATAGGAGAAGCCGCAGAATTCGATTATTCTGGAAGCCAATGTCTCAAAGCACTGAGAGAAGAGGGAATAGAAACTGTTTTGATTAATCCCAACATAGCAACGATACAAACTGATCCGCGCTTGGCAGGGAAAGTGTACCTTCTACCTGTAACGCCTGAATATGTGGAGCAAGTTATCAAGAAAGAGAAACCCGATGGAATTCTTTTAGGGTTTGGTGGGCAAACTGCTATTAATTGTGGAGTGCAATTAGCGAAAGGCGGTATTCTCGAAAAGTACAATGTAAAAATTTTGGGAGCGCCGCTTAGTGCGGTAGAAGCCACTGAGGACAGAGAACTTTTTAGGCAGACCATGATTCACGCGAATATCCCTGTACCTAAAAGCAGATCTGCGACTTCCGTCACTGAGGCACTTGCTATGGCCGAGAATATCGGGTATCCAGTTATTATTCGTGTGGCATATAACTTAGGTGGTAGAGGATCAGGCGTAGCTCATAACGAAGATGAGTTGAGACAAATTGTTAATCGGGCTTTAGCTCAAAGTATGATCTCGCAAGTTCTCGTTGAGGAGTATCTGGGACATTGGAAGGAAATCGAGTACGAAGTTATGCGAGACCAAGCTAACAACTGCCTAACCGTCTGTAACATGGAAAACTTTGATCCCATGGGAGTTCACACTGGCGACTCAATTGTTATAGCGCCGTCGCAGACATTATCAAACCGTGAGTATCACTTAATTCGTTCAGCTTCAATAAAGGTTATACAAAGTTTAGGTATAGTTGGCGAATGCAACATTCAATGGGCTTTAAATCCAAAATCAGAAGAAATCCGCGCCATCGAAGTAAATCCTCGTATGTCAAGAAGCTCGGCGCTTGCAAGTAAAGCAACAGGCTATCCGTTAGCCTACATAGCAGCTAAGCTGGCGATTGGTTATCTGCTTCCAGAACTGATCAACAAGGTTACTGGAATTACCACAGCTTGCTTTGAGCCAGCCCTCGATTATGTTGTGGTCAAAATCCCAAGATGGGATCTACAAAAATTCAGAAAAGCAGATCGGCATATTGGTCCCCAAATGAAGTCTGTTGGAGAAGTTATGGCTATTGGAAGATGCCTTGAAGAAGCACTACAGAAAGCTGTTCGAATGCTGGATAATGGGAAAATAGGATTGGTTTGCAATTCTGAAGACGACGAATATGAACCAACAGAGATAATAAAAGATGTCTTAGCTAACCCCACAGATGAAAGGTTGTTCAAAGTAGTCAAAGCTGTTAAGAAAGGTATTCCAGTCGAAGAAATTTACCAACTAAGCGGTATTGACCCATTTTTCTTATACAAAATCGAAAACATCGTTAACATGGAGAAGAAACTGCGCTCTTTGAATTTAGCAGATGATGATGCCTTAGAAACAATTAAAGAGGCAAAGCATCTTGGATTTTCAGATGAACAGATCGCTAGCTGCCTTAAAACAGACGAAATCTCTGTAAGAGAACTGAGAAAAAAAGCGAATATCGTTCCCGTGGTCAAGCAAATAGACACGTTGGCTGCTGAATGGCCTGCTAAAACAAATTATCTTTACCTCACATATGGCGGAGACGAGGATGACATACAGTTTCATTCGGACAAGAGCAAAGTTATGGTTCTCGGAGCTGGCGTTTTCAGAATAGGGTCAAGCGTCGAATTTGACTGGTGCGGAGTAAACACCATTTGGGCACTCAAAAAGAATGGCATTGAAGAAGCCATAATGGTCAACTATAACCCTGAAACAGTTTCAACGGATTATGACATGTCCGATAAGCTCTATTTTGAAGAGTTAACCTTAGAAAGAATTTTAGACATATACGATAAGGAAAATCCCCTCGGCATCATAGCAAGCGTCGGAGGACAGATCCCAAACAACCTAGCTCTAAAGCTAGCCAATTCTGGTGTAAAACTGCTCGGCACATCGGGTCAAAGCATAGACTGTGCAGAAGACCGATCAAAGTTTAGCGCTCTCCTTGACCAACTTGGAATTCCACAACCAGATTGGAGTAGACTGACAACAACACGAGGTGTCAAAGAGTTTGCTGAAAAAATCGGTTACCCAGTTCTCATTCGTCCAAGCTATGTTTTGTCTGGATCTGCCATGAGAGTTGCATACGCTGAAGACGAATTAGAGAACTATCTCAAACTGGCAACTAAGGTTTCACGGGAGCATCCTGTTGTAATCTCAAAGTTTATGGAAACAGCTAAGGAAGTTGAGGTTGACGGCGTATCCGACGGCGAAGACATATTGATCGGAGCAATTATTGAACACATTGAAAACGCTGGGGTTCACAGCGGCGACGCCACGATGGGCATTCCATCCCAGACACTACCCCACAGCGTGTTGAAGACCATTGAAGACTACACTTACAAAATCGTGAAAGCCCTTGAGATTAAAGGACCTTACAACATTCAATATCTTGTAAAAAACGGCGTCACTTACGTAATTGAATGCAATTTGCGTGCTTCAAGATCCATACCATACGTCAGTAAAACTCGAGGAACCAATCTGATAGAACTTGCCACCTTAGCGATGTTGAATAAAAAGTTTAGAGAGGCTAGAGTCACTGAACTACCATCTATCTCACATGTAGGAGTGAAGGTTCCTCAGTTCAGTTTCATGCGTTTAAGCGGCGCCGACCCAGTTCTCGGAGTTGAAATGCTAAGCACAGGAGAAGTAGCCTGTTTAGGAGAAAACTTTGCAGATGCTCTCTCAAAAGCGTTGCAGTCAGCTGATTTCAAGATTCCCCCAACTGGCGGTTCGGTTCTGATAACAGTTGGCGGCGAGGAGTTAAAGAGAAAGATTGTGCCCATAGGGAAGGCGCTAAGGGAGATGGGCTTCAAAATTTATGCAACAGAGCATACAGCTGAGACCTTGCATAAGGCTGGAGTTAATAACATCTCTGTTCTGCATAAAGTCAGAGAAGTTGGTAAAAGCCCAAACATTGTTGACTACATTCAGGAAGGCAAAATAGATTTAGTGATTAACATACCGACGCCGAATACAGTGGGAAAATATTCAGACATTCTGAAAGACGAGTACACCATCCGAAGATTAGCCATTGAATTCAATATCCCTGTTGTAACAAACCTTGAGTTGGCTTATGCTCTCATAAAAGTGCTAGAGCAACGCGACAACAACAAATCTTCGGTTCGTTCCTTAAACGAGTATATGGACAGTTTAAAATGGAAGTTTTGGTGAAAAAGTTCAATACGGCTCAGCACTACGGAAGGGAGATAGGTTTATTAGGGAAAAATCCATCTTCACTAAACCTTAGTGGTGTGAAATGAGGGATTGCGTTCACAAAAGGCGATTGCGTTCATTAGCGGCTACAATCCCAAAAACACGAGCTTAAACACCATAATTTGTTATTCTGGTTCATGTACATCTTCCTTGAAGAATGGGCATTTCGTCTTCAAAAAGTCTAAAACTCGTTCCAATCATATTATCAAAGCTTCCTTTAAAACAGAGGCGATTAAAGAATGAATAAAGTAAAGTTCGCTATACCCTGGGGTTCCTTAGCAAAAGACACCTTCGAAATCTTGGAACGCGCAGGATACAAAATCTTAGGTCAAGAACGCACCTATCGACCAACCATCAACGACCCAAAAATTGAACTAAAAATTCTGCGACCTCAAGAGATTCCGTTTTTTGTCAGCGAAGGACTGCAAGACGTAGGCATCACAGGCCAAGACTGGATTAGCGAAACGTGCGCCGACGTGGAAATCCTTCAAAACTTGGAATACGGAAAAATAAGAATTATTGTGGCCATCTCCAAGCGCTTTGATAAGATAAATTCTCTTTCAAGCCTTATGGAAACTTTATGGAGTAAAGGAAAAGACGTTAGGATCTCTACAGAGTATTTGAATATCACGACAGAATATGTTAAAAACAACCCATCCTATCGTAAGCTCTTCGGCAAATCAGAGCCATTGGTAGTAACGCCTTGGTGGAGAAGAGGAGAAAACCCCAGAGTTAGCGTCTTTTTGTCTTTCGGAGCAACTGAAGCCAAACCGCCTGAAGACGCCGACGCCATCGTCGATGTCACTGAAACCGGGGCAACCCTTGAACAAAACAACTTAAAAGCAATTGAAACAATCATGGAGTCTACAGCGGTATTAATTGCTAACAAAAAATCCTTAGCTGATCCGCAAAAAAAGGAAAAAATCTTTGACATCCTGACCTTGCTAAGGGGCGTAGTAGACGGCGCAAAGAAGCTCCACATCTTTGTCAACGTGAAAAAAGAGAATCTGCCAAAACTTCTCAAAAAACTTCCAGCCTTAAAAAAGCCCACAATAGCTCCTCTATCTGATAAGGGTTGGTACTCAGTTAACACAGTTATTGAAAAGGATCTTTTCCTAAAACTTTTGCCTACTCTTCGCAGACTCGCCCAAGGGCTAGTTGTCTATGAGCCGAGACAGGTTCTGTCCTTAGATGAAATCAATTGGAGAGAAAAAAAGTGAGCAAACCTCTGCTGATAAAAGTTTGGAGAACTCCATCACTGCCTCCCAACTGGGCTGAGAGAGAAAAAATACTAGAAAGAAAAACGGCTCAACCCCTTGAAAGATGTGTTAAAGCGATCATTGAAGAAGTTAGGACGCAAGGTGACGCTGCCCTAATCAAATTTACAAACAAATTTGATAAAACCACCTTAGACGCCCAAAGCCTACGCGTAACCAATAAAGAAATTGAAGAAGCCTATGAGGTTGTTAGTGAAGAACAGGTCTCTGCTCTTGAGTTCATGAAAGAGAAAGTGGAGATCGTTGAAAAACGCACTTTAGAACAAATAAAAATTAAGGTTGAGGAAAACGGCATTCAAGTGCGCAATCTGCCGCGTCCAATTCAAAGCGTGGGTTGCTACGTGCCTGGAGGCGAAGCCGCTTACCCAAGCACTCTAGTCATGACTGTTGCTCCAGCCAAATTAGCTGAAGTTCCCAGAGTTGTTGTGTGTTCACCCCCAACCACAAAAGGTTCGGTCAGACCCCTAACCCTAGTTGCTGCAGACATCTGCAAAGCCGATGAGATCTATAAGGTAGGCGGCGCCCAAGCCATCGCAGCCCTAGCCTACGGAACCGAATCCATCAAACCTGTAAAAAAAATAGTTGGTCCTGGAAACAAATACGTAACAATGGCAAAGATTCTTGTCTCTAGAGACGTCGCGATCGATATGCCGGCAGGTCCAAGTGAAATCCTCATTTTGGCTGATGAAACTGCAAGCCCTCGACTTGTTACCCTTGACATGATTTCCCAAGCTGAACACGGGGCTGACAGTGTCGCCGGGTTAATAACCACATCAAAAGAACTCGCAGAGAACGTTCTCAACGAGCTTAGAAAAATAGTCTCTTCTGTAAGGAGGGGCGCCATTGTCATGAAGTCTCTGTCAAGCTGTGGGTTCATTGTTATCTGCAAAACAGTCAACGAAATGATTGAGCTTGCCAACGCCTTTGCGCCTGAGCACATTGAAATAATCACGCAGAAACCTAGGGAAGTTGCGGATAAAATAGTGTCAGCTGGGTTGATTCTGATAGGACCCTATAGCCCTGTCTCTCTCAGCGACTATTGTAGCGGAACAAACCATGTGCTACCAACTGGCGGGTTTGGGCACACTTTTTCCGGCTTGTCTGTTCTTGACTTCGTAAGAAGAGTTTGGATTGTTGAATGCTCAAGAGAGGGTTTGCTGAAAGTGAAGAAAAATGTGAAGGTATTGGCTGAAGCTGAAAATCTGCCGAATCATTATGAAGCCATAGAGGGAAGGTTCAAGTTTGAAGGCTCAAGGTAAGAAGTGGTTCAAAAGAAAGCTGGAGAGAATGCGGCTTCTGGATAGTTATGCTGTTGAAGAGACTGTCGAAAGCGTTGCACAGCGATTTGGAATAAGCCCAACTGGCATCATAAAGCTCAATTCTAATGAAAACTTTTTCATACCTCAGGATAGGCTCCTCAGTTTTTTGAAAGAAATTATCGAGGAATATGATCCAAGAATTTACCCTCAAGAAGAATACAAGCTTAAAGAGAAACTTGGCGATTACCTGAATGTTCCAACAGACTGTATCGTAATTGGAAATGGAGGCGACGAGCTAATAGAACGGATTATGCGACTCTTTCTGAAAAATGGCGATCAAACCCTTTCAGTTACACCAACCTTTGCCTTCTATAAACACTGCGCAAGCCTTCTGGAAGCAAAATACCTCGAAGCACCACTCAGAAAAGACTTTACCCTAGATACAGAGCGAATCTTAGCAATGAGCACGCCTAAAACGAGGCTTCTCTTCTTGTGCTCTCCCAACAACCCCACAGCAAATCAATTCAAAAAAGATGAAATCCAGCTCTTAATTGAAGAATTCCCAGGCATTGTACTTGTTGACGAAGCCTACGCAGAATTTGCAGAATATTCCATAGCGCCTCTATTAGATAAGTTTGAAAATCTAATCGTTTTGAGGACGTTCTCTAAGTCCTTTGGTTTGGCTGGATTAAGACTCGGATACGCTGCGGCTAACTCAGACATCGCAACAATACTTTCAAAGAAGGCGCAACAGCCCTACCCAGTGAATTCCATTGCATTGAAAATGGGACTAAAGCTGTTAGCAAACATTGGCATCATGAAAAAAGCAATAGAACAACTGAAAGTTGAGCGAGGGACATTGATAAAGGAGCTTAATGAAATAAATGGAGCTAAAGCCTTTGATTCTCAAGCAAACTTTGTGCTCTTTCAAACGAGTAAACAGTCCAGTGAAGTTTATCAAGGTCTTTTAAGTCGAAGTGTCTTTGTTAAGAATTTGGGCAGCGTCCTTCACCTTCAGAATTGTTTTAGAACCACTGTTGGATTGCCCCAAATGAACGCTAAATTACTTAAAGCTTTGAAAGAAATTTGTGGTGAATGAAAATGAGAGTGTCAAAGGTTTCTAGAAAAACCCGCGAAACCGAAGTTTTAGTAAAAGTAAACCTAGATTCAGTTGGGAAGGCTGATGTCGACACGGGAGTTGCATTCTTTAATCATTTGCTCACTTCGTTGGCGACGCACAGTTTAATCGACATCACGGCTAAAGTGAAAGGGGATCTGCGGCACCATGTCATTGAAGACGTAGCCATATGCCTCGGTCAAGCATTGAGAAAGGCTTTGGGTGATGGAGAAGGGATAAATAGGTTTGGATTCGCCGTTGTTCCAATGGACTGTTCTTTAGCTTTTTCAGCTATAGATTTGGCTAAACGCCCCTATGCCAAAATCGATCTGAAACTCAGAGGGAAAAAAATTGAAGACATGCCTTCCGAGGACATTTATCATTTCCTTGAAACACTAGCTTCTTCACTGCAAGCAAACATCCACACATGGATTCAATACGGCGCCAACGACCACCACAAGGCAGAAGCCGTCTTTAAGGCGCTTGCCATTTCTCTGAAGCAGGCAATAGCTATAGAACCGAGGAGAAAGGGGGTTCCCAGCTCTAAGGGGGTGATCTAGTTTCCCGAGGCAGTCATTATCGACTATGGGGTTGGAAACCTTTTCAGCTTGAAGCGTGCTTTAGAAAAAGTTGGCTTTAATTCAATAATTGGGTCGTCACCATTGCAGCTAAAAGAAGCAGATGCCATTGTCCTTCCAGGTGTAGGAAACTTTTCAGCAGCTTTGAAAAACCTTGGATCCCTCAAAGAAGAAATCCGTGAGCTGGTCAGAGGTGGCATACCAGTCTTGGGAATATGCCTAGGCATGCAACTCTTTTTCCATGAGAGCGCAGAGGGAGAAGGGATAGGTCTGGCACTTTTTAAAGGTAAAAATGTTCAACTGCCAAGTTTTGTTAAGGTTCCTCACATGGGATGGAACACGCTTCGCATAGTTAGACAAAACGAACTCCTCAAAGACATTCAGAACGAGTCTTACGTTTACTTTGTTCATTCTTGTTACCCCGTTCCAATGGATAAAGATGTCATTTGTGCTGAAACAACCTATGGAATCACATTTGCCTCAGCTATTGCAAAACAAAACGTCTACGGCACACAGTTTCACCCAGAAAAATCCGATGAACTTGGGTTAAAAATTCTCAAAAACTTTGTTAGGATTGTAGAAAGGTGAGTTAGAATGGAAGTAATCCCCGCCGTTGACCTGATGAAGGGCAAGGTTGTCAGGCTTTCTCAGGGCGATCCGAAGACTGCTAAAGTATACGACCAACTGGGAGATCCTGTGGCAGTTGCAAAAATGTGGGAAAAAGACGGAGCAAACATTCTCCACATCATCGACTTAGATGCAGCGCTTAACTTGGGAAACAATTTCTCAATGATCTCAAAAATTGCTAATGCCGTAAATTTATCTATTCAAGTTGGCGGTGGGATAAGAAAACTTGAAACTGCTGAGAAACTGCTTGAGATGGGAATAAGTCGCATCATCCTCGGCGCCTTAGCATTTAACGAACCGCACACCTTAACGAAACTTCAGAAAAAGTTTGGTGATGAGCGTATAATCGTTGCTTTAGATCATCAAGGCGGCAGAGTTATGGTGGAAGGCTGGAAAACTCCTACGAAGCTTGGAATAGAAGAGGCTCTGGCAAAGTTTTTAGATCTTCAAGTCAAGACGTTTCTAGTAACGTCCATAACCAAAGACGGAACTCTCATAGGTCCAGACATTAATACATTGAGCAAGGTATGCGCGTACCCCAGTGTAAGCATAATTGCAGCAGGCGGAGTAGGTAGCTTAAATGACTTAATCATTCTCAAACAAATCGGTGTTAAGGGAGTGGTTGTTGGAAAAGCCCTATATGAGGGCATATTCACGTTAAAAGAAGCTCTAAAAATTGCGAAAGGGGGCTAGAGTCAATGCCACTAACAAAGCGAATTATCCCATGTTTAGATGTGGATCACGGAAAAGTCGTGAAAGGAATAAACTTTCTAAACCTAAAGCGAGCTGGAGATCCAGTTGAGTTAGCGAAACGATATTGCGACGACGGCGCAGATGAACTGGTTTTCCTTGACATAACAGCTTCCGCAGAGAAACGAAAAATATTGAAGGAGGTCGTTGAGGGCGTAGCCTTTGAAACAAACATTCCATTCACGGTTGGAGGAGGACTTAGCAGCATCTCAGACGCAAGACTTGTACTCTGCAGTGGAGCAGACAAAGTGTCTATTAATACGGCAGCGGTTGAAAAACCCTCCTTAGTAACAGAGCTTGCCCAAACCTTTGGACAACAATGCGTTGTAGTTGCCATAGATGCCAAAAGACGATTCGAAAGGAAGGAGGACAGAATCATGGTGGAAACCCAGGAAGGAGCATGTTGGTTCGAGGTTTATACCTACGGAGGAAGAAAGCCAACCGGGTTAGATGCAATTCAATGGGCAATGCAAGCGGCGAAGCTTGGAGCCGGCGAGTTTCTCGTCACCTCCATGGATAGAGATGGCACTGAAAACGGCTACGATTTAGAGTTGACCCGCAGCATTTCTGAGAGAGTGAGTGTTCCAGTTATTGCAAGCGGCGGAGCTGGAAAGCCTGAGCACTTCCTTGAAGCCTTTGCTCTTGGAAAAGCCGATGCTGCCCTTGCTGCCTCAGTTTTTCATTACAACAAATATCCTATTCCTATTGTGAAAAAATTTTTGCGAAATAATGGAGTAGTGGTGAGACTTTGACTGAAGAAAAGCTGAACATTCAAAAACTTGACTTCAAGAAGGGAGGCGGCCTCATTCCAGTGATTGCTCAAGACTTCAAATCAAAAAAAGTGCTTATGCTGGCATACGCAAACAAGGAAGCCCTAGAAAAGACACTGAGCACTGGCTACGCCCATTACTGGAGCAGATCTCGGCGCAAATTGTGGAAAAAAGGTGAAACCTCAGGGCACGTGCAGAAAGTTAAAGGCATCTTTGTTGACTGTGACCATGATGCTTTACTATTTCTGGTTGAACAGAAAGGAAACGTGTGTCACACCGGGAAGGAAACCTGTTTCCATAACAAGCTCAAGAAAGATGCAACTTAGAAGTCTTAAAGTTCTTTAACTTTTGAAGCTATGGCTTCACCTAACTCGCTGGTTTTAGAGGAGCCTCCTAAATCATAAGTTTTAACTGTTCCTTCTGTTAAAACCTCGATTACAGCTTTTTCAATCCTTTCAGAAGCTTCTTTTTCACCTAGATATTCCAGCATCATAGACGCCGCCATTATAGTAGCTATGGGGTTAACTTTGTTCTGACCAGTATACTTGGGAGCTGAGCCGTGGACAGGTTCAAACATTCCATAGCTGTCGCCTATGTTGGCTCCAGCGGCTAATCCTAAGGTCCCTGTTATTTGAGCTGCCTCATCGGATAGAATATCTCCAAAGAGATTAGTAGTAACTATAACGTCAAAGGTGTCAGCTCTTTTAATAAGCTGCATAGCAGCAGCGTCTACGTAAAGTTCCTCTAAAGCCACTTCGGGATATTTAGCAGCAACTTCTTTAACAGCGTTCTTGAAGATTCCATCCGTTATCTTCAAAATATTCCCTTTATGAACGTAAGTTAAACGCTTTCTGCGTTTGGCAGCCAATTTAAAGGCGAACTCTGCTATTCTCATAGAAGCTTCTTTAGTGATAATTCTCATAGCTATTCCCACTCCAAGAGCTACCTCAAATTCTGCGCCTGAGTATAGGCCCTCAGTGTTTTCGCGCACTATCACAAGATCTATGTCGGGTCTTAAGGATGCTACGCCGGGTAGGGAACGGCAAGGCCTTACATTAGCATAAAGGTTAAACATTTTTCTAATCTTTACTGCCACACTTACAGGTGAACCTGGCTCTTCAGGTGTGGTCATAGGTCCTTTAAAACAGGCTTGGCTTTCCTTCAACAGAGCTATAGTTTCATCAGGTAAATTGGTTCCATACTTTGCTATACAGTTGTAGCCCGCTTTTCCGTAGAGTAATTTTAGCTTTAAGCCTTTAGAGACTTCTTGGACAGCGTTTAAAACTTTTACAGCAGCTTCTACAACTTCAGGTCCTATACCGTCGCCTGGAAGCACAGCTATTTTATACATAACCTTCACTTCCAAGAAAGTTTACTAAAATTTTTTTCTGTTTTTGTTAATTCCATTGACATCAACTTCTTGGATATCATTGATTGAACTACCAACTACGTAAAATAATCATTGTGTTTGTGTTTGCAACCCCATCTACTCGACGAATTTTCTCAACGCATTCATTAACTTCAGCTATATTTAAACCAGTTACGATAACAGCAACATCGTATTGACCTGTAATCTCGTAAACGGTTTCGACATTAGGGATTTTCTTTATTATTTTTGAAACCTCTGATGTTGGAAGAGAAGGGTTTATTGAAAGCAGAGTTACGGCTTCAGCGCCTTCTGTAAGCCCAACTTTAACAGTGAACTGTCTTATTACGCCAGAATCAACGAGCACCTTAATCCTTTTCCTAACAGCTCCCTCAGATAGACTAACCTTTTTTCCGATTTCACCGTAGGTTGCTCGTCCATCATTTTTCAGAATTTTAATTATCTCTCTGTCAGTGTCATCCATTTTTCTCCACCTCTTTATCTGGTTAGTTGCGGAAAAATTTAACGATTTCTGAAAATAAGAAGCATATTTGGAGCGAATTTCGTACCAAGTTCATAATTTCCAAACGTATCAATTGGAACATTTAAAGTCTTTTTTGTTACAAATAAGTCGCAAAGTTAAAAAAAGTGCGTTTGAGTAAAATGGTCATTTCAAATATGAAGATAGGCACCGAATCGGATCATGGAGGATAAAGACGAGGGTGAGAGTAGGAATCATTGGCGGTTCAGGATACGTTGGCGGAGAACTCCTGCGTCTGCTACTTTTCCATCCGCAAGTGGAAGTCACAACGGTTACTTCCCGACAAAACGCTGGTGAATATGTTTTCGAAGTTCATCCAAATCTCAGAGGATCTACGCAACTAAAGTTTGTTTCCCTTCCCTTAGACCTTTCCAACATCGCAAAAAATTGTGACCTAGTTTTCACGGCGACGCCTCACGGCAAATCATTAGACCTTGTTCCCAAACTGCTCGAAACTGGGTTAAAAGTTATTGACATGAGTGCGGATTTTCGCTTGAAAAATCCTGTTGATTATGTTAAATGGTATGGGTGGGAGCATCCTCATCCAGAATTATTGAAAGAAGCTGTTTATGGTTTAACTGAGCTTCATCGGCAAGAGATAAAGAACGCCCGCCTCATAGCGTGTCCCGGATGCATGGCAATTGCAACCATTCTCGGATTAGCACCCATAGTGAAGGCTGAAGTTATAGAAAAAAATAGAATTGTAGTTGATGCAAAAATCGGCTCTTCAGGCGCAGGCAGCAAACCTTCTGTTGCATCCCATCACCCTGAACGATTTGGAGGCGTAAGACCATACAAAACAGTGGAACATCGGCATATCGCAGAAATCGAACAGGAACTCAACATCCTCACAAATGAACCTGTAACAATTTCCTTTTCTCCCCACGCAGTTAACATGGTTCGAGGTATCCTCTCAACCATTCATGTTTTCCTCACAAAACCCTTAACAATCAAAGACGTTTGGAAAATCTATCGTGCGCAATACCAAGGAGAACCCTTCGTGCGCCTTGTGAGATATCAGAGAGGGCCATATCGATTGCCTGACCCCAAAGTTGCAGTGGGAACAAACTTTTGCGACATTGGCTTTGAATTAGACTCTCGTGTAAATCGACTCGTCATATTGTCGGCGATTGACAACATCATGAAAGGCGCAGCTGGTCAAGGGGTCCAATGCCTAAACGTCATTCTCGGTGTTGATGAAAAAACTGGACTGGAAAGCGTAGGTTTTCATCCGATGTGATTGCCATGTTAATCGTTGTGAAAGTGGGCGGAAGCATAATAAACGAAGACTCCTCTGAACTTGTTTCCGACATAAAGAAAGTTCTTTCTAAGAACCAAGTTGTCCTTGTTCATGGTGGAGGAAAAGAAGTCACTGAAATCGCCTCTAAACTAGGCAAGAAACAAGAATTTGTGGTTTCGCCAAATGGTTTCAGCAGTCGATATACAAACAAAGACACTATTGAAATATATACAATGGTGATGGTTGGAAAAATCAACAAGCAAATCGTTTCAACCCTACAGAGCCAAGGCATATCAGTCGTAGGCATCTCCGGCTTAGATGGGCTTCTTGTACGGGCGAACCGAAAAAAACGATTGGTCATTGTTGATGAAAGGGGAAGAAAAAGAGTTGTTGATGGAGGATACACTGGAACAATAAGTGAAGTCAATGCCAGTTTATTGCGACTGCTCATTGAGAATGATTACGTGCCAGTTATAGCACCGGTTGCTATGGGCAAAGAATTTGAACCCCTCAACGTAGATGGAGACCGAGCAGCGGCTTACATTGCAGGCGCTCTCAAAGCAGATCGGCTTATCTTTCTGACAGATGTAGAAGGCTTAATCCTAAACGGCAAGTTGGTGTCAAAATTGAGTATTTCAGAGGTAAAGGAAGTGCTTCCCAAGATTGGACGAGGCATGATTACCAAAGTCTACGCAGCCATGGAAGCCCTCAACTTAGGTGTCGGTGAAGTCTTAATCACATCTGGACTCCAGAAGTTACCAATATCTTCTTCATTAAAACATAAGTGCGGCACCGTGATAAGCCATGAATGAACCTGGAGTCATTGATGTTGAAGAAAAACTGATGGCAAACGTCTACGCCAAAAGACCAATAGTCATCACTAAGGGTAAAGGTGCCCTAGTTTGGGACATCAACGGCAAGGAATACATAGACTGTACAGGTAGCTACGGAGTATGCATAGTTGGACACTCCCATCCAAAAGTCGTAGAGGCAGTAAAGAAGCAGGCAGAAACCCTCATTTCTTGTCACGGAACCTTCTACAACGATGCACGATCAGAATTTTTGCAAAGGATTACCCAAATAGCCCCAAAAGGTCTCGACAAAACTTTTCTTTCAAACAGCGGCTCAGAAGCAGTTGAATGCGCCATCAAATTAGCTCGCAAATTTTCTGGTAAACCTGAAATAATCGCTATGATGGGTGCCTTTCACGGTAAAACCATGGGCGCTTTGTCTGCAACATGGGATAAAAAGTATCGTGAACCCTTCAAACCCTTGGTTCCCGAATTTAAACACGTTCCCCCAGACGATCTCGAAAAGGTGAAGGAAGCCATTACAGAGAAAACTGCCGCCATCCTCGTGGAACCAATTCGAGGAGAGAGCGGAATTAGGGTTTCCCCAAATGGTTACCTTCAAGGATTAAGAAAAATTTGCGATGAGAAAAATATTCTTTTAATCTTTGATGAAGTTCAAACAGGATTTGGTCGCACTGGAAAACTTTTCGCGTGCGAACACTGGGGCATCATTCCTGACATCATTTGCCTTGCAAAATCAATTGCAGGCGGCCTTCCAATAGGCGTAACAATCGCAAAAAAAGATATTATGTCCTCTTTTAAGATTGGGGAACACTCAAGCACCTTCGGTGGAAGCCCCCTAGTTTGTGCAGCCGCATGCGCTGCAATTGATGTACTGATTGAAGAAAAACTTCCGGAAAGAGCAGCTACATTAGGGGGATATTTTAAAGAAAAGCTTGAGGGACTTCAAACTCGGTACAGGATCATAAGAGAGGTTCGTGGGTTAGGTCTTATGCTCGGGGTTGAACTTCGATTTGACGTTTTGAACATCATTGTTAAATCCATGAATAAGGGAGTTCTAATCCTTGACGCTGGGAGAAATATTCTACGGTTTCTACCGCCCTTAGTCATCGAAAAAGAGCATATTGATCGTGTGATTTCTACGCTTGACATAATCTTGAAGGAAGAGGAACATGAACGATTATCCAGTTCACCTCCTCACTAGGCTGCTGGAGATTTATAGTCCATCCGGTCGAGAAGAAGAGATTTCCAGCTTTCTCGCTAAAGAGATGGAGAACTTAGGTTTCCATATGCATAAAGACAATGTTGGAAACGTGATTGGAGAAATTGGTCGAGGAAAACCGCCTGTTATTCTATTGTGTGGACATATGGATACGGTTTCAGGGTATATTCCCGTGCGAGTTGAAGATAACAAATTATATGGCAGAGGAGCGGTTGACGCAAAAGCGTCTTTAGCAGCGATGATTGTTGCTTCAAGCATTCTTGCCAAAGAAGGGCTTTCAAAAAGAATTCTAGTTGTAGGCGTGGTTGATGAAGAGAGGTCAAGTAAAGGCATCAAACACCTCATAAAAAACGGAATCACCCCAGATTATGCCATATTTGGAGAGCCAAGTGGCGTTGAAAAAATAACCATTGGATATAAGGGGAGTCTGCGTCTCAAAATAACATGCAAAACTCAAACAGGTCATTCTGCTGCTCCATGGCTGTTTGAAAACGCCATTGAAAAAGCGTTTGAAATTTGGAGAGCAATCCAAAAACTTCATCTGCCTCAAGAGAAACGTGAAAGCCGCTTTTACTCAATCACCTCGTGCCTAATCAAAGTGAAGGGAGGTAAAGAAACTTCTCTGGTTCCCTCTAAATGCGATATCAATCTTGACTTGCGAGTTCCTCCCCAATTTACGTCTCAGCAGGTTTTTGACGAAGTTGTCAATGTAATCAAGCAATATCAAACTGCTAACCCAAAAGTTTCGGTTAAAGTGAAAATCGAAGACCTAACGGATCCCTTCGAAGCAAATCAAAACTCACCCCTTGTCCACGCCGTGTCGTGGGCAATTAGAAAAGTGAGGCATAAGCCTGCCACTCTGTTAAGAAAAACAGGAACTGGCGACATGAACGTGCTTGGTGGAGCTATGAAAATACCCATAGTCACGTATGGACCTGGCGACTCGCGTCTAGAACACACACAAAACGAGAACATTGATATTCAAGAGTTTTTAGATAGCATTCAAGTGTATCGAGAAGCCATAATAAAATTACTTGAACTGCATGAAAACTGATTTGTCGTCGATTGAGTCGGCACACGCTGGCAAGTATTAATAGATTTATGAGTTATAGAAATAATACGCGCAAGCAACCGTTTGTTTCCAGAGGTAATAAAGAGTGAAGAGAACTGAACTGCCGCCAATCACAAAAAGTATGCTTGTAAGAGACTTGAAGAATCTTGGAGTAACCGCAGGTCAGACCTTAATGCTCCACGCCTCGGTAAAAGCTATAGGGTGGATTGTCGGCGGACCCGATATTGTCATTCAAGCGATACTTGATGTTCTGGGATCTGAAGGCACATTGATGATGTACGTCGGTTGGGAAGATTCACCATACAATCTGACAGAGTGGCCGAAAGACTGGCAACAAGCATATCTGGAGGAGTGTCCGCCTTTTGATCCTGCTACATCTCGTGCATGTAGAAAATGGAGCATCCTAACAGAATACCTTCGCACATGGCCAAGCGCGTTTAGGAGCAACCATCCTGACGCTTCGTTTGCGGCGGTGGGTGCATTGGCTCGTTGGATAACGGATAACCATCCTCTTCAATACGGATATGGTCCAAGCTCGCCTTTAGCTAAATTATGTGAGGTAAAAGGTAAAGTGTTGCTTGCTGGTGCACCATTTGGCACCATTACAGTCCTACACTACGCTGAGCATATGGTTAAAGTGCCCAACAAACGTATCGTGCATTATAAGGTGCCAATCTTACGCAATGGACAAAGAGTATGGGTAGACATTGAAGAATTTGATACATGTGGAGGAGTCTTGCCTGGTGCGGAAGAATATTTTGAGGTCATCGCACGTGAGTATTTATCGTCTGGAAGAGGTCGTTCTGGCAAAATAGGCGCAGCACAGTCATATCTTTTTGATTCTGCTGATCTCGTCAAATTCGCTGTACAATGGCTGGAGAAAAAATATAGCTCAAGCTCACATTGATGAAAACCTAAAGTTTGAACATTGTCCTAATGCAGGTTCTTGGTAGCCCGGGATAGGTTCAAATATCGGTTTAAAATATCGGCGTTAAGACTCGATTCTTTTTCTTTTCGGAAAATATCTTCAAAATGAACTTGAAATTAAATTTTAGTGGTAAATAACTTCGAATTATCGGTTCAAACTTTTCCTAACTGCTTCGATTTGCAAGTAGTAGCTAGTCTAATTGCGATTGAAACGGTTAGGGCTTTGCTATCGTTTTCGTTATTCACACGAGAGCTCGATACTTTCTTGTGCTCATGTCATGGCATGTGCTAAAGTTTCAGAAAGCCTATGATTTGCTGTGTGCAGGATAAAACTTTACCGCACGCACAAGGAGTGAGAGTGTGAGCATGAAGAAGCGCGCTGAGCTAGTTACTTCCTATCGATGGTTATTGTGCAACTCTTGCCTTGACGGTTCGTTGTCATCTTCAGTTTAAATTGATCTTCTAGCCAGCGAGCAGTGACGTTTTGGCAGCTGACTGTGCAGTAGACTTCAGAGTCAGCATAGTCAAGTACTTTGCAATGACTAATATGGACAACGAGTCTGTTTCCAGACAACTCCGAAACGGAGAGGGGCGTAGACGCTTGCCATTGATAGGACATCTGCTTGGCAAATGTTCGAAAAGCTGTTTGCGGTGAAACTACCCTCATTAGCTTCAGCAGGAACAGGGCTGGGCCGGAGCTTTTCCGTTTCAGTGCTTCAACGGCAGTGTCTTTGAACTTTTCAACGCCGTTCTCGCCCAGATTGTCACTTACAAAATTGAAGGCACTCGCATATTTTCGCACCCAGTTACCGTAAGCTATGTTAAACTTCTCTTCGTAAGTAGCGTCTTCAGGAATAGTTTGTGTCACATTCTGCCAAATGGTCCTAAGCTCGGCGACTTTCTGAGCACCCAACTCTTTCTCTACGAAAGACAAAACATTATCGTCCAAAAGTTTCATGTAACTAAGCACACTCGAATACTTCTCATCATAAGGCATTTCCTTTATCTCAACCATCAGAATCACTCATTCGACGTAAGGAGCGTCGCATCCTTATAAGCCTTCGATTTCGCGCACCAAGCAACCTCTATCTTTAGGTTTGGAATAAAACTTTACCCCAACCATTGCTGAGCCGAGAGTTTGAACGTAGACCTGACTACGGTGTTATGGTAGCCCGGGGGAGATTCGAACTCCCGTCGACGGGTCCAAAGCCCGCCATGCTTGTCCACTACACCACCGGGCTTCAAAGTTTTATTCCCGGGCTGTGAGAGGTTTGTCTTGTTTCTGTGGTTTTAGTCTTTCGTAATAACTTTTGACTTTGACTCTTTTAAAAACATGAATTTTACGTCTAGAAGACTGTTTCAGAAAGCTTTATAACAATTGAATGCTTCTCTTTGCCGATTCCTCGCTATGGAGAATTACGCCTTGCAGATATTAAGAGAGACTCAAGGGTCGCAAACGGTCTATCGATTAAGAGATGACAACCTAGATGAGGTGCTAGGGGAAGCGGTAATTTCTGAATCTGAAAACGAAATCCGTTTGCACGGTATCTTTGTGAAACCGGAGTACAGAGGCAGAGGCTATGGAGAAGCCTTGATGCAAGCTGTTCTCAGCTTTAGTGAAGCTAAACTCTTAACTTTGTGCACTGGTTTGGGTAATGTTCCATTTTTTAAACGGTTCGGGTTTGAAGTAACTGAAGTTGGCGACAGCTTGGTTTCTATGGAAAGAAGGTTGTAGACAGGCTTTCGGCGAAAGGATTATTGCTCATTATTGTATACATTCTTTATTGTGAAGGCTAGAGTTTGGGAGTCAACTTAACCCCACTTATAATCAAGAAGATTCTGAGCCTAGAAGACTTAAGAGGCAAAAGTCTGGCAGTAGACGCCCAAAACTACCTCTACCAGTTCTTGTCACTCATCCGCATGCAAGACGGAACTCCACTGCAGGATTCACATGGAAATGTTACGTCGCATTTGGCTGGTCTCATGTTCCGTTCTACACGGCTCATCCACGACTATAACATCTATCTGGTCTTCGTTTTCGACGGTTACCCGCCTCAACTCAAGCAGCATGAAATCATGAAGAGGCGAGAAATGCGTGAAAAAGCAACACAAGAGTGGCAGACAGCATTGAAGGCTGGCGATTATACAACCGCTTTCTCGAAGGCTGTGATGACCAGCCACTTGACTCAACCAATGATAGAAGACTCTAAGAGGCTGTTGCAGTTTCTCGGTATACCTTTCGTTCAGGCACCAAGTGAGGCTGAAGCACAAGCTGCCTATATGGCTTTGAAAGGCGAAGTTTGGGCTGCAAGCAGCAAAGACTACGATTCACTTTTGTTTGGCACGCCACGGCTTTTACGATATTTGACAATATTTGGACGAGAATTTTTGCCCAGTAAAGGCTTGAGCCGACCTTTAAAACCTGAACTCATCGAATTGGACCATTTTCTCTCAAATCATGAGATTACAAGAGCGCAACTCATTGACATAGCTGTTTTGATTGGCACAGACTTCAACGAAGGCTTGAAGGGAATCGGACCCAAAACAGCGCTTAGCCTCATCAAAAATTATGGTAAGATAGAGAACCTGCCAAACGAAATGAAAGGAACGTTGGAAGCTCAAAATTACCAAGAGGTTAGGGAATTTTTCTTGGAGCCAAAGGTTACCACAGACTACGCACTTAGATATGGAGAATTGCAAGAAGACAAGCTATGCAGTTTCCTGTGCGACCAACGAGACTTCTCCCATGAAAGAGTGGAAACAGTCATACAGAGAATGAAAGCGTTCTATGCGAGCAGAAAACAAACCGAACTCAAAAAATGGTTCCACATCGCTTAACACCTTCAAAACTGCAGCATTTGGAACCTTTCAAGGAGACTAAGAATTTGTTAACACTTCCAATCTTCCATGACTAAAGTTTCCTTTTTAATGAACAAAAACCATAAATCACATTTGCGCACTACTCAAACAAAAGAGGCTACGATTTAATGCGCTCCTATCCCAGCGTCTTCAGAGACGAGAGCAAACTCGATATTAACTATGTGCCGTCTCGTCTTCCCCACAGAGAGGAACAACTCAGCCTCTTAAACCAGTTCTTCCGTTTCGCCACAGAAAATCCAGGCAAAATGACTCAAAGAGTTCTGATAACAGGAAAAATTGGAACAGGAAAAACCGTTTTAGCCCAACTCTTCGGACAGACCATAACCAAAGCAGCCCAGCAAAAGGGAATCAACCTTCACTATGTTCATGTCAATTGCCGCGAGTGTAAAGGCAGTTTTTTCATGATTCTCCAACGAGTAATCTTACAGTTTTCTCCAAACTTTCCAAGAAGGGGGTACTCAGCTCAAGAGCTTCTTCAGGCGCTCATGCAGGTTCTCGATGAACAAAAAGCGTATGTTATTCTCACAATGGACGAGTTAGACTCACTTATACGTGCAGAGGGCACAGACGCCTTATACAGCCTAACCAGAGTCCACGAAGACCACGCAATCGCAACTCAAAGACTTTCATTGTTAGGAATTATTCGCGACACGGCTCTTATGAACACGTTGGACTCCAGCACGAGGAGCACGCTTCAACACAACTTAATCCAGTTAGACGAATACTCTAAAACCCAACTTCTCGACATCCTAAACGACCGCATAGCCTCAGCATTCTGCGACAACACGGTCTCTTCGCAAACACTTAACCTCATAGCTGAAGACGCAGCCTTAGAAGGAGGTGACGCACGCTACGCCATCGAACTGTTGTGGCGCGCAGGCAAATACGCCGACACTGACAATTCAAGAGAGGTCTTACCTGAACACGTTAGGAAAGCGTCTGAAAGCGTTTATCCCATTGTAAGAAAAGACGCTGTATCTTCGCTTAGCTTACACGAGAAACTTTTCCTGCTCGGTGTGGCTCGTCGATTCAAGCAGTCGGGCGCTGCATACCTTTCTATGGGTGAGGCTGAAAACGCCTACGCAGTTGTCTGCGAAGAGTACGGTGAAGAGAAGCGAGGACACACTCAACTCTGGAAGTATGTGCAGGGATTGGCAGCCATAGACGTGATCAAGACTGAACCTTCGAGTGTTGGACTAAGGGGAAAAACCACTTTGATAAGTTTGCCACACGTTTCGGCAGCCGAACTGGAGCGAGAGTTGAGCAAGACGCTAGGAGTTTGAGGCTCAATGTCCATGGAGGAAGTTTTCTCGTCAAAGGGAAGGGTGAAGATTCTCAGAATTTTGGTTGAAATTGGTGAACTTAACATTTCAGAAATTGCGCGGCGTGCAAGGCTCAACTACACAACCACGAATCATCACCTGCGTGTTTTAGAAGATTCTGGAATTGTTAGGCACAAAAACTTTGGGAGAATTCGCATCTTTAGGTTTAATGAGGAAAGCCCTCGGGCGAGGATGATAAGAGACCTCGTGGATAGTTGGGACAAGTAAAATAAGCCTGACAGTTGTTGGATAGTTGTCTATAGTTGGTGAAAAACGCATGTCTATGGTGGACATAACATCTAAGCCTAACGTATATCGTGAAGCCACGGCTAAGGGACGCATCAAACTTAGGTCTGAAACTGTGCGTTTGATTAGGATGCACAAGATTGAGAAAGGCGAACCTTTTGAAGTAGCCACGGTTGCAGGCATATTGGCGGCTAAGAATACGAGTTCTTTGATTCCTTTATGCCATCCTCTTCCATTAACCAATGTAAATGTAAACTTGAAGATTGTGGATGATTCGGCGGTTGAGGTTGAGGCTACTGTTAAGGCTTGGGCTCAGACAGGTGTAGAGATGGAAGCTTTGGTGGCGGCTTCTGTTGCCTTATTAACCATTTGGGACATGACCAAGCAGTATGAAAAAGACGCGAAGGGGCAGTATCCGAGTACAAGGATTGAAAACGTGCATGTTGTGCGAAAAATCAAGAAGAAAAGGTAGGGCGTCAGTTAGGAGAGAAATCGCTTTCATGAGCGAAACAGCGCGGGTGCATAAGGAAGAAGCGCCTAAAAAACTAGGCTTTGCTGTCGTCGTCGTTAGCACGAGTCGTTTTCGAGATTTTGAGGCTGGGAAACAGGTTATGGATGAGTCTGGCAATTTGATTATGGAAACGTTGAAGGCTCACGGGCATTATGTTTTTATGCGCGATTTAATTCCAGACGACAGAAAGCTTATTGAGGCTCATGTGAAGAAGGCGTTGCAGTCGCCGAAAGTGGACGCCATAATCACTTGTGGCGGAACGGGAATTAACCCTTCAGACATCACCATAGAAACGGTTGAGCCTTTACTAGACAGGCAGTTGCCTGGTTTCGGCGAGATTTTCAGATGGTTAAGTTACGAGGAAATCGGTTCAGCAGCGATCATGACCCGTGCGGTTGCTGGTGTAGCAAAAGGCAAGGTCATTTTTTGTTTGCCTGGTTCCCCACAAGCTGTCAAATTGTGTCTTGAAAGGCTTATATTACCCGAAGCGGGGCATATTATTCTCCACGCCCGTGGAAGATAGAGGATAGGATAGAAAAGTGGTTTTGGTTGATGGTTGCGGGCGTCCAACACTCAATTTACGGGTTTCGTTGACTCAGCGTTGCAACTTGCGCTGCCCATACTGTCATAGAGAAGGTCAAACGCTTGGTTCAGGTCTGCGTGAGATGACAGTCAAAGAAGTTGTGCGCCTCGTGCGTGTTGCTGTTGAGTTGGGTATCAATCGGGTTAAGTTGACTGGTGGTGAGCCTCTTCTTCGAAACGATATTGTTGAGATTGTGAGCGGTTTGGCAAAGATTAAGGGTTTGCGTGACTTGTCCATGACCACTAATGGAACTCGCCTTTCTGTTTTGGCTGAGAGGCTTCGAGAGGCTGGGTTAAAACGTGTCAATGTAAATTTGCCTTCTTTGGATAAGAAAACGTTTAGGGAGTTGAACGGCGGCGACTTGAACGATGTGTTGAGTGGTGTGGGCGCTGCAGTTAAGGCTGGTTTGTATCCAGTTAAATTGAACATGTTACTTCTACGTAGTGTCAATGAGCACGAGATTGCCAATATGATGGACTTTGCTAGAAAGAGCGGTGTAATTTTGCAGTTGTTGGAGTTGGAGCCCGTAAACGTTCAAGACCCATATTATAGGCAGTATCATTATACCTTAGACAGCGTTGAAGCGGAGTTGAAGAAACAGGCTTCAGATGTTAAAGTTCGAGGCGACATGCAGAGTAGACGAGTTTACACATTGACTAATGGCTTTAGAGTTGAGGTTGTTCACCCAATTGAAAACAGTGAGTTCTGCGCCCGCTGCACACGTTTGCGCGTGACAAGCGACGGCTACTTGAAACCATGTTTGATGGTTACAGATAATCTTATAGATGTTTTGACACCTATGAGAAAAGACGTAAGTGATGATGAGTTGAAGGAATTGTTCGTAGCCGCTGCCAAAAGACGAAGACCATATTACAAGCAATGCTAATTTCTTTTACTTTATATTAGAACTCAAAGGCATGCTGTATTCTCTTTCTTAATCTTAAGAAATGTACTGATCCAAATACTACTAGGATGATACTTGCAACTGTAATTGCTATAATCATTTCTATTCCAATAAATGGAACAATGCTCGCCCTGTCTGATGGACCCAAACTTATCCTAATGTTCTGAACACTGTGATGATAAGTGAAATGCAACAACCAAGAATCATCAATAGACGCGACCGTATAAGTTGTTTCAGTCTCGTTTACGTAAACCTCTAACTTGGTAATATCAGAAATCAGAGGTTTTGCAATGGTTACATTTACGTATCCTGTGGTGTCTGATGGGCCACTTGCAGTGAAGCTTAACTCTCTACTTGTGGAATTAAAGGCGAGAGCTGATACCGTTGAATTGGAGAGTACTGAGAAGACGTATTGCTCTGCAAATGGAGCGACAGCCAAGCTAACTGTAGCATTTGCCCCTAGAACCCATCCTTTTTCGTCCCATCTGCCAGGCCAACTGGCTCTAGCCATGAATACACCTGTGGCCGGAGGAATCCACTGAGCCGAGTAACTGCCAGTTATAGAAGTGTTTACGGAAGTAATGTCATTCCATGATTGTCCACTTGTAACACTATATGAAAGCAATATGGGAACTTCTGAGACACCACTACCGTTCAGGTAAGTTAATTTACCGTTGATGTTTACTTTAAATCCAATGTATGTTGTTGAAGAACTAAGCGAAATTGACAGTTTAGTATGAGTTCGAACTGTTACATTGGTCGAGCCCACTGCCCCTTCTCCGTTAGTCCAAACAATGTAAATGCCATGTGTTCCATAGTTTGGAAGCCAACTGTATGTATAATTTCCATCAGAATCAGTCTGTATATCGGCTTTATACGATCCGTTAATGTATAAACTTAAATCTTGATTTGGTATTCCTATGCCACTGGTTTCATTCATCAGTTTGCCGTTAATTGTGACTTGTTGTGGATACTCCAACTCAGATGGACTGGCAGATACCTCGAGAATAGTATGGAAATAAATTAGGAATGTTTGTTCTGAGGTTGTTTGATTTGTTCCAGCCTTGACTACAAGTTTAATCCACTTATTCGGGGGCACCATTGTTTGATTCCACCAGGTAATCGTCATCTCGGCACTTCTTACTTCGCTAGCGTTCCATACATATTGAGAACTCGTTCCCCCTTCGATTCCCTTTTCAGCAAAATCAGGAAAGATATAAATGCCAACATAGGAGGCAAAATCGCCAATGTTTTTTAGAGTAATATTATAGCGATATCCATACAAAGTGCCATTCATCACTGTCAAGTAGCAGTAGGTGCGTTTAGCATCAACTAAAGAAAAATTTAGCTCTTGTGCCTTAATAGGACTGATCCAGCTTATGGATAGCAGAATCATGAGGAGCATCATTATTGATTGTAAACTTCGTTTTTGAGATTCCATTAGTTTTCACTAGAAATGTCATTGCTATTGCAATATTGAAAAATTGTTAAGAATAAAACAGTTATGAACCCCAAGTCTTGATAACTGTTCTCTCAAAAACCGAATACTTAAAAATAATGAAATAGAGCTTCAAAAATCGCAAATGCTCAGAAATCAAGAAACTCAGGACAGTTAACTCAGGTTTTTCATAATTGCTTTTACTTGTCTTTTAGTTCCAGCCAAGTATTCTATCATTGTTTCGTCTAGGTCCAACCATTTTGTTAAATCTGCTGCCATTTCTGCGTTGTTTTCAAAAATGATGCGAAGGTAGGGCAGAATCTCTTTTGTTGCTCTGTTCGCTGATATGTGGCATCGTTTCTTTATCTTCAACCCTATCTGCGCTTGCAGTTGCCGTTCCGCTCTTGTTCTAGACAGCACTCGTATGCGCTCTGGAAACCGCAAGGGCACAAAACCAGCCGGCGTTGTCTTCTCCCTAGCCATAGCCACACCAGCAGTCATAAAATCAATTACATAGCGGGTTAAAGTCCAGTCTTGCGACCTTCTGATTCTACCCCTGTACAAGTCGGCTGTTGCCAACGAATCCATAGCCTTCGATAAGTCACCTGAGTCGCGTAGGTGGTAGGGTAGGTTCTCATAAATCCACTCAAACAACATATCAGGGTCAACGTCAGCCATGTCCACAGCACGCTTAGCGGCATCGGCGCTCTTGCCGTAAAAAATCAACCTTAAAACATTAAAAATCGCTTCTTTACGGTCTCGATAAGCCAACCAAGAAACATCCTCGTAAGTGAGCCTCGTCTTGCCCTGAGCCAAAGCCTGCAAGTCATTTACAGCCGAGCGCACGTCGCCCTCACTGCGTTGAGCAATAAATTTAAGCGCTGCCTCATCAGCCGCTATGCCCTCACTCTTACAAATTCGGCTCAGATGCTTCATCACTTCGCCTGCTGGAGGTTTCTTAAACTCGATAAGCTGGCAGTAAAAACGCAGAGCCGCCAGCCTCGGGTCGTAGGCGTTGTTGGCAATCAACACGATGGGACATTGAGCCGTTTTAACAATGTTGGTTATGGCGCCAACTCCGCCACGGTCCTCCTTACCCGTAATCCCGTCTAACTCATCAAACAAAATCAATCGTTTCTTACCAAACAAAGTGCCGTACTGAGACGCCAAACCAGCAAATTTTTGAACAGCCTCCTCAGTCCTGTAATCACTGGCGTTTCGTTCAACCAACTCCATGTTCAAATCGTTGGCTAACGCCTCAACGCTCACGGTTTTTCCGATGCCAGGTGAACCGTAAAGAAAAACAGCTCGCCTTTTCGGTATGCCTCTATCCCATGATTTGACCCAGCTTACAAGTTTTTCAATAGCCTCTTCGTTGCCTACAACTTCGTTTAGAGTCTTAGGTTTGTGCTTCAGTGTCCAAGCAGCATACATGTGCGCAAATCTAACCTCGCTTCATTTCAGCGCCAGCCTCAACCAAACGGGCTAACAATGCGCTTAACTGAACCTCTTCGTCTGAGCCCTGAACCAAACGAAAATCAACTTCACCAATAACATCAGCTAATTTAACCTTCCAAGGTTCAGGAACATCCTTCATGCGGAAAATTTCAATGTGAATCTGCCTGATAATGTCGCTTCCAGCCACTCCATATTTCAAAATCATTTCACGCAGTTTCTCTCGCGAACCGATAAAATCGCCTTTCATAGCCAAATCAAGCATGCCACGCACATCGGCGGGGTTGGCTCTGCCAATAACCGAATAAACCAATTCAGCGTCAATTGGCTTACCCAATGAAGCTGCAGCCTGCATTGTATTAATGGCTCGGCGCAGGTCGCCTCCAGAAACTTCAAAAATGGCTTCTAAACCCTTGTCCAATAATTTGACCTTCTCTAACCCAGAAATGCGACGCAGATAAGTGTCTTGGTCCTCCTTAGACAGATACGTGAACCGAAAAGGCGCACAACGAGACTGAATTGGCTCAATAATCTTGCCACTGTAGTTGGCGATGAGAATAAACCGGCAGGTTTCGGTGAAACGCTCCATAGTTCGCCTCAACGCCTGCTGAGCATCACCTGTCATGTTGTCAGCTTCGTCTAGAATCAAAATCTTGAAGGGAATCTCACCAATTGACTTAATCCGAGCAAATGTTTTCACTGTTTCGCGCACTACGTTTATGCCTCTTTCGTCGCTGGCGTTCAACTCCATCAAATGCTCACGATAACCTTCCCTGTACAGGTCGTGTGCCAAACACAAGGCAGCTGTGGTTTTACCGGTTCCAGGCGGACCTGCAAAGATGCAGTGGGGCACGTTTCTGTTCTTGACAAAACTATTCAAACGCTCCACAATTTCAGATTGATTCATCATTTCATTCAATTTTTTAGGTCGGTACTTCTCGGCCCACATCTCGAAACTCAAGGGTGTTCGCTCCTTTCGCAGCGTAATAGAGAGCTAAGAACTGCAATAAAACACTATTCACCCAACTTTTTGCCTAGATCGTGACTGGCAATATGTTCCATCCTTCTACTTTCACAGCTGGAGTTGCTCCATCCAGATCTTTTGCTGCAAAAGTCGCATGCACTTCTATATTTTCTCCAGGCAACA
>Ga0315306_10000108_pt1 | contig 38719 bp, 40 predicted proteins | sample TDP1_MG_FD_203803 | JGI IMG/M metagenome (GOLD analysis project Ga0315306, IMG submission 203803) | Freshwater sediment microbial communities from Lake Towuti, South Sulawesi, Indonesia - TDP1 | ecosystem: Environmental > Aquatic > Freshwater > Lake > Sediment | place: Indonesia: South Sulawesi... | reverse complement strand
AAAAATTCGGGCGTAGGGGAGAGGGGGGTCTAATAGGCTGGTTGAACTGCTGTTGTCTCGGGTTGTGTTGGTTAAACAGCTGATGAATTGGGCTCTGTTGTGAAGGCGCATTTTCGGACGAAGTGGAATGAAGTGTTAAATTGTTGCTGGTTGTTACTAGTTTTGGTGCATGGGTTTGGATGAGGAGAAGATTGGAAGTGTTTTGAAGGGTAACACTCTTCGGGTTTACTGGCACGTCTTGAGGTCCGCTGATGGAGTAGTGGGGGTTAGGGACACACAGCGGGCTCTCGGGTTCTCCAGCCCAGCCTTGGCTGTCTATCACTTGGACAAGTTGGCTGAGTTGGGCTTAGTTGAGAAGGAGCCCACGGGTGAGTATCACCTGGTTAGGGCTGTCAACGTGGGAGTGCTGAAGCAGTTCGTGCGCTTCGGAACCTTTGTCTTGCCCCGCTACTTCTTGTATGCCACTATGTTTACGACTCTGCTGGTTTTCTTTCTGACTCAGTTTAGGCAGATTAACTTCTACAGCGTCTCCGCCCTGATTTTTGGATTGTTGGGCACGAGCATACTGTGGTATGAGACGGCTAGGGCGTGGAGCCAAAGACCATAACATAGGTTCATCAAGCATCTTCGGCGGGTTGGTTAGAGCCAAACATGAAAAACGTTTAAGGATGATGGCAAAGAAAAAGAGAATGTCGGTTATGGCGGTCCTGAGACAACTGTTGCTTTGAGCACTGGCGAAAGCCTATTGGTCTGGCTTATGTGGGCTGTCATGTCGACTAACAGCACTGTCTCAAAGCCCACCTCTATCTCGAAGCGAACGATGACATCTAGGTGACCTGGCGGAACTGTGACATCCTCCATGTAACCGTCCGTGTAGTTTGCCTTAGCTGCTGAGACATCCATTCTGATTCTGGTGTAGTTTCCCGGCGGAACATCCGTTACAGACAGGTCTCGGCTTACGTTTTGGAGGGATAGTATGTCAACGTAAACCCATTTCGTGCCTGCTGGAACGAACTCCAGCGGTATCCACTCGCCCTCTTCAGCGCCGTGTTCAGCCTGGTGAACTTCCAGACTTGTAATGTTCACGTAGAGATTACTCAAGTCGAAAGGTGCATCGGTCAACTTTACGACTAACGTGCCCTTGTTGTGGAAACCAGGCAGTTTCAAGCCAGACATAATGACGCCAGCGATGATCAAGACAGCGACAAGAACGCCTGCTGCACCGAAGACGCCGACCTTTCTCATAGCCATACTCACACTCACCTAACCATAAGAATGGCGAAGGGGAGATTTAATGCAACACTTTTGAACAAACTGTTCAAGAAGTTGAACAACGCCTTTGTCGATGGGTGCATAGTTTTATTTCGCAAAGTGTTTCAGAATTGATTTTGTCTGTCTCTTAGTCCCCGCTAGGTATTCTATCATTGTTTCGTCTAGGTCCAGCCACTTTGTTAAGCCTGCCGCCATCTCTACGTTGTTTACGAAGATTGTATTGCCAAGTATTTCACTTGTATCTCCTTCGCTTCTTGAAAGTCTTCGTCTGTGGTTAGCAGTAGGGCTTTTTCTCTCACAGACAAGGCTAAGGCGAAGCAGTCTGCTAAGGACAACAAACGCTTGTACTGGCTCTTGTAGATGCCGACCTCTCTGGCTAACGAGGCATCGACTGACACAACCACCAAATTAGAGTTTACAACTCTAAAATACCACGTGTCAGCCGTTTCTCGACCAATCTTGTCCACAGTTTTGTAGTATAACTCTGCTAGGTTTACGGCTGACGTGTAAGCCTTAGCTGTTCCACGAGAGATTTCATTCACACAACTGCTTAGACGTTCGTCACCTAAGAGAAGGAGAGTCAAAGCGCCGGCATCGAAGACATACGCTTTCATGCCTTTGCCTCTTCATCATGCTCTTCCTCAAGCTCCTTAATTCCCTTCAAAAGTTTTTCCTTGTGCTCCACACCCAACCCATGAAGAGCCTTAATATCAGTCAAAGGAACAATCACCAATACTCCACCCTGTTCTATGATGCGAACCTTATCCCCTTCCTTGAGCCCGTACTTACGCCTAATCTCGCTAGGAATAGTCATCAACCCTTTTTTGGAAACCGTTGCTAAGTGACTCACGTATATCACCAAGAAATGTCATTATAATCTTAGAATTTAAGACTTTTGCTAAGTAACGCTTAGAAAGCAGCCTTAAGAACAGCCTTCGCCTGTGTCTTGGTTCCCGCAAGATACTCTATCATTGCTTCATCCAAATCGAGCCACTTCACAAGCCCAGCCGCCATCTTAGCATCTTCTTCGAATATGACGCGCAAGTAGGGCAGAATCTCCTTTGTCCCTGCTCTCGCTGATATGTGGCATCTCCTCTTTATCTTCAACCCTATCTCCCTCTGCATCTGACGCTCACTCCTCATCCTAGACAACATACGTATGCGCTCTGGAAACCTCAGGGGCACAAATCCTGCTGGTTGCGTTTTCTCCCTCGCCATAGCCACGCCTGCCGTCATGAAATCGACCACGTAGCGGGTGAGAACCCAATCCTGCGAAACCCGTATTCTACCCCTGTACAAGTCGGCTGTAGCCAACGAATCCATGGCTCGAACCAAGTCACTCGGGTCACGTAGGTGATAGGGCAGGTTCTCGTAAATCCACTCGAAGAGCATGTCTGGGTCGACATCAGCCATATCCACAGCCCTCTTGACAGCCTCGCAACTCTTCCCATAAAAAACCAGGCGCAAGACGTTGAAGATGGCGTCTTTGCGGTCTCTATACGCCAGCCAAGAAACATCCTCGTAAACCAGCCTCTTCTTGCCCTGAGCCAGAGCCTGCAAATCATTCACAGCCGACCGCACGTCGCCCTCACTACGCTGAGCGATGAACTTCAGAGCCGCCTCATCCGCCTCAACGCCCTCACGCCCACAAACCAGCTTCAGATGCTTCACAACCTCGCCCGCGGGCGGCTTCCTGAACTCGATAAGGAGACAGTAGTAGCGTAGCGTGGTGAGCCTGGGGTCGTAGGCGTTGTTGGCTATCAGCACGATGGGGCACTGAGCCGCCTTGACAACAGCGGTTATGGCGCCCACTCCACCCCTGTCCTCCCTACCCGTAATCCCGTCCAACTCGTCAAACAGAATCAAACGTTTCTTTCCGAACAGCGTGCCATATTGAGAAGCCAAACCTGCGAAGCGCTGCACAGCCTCCTCAGTCCTGTAATCGCTGGCGTTCTTCTCCACAAGCTCCATGTCTAAATCACTGGCCAAAGCCTCAACGCTGACGGTTTTTCCAATGCCAGGCGGACCATAAAGAAAGGCGGCGCGCCGCTTAGGAACACCCTCCTCCCAAGACTTGACCCAGTCGACGAGTCTGTCTTTAGCCTCTTCGTTGCCAACCACGTCAGCCAACGTCTTAGGCTTGTGCTTCACAGTCCAAGCGGCATACATCACTGGCCACTTCACTACTTCAGAGCCGCGCCAGCCTCAACCAGATGAGCTAACAAGGCGCTGAGCTGAACCTCCTCGTCGGCGCCCTGAACCAGCCGAAAATCAACCTCACCGATGGCGTCTGCCAACCTTATCTTCCAGGGTTCAGGCACGTCCTTCATGCGGAAAACTTCTATATGAATCTGGCGGATGATGTCGCTCCCAGCCACTCCATACTTCAGAATCATCTCGCGCAGCTTCTCTCGGGCTCCGACGAAGTCGCCCTTCACAGCCAACTTAAGCATCTCACGAACGTCCACAGGATTCGCCCTTCCAATAACGGAGTAGACGGTGTCCTCGTCAACAGGCTTGCCCATGGAGGCGGCTGCCTGCAACGTGTTTGTAGCCCGACGCAGGTCTCCGCCACAGACCTCGAAGACGGCGTTGAGCCCCTCCTCCAGCAGCTTGACGCCCTCAGCCCTCGCGATGCGCTTCAGGTAGGCGTCGTGGTCCTCGTGCGGCAGATACGTGAACCTGAAGGGCGCGCAGCGAGACTGAATTGGCTCGATAATCTTGCCGCTGTAGTTGGCTATCAGGATGAAGCGGCAGGTTTCGGTGAAGCGCTCCATGGTCCGTCTCAACGCCTGCTGGGCGTCGCCGGTCATGTTGTCAGCCTCGTCCAGAATCATAATCTTGAAGGGAATCTCGCCTATGGTTCGGATGCGAGCGAAGGTCTTCACAGTTTCGCGCACTACGTTTATGCCACGTTCGTCGCTGGCGTTCAACTCCATGAGGTGCTCACGATAAACATCGCCGTAGAGGTCGTGAGCTAAACAGAGAGCAGCCGTTGTCTTGCCTGTGCCAGGCGGACCAGCAAAGATGCAGTGTGGGATGTTACGAGCTTCGACAAAGCTCTTTAACCTATTGACTATTTCCTTCTGGTTCACCATGTCGCCAAGCGACTTCGGACGATACTTCTCAGCCCACATCTCAAAACCCAAAGGGTTCCTTGCCTCCTCAGTAGCTTGCTTACGCTATTTATGAATCGAGGAACTGCAATAAAACACTATTCACCAAACTTTCTGCTTTATTCACTAACTTTGTCATTTCATCTTGCGAAAGAGCTCAGCCTTCCGAGATTTTATTCTTCTTCAGATTCAAGATGGTCGAACACCCAGCCTATAGCCTTAGCAGCCGCCTTCCATTGTTCGAACCCTAACTTTTCCCTTTCAAGTTGCAACGCTGAATCCCGGCCTTTTTCATATGATTTCACTAGCTGAGAAAGAACTACGAGGCCTTGCTTGCTCATCTTTATCTCTTTTCGTGCTTGACGTTCATCTAAATAGAGTTTCAAAACCGCGATGGCTAAGCCTGTTATTGGAACTGCTATGCCCACATAGTCTAATTCAGATAGAAGCATTAAATCACCTATACGGAGAAGTGATGTCTTACTAATGTGGGTTGCTTTCTCCGTTCTCATGTTTATTGCTATTCTTAAGTGTATTTATTCAATGCTGAAAGGCAAAATTTGAACATTAAAAACAAGTCTTTTTCATGGATGGTCTCATAGATAAAAACACAGTTTCTCTTTCAAGAATGATTTATATACCCAAGTTAGCAAAAATTTGTCAATAATTCGCCTTAATGCAGAACTTCATTTTCCATAAGCGCACGTGACCCAAACGGAAAACTGGTCACTTCTTGGGGGTCTTTGATCAATTTTTCTTCAATCTCAAAATGGTTTCTTTCAAAGGAAACTATGTCAACGTGGAAAAAACGCAGGAAGTATCCATTTTCAATAGCCTTACGGTAGTTTGCTTTTTGATAAGGTGGAATGTTGGACTTTCCTGCTTTGATTTCTATAATCTCTATTTCACCTTCAGCTATTGGAATTTGTGGCGGAAGTTCGTCGGTTCTTATTACATGCATTGGTATAAATTTGCGCTCAAGCGGATCCCATCTCTCTTTGTGGTAGTTTTCATCTAATTCTGAAACCGCCTCTTCTTTTGGCTCCATTTTCCCAGTTCTTTTCAATTTAAAGAGAAATCCATCTGTGGAAACTTCCAGAATGCCCATTAAGTTAATGCACCTATCGAACAAGTCTTTATTTGGAAACACACCCTTTTCGAGAAAAATCTTTTTGATTTCTGATTTTATTTGTGTAGGGCGACCCCTGTAATAGGATTGAATATACGGGGGCATCTGTTTAATTCGCGTTTGATCTCCTTTCATTAATGCTTTTTCGATTGCATTAAGAGGGCAGCCTAAATCCCCAAGGATAACTTGGCCCCAACCCTCTTTCCGTTTAAGTGAGGGATCAAATGATCTTCAATATAGCACTTCACTACCCTTTCTGTAACTCGAGCTTTCCAGTTATTCAGCTCTTTAGAAGAGAGAGAATACTTCAATTGAGTCACGCAAAGAGTAAGTGCTGTATATGCGATTTTTGCTTTTCGCTTTCATGATTCTTGTCGAAAACTTCGACTCATACTTGGAAAAAAGACGCAACGATGAAGGGCAGTGATGCATCTACTAAAAAAAGAGGGGAGTTTGCGGGGGATATCGCCACTTTTGATAGATAAAACACTATTTGCGGACAAACCAGAGAACGTCATCTTCATCTGTATGAATAGAGAAAACGAGCAGTGGAGACCCTACTCGCGTGTTGACAGAAAGAGAGAGAATCTGTCTTTTAGCCTAGGATTCTCTCTATGGCGTCTGCTTCGGCTTCTTCCACCAGCGGTATGCCCGTGACTTTTGCGGCTCTCTCGGTTAAGGCTACTAGGTCGTTTCTGTTGATTAGGTCGAGTTTCCACTTGCGGTTGCCAGCCAACAGTTGCATCAATCCGACTCTTATTCTCTCGTACAGGTAGGTGTAGAGTCCAACCGCTTCCCATGGGATTTCCTTGAACCTCTCGCCGTACTCTTGCTTCAGCTGAGTCGCGCCGATGAAGAACTTGTCTGGTGTCGTGCCGTAGCGGTCTGCGAAGGTCCTTGCTAATCTGCCCTCTTTGGCTAACTGCGTGAAGTAAGACGACTTCATCACGGCTGTGAGCGGTGAACGAGCCATCAGAACCGCCTTCACGAGGGGGTCATCTCCGAAGTTGCTCATGGCGATTGCCTTTAAGATCTGGGTTTCGGCGATGAAGCCGCCAGCCATGACCAGGTCTGGCACGAACTTGCCCTTCTTCTTCAATAGTTGGGCGCACTTCAGTACCTGCGCTTCCAGGTAGACCGTGGGTGTGCTCATCTCGTCCATCATTGGCACTGGGCTCATTCCTGTTCCTCCGCCTGCCCCGTCGAATGTCACGGCTTCAACCTTGGCTTCTGAAGCCATCTTCATTGTGTAGGCTACGGCTGAGGGTCTGTACGCGCCAGTTTTGAGGATGACGTGTTTGGCTCCCTGCTTTCTGAGCCATTCAACGTCTTCCACGAAGGTTTTTTCTTTGGGCATGCCCACTCTGCTGTGGCGCTCGAAGGATTTGAAGACGCCTTCCTTGAACGCCTCCTGCACGGCTTTGTCCTCTGGGTCGGGAATGACAATGTAACCTCTTTTCTTCAGCGTGATTGCTTTTTCGAGGTTGGGTATGCGCACTTCGCCGCCTATTGCTTTGGCGCCTTGACCCCACTTGCGCTCGATCACGTTAACCTCGAGTTTGGATATGGCGTAGACGTCGACGCCTAGGCGCTGGTCTTCCACGTTGGTTTGGACAACCACGTCGCCGTGTTTTCCGTCCCAGAACTTTCGGAAGGTGTCAATCCTTCGCTTCAGTTCCTTAGAGTATGTGACCTTGCCGCCTTCGATTTTGGATTCCATATCCATGCCGCAGACGTTCTCGCCGATTGTGATGATTGCGCCTGAGAGGGCTGCGCCTATGGCTAGTCCGTCCCAGTTGAGTCTGGCGACTTCTGTTGAGCCGAAAGCACCTGTTAGGATGGGTACTTTGAGCGGTATGCCCGCCACCTTGGTTTCCACGTTTGCGTTTTCGAAGAGGGCTAGGTCTGAGTCGGGTTCTATGCCTTCCACTTCGAAAAGACTGGATTGTATGTTGAAGTCGGACCAGTCTAGGCGGAAGTCTTTTAGTGCGCCTGCCGTGCTGTAGCCGAACTGGACTGGCTCCGGGTAAAGCGCTTCTCTTCCACGGAAGGCTGAGAGGCTGATTTCGCACAGGATTGGGCAGTCTCGGATGCATATGGGGCACATGCCGCTTGTCGGGCTGACATCCTTGACTCGTGTTGTGGTTCCCGTGGTGGATTTACCGTTCAAATACGCACTGTTTTTGGTTACTCTCTCAGACATCCTTCATCTCACCTTTACATTTGTAAACCCAGAATATGAGGGATAAACCCACCACGCTTTTAAAGCTTGCCTATTTGGCGACTAATAGAGGGGCTAGGTCGGTTGTGCACACACACAAACACAAAAATTGTTTCCGCACCTCTCTTTCCACTACTAACTTTAAATCCAGAAACCACCCTTTCTTCTAGACAGTCTTTCTCTTTGAGAGAGAAGGAGAAGGTTTGTCACATTGACCGCAAGATCATTCACGCCCATCAAAGACGTCGACTTCGTGTATGAGAATTCACCCGTCAAAGTCCTCATCAACCGCAACTGCCCAGAGATCCAACTCGCGGGCTTGAAGGTCGGACCCTTCGAAGAGGGAAGAGAATACGAAGTAACGTACTGGATAGCACACGAACTAGAACGAGCAGGCATAGCCAGATTCAGAGAAGAAGACACCCTAGACGCAGTCAAACTCCACAAAATATTCTGGAAAGAAAGCATTCAACAGGCTAGACAGGTATCTCCGCTGGAAGAGAACTTCTATTCTAAGCTTAGGCGCCACCTAGCCAGCCTCAAACGAGGAGCCATCAGCAACCCCGAAAGAATGAAAGAGTACGAGAAAGTCACCCGCCTGTCCCACGACATCGTCAACTGCCGCCTCCGAAAAATCGTCTCCCTCGCCTCTTCACCACCCCAGACAAACCAGACCCTGAAAGACTTGGCGCAGGAAGAGCGCACCCTCTACCAACGCCTCAACACAATCATTAACGAGTGGAAGGCAAGAATCCTGAAGGTGGTGGACGAGACTTGACCGAAGAAGCCGTTATGGCAGACCCACAGCAACGCTTCCAAGACTTCCTAAAATCCGAGAAATACCGCAAGCGCATCTCCCAGATGGCCGTCTCTGGCGCAACCTCTCTGCTAGTAGACTTTGAAGAACTCCTGACGGCAGACTCAGCCCTAGCCGAGAGCGTGGTTGAGAAACCCGACGAATACTTAGCGCACGCAAACCGAGCAGCCTTCGCCCAACTGCAGATTGAGGCGCCCGAATACGCAGCCGAAATCGAAGGCGTAAGCGTTCAGCTCAAGGGCTTGCCGGAGACAACACCCCTGCGCATACTGGGCTCCAAACACATCGGAAAGCTCGTCATGGTCGAGGGAATAATCGTGAGGTCCACTCAGGTTCGCCCCATGGTTGTCAGAGGAGCCTTCAGATGCAAAGGCTGCGGAACAATAACCTTCATCGAACAAACCACACCCTTCCTACGACAACCAGTAGCCTGCACAGACCCAGCCTGCAGACGCAAAGGCGTCTTTGACTTCGTCCAAGAAGAATCCACCTTCATAGACTCCCAAGACATTCGCATTCAAGAGCGCCCAGAAGATCTTCCACCTGGACAGTTGCCGCGCTGGCTAAACATCAGAATTGAAGGCAGAGACCTCGTCGATGTCGCTAGACCAGGCGACCACGTGGCAATAGTTGGAACTGTGCGCGCAGCAGCCCCTACGATGCCCCGAGTCGGAAAACTGCGAGTTTTTAGACTCCACCTAGACGCCAACTACATCGACGTCTTGAGTAAGGAACCCGAAACTGTTCTTACATCGCCCGAGGAAGAGAAACAGATTCTGGAGTTGGCGCGAGACCCGTGGGTTCACCGCAAAATCATCCGTTCTATCGCGCCCTCAATCTTCGGCTACGAGCACATCAAGGAATCCATAATGTATCTAATCTTCGGTGGAGTGCTCAAACAACTCCCAGACATAGCCATAAGAGGAGAGATGAACGTCCTCCTGATAGGTGACCCGGGCACAGCAAAATCGCAACTGCTCCAGTACGTGGCGAGAATCGCTCCGCGAGGACTATACACGTCCGGAAGAGGAACAACAGCCGCGGGTCTGACAGCAGCCGTGCTCCGCGAGAGAGGCGGAGGAATGACCCTTGAGGCGGGAGCGCTCGTTTTGGCTGACAAGGGAGTGGCCTGCATCGATGAGATCGACAAGATGCGCCCAGAAGACAGAGTGGCCATACACGAGGCTATGGAGCAGCACACGGTTTCTGTGGCTAAGGGCGGCATCGTAGCTACCCTAAACGCACGAACAGCGGTTTTGGCCGCGGCAAACCCGGCTTTGGGCAGGTATGAACCATACCGCACGGTTGCTGAAAACGTACCCCTCCCGGTTACGATTTTGTCGAGGTTTGACCTCATCTTCGTCTTGAGAGACGTGCCCGAGAAGGAAGCAGACACCAAGATGACGGAGCACATCCTCGACCTCCATAGAAAGGGCGCAGCGCCAGTCGAGCCGCCCATTTCGCCCATCCTCCTGCGCAAGTACATAAGCTACGCCAAAAACATCAAGCCAATCCTGACCGAAGAAGCGTTGCAGCGACTCAAGGACTTCTATCTGGAAATGCGTGCGGCCAGCGAAACCGAGGGAACTCCGATAGCCATAACAGCCCGTCAACTCGAATCTCTGGTTAGAGTGGCGGAGGCGAGGGCGCGTGTTGCCTTCAGAAAGGAGATTCTGGCCGAAGACGCCGAAGCCGCGATCACGATAATGAAGAGGTCGCTGGCGGAGGTTGGAATCGACGTGGCGTCTCGCAAGCTGGACATAGACTTGATCATGACGGGCAAACCCAAGAGCGTGCGAGACAAGCTCCAAGTCATACTCGGCAGAATCGTTGAAATGGAGAGAGAAACAGGCATTGTGGAGAAGTCAGCGCTGCTGGACAAGCTGACGACCGAGCACGAAATCAGCGCCCCAGAAGCCGAGAGGCTCATCGGACAGTTGATTAGAGAGGGCACTATATACTCGCCCAGAGAGGGCTACCTCAAAAAGACATAGCCGAGCCCCAAAAAAGGCGCAAACCCTTGAAGATAGAAGAGTTACCGGTGCCAGAAGCCGCCAAACAAGTCATAATCAACTCGGGCATAACGGAGCTTTATCCACCGCAGGAAGAAGCCATCAAAGCTGGAGCCCTGAACGGAAAAAATCTTGTCTTGGCGAGTCCCACAGCCTCTGGCAAGACCCTGGTGGCTGAGCTCTGCGCTCTCAAGCACATACTGGAGAAGGGTGGAAAAGTCCTCTACTTGACGCCTCTTCGGGCTTTGGCGAACGAGAAATACGAGGAGTTCAAGAAGTACGCGGGTGTCAAGAAGTCGAGTGGAAGACAGATCCGAGTTGGCATAAGCACGGGTGATTATGACAGCAGCGACCCTTGGCTGGAAAGATACGACATAATCATCACCACAAACGAGAAGGCGGACTCGCTGCTCAGGCACAGAGCCCGCTGGATGGACGAAATCTCCCTGATAGTTGCTGATGAGGTGCACCTGCTCAACGACGCCGAGAGAGGACCGACACTTGAAGTTGTGCTCGCACGGCTCATGCAAGTCAACCCTGAGGCGCAGCTTCTAGCCCTGAGCGCCACGGTCAAGAACGCTGAGGAGGCTGCTGAGTGGCTGAAGGCTGAGTCAATCACCACCGAGTGGCGACCAGTGGTGCTGAAGGAAGGCGTGCTGCTCCAGAACGAGATGCAGTTCAAGGACGGAGGCGCCCTCAAAATAGAGAAGCAGTCTGCGAATCCAGCCATAAACCTCGCCCTGCACATTCTGAAGTCTGGTGGGCAAGCACTGATTTTCGCGGCGACCAGAAAGAACTCTGTTAGCCTGGCTAAGAGAGCCTCTGGGGAGGTTGAGGCGCTTCTGTCCAAGCCCATGAAGCGCTCGTTGGAGAGGCTGGCTGAAGATGTTGTTGCCACGGGTGAGAGAACGCGGATAAGCGAGTTGCTGGCTGAGCTTGTGAAGCATGGAACGGCTTTTCACCACGCGGGGTTGGGGGGCTCCCACCGCAGGCTGATTGAGAACGCATTCAGAGAGGGTAAGGTCAAGGTTTTGACGGCTACGCCTACACTAGCGTTCGGCGTCAACTTGCCAGCCCGAATGGTGGTCATTCACGATTACAGGCGTTACGAGCCTGGGTATGGCTGTTACCCCATCACGGTTCTCGAGTACAAGCAGATGGCTGGGAGGGCGGGGCGACCCCGTTACGACAAGGTTGGCGAAGCCTTGCTCATAGCCAAAACCGAGGACGAGCGCGACTACTTACTGAAGAGTTATGTGTTAGCCCAGCCTGAGCGCATCTGGTCGAAGCTGGCTGTTGAAAGGGTCTTGCGTGGTCATGTCTTAGCCACGATAGCGTCTGACTTCGCCCACACGGAGCAGGGACTGTACGAGTTCTTCGGCAAGACCTTCTACGCCTACCAGTACGACCCTAGGGCGATTAAGGCTGTTATAGTCAAGATTTTGAAGTTCCTCTACGACGAGAAGATGATTGAGGTGAGCGGAGAAAACATTTACGCCACCAAGTTTGGACGCAGGGTCAGCGAGTTGTACATAGACCCGTTTTCGGGAGTCTTGATACGAGATGCGCTGAACCAGCGGGCGCCCCTGTTAACCGACCTCAGTTTTCTTCACCTGGTGGCGCACACGCCTGATATGTTTCCACGTTTGCGTCCATACACGCGTGAAATCGATGAACTCGCGTTGTTTGTTGATGAGCACAGGAGCGAGTTCATGTTCGACGTGCCCGACGAGTGGGAGGACAGAATCGCCTACGAGGAGTTTTTAGGAGAAGCCAAGCTCGCCTGGGTTCTCAACGCCTGGATAGAGGAAACCACTGAAGATGCTATGATTGAGAGGTTTTTGGTTCAGCCAGGCGACCTCTACCGAGTTCTCGATTCGGCTCGTTGGCTGCTCTACGCCTCGCAAGAGTTGGGCAGGCTTTTTGGGCACAAAGACATATTGCCCAGATTGGCAGGGGTCACCGAGCAAACAGAGAAGGGCGTGAAAGCCGAGTTGCTGCCATTAGTGCGGTTGGAGGGGATAGGCAGAGTCAGAGCTCGCATACTCCACAACGCTGGACTAAAAACCATGGAAGATTTGAAGAGGGTTCCGCTGGAGAAACTGACAACTCTGCCCCTAATCGGACCGAAGGTTGCCAAGAAAATCAAAGACCAGGTCGGCGGTTTCATAAAGGCTGAGGAGTGGAAGAAGCTGAAAAAGGGCGATGAATGGGAACAACGAGCAATAACTGAATACTGATTCCGTGGTAGATTTATGCGAGCTTTAGTTGTTGGGGGTGCTGGTTTCGTGGGTCAAAGCCTTGTTAGGAGACTGCTGAGGGAAGGGCATTACGTTAAAGTTTTAGACCTCAAGTGCGGACGGCTCAGAAGAACAGCCTCTCCAAATCTCAGACTTGTTCTCGGAAGCATGACAGACCCGCTGACGGTTAGGCAGGTGATGAAGGGAACAGACGTTGTTTATCATTTGGCTTTAGCGGGTGGCTTCTCCATAAAAAGCCTCGAACCAGTCAGCGCAAACCTTCAAGGCGCTCTAAACCTGTTGAGAAGCGCCAAATCACAGAAGGTGAAGCAGTTCATCTTCACGAGCAGCACGGCTGTTTACGGGAAGCCTCGATACCTTCCAGTCGACGAGGAGCACCCGTGCAATCCAGAGGAGGAATCGGGCATGCGCTTCTATCCGCTCGTCAAGTTCTCCACAGAGAAGCTCTGCAGACTCTTCTACTTCAACTTTGGACTGCCCGTGACCGTTTTCAGACCCACGTACGTGTTCAGCAACAAGTCGGTTTACAACGTGCCTTGGATAGACTGGGTGATTGAGAAAGCGAAGAAAGATGAAGCAATCGAGGTCGTAGAGGGCGACGGTTTCGCCAGCGTTCACGTGGACGAGTTGGTTGATGCCATCATGCTCGCAACTCTCAACGAAAAGGCGGTGGGACAGGTCTTCAACGTTGTTAACCCAAACACGTTCATCACCTACTACGAGATCGCCAAGCACCATGTGCAAAAAGCTAACTCGAAAAGCCAAATCATTGTTGTTAAGTCCTCAGAACTGGTTGAATCCGTGCCAACAAGTAGTGAGAAAGTACAGCAAATCTTAGGCTGGAAACTCTGGGCGACAAAGCATGACGCCCTATATCCCAAGGGTTTAAGAGCTCTCTGACATTTGCTCTCAACCAGATGCATCATAAGGAGTGGGCGTATTCCTAGAATTTTCTACTCTATCTTAGGTTAAGGTAAAGTCTTGGTTTGAAGGTCAGTAGAGAAAGAGAGGGGTTTTTAAGATTTTCTAAACGACTTCAATTGCAATGGGATTGGTTTCAAAGCTTACTTTCTTGCCTTCAACGAAACCCTTTAGGACGCAGCCTGAGTTGAGCTCGTATTTGCCTGGCGATGTGTACTCTTGATGTCCAGCTGGATTGAGGTCTGTGTAGACTGTGAGGACTAGAATCGCTGGCTCTCCTGGTGCTAAGCTGCCGATATCCCATGTCAAGAATACCTTTTTGGTTTCTCCATTAGTTGTTATGCCGACAGTGCCTTTGGTGACGGAGCGCAGTTTGACGCCAAGTTCAGCTCCAAATCTGTCATAAACAACAGCGTCGGACATCGGTGACTTCAGCGTGTTAGTCGCTGTTATTGTAACCGTGAACACAATGGGTTCGTTGACTTCTATTATGCCGTCGCCGTCACCTCGGTCAATGATACTCGTTACATCCTTTGTTATCGGCGGAGGCAAAGGACCGATGACCTTTATTTCCCAGAGTCCATGCGCCTCCCAGAATTCAACACCTGGACCAGCAGGCAACGGGATTCCTGTCACAATAGGCTGAATATAAGGCCAGATGAACTCGATGGTTCCTTGCATCTGTTGTACGTTAAAGCCTATGGAAGCTATCCATGGACCGTTAATTGTGCCTGACCATGTTCCAGAGGCGGTTCCTGTCATTACGCCTGTGGATGGGTCGTAGAACGTGTTGTAGGTTCCAGAGATGGTTCCGCTTCCGCTTGCAAACCAATTGTTCTTGTTGTCGTAGAAGTTGATTGTGTAGGTCCCTTGTATCGCTCCGCTGGTTTCGCTTCCCCACCATGTTCCCACAACTGTGCCCCTAAAGTACCAAGCCATAACTGAGGGGTCATAAGGGGGCCACGGTGGTCCTCCGCCGCCCTGCCAGCCGATGATTATGGAGTTCAATGATCCTGAGAAGTATGTGGCAGATACCATCGGTATCACTGAAACAAACAGAGCCAAACAGATTGGCAACATCAACAGTATCACTGAGCGCTTTCTCCTGTTTCTCCCTCGAAAGACAGATGTGGCGTTTAAAATATAGCGTTTATGAACGAAACTTAGGGAAGAGAATTTAGGAAGCAGACTCCTACTCGATCTCAAAAATCTTGTGTCTAACTCGATAGAACTCTAGTGACTTCTTTGGCTACGGTGACGGCCATTCTTCTCAGAGTCTCCTTGCTGCTGGCGGCTAAGTGTGGTGAAAGAATAACATTCTCTAGCTTAGTTAACCGACGGCTTGGGCAGAGAGGCTCGGACTCGAAGACGTCTAAGGCTGCGTCTGCTACTTTCCCAGACGCCAAAGAGTCACACAAGGCTTTCTCATCTATCACTGCCCCTCTAGAAGTGTTTATGATGTGCACTCTAGGCTTCATCAACGCGAATTCACCACGAGAAATCATGTGATGGGTCTCGGAGGTTAACGGAACGTGTATCGATATTACATCTGACAGCCTCAAAAGCCGAGTGAGCGGAGCATATTTGATGCCGAGCTGCTTCTCAAGCACAAGATTTCTAACCCGCTGATAATAGATCAAGTTTACATCGAATGCCTTAAGCCTTCTAGCTACAGCGCTTCCTATCCTTCCAAGCCCTATAATCCCGACTGTTTTGCCAATCAGGTCAACGCCCACTAAGTCGCTGTACTTCCTGTTCCACTCCTCCCGCCTAACAGCAGTGTCAGCATTAGGTATCTTTCGCAGAAGAGAGAGCATCAAACCGATGGTGAACTCCGCTACAGCGTCCGTTAGCACTGTCGGTGTTCCAACTATCTCTATACCTCTTTCTTGAGCAAAGTCCACGTCTATGTGGTCAACACCCACCCCGTGGACCCCTATCACCTTAAGCCTCTCAGCAACTCTCAAAACCTTTGACGGGATCTCCACGAAGCCGCGCGTGACAAGCGCATCAGCCTTTCTACAAACTCTCAGAAGACCTTTTGTTGTGGAATTTGGAGGAAGTTGGACGACCTTACCGCATCTCTTCAGGATTTTTATTCCGTCTGGATGGATGGGCTCGATGACAACTATGGTGAAACTTCTCTTCAAGGAAAACACCCGTTTTCGCAACAATAAAAGTGTGAAGCAATATATACATGATACTTCAAAACTCAGAACCTTCAGAGGGAGAATATGCGCAGAATCAGGTTAGACGGGATATTTGTGCCCCACGTTACACCCTTCACACGCGGCGGCAACCTCGACGAAAAGGGGTTGAGAACATGCGTGAGATTTTGGTTGGATGGCGGAGTCTACGGACTGGTGCCTTGTGGAAGCAACGGGGAGGCTCCGTATCTATCGAGGGAGGAAAGAAAGAGGATCGTTAAAACCGTCGTGGATGAGGTCAACGGAAAGGTTCCAGTCGTCGCCGGCACGGGCAGCATGAGCACCAAGGAAACCATTCTGTTCACCAAGGACGCCAGAGATCTAGGGGTGGACGCTGCCCTCGTTGTGACTCCGTTCTACTTCAAGCTCTCAAACAGAGAAATACACGAGCACTTTGGAGCTGTCTTGGAGGCAGTCGACCTTCCAGTTGTTCTCTACAGCGTCCCAAAATTCACGGGCTACTCTCTAGAACCAGCTGTTATCTCCCAACTTGCGTCTGAATACGAAAACGTGGTCGGAGTGAAAGACAGTGGCGGAAGCATCGCCTCGATAGCCGAGATTGTAAGGTTGGTCTATGACAAAATCTCCGTGTTGGCTGGAACCGCTGATGTGGCTCTTCCAACACTGATGCTGGGAGGCAGAGGCGCCGTAGTAGCTGTTGCGAACGCGTTTCCAAGGATGTGCAGCAGCCTTTACAAGGCTTTCAAAAGGGGCGATTACGAAGTGGCAGGCAAGTTGCAGCGACAAATAACCTATCTAAACGAGGTGCTCGTAAAGAGGCACAACCAACTCTCAGCCATAAAAGAAGCACTAAGATTGCGAGGGTTACCGGGCGGCCACCCGCGCAGACCAGCGTTGCCACTTGAAGGTGAAGAGAGAAATGATGTTGAAAACGTGTTGAGGGCTATGCAAGAGCCTTTTTGAAGGCTTTAAGGTTTTGACCCAAGCCTCATCTGCTTCGCTTCGTGGAACCGAAACGAGCAAAAGCCTAAAGGCGTTTACTGAACCCCTATAGTACTCCTCTTGCTCCTCTTTCTCGTTCGGTCTTCTTGACAACAAGGTCTATTTGCTTTATAGCTGTGCCCAAGTAGTTGTGTGGGTTTAGGGCTTTGTTGATCTCTTTCTCGCTCAATTTTGCACGTACTGTTTTGTGTTTTAGCAGAATATTTTTGAAGGGTTGTTTTTCAGCTTCGCTCTTTATGGTTAGGGTTCGCAGGAGTTCGTGTGCCTCCTGGCGATTCATCCCCTTCTTAGTTAGGGCTATCATGACCGCCTCAGACATGGCTCGTCCCTGCGTCAAATCGATGTTTTTTCGCATTCTCTCTTCGTTCACCACGAGACCTTGTAAGATGTTTGTCATCAAATAGAGCATGTAATCCACTAAGATACAGGATTCCGGGATGATGAACCGCTCAGCGGAGGTCTGGGTTAAATCCCTTTCATGCCAGGTGGGCACGTCCTCTAGGGCGGGAACGACCAGACTGCGCATGACCTTGGCTAAGCCTGAAACCCGTTCACACAGCTCTGGATTGCGCTTGTGAGGCATGGTTGAACTGCCGACCTGCTTGGCTCCCTCGAAGGGTTCAGCCAGCTCGCCTATCTCAGGGCGCTGCAACTCTCGAATCTCGGTCGCAATCTTGTCTAGGGTGCAGGCGATTATGGCGAGTAATGAAATGAACTCTGCGTGTATGTCCCGTTGAACAACCTGATTTGAGATGTCAGCCGCCCTCAGACCCAGCCTATCCATAACCAACTCTTGGATTTTTGGGGCGTTCGGACCCAAACCCGCCATTGTTCCGACGGCGCCGCTCATCTTCCCAACCAGCAGGCGCTCTCGACACTGACGCAGACGCTGAATGTGACGCGAGTTTTCGCGCAGAAAAATCGCAAACTTGAAGCCTAAAGTGATTGGCAGAGCGTGTTGACCGTGAGTTCTGCCCATCATGACAGTTCGTCTGTGTTTTTCAGCCTTCTCCAATAGTGTTTTCTCAAAATCGTTCATGCGTTTTTCGAGCACTTCCACGGCTTCTCTGAGCTGAAGCGCCGTAGCCGTATCATTAATGTCTTGGCTGGTGGCTCCAAGATGCACGTAGCCACCGCTGGCTCCGGCTACCTCTGAGAGCGCACGAACAACAGACATCACGTCGTGCCTTATCTGAGATTCAATCTCCTTCACACGACCAAGCTTGACCATCTTGATTGTGGCTACATCCATAATCTTTTGTGCGTCTTTCTTCGGGATGTCGCCTACCTCGGCGTGCGCCCATGCCAAAGCGGCTTCTACATCGAGCATTTTTTGAAGGCGGTTCTCCTCCTCGAAGATTCTCCGCATCTCCTTTGTTCCGTAACGCCCAGTGTCGATTGGAAGGATGGGCAAGGCTGCTTTCCTCCAGAACTGATAGAGTAACAGTCTATCAAAATAACGTTTACCAGTTTCGGCTACTGCCCGTCGCGCTTGAGGCGGAAAATTAAAGCATTAGGGTCTTCAACACGTATTCTTGTGACGACACAATACTAGCGGAGTTTCACGTTCATGGGCGGCATGGCGGCTGCAGTGAATAAGAAAGGCGAAGATTCTGTTCTTTCAGTGGTCGCCATGCTGAGACAGCTGGCGCACAGAGGCTCAGACGTGTACGGCGTTGCCACTCCAACTTCAGCAAGGTTAGCCCACTCTATAGACAAGTTGCAGGTTGAAAGCATGAGCTCCAGCGTCGCGGTGGGGCAAAACCTCCTCCGCGCAGATTGGAGAGACCGACCCCAACCAGTCTTGGGAAGTGGATACGCATTCGTGTTGGAGGGTCGACTTTTTCCTCCACCAGCGAGATGCGATGTTGAGGAAGCCATGGGAAAAATCAAGTTGAACCTCTGGAAGGACTCGGCAAAGATAATAGAGGAATTGAACGGTTCTTACGCGTTTGCCATAGCGAGTCCAGACCGCCTGATTGTTGGACGAGACACCGGTGGAACGAACCCGCTTTACTACGGTGAGAACGAAAGGCTCTCTGCCTTTGCATCCGAACGCAAAGCCTTGTGGAATCTAGGAGTAGAAGAGGCGAAATCCTTCCCGCCTGGAAACTTAGCATCAGTAAACAGACAAGGCATCGCTTTTCAGCCAGTTGAAACCATTACTCAGCCCCCAAAAGTGTCAATCAGCATAGAGGAGGCTGCTGAACGCCTCCAAACCCTCCTCCTAAAATCAACCAAGGAAAGAGTTGCGGACACTGAAACAATAGCTGTTGCTTTCTCAGGCGGCTTAGACAGCAGCCTCATAGCAATGTTGGCGAAAATGTGCGATGCTGCCGTTCACCTAATTTCGGTGGGATTAGAAAGCCAGCCTGAACTTGAACACGCAAAGAACACAGCCGCCACTCTTGAGCTACCTCTTAGCGTCAAAACCTACACGGTGAACGACGTTGAAAACGTTCTTCCGAAGATTCTGTGGCTCTTGGAAGAGCCAAACCCATGGAAGGTAGGCATCGCCACTCCGTTTTTTTGGACTGCTGAAATTGCTTCAAGAATGGGATGTCGCATCCTTTTGGCGGGGCAAGGCGCCGACGAACTCTTTGGAGGATACCGAAGATACCTTTCGAAATACGCTCAATTCAATGCAGAGGCGTTAGAGAAAGAGATGTATAGAGATGTTGCGCTGTCCTACGAAACGAATTTTCAGAGGGATAACCCCGTCTGCGCCTTCCACGGAGTCGAGCTCCGTCTACCCTTCGCCGACCGCGAAGTTATCTGTTTTGGCTTGAGCCTGCCAACCGAGTTAAAAATCGAGTCGGTTGATGACAACCTTCGAAAGAGGGTGCTGAGGCGTGTGGCTCAAAACCTCGGCTTGCCATCTCTCATCGTCAATCGAAGAAAGAAGGCGGTTCAATACGCAACAGGCGTGGACAGAGCGCTCAAGCGACTCGCCCGAAGAGAAAGCTTAACCTTGAGCGAATACATTAGACAAGTCTTCCGAAAGGTGTATCCAAGCGTGAGAACGAAACAATGAGAACAGGCGTCGTCTATTCACCGCGATACTTGGACCACAACCCAGGCTACGACCATCCAGACACGCCCAGCCGCTTGCAAGTCATCATGGAAGAACTCAACAGAAACGACGTCTTTGAATCAGAAAAGTGCATCTTGGTGAAACCCAAACCAGCCACAATTGAGACCGTTGAACGCGTCCACGAACATGACTATGTCCAACTTGTTCAGCGCATATGCGCTTCAGGCGGCGGAGTGCTTGATCTCGGCGACACCGTGGTTAGCAGGGAGAGCTTTGAGGTGGCTCTTCTGGCTGTTGGAGGAGCATTAGAAGCCATCGACTTGGTCGCAACTGGGAAATGTGACAACGCTTTTGCACTTGTCAGACCGCCTGGGCATCACGCGGGCGCCTATTACGCTTCGGGCTTCTGTCTCTTCAACAACATCGCCATAGCAGCCACACATCTTCTGCGTGATAAAGGTCTCAACCGAATCCTAATCCTAGACCTGGATGCTCACCACGGAAACGGAACACAAGAAATCTTCTACGACACAGACAGGGTTCTGTACGTCAGCCTGCACCAAGACCCGAGAGGCTTTCCGGGGACCGGCTTCGCAGACGAGATAGGTGAGGGAAAAGGACTGGGATACACAGTGAATGTACCGTTTCCCTACAGAATCGATGACCAAATCTACTTGAAGGCTTTCGATGAAATCGTGGTTCCTGTGACTCGCCAGTACAAGCCTCAGTTCATTCTCGCCTCAGCCGGCTTCGACGGACACTACACCGACCCCATCGGAGGACTCGCCTTGTCCACAAACTGCTACACGAGAGTCTTTTCAAAAACCTTAGACTTAGCCGCTCAGCTCTGCCACGGAAGACTGGTAGCCATCTTGGAAGGGGGGTACAGCCTCAGTTTTCTGGGAAAAATCACGACCGCGGTGATATCAAAAATGGCTGGTTTCGCGTACACTGTTCGAGATAGCCACCCCGTTTCGAATCCGCGAACCCGTAAGAGAGCAGAACGAATAATAGGGGATGTTAAACGGATTCAATCCTCTTTTTGGGGTTTTAACTCGTAGATTCTGACTTTGTTGTTTTATTCGATGACTTGGATGGCTCCGTTGGGACACTGAACCTCGCAAGCTTTGCAGACGAGACACTCGCTGAGATTGACTACCTTCGACTTTTCATCCACTATTTCAAAAACGCTCACGGGGCAGATGTCCTTACACGTTCCGCATCCGTCGCACTTATCGTTGTCAATCTTGATTTCGACCATGACACCTTTCACCCCTTAAACACCAAAGAGTTTAATGAATTAAAAAGAGCACAATAAAAACGTTTAGGAAGGGTCACCTATCGGATTTCTTCCCTCAGCCTGAGCAAGACTCCGTCGATTGTTGTTTTCGCCCTGTCCCGCCTCCGATAAGAATCCTCGAGAAGCTTTCTGTAGGCTGCAGAAGAGATTTCGCCCCGTCTGTAGCGAGCCTCAGTTCTGTTGATGTCTGCCTCCACTCCTTGAAGCTCTGTCTCAGCAACCTCCACCTGCCTCACCATGTCCGCGTATGCTCCGCCAGCCCTCCAGAGCTTTTCCCTGAGCACTGCTAAGTCTCGGGACAAGACTGAAAGCCTGCTCTCAAGCGTTCTCCTCCGCACCTTGTAGTGTCTTCTGGGAATCTTGCCCCTTCGCGCTTGCGCCTCTAACGATTCGAGTTCCTGCATGTTTCGTCTCTTCTCCTCGTAGGCTTCAACAAAGCTCTTGAGCTCTTCTGGGTGAATCATTATCGTAGGGATGGGAACCGCTGGTTTTGGAAGTCGCCAGAGCAGGGCTACAGCGACGACTACAATAACGAGGACTCCCATCCACATGGTGGGACGGAAAGACGACCAGAATATTAAGTAGCTGTAGGTGGCTTCAACGCTGAGGCTTTGGAATGAAGTGACGTTCTCAAAGTCGAAAGTGATAATCTGTTGAAAGACTCGCCTCTGCACTCCACTCAGACTTGTCGGGGTATTCGTGGATGACTGAAACTCTGCGCCCTCTGGCAGTGTGACTGCTATAGTCAATCTCCTTATTGTCCAGTCGAAGTTATCCATCGGCATGAAAGAAAATTGGAAGATACTCGGGCTCAACCGCTTTACGCAGTTTTCCCAAGGAAGGCTATAGATGAGCGTGAGCGTTGTAGAGGCGCCTTTTTCGATAGGGCTTCGGAAAGTCACGGTTCCTTCTGAATCAAGGCTTAGGATTCCGAGTGTGTCCCAGGCTGAGGGGTCGTGGGCGCCCTGTGGCAACTTCAGAGTGATTTTTGAGAGCGCGGCGCCATTGTTGGTCAAGTGATACTCGTTAAACACAGATATTCGTTCTGTGCCCTCGATTTCCACGCGTCTTTTAACTTCGTTCAACTCGACGACGAGAAAATCGGTATCCACCTTGCTAAACCTCACCCAAGATGTATCGAGGGCGAATTCAGGTAGGTTGTTTTTTAGGTGTCTAAGAACTTGGTTGGAGCCAGATGTTGATCGCGTGAAGTCCAATCCGCTGCTTGTGTAGTTAAAGCCCACTGGAAAGAGAACTGAAACATTGCACATGGAAACGCTCTTTCTTAGACTTGGGTACAAGGGAAACACAGCGTAGAACACAACCGCTTGTTCCTCTTCAGCCACGAAAATGGTTGCTGAGACAAGCCCAGAAAACACAAAGACCACAGTGAAACTGTGAGAGCCACTGCCCAGGGCTTGACTAAACCTTACGTTGACTCCATAAAATCCCACCGTACCCAAACCATAGTTGAGCGTGATTTCCAAGCGCCTGCTGGTGTCGGCACCTTCATAAGCGAAAGCGCTATCGAGATGGGACTGATACCCGTAGGGGAGACCCACTGAGAAATCTGTTAATTGCCCATCAGTCACTGACAGCATGATGGTGTCATTGATGACCACCAAGCCGCCGTTTCGGGTCTGAACTACGTGGTTAACTTGGTCCACTACAAAATTGGCAGACGGGCTGGCACCGGCATGAAAGTGGGTTGAGGTAAGCGAGAGCAGAAGGAAAGAGACCAATAGTAGCAACAGTGGAAGCGAAGCTCTCTTCAAAGTGAACACCGTTTTAGTCGTGGATTTTTATCATTGCCTGCGTATTTATCGCTGATTTCCTTTATTTACTTTCCTTTCAGGAAATCTGTGATTCTCTTATCCTTCAACGTAACATACGAGCTTATCCTTCGTGTGAGGTTTGCGCCGAGGGTCCGTTCGAGGTCGTGGAAGTAACGAATCTTGAGGTTTCTTCTCGCTTCCATTATTCTCTTCGCCCGTGTTGGTCCAATGTTTGGGATTTGCATTATCTCGTGGTATGTGGCGGTGTTGAGGTCGATGGGGAACATGTCGGGGTTTGCTTTGACAAGCGCCAGTTTTGGGTCTGTGTTGGGCAATAAGCCTTCGTCATTCACAACATGAGTGAAAGAGTCTGTTTTGAACCCGTAATCCCTGATGAGAAAAGAGCACTGGTAGAGTCGGTGTTCCCTTGAGGAGGGGCAAGCCCTGCGCGCCTCTAGGGGCGTCTGAGAGACTGGTTCGAAGCCGCTGTAGTAGACTCTCTTCAAGCCCTGCCTCTTGTAGAGCCATTCGGTCACCTGCAGATACTGCCAATCGTTGTCGTCTACGGCGCTCACGATCATCTGGGTGTCTACACCTGACCTCGCAAAGCCGAACCTTGACCCGCTTGCCTTGCGTTTTGCTCGTTTAACTTCATCCACAATCCAGTTTAGGCGTTTGAGAATGGACTCACTGAAGCCTCCCTTATCTGGGCAGAGCTCGTCGAAAACCTCTTTGTTGGGTGCCTCCAAGTTCACGCCAACCCTGTCGGCGAGTTCCGCGGCTTCCCTAACGAAGTGGAAACTGGTGCCTGGCATGAGCCTCAAGTGGATGTAGCCCGTGAACCCTAGTCGTCTAAGAATGCGAAGAACCTCTATCTGCACTTCACTGATATGGTCGGGGTCTTTGAAGACTGACGAGCTTAGGAACAACCCGTTGATTTTCCGTTCTCTCCAGAGGTGCATTGTAACGTGGGCTAGTTTCTGTGGCTCCCACACCATTCGAGGGCAGTTTCGACCCGCCCTGAAAGCGCAGTAGGCGCATTCGTTTTTGCAGTGGCTGGAGAGAAGGGTTTTGAGGAGTGGCACACATTTTCCGCGGACGGCTGCCTCGTAAATTGGCACGACGCTGCGGTCCCAATGAGCACCCAATCTCAGAAGGTGCCATTTATCTCTCCTTTTTATGGAGGGTGACACTGAACACAGCCACTACTAGTGCATGCTCAAGAAGGGGTGTCTTCTAAAGAGTTTTGTTGATGCGGAAGAGAAGGGGTGGGAGAGTGGAGTTAAACTATTCCTTGTTTGGAGTAGTAGTCGTCTTCCTTCTTCGGTCCGAAACTCCTCACGCCTTTCTCTCTCAGCTGTTTTCTAAGCCGCCTAGCATAGGCGGGGCTGATTTCTCCTCTTTTCTCCATGTAATCCACAATCTCCTGGGCTTGTTTCTCGTTGTCGCATCGCCGAATGAAGTCTATCACGTCTGGCACGTAGCTGTCAAACCTTTTCGAAGAGGCTTCCTCGCCAGTTTGCAAGTCGGAGCGAACAGAAGAAACGGTCACTCGCTGCTCTTTGGCTTCCATCTCTCGAGACAAGTGCGGAAAGAGCTTCTTGAACCGTTTCTTTTCGATTTCCATGGTGTTCCCAGCACCTTTGATAGGGTTCAACGCAACGTCATGTCTTTTCGGCTTGTCAATAATTTTCTATGCAAGTATCCCTATTTAACCGATACGAATGTTAAGCCCATAATATCCTAATATTAGACTACAGTTGTTGGGGCACAAACCTCTGAAGGGGGGTTTCACTGAGAACCCTCAGCAGTTGGGGGTGACTCAGGCCTGTCACTGTATCTCCGTATATCTCGCATCTCTCTTTCTGGTTCATTTTCTCGAGGCTTCGAACCGCAACTTCGGCTTCATTGCCTGACGGTAGAGCTAGGTGAATGTGATAGGATGCTTCCTTCTTGCCGCGTTTTGTCACCGACTGCCACTCTGTCTTAATGATGTTGAAGTTGTTTCTGTGAAGCTGGATTAGAATAGGCGTCGGGTCTGCCGAGAACGTTTGGATGTCTATGTCACTGTTCTTGTGAGCGGTGCCTCTCCACACGCTTCCAACGAGTCTTGGGTGAAAACCCTTCAAGGCGTCCATGACTTGAAGCGCCTCTCGCCTCATCTGAACCAGCCTCTCTAGCCTCGTTGGACCCTCGGTTTCTTCGACAAATGCGTCTAGCTCCGTTGCGACTTCTAAGTTGCTTGGAAGAATCCGAACCCGTAGTGTTTGCGCCGCTAGCCTCTTCGCCTGCTTGTACTCTTTTTCTTGCTCCGTGTAGAGTAAGATGGCGGCTTCGCGGGCGACACGTCTTCTCATAGACGAGATTGAGCTTTCTTTGTGCATGGCTTTTCCCACGGAAGCAGACTCTGCGACGAATAATGGTTGTTTATCCAGCGATGGGGGGTTTAGCCACTTCACCTGGCAGAGCTAGGAGCCTGGATTTTCGTATGCCCACGTGACGGAGAGGCGCAACCTTCTTCGCCTCGTTGTATATGTCTGATGCTATTTTTCCCAGCACGACTTCTTGAACAAACTGGTCGAAGGTTAGGGCGCCTGCTTTCTCCTCAACGGTTTTTTTCATTATGGCGCGTATGGCTTTCTCCTGCGTGGTTCTGATTCTGGCGAGAGTGAAGGCGCTAACAGCCAGTCTGAGTTTGTAACAATCCTTGGTTGTGATGTTGAGGACAATGTCAACCCGGGTTGTTCTCCTCCTGACGAGGCTTCTCAAATAATCCCGAGAGTATTCGTGCCCCTTGAAGACGGTTCGCGCCGTCTTGCCCTCCACGTCGGAGACTTGAAAGTACATCTTCATGTACTGATGAGCAAAATCGTTTGTCAGGTCGTAGAGTGTGGCGTCTATCACTCTGCCCACGAGCTTGGAGGGGTCGTCCGAAGGAACCGAGCCTAACTCTGTGCCGCCGAAATAGGAAGGCGACACAATTGAGTACCAGTCTTTGCCCCGCCACTTGTCCCGCACTCGCCTCTTCGAAGACACCATGAACCTCCATCGTGACTTGGAAAGTTTCAACACTGAAGTATTAAAAGGTTTACCGTCTGTGCAAACCAGCGCGTTGTCACCATCGCCAAACAAACATGCTATGTTTATAAGTTGGATTTCACAGTAGGTGTAAGACCAGTTCCGATGTGGCGAGAACAAGAATAAAACTAGTTAAGGAGAAGGAGAAGCGGTGACAAATGGACCTCACATGGCTTGCGTTGACAGTCGGAGTCCTTGCAATGCTCGTCGTCGCCTACTTAGCATGGTCCATCAACAAGGAACCCTCCGGAACGCCACAAATGGATGAAATCGCGGGCTACATTGAAGAAGGCGCCAAAGCCTTCATTAAACGGCAGTATCGAACCATCACGATTTTTGTCGTGTTGACGCTTATTCCATTAGCCGTCTTCTTTGGAGACGTGAGGGTGGTTGTCGCCTTCTTGTTTGGCGCCTTTCTTTCCCTGCTAGCTGCTTACATGGGGTTGCGCATTGCTGTTAAAGCCAACGTCAGAACCGCCAACGCGGCGAGAACCTCTTCAACCAAGGCGTTTACCCTTGCCTTCAGAGGCGGAGCAGTTATGGGCCTGTCGGTGGTGGGGCTCAGCCTCATTGGAGTGAGCCTGCTCTTCTGGCTCTATCAGGGAGACCCAAGGTTGATTGTTGGCTTCGGCTTCGGCGCCAGTCTGGCTGCCCTGTTTGCGCAACTGGGCGGAGGCATATTCACCAAGGCGGCTGACATAGGTGCAGACCTCGTTGGTAAGGTAGAATGGCGCATCCCCGAAGACGACCCGCGCAACCCCGCTGTAATCGCTGATCAAGTTGGAGACAACGTGGGCGACTGCGCCGGGAGGGGTTCCGACCTGTTCGAATCCATAAGTGACGACTACATCACCGCGATGATTCTGGGCACTATACTGCTCAGCCCGCTGGGAATAAACGCTTTAATGTTTCCCTTGATGCTTGGGGCTTCTGGGATTTTGGCAACAATCGTCGGAGTCTTCGTTACCAGGGGGTGGAGAAAGATGCGCCCCATGGTGTCCTTTAACATCGGTCTCTTCACCACTGCTGTCTTTTGCGTGCTGGGCGCATATGTCTCTTCCATGGCGTTGCTAAATGATGTGACCATATTCTACGCTGCTGTGAGCGGCTTGGTAGCTAGCCTCGCAGTTGGCTTAGTTGTGCAGTTCTATATGGGGATGAATGGCAGACCAGTCAAGAGAATAGCAGAGTCTTCTGAGCGCGGAGCAGCTATCAACATCATAACAGGTTTGTCCTACGCGTTTCAAAGTCCATTCCTTCCATTCCTGTCAGTTTTGTTAGCCATCCTGTTCTCCTATTTCATAACCAATGGTTCGCTCTACGGAATAGTCGCAGCCAATCTCGGAACCGACCTAGCCATAGGCATCATCATGTCGAGTGACACGTTCGGACCCATAAGCGACAATGCCGCGGGCATAGCTCAGATGTCGGGCACAAGAACATACAATAGAGGGGCGCTGGAGGAACTAGACGCGATGGGCAACATCACCAAGGCTTACGCAAAGGCTTTCGCCACGGCTTCGGGCACAGTCTCAACGGTCGTGATTTTCCTCACCTACGGCGAGATGGTGAAACTCTACTCGGTCAGTCAAGGTCTCTTAAGCCCCGTAATCGTTGTTGGTCTCTTGTTAGGTGCAGCCCTTCCTTTCTTATTTTCCTCTCTCGCTATCGGAGCCACTGGAAAAACAGCCTACCAAATGGTGGACGAGGTGAGACGACAGTTCCGAGAAAACCTAAGTATCATTGAAGGCAAAGCAAAGCCAGAATACGCTCGCTGCGTGGACATCGGCACAAAGAACGCGCTCAAACACATGATTGCTCCAGGGCTGCTAGCGGTTGCCTCACCCATCATCGTGGGACTTCTCTTAGGGAAATACGCGTTGGGCGCCATGCTTCTAGGAGGACTGTGCACGTCAGCCCTATTGTCGCCGTTCTTCACGTTCGGAGGCGGCATATGGGACAACGCAAAGAAATACATAGAGAGAAAGTTCTGGATGAAGGGCACTCCGACACACTCCGCGGCTGTGATCGGCGACACCGTAGGTGACCCATTGAAAGACGTCGTTGGTCCATCGCTCAACATATTCATGAAACTCACAAACATGACCGCTCTGCTGATCGCTCCCATACTGCTCCTGCTCTAGAAACCTATTTGGGCGCTAAATAGAAGAGCCCCCTAGACGAGGCTATACCCGTCTCTGTCCCTTCCACTCACACCTATTAGACACCAAATAGATGGGCTACCTCAACCGAGCGCACACATACGCAATTACTCTAGCCTCTCCACGCCACCCATGTAGGGTCTCAAAGCCACGGGAATCAAAACCGAACCGTCCTTCTGCTGAAACTGCTCCAGTATAGCCATCATGGTTCGGCTGGTCGCCAAAGCAGTGTTGTTAATGGTGTGCACGAAACCGGCTGGCGCCACACCCTCCTTCTCCCTATACCTTATGTTCAGTCTCCTCGCTTGGTAGTCGGTGCAGTTCGAGTTTGAACCTATCTCTCGATAGACGCCGTCAGCCATCCAAACTTGAACATCGTACTGCTTAGCCGCCAAGTTGTTGATGTCAGCGGTGCAAACGTTCACGGTCCTGAAATGCAGCCCCAAATCCTTGCAGAGGTCCTCAGCGTTCTTCTGCAGCTCCTCGTGAAACCTCCATGAGTCTTGAGGCAGACAGAAAACAAACTGCTCAACCTTGTTGAACTGGTGCATTCGGAACAAGCCCTTAGTGTATTTTCCGTGAGCGCCGACCTCCTTTCTAAAGTTGGTGCTGACCCCCACCAGTTTTATGGGCAAGTCTTCTTGTAAAATCACCTCGTCCATGAACAGTGCGGCCAGTGGATGCTCAGCCGTGGCTATCATGTAGAGCTCTTCACCCTCAATCTTGTAGAGCTGATCAGCAAAAAACTCAAGGTCGGTGGCTCCAACGTAGGGTTCTTTGCGCATCATGAACGGCGGCTCAACGAGCTGGTAGCCTCTCTTGGTCATGAAATCTATGGCGTAGCTTGTTATGGCTAAATCGAGAAGCACCAAGGGACCCTTCAAGTAGTAAAATCCGTGACCCGCAACCTTGGCGGCGCGTTCAGCATCTATCAAGCCGAGATTCTGAGCGATTTCCATGTGATTCTTGGGTTCAAAGTCGAATTCTGGCGGTTTGCCCACAACTCTGACCACCACGTTTGCGCTCTCGTCTTTCCCAACGGGAACGGACTCGTGGAGTAGGTTTGGCAACCGCAACAGAATCTGATTGACCTTTTCTTTGCGCTCTTCCACCCGAGCCTCCAGTTTCTGAATTTCTTTGGGTATGTTCTTCGCTTCTTCCACCTTTTTGCTTGCGTCCTTTCCCTCTTTCTTCAGCCTGGCAATCTCCTCTGTGACTAGTCTTCTTTTGTGTCGGAGTTCATTCACCCTCGTAAGCAACCGTCTCCATTCTTTGTCAAGCCTTACCAAATCATCCAGCATCCTAAGCTTCGCCACGTCTCCCCTCTTCTCGAGGTCTCTCCTCACGACCTCGGGACGCTCACGAATCAACTTTACGTCCAACATTCCGCTCTGCACCCGCTAACCCTTTTCAAACTCAAACAATGCACACACGCACCTTAATTACCTTGACCCTCAGGCTTAAGACTAAACTCAACTGTTAGACTCGAACGCGCCGGTTTCCAGATTTTGCGCATTCTCAGCACAAAGAACGAGTGAGTGTTGATGAAGTGGTTGAATCAGCTTAGGCTCTTGAGCTGGTTAACCGTTCCCAGAAAGGTTTCGTCTAAGAGGTAGGTTTCGGCGTTGCCCATGTCGATGTTTCCAGACCGCAGAACGGGTCCAAGGTATTCAATCGACCTCGCGTATCTCTCTCCGCCTTTTCTGTTGATTGGACGACCGCCCAGAAACTCGTTGAAGTATGGCATGATAAACAGCTGAGCAGCCCTCAGCCTCACATCGAAGCGTTCGCGCAACAACTCCACCACGTTTGAATCCGCTTTTATCCCCAGACCTTTCAAGAGAGCCTTGGCAAACCTCTCGCCATCGATTTTAGCCTTGACCCAAACCTGGGCGGTGATACGAAAACCCAGAGGGTCACGAAAAGCCACTGTGGGGTGGATGTGCCCGATAACGAGGCTGCGACACCCTAGTAGTTCTGGCGTGGGCCAGGCGTGTCCGTGAAAGAGTCCCACGTCTCCTAAGGCGACGCCAGTGGAGGGCAGAATCTTAACCGTTTCGGGTAGCAATGGCTCCAAGTTTCCGTCGTGGTTGCCCAAGATGACTTGAATCTCGTCCACTCTCTTGCCTACGGCTTCGAAGAGGTCTGGTATGTCGCGCCACTCCTCCAGTTCCACTCTCGCGATGGTGTGTTTCACGTCGCCTAGAAAGAGGAGACGAGTCGGCTTGCTCAAATCTATCAGCTGAAGCAGCTTGTTCAGCATCTTGGGCGTCTGAGAGGGAACGTGGATGCCCTCCTGAGCCAAGGCAACCTCCCAGCCGATGTGCAGGTCTGCCACAACTAGGACGCGCTCTCTTCCCCTCCGTATCAGCAAGGCTGGAAAAGGTGGGATGGGCGACAGCAAGATATTCAGGTTGCTCCTCATGCAGTCGAAGGCAAAACTAACAACCGTCTAATCTTGCGGTAAATAGCTGAATTAGCGGCTGCAACAAACGACACGCGTTGAGAAGCGTCTAAAGAAACATTCAACTCGCTTCCTTCCGGCGTGACCATTGTGCCTCCAGCCTCACGTAGGATGAGGTAGGCAGCGGCGATATCAGTGACTCGCAGCTTGCCCCTTAGGTCGATGAAGGCGTCGGTTGTGCCGTCGGCCACGTAGCAGAGTTCCAGGGCGTTTGCTCCGAAGTGGCGCAGGTGCCTTGTCTTCTCCAGTACTCTGATAAGCTTAGGGACGAGTTCTCTTTTCTTGAAGGTGTTGAAGTCAACGCCGATGACAGCCTCTTCCAAAGAGGAGGTTTGAGATGGTTGAATCTCCTCTCCGTTTCGAAAAGCCTTACCGTTCTTTTTCGCTGTGTAGATAACGTCGTGGAGCAGGTCGGAGACTAGGGCGACTTCCACATCTCGAAGGTATGGCTGCTTAGAGCCCGCCAATGAAACAGCGATGAATGGCAGTCCCCTCAAGGCGTTGGTTGTTCCGTCCAGCGGGTCGGTGGTGACATACCAACTGGAAGGTCTAGAACCTATTTCTTTCATCCCAGTTTCCTCGCTTATGAGGGTGCAAGAGACATTGTGCGCCTCCAAGGTTTCTATTAGGGCGTTCTCGGCAGCCAAGTCTATCTTCTTTACGATGTCGCCGCCAGCGCCTCTCCCAAATCCCACTCTTGCCTCTTTCGAACCCTGCAACGTTAGAACCTCTTCCCTCATCCTTTGAGAACACAACTGTAAAACCTTCAGCCAGTCGGGCAAGGCTTCGACCTCTCAAGCAGTGATGTTTGCACGATTTAATTTGTTTTTCTAGCTCCTCCTTAGTGGAAATGGAGAGGGCGTCGGCTTGGCTCCGTTATGTTTAAATGACGTTTGATTAACCTTTACCTTTCATTGAGAAGGGCTGTTGATGGTTGACGTTTGGCTTCCCTACGGAAAAACGGAGGTCTGCGCAAGGATTTCTGCGAGGAATTTTTTGGGCGTCATAGAGCCGAGAGAGAAGGCGGGAGTGAAAGACCCGTGCTCAGAGATTGAGCGAGCCTTAAGCGAGCCTATCGGAACCAAACGCTTGAGCGAGATTGCAAAGTCGGGTGACAAGGTAGCCATAGTCGTGGACGACATGACCCGAGCCACACCCAGCCACATCATGGTTCCACCAGTTTTAGACGAATTGAACAGGGCTGGAATCAAAGATGAAGACGTAACAATCATCTTCGGCTGCGGCACACACCGCCCAGTCAAGCCCGAGGAAATGAAGACGTTGGTGGGCGAGGAAACACTGAAACGAGTGAAAGCGATCAGCCACGACTGCAACGTCAAGGACTTGCCCTTCTTTGGGAAGACGAAGACTTTTGGGACAAAGGTTTACTTGAACAGGCTCTTTGCGGAAGCCAACGTGAAGGTCCTGACGGGGGACATCGGGCTTCACTATTACGCTGGCTACGGCGGCGGAAGAAAGAGCGTTCTACCCGCTGTCACTGGCGCTGAGACCATCCAGCACAACCACGCCATGATTCTCGATTCAAGAGCCCGAACAGGGGTGCTCGAAGGCAACCCGATTCACGTGGACATGGTGGAGGCGGCGAGACTGGCGAAGGCAGACTTCATCGTGAACATCGTCACAAATAGCAAACGGGAACTCGTTCGAGCATTCGCTGGCGACTTGGAACAAGCCTTCAACGAGGGAGTGAAACTCGTCGACGAGATGTATAAGGTTCCCGTTGAGCGCAGAGCCGACATAGTCGTGGTCAGCCCAGGCGGACACCCACTCGACATCGACCTATATCAAGCCTATAAGGGTGTCGACAACGCCCTAGACGCCGTGAAGAGAGGCGGGGTCATAGTGTGGGTTGCGGAGTGCCCAGAGGGACACGGCAACGAGGTCTTTCTCGACTGGATGAGGAGGTTCAAAGAGGTGAGGGAGATGGAGACGGAGATAAAGAGGCGCTTTAGACTGGGAGGACACAAAGCCTACTACCTGCTCAGAGCGCTACAGAAGGTGCAGATAATCCTTGTCTCAACCATGCCAGACTACTACGCCACAAGCGCGTTCAGGTTAAGAACCGCCAGAACAGTCAACGACGCCCTGCGAGACGCCTTCGACACAGCCGGCAAGGACGGAAAAGTCTGGGTGATGCCCCACGGAAACACAACCCTGCCCATCATCAAAACCGCAACCACGGAATGAGAGGTCAATCCAAAACATTTAACTCCTCAACAAACCATTTTTTGCGGTTGACCTCCATGGTGCAGACCTCTTACACATTGAGGCGTTTTCGACCAGAAGACCTGGACAGAGTCATGTACGTTAACAGGAAGTGTCTCCCAGAGAACTATTCGAGCTATTTCTTTATGGAGCTGTACGAGCGCTTCCCAGAGACCTTCATAGTGGCTGAAGAGGACAAGGAAATCCTGGGCTATGTCATGTGCCGAATCGAAACCGGGCTACCAGACTTCGGCTTACTGGGAATCGCCAAGAAAGGGCACGTCATCTCCATCGCTGTTTTGCCGGAGCAGCAGCGCAAGGGTCTGGGTCAAGCCTTGATGAGAGAAGCCATGAAGGGCATGGAACTACACAAGGCAAGAGAATGCTACCTGGAAGTGAGAGTCAGCAACACACCAGCCATAAACCTCTACAAGAAGCTCGGCTTCGAAATCTCACGAGCGGTGCATGGGTACTACGCCAACGGAGAAGACGCCTACATAATGAGTCACAAGCTGCCCGCTGAATCTAATTCCGAAGAATAAAAGAAAACGACAAAAACAAGGACAAACCATAATTCTTCTTGGTGCCTTTCTTGGGGCAGTGCCAGCTCTGCGGCGAACGCTCACAGACTATTTCAAGCAAGCTCGGAGTCTGCTTGCGGTGCGTTCGAGAAAAGCCTGAAAGGGCGCTGGAGATAACCGACCGAGCGCACGCAGAAAGTCGCAAGACTTTCGGATTCCCTCCCAAGCCACCCAGAGATTCGAGTGGACTGGCTTGCGGCATGTGCTCCAACGACTGCAGAATAAACGTCGGCGGAAAGGGTTTCTGTGGCTTGGTCTACAACATGAAGGGTCGACTCGTCCGCATGGGCGGAACACCCGAAAAGGGCATTCTGCAGTGGTATTACGACCCCCTGCCGACCAACTGCGTCGCATGGTGGTTCTGCCCAGGCTGCACGGGCGCTGGCTATCCAAGGTATGCGTACAAGCCGACGGCGGAGACAAGTCACTCGAACCTAGCCGTCTTCTACGGCGCCTGCAGCTACGACTGTCTCTTCTGCCAGAACTGGCACTACCGAACCTTAGCTAGCGGGCTCCACCCAGTAATGAGCGCTGAGAGCCTAGCCGCCAAGGCGGACAGCCACGTCTCCTGCATCTGCTACTTCGGCGGAGACCCCTCGGTGCAGATGCCCCACGCCGTCAAGACGAGCGAAATCGCTCTGGAACAAGCGGAAAACGAGAAGCGCATTCTCCGCATCTGCTGGGAGACCAACGGATTCTGGAAAATGGAACTCGCGCTGAGAGCCGCTGAACTATCCTATGCCAGCGGGGGAAACGTCAAGTTCGACCTGAAAACGTGCAACCCAGACCTCAACCAAGCGCTATGCGGAGTCTCCAACGCACCGACTCTAAAGACTTTTAGGACGATTGGAGCGAAATTCTTTGAGAAAAGACGCGAACTGCCCATTCTGACCGCCAGCACTCTGCTGGTTCCGGGTTACGTGGATGTTGAGGAGGTGGAGGGCATAGCTCGATTCGTAGCGGAAATCAGCTCCGAAATCCCCTACACTCTGCTCGCCTTCTATCCGCAGTACGTGATGAACGACTTGCCCACGACCAGCCGAAAACAAGCTGACCAATGCTACGACGCCGCAAAGAAGCACCTGGAAAACGTGAGAATAGGCAACGTCAATCTTCTCTCGTAGTGCTCTAACCTCTCTCTTTTTCTGATATTTGAAGCACTCCATTTCGGTGAAGTAATCAAAACTGGCTCCATTGATTTCTGTAATTTGTTGATGCCCTCGTGCAATCAGAGCGTTAATTCGTAGAGGTAGATGTCCTCTCCCCAGTAATGTTTTCTAAGATGCCCACACTTGACGAATCCGAATTTTTCGTAGAGAGAAATCGCCTCCTTAAGCCTCGGAGCTGTGTCCAGCCACACCTTAACTGCTCCATTCTCTCGTGCGTATTTTATCGCTCTCTCTGTCAAAGCGGAGCCTATTCCCCTCCTTCTGTGCTTTTTGTCAACGACCATGTGCATGAGTAAGCACGTGCCGTGTTTTAGAGAGCAACCCATCACGCCTATGATTCGAGAACCTTCCCTAGCCACGAAATAGGTGTCGTGCCTCATCCACTCCTTCATATGCTCTGCCGTAGGCTGTCTAGCCTTGACCAATTCATCAGGGAATCTGCCTCTATAATCGTTCCAAACCCTCCTGTAGAGCGAGACTATCTCAACAGCGTCGCTTCCTCTTGCCCGCTCTATGCGATAGGGAGCGCCAACAAAACGCCTATGTGACATCGATTCTCTCTCTCCGCTTTCCCAAAGTTCTTCACCTTTTCCGAATTAATAATTTTTGAGGATATTGAAGACATGAATTGCTGTTTGATTGAATACGAAGTGCTTAAATGACTAGGCTTTTCTTTCTCTTAGCCACGCTGGCGCAACTCATGAAAACTGGGACACGAACTCTACTTCTCGCCGCTTTTGTGAACAACATAGGCGGCGGAATATACTGGCATTTCTTGAGCCTTCACCTCTTCGACCTCGGAGCCAGCTACGTTCAGATCGCGCTGCTGGATTCCCTCTCAGCCATAATGTACGTGACTTCGAGGGCTTGGGGCTCCGCCTCTGACTACTATGGAACGCGGAAGCCCTTCATTATCGTGGGCATGGGGCTGTCGGCTGTTCCCATATTTCTCTGTGGGTTGGTTAACTCTCCAGGTCCCATTATAGCGTTGTTTATGGTGAGTTCCTTCTTTGGGTCAATCAGTTTTCCATCGTTCTTAGCTGCGTTGTCTGCTGTTGAGGAGAAGGGCAGAGTTATAGGCTGGTATTCCATGCTCACCGCTCTTGGCTGGGCTGCGGGAACCTTCTCTATGGGGTTCATCTACGAGGCTCTTGGCGTCATTGGCGTTTACACCACCGCGTCATCGATAATGGCGCTCTCAGCCTTGATTGCTACCTTCTATCCGCAAGAATTGCGCGTGAGCAGGGACAAGAGTCTGAGAAAGTATGTGAGAGGCGCCTTCTCGTTCAGGTTCAAGGCTCCCAAAGAGTTTGTGTGGCTCTTAATAGCCATGTTCCTCTGCTGGTTCGGGTTTCAATGGAGTGGCCCCTTACTGAGACTGCGCTTCTACGACTTGCTTCACCGCTCAAAGGTTGTGCTCGGCATAGTCTGGGGCGTGAGCGCGTCGGTCTCAGGTGCTCTCGTCAGCCCGTTTGCTGAGCGACTGGCAGACAGATTTGGAGGTGGAAGGATGCTCCAAGTAACCGTTCTGATATACGCCCTCTACACTCCTCTGTTCGCCTTCGTCAACAACCCCACACTGTTCTCCATCCTGTGGATTGTTCCGATATGGGCCTTCAACTGGGTGGCAGCGTTCTCGACACCAGCTCAGATGACGTCTGAGAGCGTTAGAGGAGAGGCCATGGGGTGCCTTAAACACCGCCACCTACCTCGGAGTAATGCTCGGCGTGCTGGGAGGAGTGTTCGCCGACGTGTTCAACCGAGAACTCGGAATACTGATAACGCCCTTGTTCTTTGCCGTCACTTGGATTGCCTTACTGCCACTCGTCAAATTCTACAAGAACCAGCCAACTAGAGCTCAGCAGTTAGCCACCGTGTGACACGGGAATTAGAGTTATTTCGTCTCCGTCACTCACTGAAGTTTCAAGCCCGTTCAGAGCGCTGACCTCTCTTCCGTTCAGCAGGATCAACGCGTTGGGTCTAGGGTCGTTGAGTTCGGGGTCAATCAGCAACCTTCTGGATTCTGCTGGAAGCAGTTTTGCCAAGCTTTGAACAGCGCTTCCGACAGTTGGCTTCTCCAACTTCAAAGTCGCCCTGCTCTTGCCAGATAACCCCCTGAACACTCCCAGCAATCGCACTTTCACCTTGACGGAGGGAGAGGGCAAGCTTTCACCTAATCAAGAGGAGATTAATCTGCTTCTGCGCCGGTGAAAAGCCTCACGATGTCAGAGGCTATCTTAACCAGCTCACCGGCTTGCTTCAAGCATTTTTCCCTGTCAGACTCGGGCGCCTGCGCCACATGCTGCACTGTTCGCTCAATCTCCACGAGGCACCTTAAGACGGGGTCTTCGACCGCCTGCTTGGTCAGAATAGTCTGTCGAACGATCGCATCCACAGATGCTGGATCGCCTAGGCTGTGGTATATCGCGGCTTGGGCTTTCTTGACGGCTTCGAATAGGAGGGTCGAAGTCATTTGGGGTGTCTTCTGAGCGGCGATGAGCTCTGCCTTGGCTTCTCTTAGATACCGCAGAGCCCAGCCCTTTTGATATTCGTTTATCAGTGGCATTTCATTGGTTCCTCCCTTTTTTTGGGATATACATCATAAAAATCTTGAGGTTCGCTACTCTGCTTCAGCTTCTGCTTCTTCCTCCACCGGCGCCTCTTCCTCTTCGGCAGCCTCAGAAGCTTGTGCTATGGCAACGAGTCTTGTCACGTAGCCAGCTATTCTGTTCCTCAACTTGACAGATGAAATCTTTGCGAGAGACTCGAGGAGTTTCTTGTTGCTTTCGAAGTCTGTTGTGAACTTGTCTGGGTGGCGCTTCAGCAGCTCTCTCGCTATCTTTTTGACTCGTTCGGGTCGTACCTTGCCCAAGCTCTTACTTGACCTCCAAGCGTAGTCTGTTCCCTTTCGCCAATGTTAAGTCACTCGTGGTATTTATGTTGCATTTCTCCGCGCCTTTTATCACTTGCGCTTAGTTGCAGGCTCACCTTAAAAAAGTCGATAAAGTTGTTCAGAATCTGCTCAGCCACTTCAGCTTCGCTCGTTTTCTTTATCTCGGCTATGGCTTGGACAACCTGTGGAATGAAGGCTGGCGTGGTTGTCTTGTCCTTGAAGGGACCCCAGAAGCGCACTGGTCCATCAGTCTCGGTTAACAGACTTGTTATCGGCGTCTCTTCGATTATCTCCCTAATTCGATTGGAGAACACTGATGGAGGTCCTTCCGAGACGTAGTATCCACGCTCCACCAGCTGTGACAGAAGTTCGACGGGGCTGCTGAACCAGTGAAACAGAACCCCCCTAAGGTTGTAGGAGGGAAGGATGCCAAGGATTTTGGGCGCCGTCCACCTAGAATGGATAATGACAGGGAGAGAAGCCTTCTCGGCGCCTCGAAGCATTTCGTGGAAGACCCTGACCTGCGTCTCCTTGAGTTCTCTCCTCTTAGCGTATTGAGGGTCTAAGCCTATCTCTCCGACCGCAACCACTCTATTGGGCGTTGTTCTCTGCTGAGAGATTAGGTTCAGTGTCTGTTCGAGTTCGTTGGCGGCTAGGTTCTTGACGTTCCAGGGATGAACACCCAGAGCGGCGTAGACCAGACCGCTGTGTTCTTCAGCCAATCGGAGACTCCTCAAGCTTGTTTCTAAGTCCATGCTGTTGGCAACCAAGGCGACAACGTTTGACCGCTTCGCTTCCTCAACGATTTCACCGATATTGTGCGTGTATTCTGGGTCAGAGAGATGCACGTGGACATCGACGAATCTCATTCTTTCTTTCTCCAAACCTTCTCAGAGTGTTTTTGCCGAGAACGTGGTTTTATAATTTCTCTCTATGCCGAAGCGACGGTGAAAAGACACTTAAGAAGGTTGAAATCAATCACAAAAAAGGTTAAATATGGGCTCTAAGGAGAAAAGAGGCTTCGGAGATGGTTGTATGGCAGGTCCAGAATTAGCCGTTGCTCCGATGCACAGAATATGCAAGAAGGCGGGAGCTGACAGAGTCAGCGAGACAGCGGC
>Ga0315306_10000107_pt1 | contig 38766 bp, 44 predicted proteins | sample TDP1_MG_FD_203803 | JGI IMG/M metagenome (GOLD analysis project Ga0315306, IMG submission 203803) | Freshwater sediment microbial communities from Lake Towuti, South Sulawesi, Indonesia - TDP1 | ecosystem: Environmental > Aquatic > Freshwater > Lake > Sediment | place: Indonesia: South Sulawesi... | reverse complement strand
TCCGGAGAGCGCTCGGTCTCTGAGACCTCTGAGAAGGCTTCGAGCGGACATATTGTTCCGTAGAAACAGCCGTGTTTGTCTCTAATGTGTGCCTTCCAGTAGGGGCAGAGCCATCCGCCGTCGCTGTTTTGAATCTTCACCAGCCAGTCCAACGCCTTTTTCAGTCTTGAATCTCGGCCATAGCCCATTCGAAGCATCGCTGCGCAGACGTTGCCAGTGAGGCAGGAATATTGATGTTCTGTTACAAGCGATTGAGCCCAAGCCTCTGGGTCGGGTTGTAACTTTTCCTTTAGAACCGTTCTTGTTCGCATCCATTCGTACTCTTCCAACGCTCTTTTTCTAGTGTACGATGAGAATCCGCCTTCATCTAGTTGTAAGTTTAGAATGAACTCGCATGCTCTTTGAACTCTCTTATCATCTTTGTCCATTCCCAACTGCCCCAATATCATGATTTGCCAGTAGGTCGACTTGTATTTTGGTTGATAGGGGCTGTGCGATTCTTCCCAGAACCCTTTTGAGTTCTGTTTGGAGAAAATCCTGTTCAGGAGTTTGGAGTTTGGAATGGCTTGCTTAATAGCCCGAACATCAGGGTCGCTTTCTCTTCTGTCAAGCAGTTCTCGTAAGGCGAAATATTGGACAGACGGGTTTCCCACCCCTAATAGCCACTCGATGGTATTCCTGCTTAGGAGGCTTTGGCTACTCGGCATAGAGGCACACTTCGTTTCTGGTTTGATTAGCCGAAGGTGAAGCATTAATTACGCTTGGCGATTATAAAAACCATTTGAGAAATAGGACAGCGATGAAAATTGGTCCACGGAATGGGAGCGAACACCCAAGAACTGTCCCAGATGATTAGAAATGCAAGAGAGACCAACCTCGACGAATTCTCGCGGCTAACTGAAAAGGCAAAAACGCTGTTAGTGGAGGAACACGGACTTGTCGGAAGCCTACAAATCACTGGCAGACTAGTAAAGACGCGGCCAAAGGGCCAGGCGATAGTTGTTGGGGACCTTCATGGGGATTTGGAAAGCCTCGCAGTGATCTTGAAGGACTGTGACTTTTTGAATAGGGCTCACAGTAAAGAAAACGTGCTTCTGATTTTTCTGGGAGATTATGGTGACCGTGGCGATTACTCGCCAGAGGTCTACCACGTTGTCTTGAGGCTGAAGGAAGCGTTTCCCGAGAAGGTTGTTCTGATGAGAGGAAATCACGAGGGTCCAGAAGACCTGTTGGCTTACCCCCATGACTTACCAACTCACTTGCACGAGAGGTTTGGTGAAGAATGGAAAAGTGCATACGAGAAGTTGCGGGAGCTTTTCAACCACCTGTACAACGCCGTTCTTGTAGAAGATAGGTGCGTCATGTTGCACGGGGGAGTTCCGAGCCAAGCCAAATCCACAGACGATTTAGCCTACGCCCATCTGAAACACCCACGTGAAAGCCATCTAGAAGAAATTCTGTGGAGTGATCCGGAAGAAGGCTTAAAAGGCGTCTATCTATCACCCAGAGGGGCTGGCAGACTCTTCGGCGAGGATGTCACAGGCAAGTTTCTGAAGATGTTCGGCGTCAAAGTCTTGATTCGGGGACACGAGCCGACCGAAGAGGGATTCAAGATAGATCACAATGGAAAAATACTGACATTGTTCTCGCGCATGGGCGCTCCCTATTTCAACAATCACGCCGCCTATCTCCAGCTTGACCTGTCAGAAAAAATCGAAAACGCCTACCAGCTCAGGCGGTTCGTTAGGTTGTTGTAGGGCTGACTTCAATTTTCTTTTTTCTGTTGGCGCGCCAGTCGAAGAGTTTTCGGTTGGGCGGAGAGCGAAAATGGTAACAGTGGAAGGGATTACCTGTGCAATAGTGTTTCTCATCGAAGTCGGAGACCACTCCATTTAGCCCGTCCCCTAGCATTCTTTTGCAGACCCTTTTGCCCGCGTTGATTACCAAGTGGGGGCACGTCATGATTGTTCACTGCTTTTGTATCTTTGTTGGACGGTTTTGCCGTTTTACGTGGACACAATATGTCGTGATTTGGACATATCCACTAATGTTATCGGCGTCTAAGCATATAAAGATTTCTATGAAACATACTAAAACATAGTGCTTATGTGATTGTGCTGCTCAAGAAACTTTAAGGACCAAAGCCCATATTCTCTATCTAAACACGACGCCAACCAAGGGAGGAAACACTGCTGAAAATAGGAATCGTAACGAGAAACGAGAACGGATGGTGCTCCACCCAGCTTCGAGAAGCAATACAAAAACGAGGTGCTACGCCCTTCTGCTTCGGCTTTTCTCAACTAATCGCGAGAGTCAAGTCCAAGCCAGAAGCGTCCGTCAACGAGACCAACATACTCGGGGACTTGAATGCTCTAATCATACGCCCAATCGGACGAGGCTCACTTGAAGAGATAATCTTCAGAATGGACTTCCTCCAAAGGCTTCAACGCTTAGGCATGCTCATCATAAATCCGCCCATATCCATCGAACGATCTGTTGACAAGTATCACACACTAGCCCTCCTGGAGGAGCAAGGCTTGCCGGTTCCACGAACAGCCGTGACCGAGAGCCACGAAGAAGCCATGAAAGCCTTCCACGAGTTGGGAGGCGACGTTGTTATGAAGCCCCTGTTTGGCTCTAGGGGGATGGGCTCCACGAGGATTTTCGACCCAGAAATAGCCACAAGAGTCTTTAGGGCGGTTTCCTTCTTCCACGGCGTGCTCTATCTTCAAGAATTCATCCCCCACGGAGTTTCTGACGTGCGAGCTTTTGTTGTTGGAGAGAGGGTCATAGCCGCCATGCACCGTGTCGCTGAGGGGTGGAAGACCAACGTTAGCTTAGGCGCGAAGCCAGTGTCTTACGAACTGAGTGAAGAGTTAGAAGAGCTCGCTGTGAAAGCCGCGTCGGTTCTAGGCTGTAAGGTGGCTGGAGTTGACATACTCGAGAGTGAAAACGGACCAGTAATCATCGAACTCAACAGTCAACCCGGCTGGAGAGGACTGCAGTCGGTGGCGAGCGTGAACATCGCTGAGGAGATTGTTGATTACGTTCTCTCCATGTTGAAGAGGTAGGTGATTCTCAAGTTGAGCGTGAAAGAGGCTCTTGTCTCGAGAATAGATGTGGCTGCCAACAAGATAGAGCAGAAGACCGACTACGTGGCGGATGAGACTCCGCTACACCTCTTCCTTAACAAGACGCATTATGCCACCATTCTCTGTCTTCCCACGAATTTGAAAGAATTAGCCGTTGGATACCTGCTATCCGAGGGCGTCTTGAAGTCCGTAGACGAGATTCGACAAATCCGCTTTGGGAAAGGTGGCACATGTGAGGTGAGGCTTAAGCCTGAGGTTGACGTTGAAAAACGCATCTCCGCCTCTCAGCCCTTCACGAGGCTTGTCCTGTCGGCTTGTGGCTCACCAGATTACTGGCCACTTTCAAAACTCATCGATAGGCTTGAACTCCATAAGATACCGTTAGGGCTGACTGTGAAGGCGAAGGTGATTCTTGAGAGCGTTAGGCACCTCAACACCCTGGCTGAGATTTTTCGACAGACTGGCGGTGTTCACATCGCAGCTATATATTCTTCTGATGGCGATGTAGCGGCGTGTGCGGAAGATGTGGGGCGCCACAACGCGGCTGACAAGGTTATCGGAGCCGCGGCGTTGAAGAGGCTTGACTTTAACAGGTTTTTTTTGGCTTCGAGCGGGCGGCTCACGGGGGACGTCGTCTTGAAGGCAGCCAGGGTGAGAATTCCCGTAGTTGCGTCTATAACCGCAGCCGTCAACTCTGGTGTTGAGGCAGCTCAGCGCACCGGAGTAACATTGATCGGTTTTGTGAGAGGCACCCGAATGAACGTCTACACTTACCCAGAGAGGATTCTTGTATAGTTGATAGGTGAAATAAATCATGCCGTTTACACCGTTCCATCTCGGTCCAGGTTTGGGTTTTTGGCTTCCCCTTCGGAGATACATGCATGCACCTACGTTCATGTTGGCCAATGTGATAGTTGACGTTGAGCCCTTCTTGGTGCTCTTTCTTGGTTTGCGGTATCCTCTACACGGGTATTTACACACGTTCCTTCTGGCTTTCTTTTTTGGGCTTGCTGTTGGTTGTGCGATGTTCTTTCTTGAGAGATTTTTGCATCCAATCTTCAGGATGTTTCTGTTGGAGTCAGATGGCAAGTTGAATATGAAATCCTTCGTGCTTGCGGGTGCTCTAGGCACTGTGCTTCACGTTTTGTTGGACTCTCCACTGTACAGTGACATACGTCCGTTCTACCCGCTCACGATAAATCCGCTACTCAATCCAGCGTTGTCGTTGGAAATCTACAGTATTTGTGTGTGGATTGGAGTCTTTGGAGTAATTTACTACTTAGCGTTGCTGGCCTCTTCGGTTTATAAGAAATTTTTTGCGCGGCTTGGTTGACTCATATTGTGGTGATCTCGACTTCTGTATTTTGCTAATCTCTTAGGGACGCGTAATCAGAGTTAAATCTGCGGAGAGGTTAGTTTACAGAGCATAGCTGAGCGTTGAAGCGTTGGATTTGAAGAAGTCGGCTGTTGTTCTCGCTGGGGGCTTCTCTGAGAGGTTTGGCAGAGACAAGTGTCTCATAGAGTTCACCGGCAAGCCGCTCGTCGCCCACGTGCTCAACAGAATCTCTGATATCGTGGATGAATGTGTGGTCGTTGTGGCTTCGGAGGCGCAGCGGCGCGCGCTTTCAAGTGCGCTTGGGAGTAGAGCGGAGTTGGTTGTGGACAGGTATGAGGGGCAGAGTCCGTTAGTTGGTGCTCTGACGGGGTTTGAGTGCGTCAGGGGCAAGTACTCTCTTCTTCTTCCGTGTGACACCCCTTTCGTTTCCGCCGGCGTTGCCGAACTTCTCTTCGACCTGTGTGCGAAGAGGAGCGCGGTCATCCCGAGGTGGCCCAACGGGTTTATCGAGCCGCTTCAGGCTGTTTACCACACCGAATCGGCTGAGACTGCTGCCAGGGCTGCGTTGGAGGAGGGGAGGCACAATTTGTCCTCTATGATCGCTCGTCTTCGTCGGGTGCGGTATCTGTCAACTCTGGTTCTTGAGCAGTTGGACCCTGGACTGCTGACTTTTTTCAATGTTAACACTCCCTTGGATTTGAAGAGGGCGGAGTCAATTCTTGGAGGGGGCAGATAGTCTTTGCGTGGTCTTGTGCGCGCTTGTGAGACCTCCTATACCGGGAGGGGGAGGGGTAGTTTCTTTATAGCTTGATTGTATCTGTTTGAATAGTTGTTTGTGAGGTCTGCTCATGAGCATGATTCAGGTGATTGCTGTCAGGGGGTTGCCGATTGTCAAAGAAGGCGATGACGTTGCCAAACTAATCTGCGAGGCGGCGGAGAGGCAGGGGATCCCCATAGAAGACGGAGATGTTGTTGTTGTGACCCATGTTTTTGTGTCTCGGGCTGAGGGGAACACCGTCAACCTAGATGAGGTGGTGCCTTCTGAATTCGCAAAGACAGTGGCTAAGCAGACGGGGAAGGAGCCCGCCTTGGTTGAGGTCATTCTGAGAGAGTCGAAGGGTATTGTTCGGATGGGCGATGGGCATCTCATCGTTGAGACCAGGCACGGTTTTGTGTGCGCCAACGCTGGGGTCGACCAGTCAAACGTTCCTGGCGGTAGAGTTGTGGCGCCCTTGCCGAGGAATCCTGACCGTTCGGCTAGAGCCATAAGGCGGAGGATAAGGAGGTTGACTGGTAAGGACGTGGCTGTTATTGTTTCGGACACGCATGGACGCCCACTGCGAGAGGGTGAAATCAACGTTGCGGTGGGTGTTGCTGGGATCAGTCCAATTCGGGACAGGAGAGGTGAAACCGACCTGTTCGGGTATGTTTTGCGTGTGAAGAGAACAGCCATAGCTGATGAGTTGGCGTGTGCGGCTGAGCTTGTCATTGGACAGGCGAAGGAAGGGATTCCAGTGGCTATTGTTCGCGGCTATCCCTATCCTAAATCTGAGAAGGCGAAGGCGAAGGAACTCATAAGAGGCAGATCCAAAGACCTGTTCATATGAGAGTTGCAAGAGGGATTCTATCTTATATGTGTGTGCGCACTGGTAGCCTAGCCCCTCTATTAGGCTTCAAATAGGCTTAGTTTTTTCTCATGTTGTGCGTGCGCGTGTGAGAGACTACCTACCTAGAGAGAGGGGGGTATGTTGAAAGAATGTTATCCATGGTGTTTAAAGAAGGAAAATAAATTTTCTGGCTACGGCTAGAGGGGGGTCTACTGGGAGAGCCGAAGGGAGGCTGTTTTGGACGTTGAAGGTTGAAGGCAGAAGGAGAAAGCGTCTGTTTGAGGTGCGCAAAATCAGCACGAATCCAAAGGGTGCGATCTGGAGTTCTTAGAGACTTGAGAGCTCTGTTAAAGTCCTTCTGTGTGTGGCTTAATTTATTCTCCTTAATTAGAACCATGTTCAGACAAGACGACGCAGTTTGGGAATTTGTTTGGTATCTGGGCAGTCCACTTTTTTATGAGCTGCTGTCGATCAGCCTTGTCCTTGTCGCTTTTGATGAGCATACCTACATTGAGGGCGCCTGTGCGCACTTTTTGTAGTGCCTCGCGGTTCTCGCATGTCATGAACTCTTTACATTCAGTGCAATAGGCTAGTTTTCTGCTCGAAGCGCATGTTCTGATTTTGCAGTTTGTTGCGCCGCCGCCTTTTAGACATCCTCGGCATATGGGTATGTCTTGTATTAATCGGAGTGCCTTCATGAATTCCCGTCCATCGAAACCTTGTTCTTCAGCACCCCATTTATCTATACCATAACCATTAATAATGTGTCCATATCTTTTCGTCAATTCCTTCAAAGTTCCATTGCCTACTACACAGCTGCCGCACCAGATTGCGCAATAACCGATTTGATTCTTCACGTTTTCAAAAGCTTTAGCTTCCATTCCGATACTCTCCAGCCGACTTTCAAGTTTTGAGTTGAGTTGCTATTTTCTTTCCGAAATCTATGCATTTGGGAAGCTCTCCCTCTGTGACTGGTCCCTTCACCTCGTCGACTCTTATTGACAGACCAGGAGTCATTAGCTTTAGGGCTGGAACCTTTTCGCTTACTCTTTTCTCCATTTTCTTCACGGCTTTCTCGAAGTCTTTTCCTAGGTAGGTGTCAAAGACTGCAACCCGTTTCGCTTTCAGTTCGAGTTTCCCTAACTCGTCGATAAACTTCATAATGGTTCGAGAAGGACTTCCCCAGTGATTTGGAGCCCCTATCAGAACTGCATCCGAATCACTTAGCTTCTTGAGGTCGACCTCCTTGACATCACTAATCTCAGCTTCGATTCCCTCGAGTTCTCTCATTCCTTCCGCGATCTTCTCTGCCACGAGCCTTGTGTTGCCATACTTTGTGTCATAGACGATGAAGACTCTTGCCAAGGATCATCCATCCACCAGGTCTCTTGCCCATGATGAGTCAAAGCGTTATTTGTAGCTTTTGCTCGTCTTTATGTGCGCATGTTGAAGACATGAGAGAGCTGTTGTTCGACATGTGTGCCTTGAATTATTGATGCAAGCTGAAATGAAAACATGGTAGCTCTTAATACTCACTTCATTTAATCTTCTCTTTCGGGTGAAAGAATGGTTGGCATAATAGAGATTTCTGCAATGGTGGCAGCTGCTGGTGTGTTAGTCGGTGTTGTCTATTATATTCTGGATATAAGATACACCATGAGGGCGAGGGAGACGGAGATAGCCAATATGTGGACCACAGAATACCTATCGGATCAAGGCTTGCAGAGGTACGCTATCGTGATGACCTTGGAGTGGAAAGACCATGAGGATTTCATGAAGAAATACGGTTACTCGAACCCTGAGATGTTCGGCAAATGGGTTTCACAGTTCTTCGCCTTCGTGGCGATGGGTGGCCTTCTGAGAAACAAAGTCATTAAGGCTCAGACATTATATACCTTGGGTGGCTACGGTGCCATATGGGCATGGGACAAGTACAAAGACATTGTTCAGAGTCGTAGAGACGTTGCTTGGGGGCGGGATTACATGAGTGACTTCGAGTTCTTCGCACAGGAAATGCTGAAGATCAAGATAAGAAACGATCCCAGCTTCAAAGACAAGCTGGAGACCTATAGAAAAACTTTGAAACCCTGAGTAGAGTGGCAGCTGTGTGTGTGCCTTTGAGGCGGCTGAGTGTCTGAGTAATCTTAATAGGCGTCGAACCCGTAAGTAACTTTTTCAATGTGACCATGTGATGCCCAAGTTGAAGGTCTCGCTGCTCACTGGCAGAACCCTGCGCCAAGGCAAAGGAAAAGAGCATGGAAAACTCTCAGAACTCTACTGGAAGAGCGTAGCCACGTGCGAAATCGACCCAAACAGGCGCTAAGACCCAAAAAATAAATCCTTTGTGAGTCTAGAGGTGTTCTCGGTATTCTTATCGTGAAGTCGTGAAGTTTTCGGTTTGTGTGAGTAGCTTTTCTATATCGTCCTTTGTGTGGGCGGTGCTGAGGGCACCCATCTTTGTCGGGAGAAAGAACACTCCATGCCCGAGTAAGTAACTATGATACATGGTTATCATCTCTCTGCCAGCCCGAGCTGCAGTGCTTGCATCCTTCACCTTTTCCTTTGTGAAGTGCGTGTGAAAGAGCGACCCAACACCAGTGACTTGGGCACTCAAACCCTTCCGATCAAAAATGTCAGAGAGCTGTTGTCGTATGTAGTTGCCTCTTTTGTTCAAGCGGTTGATCAACCTTCCATCCTCCAACATCTTGAGTGTCGTGAGACCCGCGGTCATGGTCACAGGGTTGCCGCAGAAGGTTCCACCGTGAAAAGAAAACCTGGGACGCTCATAGAGGAGCGGGTCCATTCGCTCCATGATCTCTCGCGGTCCCGTAACTCCGCCGATCGGGAAGCCTCCGCCCAGGATTTTGCCCAGAAAGGTGACGTCGGGCTTGACGCCGTAAAATTGTTGTGCCCCGCCGGGCGCCAGCCTGAACCCAGTTATGACCTCGTCAAAGATCAGCAGCGCGCCGTTCTCGGTGCAGAGCTCTCTCAGATTCTTCAGGAAGTCTCCCTCTGCTGGGATGCACCCTCCGGCTCCGATAACAGGCTCAACGAACACCGCGGCGAGTTTCTCTTTCTTCAGGGCTTTTCCTACTGCTTCAGTGTCGTTGAAGGGCAACGCAACCGTGTCCTTCACCGCTCCTTGCGTGAGCCCGCTGGATTCGGGAAGGTCAAAAGGAGCCTTGACAGCCACGTGGACCGCGTCGTAGCCCCCGTGCCAGCCACCCTCAAACTTGGCTATCTTGTCCCGACCAGTGTACGCCCGAGCCAGCCTAGTGGCGTACATGACAGCCTCTGTTCCCGAGTTGGTGAACCGAACCATCTCGGCGCTCGGAACCATCTTCACAACCTGCTCGGCTAACGCTATCTCCAGCTCGTGGCAGGTTCCGTAGTGCGTCCCCTTGTCCATCTGTCGTTTGACCTCCCTAACCACCTTGGGTGGGCTGTGACCGAGGATGAGCGCGTGGTGCCCCATCCAGAAGTCTATGTACTCGTTTCCGTCGACGTCCGTCAGCTTGCTTCCCTTCGCTCTCACAGTGTAGAAGGGGTAGGGCTCCACAAACCGAATAAAGTAAGAAACACCCGCTGGGAGAACCCGCTTAGCCCTCTCATACAGACGCTTGGACTTCTTTGTATTAGACACGTAGCCACTCGACAAGGCTCGAAAACCTCCTCTAATGATATTTAGGTTACGAATTTAAAACATGCCATTCAGCAATACTTGTGTATTCAGTTTCTGGTCAAGCCTCAAGAATAGGAAGTCCATCAAAGCCTTTAGGGTGTCAACAGCTGGTTACGTTGGCGCTTTGCTACCTCTGAACCTCCAACCTGGCAGCCTTAAGGAGCTTCCACCTGCCGATGATGTCCTTCTTGTAGAAGTGAAATAGTCCGCAGCGCTGACAGCGAAGAACCCTCATCTGCTTCTTGAAGTCGATTTCATAGAGCTCCAGCGTGTAGCCGCAGTTCCTGCACTTTCCGGTGTGAACCTTCGGGCGGCTCTCAAGCAGGGAATCATGTAGCGCTCTTCCAACCTCGGTCAATTCTACCAATCTCCACTAACAAGCCAAGATTACTGGACAGTGCAGAGATAGGCAAGATGGGTTTTAAACGTTTATAACATTCCAAAATATCTAGCGAAATTATGCCAGACAAGGTTTGCCTTATGCCATGTTTGTTTGCTTGTGCTTTTTGTCACTAGAGGCGGGGTCATATTACAACTTTCGTGTAGAATCGTGAACAAAACCTCGCCAACCCTTTTAATCCACAAGGCCTAAAGACTGACTGAATAAGGATGATCGCCGAACGAGAACTACTGATTTCATTGCTCAAACTGACACCGCTTGGGCCAGTGCAGAAGAGACTCGTCAGCAGAGACGCTCACCTTCCCACTTTAGCCGCTGAAGAACTGTTTGAGAAACTCACGTCAGAAGGGTTCATCGCACAGCGCAAAAACTTGGTAGAAGCCTCTTCGAATCAACGCGCAAGGATGGCTGTCCACGCCGTCAAGTTGGGAGCGGACTTCGAGCGAGTCTGCAAGCTCTTGCAATGGACGGAGTTTGAGAACATCGCCTGCGAAGCCTTCACGGTCAACAACTTCGACGTGAAGAAACACTTCCGTTTCAGACAAGCCGGGAGAATGTGGGAGATAGATGTTCTGGGTCGGAGACAGCCTCTAGTCGTCTGCGTGGACTGCAAGCACTGGCACCACGGCTGGCTGAGAGCAGCAACGATGAAAGCAGCGGGGTCTCAGATAGAGAGAACCAAAGCCCTCGCCGATGCTCTGCCAAGCCTCTACAGAAAGGCAGAACTAGACAATTGGAAGCAGGCAACACTAATCCCAATGATCCTGTCACTCACTCCAGCCCCCCTCAAATTCCACCAAAACGTGCCGATCGTGCCCATCCTCCAACTGCAAGACTTCTTAAAAGAACTGCCAGCAAACGTCGAATTATTAACGCATTTCCTTAAAAAATGTTTAAGGAGTAATCGAAATTTGACAGATTTTACTCAATAATCTACACCAAACTTAACTATTGAAGCCGAATTATCAAGAAAAACGCAAAATCTCCTGCAAGCTTGTTTTCTTAACGAATGAAATACACATATATTTGAAAAATACAGATGTTGCTTAAAATTAATTGAAGGGCACTCATAAGGAAGTTGTTTATCCGGTTATTCTGACTTGTGTTCCCATCTGCCATGAGACGCCTTTTCGGAATCGTGCCCTGAACAAGCCGTTCTTTCCATGCACCGCTACTATTTTGCCTCTGATGACTCGTTTTCCCACAGTCACCGCAACCTTCCTACCTATCAGTCGTGCGGCTTCGTTGGCCGATTTGACGCCGCGAAACTGAATGACGCACTCTTTTGGGCGCTGAGCCTTCGGACCCATCCTATAGTTAACAATCACGCCTTCAAGCTTCTCCAACACATTCTTGGAAGAGTTCATGGTAGCCACACTCTATCTGAGCTTGAATCCACGCCCCACAGGTTTGACAGACGTTCTGTCACGGTCTGCACCATCCGAAATCCACTGATTATTGTATTCTGGGCTATTTCAATTGCTATGAGCAAACTTTAATCTCTACGCTCTTTCACTACGACTATCAGAATGAGAAGTGGCGTTCAAGATGGACCCAGTAATAGTTTATGGGAGAGCCCTCGACGACAACAACAAGCAACTCTACGCCGCGTGCAAGAGGATCATAGGCAAGACTCTCTTGGTCCGAATCATGGACATGTCCGCCTACATAGGACCAGAGGGTTCCCGTTTCTGGCACGGCGACAAAGAACTGAAGGGCATCGACCTCTGTTTTCTCCGCTCCTTTGGACCCGGTTCCTGTGAGCAGGTCACCAAGCGGATAAGCATGATGGAGCACCTCGAACTCTCTGGAACCCTCATGGTCAACTCGACCTACGCGTACCGCAAAGCCAAAGACAAGTACTCAATGATCTGCGCGCTGACTAGTGCTGGATTGCCCGTTCCGAAGACACATGTGACTGAGATGGCGCATTGGGCTCATCGAGCCAGCCAAGGCTTCAAGCAGATCGTCTACAAACCCATAGTCGGTTCTCTGGGCTTCGGCTCGGTGAAGTTCGACGATCCAGACCTCGCCTTCAACGCCTTCAAAACACTGGAACGCTGGGGGCACCCCCTCTACGTTCAGGAGTATTTGGAGAACCCTGGGCGAGACATACGAGCCTTAGTCTTGGGCGAAAGAGTACTCGCCTCAATCTATAGGATGGCTCCGCCCGGAGAGTGGAAGACCAACGTGGCTCAGGGTGCCCAGACCAAACCCGTGCAGCTGTCACCCGAACTCGAGCAACTCGCCGTAAAATCGGCGAAGGCGCTGGACCTCTTTTACGCTGGCGTCGACCTTCTCGAAACCGAGCAGGGACCAGTGGTGATTGAAGTTAACGGCTCGCCCAGTTGGCAGGGGCTGCAGAGGGCGACGGGTGTAAACGTTGCCGAGAGGCTTGTTCAATTCGTGATGGACTACGCGAAGAGGTGATTTAATCTATTCTCTCGGCGAGCGCGATGAGCCTGGAATTGTTGGGGTTGAGTTCCTGTTTTTCGTAACCGCCGTAGACCCTTTTCACCCTGAACCCAGCCTTGGTCAACATTTTTTGAAGCTTTTGGATGGGGTACAGTCGCAGTTCGTGCAGGAGGTTTCTGGTTTCCCTCGAGCCCTTTTTTATAATGGTCCAGTGGCTCAGCATCTTGGAGGCTTGTAGGTCCAATTCGCGCCTCTCCAGCATGTAGAAGGTCGGATACTCAGCCCATTCCTTCTCCTGAAAAATCTTGGCCAAATGGTCGGGATTCACTACATCCAATAGAAACTTTCCCTTGGTCTTTAGGCTTCGCCTCACCTCTGTCAGAGATTTCATGTCTTCTTTTATTGAGGGTAGGTATCCGAAACTTGTGAACATGCACAGAACCGCGCTGAAAACTCGGTTTCTGAATGGGAAGTGCCGCATGTCTCCCCTCACTAGGGGAAAGTAGGCGCCTTCTCGTTGCATGTTCTGTTTGGCTATTGTCAACAGGTTTCTTGATAGGTCTAGTCCTATCATGCTCCACCCTTTTCTGGTTAGAGTTATTGAGTGGCGTCCCGTGCCGCAGCATAGGTCAAGCACGATTCCTTTTGAGCCAACAACGCTCTCGATGAAGCTGGTTTCTTTCCGTGTTTGGCGAGCGTTCACTATGGCTTCCCAGTCTCCGCCCATCTCGTTGAAGATGTTCACGTATGGCACCCGTTTTTCTGAGCCATTGTAATCCCATCTTCTGTTGAGAGACGCGGATATCTGCTCTTCTGTGGAGGAGACACCTATTAGGCTAAACGCAGCCATCATTAGAATGAGATGGTTGACTCTATGCCCCCAAAGATAATTGCCGACACCCGCGAGAGCGCCTTTGTTGTTCAAGCCCTCCGAAGAATGAGGGCTGATGTGGTTGAGAAAATGATTAGTCCAGGCGACTATGTGGTGGGCGAGGGCTTCGCGGTGGAGAGGAAGACCTTCAAGGACTTCGTCAGCTCCATTTTCAAGAAGCGGTTGTTTGAACAGATTGAGCGTCTGCGTGGGGCTTATCCCCGCTGTTGTCTCCTAATTGAGGGTGACATCGCCTACGGCGTGACAAAACTCTCTAACCCCCTCGTCTTCTGGGGTGCGTTGGCAAAGACAACTCTGGAATGGGACCTTCCAACTGTTTTCACCACGAACGAGGAGCAGACGGCTCAGTTCCTCTTCAGCCTCGCCAAAAAACTGCAGGAGAAGGGGAGAGAAATTATGGAAGCCAGATACAAACCGAGAAGCTACAGCCTATCCGACCAACAACGCTTCGCGGTTCAAGGCTTGCCAACGGTTGGACCAAAGTCAGCCGACAAATTGCTTGAGAGATTCGGGAGCGTCAGAAGAGTCTACGCCGCCACAGAAAACGAGCTGATGCGGGTGGAGGGCTTCGGAAAGATACGAGCCCAGAAAATCAAGCAGTTCCTTGACAAGCCGTATCTTGTAAGCGAAGCTAGGCTTTAGTTGTTGATTGCTTTTCTCTCGCCTCCCTCTAAGTCAAAGTTGCCCTCGTCGCGCTTCAGGATGCGCTCCTGTTCAGGCAGTTTGCTGTTTTCCCAATCGTCCCAGCTTATCTCTTTGAATATCCATTTCTTGCCCATATGAGCTGCCAAGACAGCGTGTTTATACTGGTTTGGGAGAGGAATCAGGAGGTCGAGGAATCGGAACAACTTCTCCACCTGTTGCTTTGGAAAGTAGGCGTAGTAACCCGCGTTCTTCACCTCGAAGGCGTAGACTTGAGCGTCGCGTCTGGCGATGATGTCTGGCAAGGGATTGAGGCTGGGATTGCTAACTGGCACACGAACCGCCTTGTATCCGTTTTTCTGCAGCAGTTTGACCAGAACGGTCTCGCTTCGGAAGCCCCTCCTACGCCAGTTGCGCAGGTCTCGTTTGTCAAACTCTCTCTTCAAATTCGATTCTCCGCCTCTTCTTATCTTCGGCGCTTTGTCAGCAATCGTTTTATAATGTCGTCGTAGGTTTCGCCCTTCTTTCCCTGAGCCTTCAGCAACTCCACAACCTCCTTCGTAACCCTTATGCTCGTGTAATTAGGTTTCTCTGCAGCGCCTTCACTCACATTTATCACCAGACAGCATCGTTATGCACGTGCATATAAAAGCTTAATTGTTAAGTAAGATAGGCAGATTGTGGCGGCTTCATTAAGAGACTCTACCAAAATCCGTGAGAACCGCACGGTTTGGGCAAAAAAGCGCAAAAACGCGCAAGTGTGGCAAACACGCGCGCTTTGTGTGTATTCTTGGCGCTTTTGCTGCACTTCTGTCTAGGTGCTGTTACACAACGTAGTAGTCCACGACCTTCTTCATTCGTTTCGGCGCCACTTCGGTTGCTATGATCTTCTTCAACAGTTCAATTATGTGTGGCTGATAGCGGGCTAAGTCGGTCAGGGTTACCAAGCCAACAAGTTTTCCCTTATCCACAATCGGGAGTTTCTTCACCCTCATTTCAAACATGCGTTTCACTGCCTCTTCGATCTCCATCTGAGAGCTGCCTACCACGAGGGGCGCAGACATTATCTCCCGAACCTTCGTCTTCTCTGGGTTCCTGCCTCCAACCAAGACCCTCTGCAACATGTCTCTCTCCGTGACGATGCCCACGGCTTTGCCCCTCTTCACGACTATGAGACAGCCAATCTCGTGCTTGTTCATGATCTCCACGGCTTTCTTCACGCTGGCTTCGGCTTCCACCGTCATCACTTCTTCAACCATGACATCCTCGACTTTGATAGACATCTAGACGAACCCTCAACCCAGCACATTTTATCCGACTACACTTTTAAGCTAATCCGCGGCTGCGGTTGATGCTTCTGTATCCAGACTCTGGTGCGAAACCGCCGACATGGCCAATTCATCATGCCCGAATAAGCCCAAAACGGGCTTCTTCCGCGTGAATAGGTGTTTCTTGACTCGTTTATGTAGGCAAAACTTGATAGATTTGTCCAACGATGGCATTATCGAGATAGGCTATAGTGATTTTGGTGATATATGTATTACAAAACAATTTTGCGTATCACCAATAATAACTAGGGCTCTCGGAAAAGCGAAGCTGGATACAGAAGCATCAACCGAGGACGCTGTTTCACTTTTATAAGCGCATGATTTGCCATTAGAGAGGAGGAGGCTACTGAAATGAGGGTTCACAACGAGAGTTTTAGGTTCCTCACTCGGGGCGAGATAGACTTCATAGATCTCACAGACAGGGTTCAGGAGGTGGTTGAGAAGTCGGGTGTGAGGAACGGTCTGGCTCACGTTTTCGCTCCCCACGCCACAGGCATCCTAATCCTCACTGAGTATGAGACTAGCTTGGCAGAGGACATAAGGGATGCGTTGGAGAGACTTGTTCCCAGGCGAGCCGCATACCAGCACCCGTCCAACGCCCACTCTCATCTCAGGTCTGTTCTGCTGAGCCCAGACAAGACCCTGCCAGTCATCGACGGACGCGTAGTTTTGGGAACCTGGCAGTCTCTGGTCTTCGTTGAGACCGATGTGCATCCGAGACAGAGAACGGTTATAGTTCAAGTGTTAGGCGAATAGACTTCATTGGAGTGCTACTCCTCTGGATGCTCCACTCTTTCTCCAACGCTGTACAGAAAGATGCGCGCCGAAGAAGGACCAAGACGACTGAACCTCCTGCCCAACTCCTTAATAACCTTAGCATAGTTGTTGGATTTGTCTAGGCCGTCAATGAATCCTTGAAACGACCCGAACTCCTTCTTGATGTCTTGGAACTGCCTAGCGTTGTGAACAGCCGCCATGATCTTCACGCGATTGCGCACTATGCCAGGGTTCTTCAGAAGCTGCTCCACATCTTTGTCGCCGAAACCAGCAACCTTGTTTATGGAGAAGTTCTTGAAGGCTTCTCTGAAGTTTGGCCACTTCTTGTCAATCATCTTCCAGCCTAAGCCAGCGATGAAGACAACGCGGGTCATGTTCTCGAAGTAGGCGTCGTCGTTGGGAGGACGGGTTTTTCGATACATCCACGCTGGCGGACGCCACTCCTCACTCATACTCTTCGCCTTTTATCTGGTTTAACACAGGCCGTTTTTAATTCTTATGTTCCGCACTATTGTACCTGCATGAGTCTCCATTCTCTGTAGTCTATGGCCACCTTGATGTATCCTCTCAGCGACTCGTCAACTCTGAGGTCGCCCGTGTCAACCCGTAGAACACCGCCCTCGATGCCCTGTATCTTGCTCCTAGTAGCCGCGACAATCATTCTCTCCTTCCCGATTCTCCCAATTATCTCCGGGCTTATCTGCTGGTTTCCACGTCCAAGCAGCATGCCCTGACGCCCTATGGGAGAGAGCACAATCCAGGTGTTGTCCCAGTCCTTGACTTCCCGCAGGATTCTCTCCTCGTTCACGTCCTTTATCACTCTCCAGTCTCGGTAGATGTCCACGCCCAGCAGGGTTTTTTCAACCCCGAGCAAGTCGGCTACGCACTTGACCGTTGTGCCCGGTCCGAGGATGTAAGTTGCCTTCGGGTTCATCTCCTCCACGACAAATCGGGCAACAGCCACCTGATTCTCATGCTCGTCCAGCGTCTCCGGAGTGATTTGTTTGCTGCCCAGTAGGCGCATGGGCACGAAGGGACCCTTCAGAAAACCGTGCAGCCTCACGGAGAAGTGGTCGGTTCTTATAGCCTCCTCATCGGCGTCCATTATCTCGAAGTCCGTTTTCTGAGCCGAGTTCTCAACGAAGGCTTGAACCACATCAGCGGCGTCTGCAGGGCTAGCCGAAAATATGCCGCTGTACATCTTGACACCAGAAGGAACGCCTAACACAGGCACGACGATTGCTCCTCGCATGGCATCGAAGATGTCTCTCGCCGTGCCGTCTCCGCCAACAAAAACAATCAAGTCGACTCTGGACTCTACCATCAGCTTCACCGCCTTCTTTGTGTCTTCTGCGGTTGTTTCAGGTCTGAGACTCATTGGCAGCATCTCCGCTTTCAGACCAGCGGATTTCACCTCGTCTCCGCCCATGATGCCTGGGCAGGTTAGTAGGTCAAGTGTGGCTGCGAGTTGGAGTTCTTTCAACCGCCTCAGAAACTCCACAGCCCTTGTAGGCGCGACTGGTTTGGCGCCCAAGGCCAACGCGCTTTTCTCAACGCCGTCCGTTCCCTTCAGTCCCACTCTGCCCCCCATGCCCGCAATGGGATTAACCAAAAAGCCCAGCATCAACTGCTATTTCACTTGCGCACCTAGTCTCTCAACTATCTTATAGCAGAATAGTAGAAAAACACTTTCACAACCACAAGGCTACACGCTTTTTTGGTTTTAAAGGTTTTAATGCACAGCAAGGACATTATGCTATGGGTAAGAATTATGAAGATAGTTGGAATCTGCGCTTCCCACAGGAAGGGTGGAAGCTCCTATCGTCTGCTCGAGGAAGCGATGAAGGGTGTGAAGGATGCAAACCTCGAGGCTGAGACCAAGATTATCGAATTGGCCAATCTGAGAATCTTCCCCTGCATGTCAACATGCCCAGAGGGCTGCGCAAGAGAAACCTTCGAGTGCGCCCTTAAAGATGACCTGCAAACAGTCTTCAACGAGATGAAAGCCGCCGATGGAATCTTAATTGCGTCTCCAAGATACTTCATAGTGCCATCCAAACTCCAGGCGCTGATGGAGAGAATATATTGCGTCAACTACTGCACAAAATATGAAACCCCAGAAGCAGTGCATCCACTCGCCAACAAACCAATTGGCTTCCTCACTGTTTCGGCATCTGGTGGATACAGTACTATACCATTACTGGAGCACTTGGAAAAATTCGCCCTGTGGCTGAACATGAAACCTATAATGATAAAGACGTTCCCCTTCCGAGGAGTGGTCGCCACAGACCCAGCTGAGAAAGACACGAAGGCTTTACAACGCGCAAAAACACTCGGACAGACAATAGCAAAAGCGATATAAAAACGGCTCAAGCGTGAGCGACTTCGAGATTTTCAAGGTCCAGAGGTAGGGCATGTCTCAAAGGGATCAGGACCAGTGAACACGGTGAGTTTTCAGTTCTCAAGAACGCTCGCAGCAAGTCTTCGTTTAGCACGGTCAACGGAAAATTTATGAACTCAAGCAAGGCTTAAGGAAGCTTTGGATTAGGAGTGAGTAGTCGTGATTGAGAGGCTGTATCACATCACCTTTCCTGTCTCGGATATAAAGAGAACGATATCCTTCTACGAAAACATCCTCGGTCTCGAGAAGAGAGGCGAGTGGCCCAACTACGTGGAGTTCGACGTTGGAGGAGTACACTTCGGTTTCAACGCGGGCGGAAAACTGGAAATCTTCTTGCTCGTGGACGATGTGGACAAAGCGTACAAAAATCTCAAAGAGAGAGGAGTCAAGTTTGTCACGGAACCCAAGGAGATGCACTGGGGCGCCCGAGCAGCAACGTTTGTCGACCCAGATGGAAACATGTTCACCATCGAGCATTTCCCAAGGAAAGCTTCAACATAGAAGCCGGAAGAGAAGAGAGAAATCCCAGACAAAAGCTCAAACACCTTGAAAAAGGGTTTCGAGATTGCGTTGGAAAACTCTGCTGAAAGAAGAACTGCTGAGATGGTTACTTTCTGGTGAGCCGTGGGTAGTCTACCGTACACTGACAGACCTTCTGGACAAGGATGAGAAAGAAGAAGTGGTCGTAACAACTAGAATGGCCATTCCTGAGCACCCCCTTGTAATGAAGATTTTCGAGGGCTTAAACGAAGACGGCTACTGGGGAACACCAAAAGACATTCACACGTGGTGGCCAAAGAAAGACACCACTTTCTGGATACTGCCTATGCTAGCAGATTTCGGTTTCACCATAGAGGACAAAAGGATTACCCGTGCCTGTGAATACGTTTTTAGCACTCAACTCTCGTCTGGTGGATTCGGATGGGACCCACCAACCCACGCTCACGATTGCCACAGCGCTATCATAACCGAATCATTGGCAGAGCTGGGCCTTCTCAGAGACAAAAGGCTACGACAGGCTTACGAATGGCTCGTAGGAAGACAGCGTCTCGACGGCGGATTCTGGTGCAAGGACACAGGGCAGATCGGTGGACCTCGAGAGAAGGAGCCGAGTTGCGCTATGGCTACAATGTTTGTGCTCGGTGCGTTGGCTCAGAACCAAAAGCTTCGAAACAGCGAGATCGCCAAGAAGGGTGTTGATTTTCTCTTCGGATGCTGGGAAAACAGAGGAAAAATAAGGTATGCGGGTCACGATAGCCAGGTTGGAACCGACTGGGAGAAACTGAAATACCCACACACGGACTACAAGATCCTGAAGTTTCTGGACGCTCTGTCTCAGTTTGAACATGCCAAGCAGAGGCTCCAAGAATCAGAAATGGTCAAACTGCTTCTCTCAAAGCGAGACGGTGATGGAAGATTTACACCCGAGTCAATCGTCAAGGTTTGGTCCGATTTTGACTTCGGACAGAAAGAGAAACCCTCGAGGTGGATCACTCTTCTGGCTTTACGAATAGCAAAGAGAATATACGAATAGAAAACCATGAACTGCGCGAAGCCAGCTAAGGCATCATCCCATTGTGCCATGAAAAACCTAATGTATCAGCCCAACTAAGTAACAGCACTCCAAAGCCCGCACACGCTGCGTGCAGAGAGATTGGAGTCCTCGCAAATGTATGCCGTAGTCAAGAAGAGAAGGGAACCCAAAGCCGAAATCTCAACCGTGGACACACCAAAAATCAACAGAAACGAAGTTCTCGTCAAGGTTAAGGCGGCTTCCATCTGTGGCACCGACCTCCACATCTGGGACTGGAACGAGTGGGCGCAGAACCGCCTGAAGAAACTTCCAATAATTTTTGGTCACGAGGTCGCTGGAGAGGTGGTGGAAGTCGGCGCAGACGTGAAAAACGTGCAGGTGGGTGACATGATTTCGGCGGAAACCCACATAGTCGACGGCACGTGCTACCAGTGCCGAACCGACAGGATGCACGTCTGCCAGAACATGCAGATCCTAGGAGTGGACAGAGACGGAGTTTTCGCCGAGTACTTCGCCCTACCAGAACGAAACGCTTGGAAAAACGACCCCCACCTAGACCCAGCGGTCGCAGCGGTCCAGGAACCCCTCGGAAACGCCGTTCAAGCAGTCCTACCCAAAGACCAAGTTGAGGATATTGCGGGAAGAAACGCGGCGGTCTTGGGCTGCGGACCAATAGGACTCATGGCCATAGCCGCCCTGAAAGAACTGGGCGCCGCTAAGATCTTCGCCACGGCAGGCGGCTTGAACAAGGTTCGCATGGGTCTGGCCAAGCGAATGGGAGCGGACATGGTTCTCAGCGTCAAAGAGGAGGGTGAAGACTTGGTTAAGAAGATAAGAGACGCAACAGACGGCAACGGAGTGGACATCGCCTTAGAGATGTCCGGCGACCCCACGGCTGCCAAACAGGCTTTCGAGATGCTCACTCCTGGCGGCAGAGTCTCTCTTCTGGGGGTGTTTGAAAAGCCTGTTGAACTCGACCTGAACGACGCCGTGGTCTTCAAGTCAGCCACCGTCTACGGCATCACTGGCAGGAGAATGTTCGAGACGTGGTATCAGGTGAAGGGCTTGTTGTCGATTTCGTGCTTTAGAGAAAAAATCGCGTCCATAATAACACACAGAATACCGATGCGCGACATAGCCCACGGAGTAGATCTGATAAAATCCAAGCAGGCGGGCAAGGTCTCACTCGAACCGAAATGGTGAAAAGGTTAAAGAGAAGAGTTTGAACAAGCAGAAACACGAAAGGTGACAATTTATGAGAAACCCAACAGCCTTCTTGTCAGAGGAGTATCGGGCTCTGGTTCAAAATGAGCTAGACTGGAAACTGCGCGTTCTGCAGGGTCCGAGCACACCGAGGTGCACAGTTGACGGAAAGGAGGTTCTCATGCTGTGCTCCAACAACTATCTGGGATTGAGCACTCACCCCAAGGTTGTGGAAGCCGCAATAAAGGCTATCAGAACGCACGGTGCAGGCTCGGGCTCCGTCCGCCCCATAGCAGGAAACATGGACCTGCACATCGAACTAGAGAAGAAGCTTGCCAGATTCAAGGGGGCTGAGGCTTCTCTCGTTTATCAGACTGGCTTCGCGGCTAACGCTGGGTTGATTCCTCAACTTGTTGGCAAAGAAGACCTAATTATTAGTGACGAGCTTAATCACGGCAGCATTATAGATGGGGTTCGCCTCTCCCACGCCGAGAGAGCAATATACAAGCACACAGACATGGCTGATTTGGCGCGAGTTCTGAACGAGGCTGAGAGACACTCGCCACCCTACAGGCGCATACTAATTTGCACAGACGGGGTTTTCTCGATGGACGGCGACATCGCCCCACTCGACCAGATAGCCAGACTTGGCGCGGAGCACGGCGCCATGGTCTTCGTAGACGACGCCCACGGCGAAGGCGTCTTAGGCGAGGGTGGAAGAGGCATAGTCTCCCACTTCAAACTAGGCAGAGACAGAGTGCATGTTGAAATGGGTACTTTCTCCAAGGGGTTTGGTGTTGTGGGCGGTCACATCTCAGGAAGCCACGACCTGATCAACTTCGCGTACAACAGGTCCAGAACTTGGATTTTGAGCGGTTCGCACCCTCCACCAGTAGCAGCGGCGTGCATCGCGGCGATCGATGTCCTAGAGAACGAGCCGCGGCACGTCAAGACCTTGTGGGACAACACCCGCTACTTCAAGAAGACCATGAAAGACCTAGGCTTCGACATAGGCAACAGTCAGACACCTATCACACCCGTCATTGTTGGCGAGAGCGGCGTGGCGAAGAAACTCAGCCAGAGACTTTTCGAGGAAGGCGTCTTCGCATTGCCCATATTCTATCCCATGGTGGCACGCGACAAGGCGAGAATAAGAACAATGATGAACGCCGCTTTGACAAAGGAGGATTTAGACTTCGCCATATCGACCTTCGAGAGAATCGGAAGAGAACTTCACATCATCTGAAAACATACTTCACTGTCGTCCAGCACTTTTTAACTTCGTCTGCTCTGTGAATACGAAAGACTCTTCACCGTAACCAAGCAGCCAAGAAACATTTTTAATGTAATTTCCCACATTAAATTTTATCATTAAGGGCAATTTTGAACAAAATTTTATCAAAAAAATTAAATTCGATTTTATTCGATTCCTTTCTTGAAGAAAGCACGCACAAACCATCGAGAGTTGGAGCAATCCTTGCTAATTTTAACTATGGACTCTATGGTGAAATTTGACGGTGGAGGAAGCGTCCGAGAGTCTTTTGGATGATATAAAAGATTCGTAGGTGTTCGATTCAAACGCTGAGTTTCCACGAAAACGTTTATGTCTCGTGCCAAGGATTAGGCTTACTGTAAAGGGTAGGCTTCATGCAGACAGAATTTCGGGTGTTGGCTGACCTCTGCGAGAAGCTCGAAGCCACAAAGAAACGCACAGTTATGGTTGATTTAGTAGCGGTTTTCTTGAAACAACTGCAGGCTGGCGAGGTTGAACCCGCTGTCTCCATGATTCTGGGTCGACCGTTTCCGAAGTGGGACCAGCGCGTGCTCGAGGTGAGCTGGGCGACTCTCAGCAACGTCATAAAGCGCCTGACCAACATAGACTGGAAGCAATTTTCTGGGGCCTTCGGAAGAACCGGCGACGTTGGGGCGGCGACGAAGGTTGTTTTCGAGGAGAGCAAGATTCGGAGGCAGGCTACTCTGTTTGAGAAGCCCCTGACAATCCCGGAGGTTAGGCGCACCCTGGAGAGCATCGCTGAGACGAGTGGCAACGGCTCAAGAGAACGCAAAGAGCGCCTGGTCGAAACCCTGTTGAGTGAAGCCACACCTCTTGAAGCAAAATACATCGTGAAGACCATGATCGGCGAGATGAGAACTGGCTTCCACGAGGGGCTCATGGAGTTGACCGTCTCGAGGGCTTTCGACATCCCCCTCGAGGTCGTTCAAACCGCGACCATGCTGACAGGCGACATAGGTGAGGTTGCCTCAATCGCGAAGAGGCTTGGCAAGGAGGGAATCCATAAACTCCAGTTTCAAGTCTTCCGACCGATAAAACCGATGCTCGCCCAGATGGCTGAGAGTCTGGACGAGGTCTTGAGAGAGCATGGTGAACAGACAGCCCTCGAGTACAAACTGGACGGTGCTCGCATTCAGATTCACAAGTCAGGCGACAACGTGAGGGTTTACAGCCGGAGGTTGACGGACGTCACGGACAGCCTGCCAGAGGTTGTGCAGCTTGTCAAGGCTGGGGTGAAGGCGCGGGAAGCCATCCTAGAGGGCGAGGTCATAGCCGTTGGAGAAGACCGAAGCCCCCTGCTCTTTCAGCACCTGATGAGGAGGTTTCGAAGGGTTCACGAAATCGACGAGATGACAAAGCGCATCCCTGTTGAACTCTACCTCTTCGACGTCATCTACCTGGACGGTCAGAGCCTCATCAATCTTTCATACAGCGAGCGCAGAAAGAGACTTGAAGATATCGCGGGTAGCATACCGCTAACCAGACAGATAGTCACGGGCAACATTCAAGAAGCGGAGAGGTTCTTGAACGAAGCCATGAGAGAGGGACACGAGGGACTCGTCGCCAAGAAGCTGGACAGCCCTTACACGCCTGGGGTTAGGGGCAAACGCTGGTTCAAGATAAAGAAGACTCTGGAGCCACTCGACCTCGTGATAGTGGCGGCTGAGTGGGGATACGGCAGGAGACACGGCTGGCTCTCAGACTACTACCTCGCCGCACGAGACGCGGAGACAGGAGAGTTTCTCGTTGTTGGCAAGACCTTCAAGGGCTTAACCGACATAGAAATCATAGAGATGACGAAGAGGCTCAAGGAATTGACTGTAAGAGAGGAACCCCACAGCGTCAGTGTCGTGCCCAAGATTGTGGTTGAGGTAGCCTACAACGAAATCCAGAAGAGCCCTAAGTACGAGTGCGGAATGGCACTGAGATTCGCAAGGATAACGAAGATAAGAGAAGACAAGAGCCCAGAGGAAGCCGACTCGATTCAGAGAGTGAGGAAGATTTACGAGAAACAGTTCGAGAAAAAAGCAAAATACTAGTGGTCTTTACGCGATACTCAAATTTTCACTTGTATCTGTGAAATAGTTTGACGCCTTCCATTTCATAGACGCACTCGAAGCCAACTTAAATGAGTTGTTGGAGCGCTCTGTGCCTTCAAAAACCTAGCGCGCACTGATTAGGTGAGCTTTAAATATGCGCAATGGGATTTGGGTAGAAGTTGAAAAATGTCACAAAGCGTCCTAACAAGGATTAAAGACGAGTTCTCGTTTATGCGAGGCAACTTGCTCACTTTGATTGTCAGTTGGTTGTTTGTCTATTTTACCTTCGCAATTGTCTTTTCCTTTGAATCTCCATATTTTAGAGAGCTTGGTGCCCCTCCCTAGTTATTGGCTTGATGGGCTCAACTGGAGCAGCCGTGTTAGGCCTAGTTCGCATTCCTGGAGGTTATATAGCTGACAAGTATGGCAGAAAACAAATAATCGTGACAATGACATTTTCAATTGCACTCTCATATCTGTTCTATGCGTTTGCGCCAGACTGGAGATTCGTCCTTATAGGAATGACCATTTCCAATTTGAGTCTAATATATCAGCCTGCTCTTGATGCTATTCTTGCTGACTCGATTCCTCCTGAAAAACGTGGAATGGGATACGCTGCAACTAATGTAGTGCCCAATATACCAACGATAATTGCACCTGCTATTGCAGGTTTTCTGGTTGAGATCCACGGTCTAGTTCCAGGTATGCGCATAGTCTACACGATTGTTTTTTTCTGTCTTATGGCTGCGGCTGCTATTAGACTGCTCTTCCTTCAGGAAACACTCAAAAACCCTCAAAAGATCAAACTCGAAGAGATGAAAGCAGCTTTCAAGAATTCTTTGGGCGCGATATTAGAGGTTTTAAGAGACATGCCCACAAGCCTGAAATTTCTAACCATAGCATTTCTGGTGAGCGCTTTCGAAGAGCCCATGTTTCGCATGTTCACATCGCTCTACGTATTTGACGTAATCAAAATAAGCAAGATAGAATGGGGCCTCGCAAACACTGCTTCTGTTGCAACCACACTCATTCTTGGCTTTCCTCTTGGCAAGCTGATAGACAAGTACGGCAGGAAGAAATCTATAATCTTAGCCTATCTTCTCTTCGTGCCTTCGAGTGTTCTCTTCTTGTTCTGTGGAACTTTCGATCAATTGCTGATCACCTATTTGATGTTTGCTATAGGAGGCAGCATACTGTATCCGGCGTACAGCGCGTTGTTGGCAGATATGATTCCTAAAGAAAAAAGAGGGAGAGCCATGGGAACCATTGTCACCTTAAATATTCTGGCAACAGTTCCAGCATCGGCTCTGGGGGGTTTCCTCTACGGTGTTGGCCCCGCATATCCATTCGTCCTCGCCATATTTCTGGGGATCGCTGTCAGTCTGATTATACTGTTTAGGGTTAAAGAGCCCAAGATAAGGGAAGAATAGATAGTCTTGCTAAATGTGCTTAAGAGGCTAGTGTGCACTATCGGGTTGTTGAAATGCGCACGCAGTTCTACTCATCCTTTCAGGCTTCTCTCCTTCGTTGCCCCGCAGACTGGGCATCTTTGATGAAAATAGCTGTAAAATTGACGGCACTCCAAACAGAAATGAATGAATGGGATTTGTTTCGCATCTTCAATTGAACCATTTAGAGCGCGCGCGTGTTGAAACTCTTCATGTTTAAAGTGTTCTGGGGGAAGGTCTAGACGAACATTCACGACGTCATTTTCTTTCAAATCAGTGGGTTTGCGGTGGAGCTCTTTCATTTCTGATTCTCCTAGCCTACTCGTCTTTAGGTGGTAAAAAGATGTACCAGAGCAGTTTTAAGCGTTTATAACATTCAGGAGTATCTCAAGAAATGCGCCCCACACGCACTGTTGCTACGCAAAAACGCCCAATTCGACGGCGACTTGTAGAAAATGTTTAGGCTAATTATTATGATTACTCTGGTGCGTGTATAGTTGTAACAACTATACGGGTTTTTTGGCTTTGGCAACATATCGAGGCTTTGGCGAGGAACACCAAGAAAAAACGAAGAGGATTACCTTTTATCTATTGAACTGGGTTTAATCTTACAGGCAACACTAGTACTAGCCTTTTCTTCGGAGAAAGTAGAAATCAGAAGTTAGATTTCATCTCGCGGGAGATGTCGTCGTCATTCTAGAGAGAAGCAAAATTAGCTTTTTAGTTCTTCTTGGACATCTTCGTTGTACTCTTCTTCCGGCAGCGGTCTCCAGCCCACGCTTGACACTGTTCCGTTTGGGTTGTTGACCAATATTCTCTTCTCTCTGATGCCACATCTAAGACATCTTCTCTTTGCATAAACGCCCTTGCTTTTTGAGACAGTGTGCCCCGCATTTATTACCCCAGGTTCCGACCATGTGATAAGAGCTAAATCTCCATAGTCTTTCCACTTGTGCAGTCCGAGCCTACAAAAGAGGCTTGGTTTGGTTCTCTTCATACAGTTCTTCCACAAGATGAATGTCAATATGCAGCTTTAACCTTGCCCTCCGGCGCAGCTCTACATTTTCGCTAGCTTGTCTTTCAGCTCCTCAATCTTCTTCCTCAACTCAGCCACTTTCTTACCCTTATCTTTTCCAGCCGCCTTGTAGCAGTCTCGAGCATATTCCAAGGAGCCCAGGGCGAAGCGGTCGAAACCCTTTGACAGAGCCAACTCGGCTGCCTTGCCAAACCGTTCAATGGCGGTTTCGTAATCCTTCAGCAGGAAGCTGCACTCAGCCGCCTTGAAGAGAGCGTAAGAAGCATCGAAGATGTTCCCGATCTTCTCGTAAAGCGAGGAAGCCTCTAGAAACTTGTCTATAGCCTCCTTGTACTTGCCAGAGTCGTAGAGGGCTGTTCCCTCTCTGTGGGATTTCACGGGGTCCGCCTTAGCCACGTCACCGCCACTCATCCTGTCTCACCTTGACAACGGTTTACCTATCAATTGCGAAGCACGCGTTTTTATGATTTTCCCAAAGCCTTCTTGAGCTCCTCAGCGGTCACACACAAATTCGGCATATTTGGCTCCAGACTCCCCTAGACGAGGCTATACCCGTCTCTCTGTCTCTCACTCTGCCTATTTGACGCCTAATAGAGGGGCTAGGTCAGCTGAGCGCACACACACGCAAAAGATTATTTTTTTCCATCAACACTACAAGATTCTCCGCCTCTTTTATAGGCAACAAGACCCAAAAGTGTAACAACTCAAAAAGGAGCCACAATAACATGAAGATCTGCGACGCTCACGTTCACTTGGGCAAGTCTGGACCCTGGCAGCCACATCACAAACCAACCATATTCATAGCCGAGCTGCTCAGACTCTTCGACAAGTTCAGCGTGGAAAGAGCCGTAGTGTTCCCAAACCCCAACGTGGGCGACGAGTACCCAGAGACAAACGACTACATAGCCAAGTGCGCCAGAAAACATCCAAACCGTCTAGTAGGCTTCGGTCGTGTCGATCCGAGAAGGGGAAAAGACGCCATAAAAGAGCTCGTGCGAATCAAGGAGAAACTGAGGCTGAGCGGTCTGAAGCTGCACCCCATGGTGGAGTGCTTCAGACCAGACCACCCGTACTTCAGCGACTTCTTCAGAAGAGTGAACGAGTCAAGACTACCCCTGCTCATCCACACGGGCGACGGTTTCTCGGCACCAGGACTCGCCATGAAAGCCGTCAAGAAGTATCCAGAAATGGTCGTGATACTGGGACACCTGAAGGAGGGCTGCATAAGCGCCATGAAACAGTCACCCAACATCTACGTCGAAACCTCTGGGGCACTACCTGAATTTATAGAACTCTCCGTCGACATCGACGAGAGCAGAGTGCTCTTCGGCTCAGATGTTCCATACTACCGCTATCCGACTCAGACAGCCATCGTGGAAGCGGCGAACATCCCCAACAAGGTGAAGAGAAAGATCTACTACGAGAACTTCCAGCGGCTCTTCAAACCCAAAGCCTAGGAAGGCAGAGGTCCAAAAATCTCAAATCAATCTTTTCTCCTCTTAATCAACCGTTGGCTGATGAACAGATGTCTGTCAGTGTGAGGCGGGCTACAATAGGCGATCTGGAAACACTCCTCAGCATCGAGAGAGAGTGCTTCACCATGGAAGCCTACACCAAGGAGCAGATGAGCTACTTATTGGAAAGCCCCAACGCCGTTGGTTTGGTCGCAAAGGTAAACAACGAAGTGGCTGGCTTCTCCATAGGCTTGATCGAACGCCACGGCAAAACCAAGAGAGGTCACGTTTACACTATAGATGTAGCAGTGAAACATCGGAGGACGGGGATTGGATTAAAGCTACTGAGCGAGCTCGAGGGAGTCTTTGTGGAGAAAGGTGTCAAGACCTGCTATCTCGAGGTTCGCGTCGACAACAAGGCGGCGAGGGAGCTCTACCGCAAGCATGGTTACACTGAACTCGAGCCGCTGGAAGACTTCTACTCTCTCGGGGTTCACGGAGTTCGGCTCAAAAAAGAGTTAGAGGCGTAGACTCCCCAATGGGTCACTTGCCCAAATCCCAGAGGTAGAGCCTCGTTTCCTTGTCCAGCCTCCTCCGCAAACTGATGCCCTCGGTTTCAATGAGAACTAGTTCTCCGGTCGTAGCGATGATGCAGCCGAGTAGGGCGTGTCCTCCGAAAACCTCTCCCCTCTCATTTGAGACCGACATGTGAGCGTGTGTGAACGGTTCCCCTTTCTTGATGGACACGTTGCCGACACACGAGGTGATTTCTAAGGGACCTGCCACATCGATGGGTTGGTATTGTCCCTCGCGGTAGAATCCGAGTCTGGCTCTCTTCAATGTGCCTATCAGTATGAAAAATCCCGTTTGGATTCTGCTCTTCTTTGCTTGCTGGGTTATGGATTCTAATAGGTCTTCGTTCTCGTAGAGTCGGGCGAGCACAACCCTTCCAGGTCTTGACTCAACCGATTTCACAGAGTTCTCTCCCATCGCTCTCTCTTTTGGTCGTATTCCTCTCTGGTTGTGTAGAAGCGCGCTGGATTGCCTAACACCACTGTCTTGGCTGGCACGTCTTTTGTGACCACTGAGCCCGCGCCCACGACAGCCCCTTCGCCTATTTTGACACCTGCTATGAGGGTGGCGTTGGCTCCTATGACCGCGCCTCTCTCAATCACTACGCCGACTAATCGCTTGCTGGCTGGGTAGGGGTCGTTGGTTACGCAGACGCTGGGCGCTATGAAAACCTCGTCTTTCACGGTTGTTAGGTGGGGGAGATAAACGTTGGATTGTATGTTCACGTTTTTGCCGATCTTAATCATGCCGTCGAGTTGGGTTGAAGAGCCGACGCGAGATTTCTCCCCTATGACGCTTCCCTCCCTGATGAGCACGTTGTGTCCTGTTTCAACCTCGTTTTGTATGGTGACTTTCTCATAGATGACCGTTCCTGAGCGAATGACGCAGTTGTCTCCGATTTTGGCGCCTCTGCTAACCGAGGCGTATTCTTTTATGCTGAAACCTTTGGTTGGAAAACGAAAATCTTTGAGTGCTTTCTTGGCTGGGTAGCCTACGATTACTCCTCTTCCTATCAGTGAGCCAGCGCCTATCTGAGTCGGACCCAAGATGACGTTTTCCCCTTCTAGGCGTCCCCTAACTCTGGCCTTTGAAGAAACAAAATTCATTTTGACATTCTCCTCTACAGTTTAGGAGTGGGGATAACGCTTTTCAAAATTGTGGTGAAAAGGGCTAAGTCAGAGGATATTCAAAACCAGGGATTTTCTGCAGCGCAACCAATAATGGAACTCCAACAAGAAACGAAACCACGACGACAAGCACGTCTTCAATAAAGGAGTCGATGGCTCCAGCCACGAAAATCCCGTAAACGACCTCAGGTGATGATGTGAATAGCATGTGCATTCCTCCGGGCACGAGCAGAAACACACGGACAAGGGCGTCTGTTGCTATCCCTAGAAAGGAAATGAGAACTAGGGACACGGATAATTTTTTAACATCACCCTTAGAAACCCAACCGCCTACTTTCGCAACAGGGTAAATAAGGACAAACGCAAGTAGTGTGTCGGAAACGGTCCAAAGAGGAAACCATCTTCCGAACGGGTGAACAAAATAAGCGGCTAGCATCGCCGCGTAAATCATCACAACCGAGCGCCACTTGCCCTTCGCAAGAAAGCCGCATACCAAGACACCCAAGGGTTCGGCTAGAACTCCAAATATAAAGAGAACAGGGGTTGGGGGCTTGATTGTTCTACCAGCGATGCTTCCTATAAGAGCGGCATAAAAACCCGCTTCAGGTCCCAAAAGCACCCCCTCCAAGGGTTCTAGATAGATAGCCCAGTTGCGCCACAAAACAGGAGGAGACAAAAAATACAATGCTGCATGAAGCGCCGCGAATACGGCTGTCAGAGCGACCCGGAGACTTCTTCGCATAATGAGCACCCGATGAAAGAAGAGATTCTGTGTAATTTTTTACACAACGTTAATAAAAGTTTGCATGAAAATAGCGTGACAAAGCGTGACCATTATGTCCGCAGAGGCGTCAAACACAATATCCAAACACGTTTCGCGTTGTTTACAGCTCGCCATCCTTTTGGAGGTAAGTGCATACCCAAAACCCGGAAACATTCATAGAACTGCCGATTTCCAAGGAACCAGATACGAACACTTTCTTGCTTCCGCGGTGGCTGTGGCTCCTCATTTCAAGTATGCGACTGAGCGAGGGATATCTTTTTTCTGTGGAAAACTGCCTCCAGAAGAGGTTGAGGTTGGGAGAATCATTAAAGAGGCTGTCTTAGACGTGAACGCTTGGCAACACGGTGGAAACACGCTCTTGGGCTCAATAATTCTGTTGGTTCCAATAGCTGTGGCGGCTGGAGCTACATTTATCCGAGGGAAATTCTCTGTCATCAAGCTACGAAAGAATCTGAAACAAGTCATTGAGTCAACCACTCCTGTGGATGCGGTGAACGTTTACGATGCCATTGAGGCAGCCAAACCAGGAGGTCTGGGCAAGGCGCCAAAGCTTGACATAAGCGATGCGTCGTCCAAAAAGAAAATCTTAGAAGAAAAAGTGAGTCTCCTTGAAGTCTTTAAGATTTCCGCTCCTTGGGACTCCATCTCCTCCGAATGGGTCAAAGACTACTCCATCACCTTCGACATCGGCTACCCCTACCTAACCGAGCAACTGAAAGAAACAAGAGACGTGAACACAGCGACGGTGCACACCTTCATTAAAATGCTGTCCGAGGTGCCGGACACGCTAATCGCGAGAAAAGCAGGTTTGACCCGGGCGAATACTGTAGCTATGCAAGCCAAACAAGTTTTGGACCTGGGGGGTCTGAAAACCCCAAAGGGCAGAGACGCGCTCCTAGAACTAGACAGAAAGTTGCGCGACCCAAGGCATCAACTAAACCCCGGAACAACAGCGGACCTCACAGCCGCCGCCCTAGCCCTCACGATATTAAATGGATACAGACCATGAAAAAATAGCGAAAATATCAAGTATTTGGAGAATGTGACAGAAATGAGTTGTTGGAGTTGAGAGACAATGAACGCGGGAAGACAAATTTTCAGAGAACAATGGACTAGGTCACTAACCAAAGCAGTTACTTATAGAGTTCTGATTCTCATATTGGATTTTACATCAGTCTACTTGCTCACTGGAAGAACCGAAATCGCACTCGGGTTCATGCTCATCAGCAACATCTACACAAGCGCAGCATACTATGTTCATGAAAGAGTCTGGAACAGAACAAACTGGGGAAAGAAAAAATAACTTAGGCTTAGATCCTCAAAAACGCTCCAATAAAGACCCAAAGAAAGGCTTTGAATGTGCCATAGAAACCGACGAGGCTCTTCGTGCCGATTTTGCGCCTCTCAAACAGACGCTTTCTCTAATTCCTTTCCAAGTTCAGAGTCCACTGGGGGCTCTGTTCGGCTCGCCTATTAGACCCCCTCTAGGCTAGGCTCACAAATTTATTTTTCCTCTTCAACCCAACATGGCAACATTCCAGCTAACATGACCCCCCCCCTCCCGGTATAGGTAGTCTCACACACGCGCACAAGAGCAACCTACAGAAGCCCAGGCACAACACAGCCGAAAAATCTAAGGCGTTTTTGGGGTTTGGAGAGACCCGCTAGAGAGAGAAAGGAGTTTCACTGTCCATAAAACAGAAACGAGCCTCTCCAAACCTCTCCAACAGCCGAAGCGCAGCAACCGCTACGCATCTGTGCTCGTTTCCGACCCATTTTTTCATCTCTTAGCAACCATGAGAGCCCAAGCTACAACGCCTTAAACGCCTCAAACCACTTACTATACGAAGCCACCATGTCCAACGAGACACTAGGCTTCCTCGTCTCCAATATCTCCCTGAAATCGTCCATACACATAGGACGAGGCTGAGCCTCCTTGTCATCCGCCTTCCCAGACTCAAAAAACTCTCCAATAACCATCAGATGCGCCGACTGAACCGTATCCCGAATATCACTGCCAGAAAAGCCCTCAGACAACCGACCCAACTCGTACAGATCCATGTCAGGGGACAGCGTTAGGTGAGTCGTGTAGAGCTTGAACATGTGCAAACGCGCCTGGTAATCCGGAAGAGGAACCAAGATGCGCTTCTGAAATCTCCTAATGAATGGCCAGTCCAAATCCCACGGCTTGTTGGTGGCGCCGATAACGTAGGCGTGAAGACTCTTGCCCTTATCGATGACACCGTCCATCTCCTTCAAGAACTGGTTGCGAACCCTGACCTCTCCACCGACCTCGCTTGAGTGCTTACCGATCAAGGAGTCCAACTCGTCTATGAAAACTATGGCTGGACGACCATCCTCAGCGGACTTACGAGCAGAAGTAAAAAGCCTAGCAACATTCTGCTCCGCCTCTCCAAGCCACTTTGACATCACAGAGGCAGCGTCCACAGAAACAAACGACGCGTCAATCTCCGTCGCCACAGCCGCTGCAAGCAGGGTTTTTCCGCACCCAGGCGGACCGAAGAGAAGTATCCCTCGAGGCCACCCCAATGGGAACAGGTCTGGTCTCTGAACTGGGTACACGATTGCTTCCTTTATCGCCTTCTTCGCAATCTCTAACCCTACAACCTCAGTCCATTTTACATTGGGTTTCTCCTTGAGCACGAGTTCATCAAAGGTTGCCTTCTTTGCCTCAGAAGGCGTCGCCGTTTCTCCGAGGGGTCTTTCCTCTTCCGTCTGGGGCTCAAAAGAACCCCCGACACCCTGAATCACCTTTATCCTTTCTTGATAAGCCATCGCCCGCTGAATGTAAACCTTGTTCAAACCGTAGTCAGGATATAACTGAACCAGTTTGAGCAACGTCTCGATGGCTTTCTGATACATCGTGATTGCCATTCCCTTGGCGCCTTGTTTGTCAAGTCTAACGGCTTCAAGAGCGTAGTTTGTCGCGGACTTTTCCAACTCCTGAGAAGCGCTCAAACCCAATCACCTCTGGATCGTTATTTTTCCTTTCGTACCTAAACTCTCCAGCGCGTTCACAACCTCGTCTGAAGGAACGTTCAAATCGAGTGCGCACTTGTCAACGTCGATCTCGCCCTTGCATTCCTTCGCATACTCAAGAATGGCATCTTCCAAGGAGGACTTGCGCTGAATTGTGAGGGAAACTCTCTGCAGCTCCAGGTCCTTATATGTGACGTATGTGGGTGATTCCCCTTCCTGGTGTTCAACTTGCCCAGAGGTAGAACACGTAGCCGCAAGAGCAACCATCTGTTTCACGTTTTCTCTGGACTCAACCCTCTCCTGCGTGACTGAAACTGGTGGTGCGGGCAGCTCCTCGCTGAGTTTCCTCTCCAGAACGCCTGATACTTCTCTGAGTATCTCTTCTCCCGCCTCTGTCTTTGCTCCAACCGAGGCTATTGGCTGCGGCGTGTCTAGGCGAGTCATGGCTAATGTCTCACTTATGCTCTCATTCACCCTCTCCAGCTCCTGTGCAACGTCTGGCATTATGTTGACCAAGTTCTGTGTTATGGCGCTGAGGCTGCGAAGAGCAGGTTTCAAGTCAGCGAATATCTCGCTGACTTCCTTGATGGTTTCGAGCCTCAGAATTATGCGTTCCAAGGCCAGTTGACACTGCACCACCATGTTCAGTAGCTTTCTGACCTCAGACAACTCGTTGGCACAAATGGCGGCGCGGTCTTTCCTCTTCTTTCTGACTTCTGTGACACAGGACTGAAAGAGAACGCGATCTCTCTCGCGCAGTCTTGTTGAAACTTGTTCCAACTTGGCGTTTTGAAATTTGAGTTTGCGGATGGTCTGAAAAATCACGTCCCCTATTGGTGGTGGAGGCTGAAAAAGCTTAATCAAGTGTTCACCGCCCCCACGCTTCCATTTCGGTTAGAGTAAAGCTACGTTCCTGCCTTGGTCTTTACATGTACAATAACTGGGGGTTCGGGAAGTGTTGGCGAACTTGGTGTCGGAGCCGAAGCGGCACTCACTTGTGGCGCTTCTTTCTCCCTCTCTTTGGGTTGCGTGATTGCTGATGCTTCACCCAGTAATATGTTTGACAGCTGGTTTCTTATCGCTTCTAGATCTGTTTTCTCAGAGTTTGCCCTCGTGAGTCCCGCCTGTATCATCTCCATGCCCACTTGATACGCCTTGTCGTCGATTTTGCCGATCTCACGTTCAATCTCGAGGTTTATCAGCGCCGAGTTGAGTTCGCGTATTTGGAGACCGCACCTGGCGATCTGCTTGTCTATGCTCTCGAGGGTTGCCTGCGCTTCTGCCTTCAACTGGTTCAGGGCGCCCTCAAAGTTCTTGTGAAGGTCGTTGAACATCTCGGAGGGGATTTTCTTTTTCTCTACAAGGTCGTTCAGCGCTTGGTCTTTTCGCCAGATTAGGGGTATCTCGTCGCAGAGGCTTTTTACCCTCAGCTTGACTGATGGCATTACTATAATGGTGTTTTCGTCTTCCATTCTGAACTGGTCGCTGGAATATCGAGAGAATTCTCCGTCGCCTTGTTCAACGAAAACTTGATGAACTTGCCCGTTAGGGTTGACGCCAAAAGACGCTATCCGCCCGATTGAACGTCCATATTCGTCTCTCACCGATTTGCCAATGTACATAAAAAGGTTGGAAGAAGGTTTGGTCAAGTTTTTCACCTCACTTGTATTCTTTTGTGGTCCGCTGAAAGGCCTACGTCTGAGTCTCGGTTGGCGCCTTCTCGCCTAGGCTGGGTATTCCCGCTGGCAGCTCTGGGAATTTCTCCTTGATCTTCTGCTCCGCAACCGTGGCTGCTTCTGTCAGGATCTTTTGTGCGTCTTCGTTTGCGGTTTCGAAGTTTATGGTCAAGCCCGTGCTCTGGCCCGCGTCTATTATTATTCCGCTGAGCAAGTTTCCGATTTGTCCGAGTTCTCTCTCCGCCTCAGGGAAAATGCTGGACATCCCCGCTTTTACTGCGCGGAGCACTCCCACTGCTGGTCCAAGCGTGGTGACGACGTCTCCGAGCTCTGACACTGTCTTGAGTCTGAGGACGATTTGTTCTAGGGCTAGTCGGGCGTGCATGATCATTTTTTCCATTTTTCGTATCTCTGCTAGTTCGTTGGCGAAAACGTTGGCCCTCGGCATGTCGTGTTTTGTGTAGGCTTCGACTATTCGGACGAAGATGGATTTGTCGCGTTCAGTGAAGCGGTCCGTAGCCTGGTCCAGTCTCTGAATCTGAAGTTCAATGCGGCGGACGGCGAAGTCTAGGCGTGGCTTCAGTGGCCCTGGTGGTCTCACTGCCTCTTTGATTCTTGTGCCCATCGGTGCGTATTCTTGTCTCTCTTCCCATCTTTTTGCGAATTTTTCTGACATGTTTAATTCCTCCAAGAGGAGTGGACGGTTTAAACACTATTATGCATGGCTAACATGGATTGATTATGTGCGTGTATATGTGGCTGTGTGGTGGTGTTTTGTGTGGTGCCCGTGCTTTCAATTTTTGTGCGCAAAGAGTTGACGCTTTCTAGGCGTGTGTAGACACAATCTTGTTGGTTAGACGTAAAAGCACCTGTCTGGAAATGTATTGTGCAAGGTGAAGTGTGATGAGTGAAAGAATGAAGATGTTGCTGACTTTTGCCATACTTGGATTCGTCGCTGGTGTCGTTGCCAACTTCTCGGCGCGCATCGTGGTTCCTTGGCTCTTGGAGAACTTCCCGTTGCTACTGGCGGCTGATTGGGTATTGTCTGGTTTGGCTGGTGCTTTTCTGACAATTGTCATGGTTGTGATCTGGGCTTACATCAGTCCTCCCAGCGAAAAGGTGCAGTGAGTTTCCTCTCGTCTTCCTGTTTCTTTCTCTTGTGTAGTTGAAAATATCCTTCTTTTTATGCGTGTGCTGTTGACCTAGACCATCTATTTGGCGCCAAATGTGAACGTCGGTGTGGTTGTCTTGCGAGAGGTTTTTATGGTGTGATTTGTGGTATTGGTTTCGTGAGGGCTTTGCCGTGTGTGGCATCTGTGGTTATGTTGGTTTTGGTCAGGCGGCGGCTGTTCTGCGTGAGATGCTGCTTGCCATGGAGAGGCATCGCTTGGGTTTCGAGAGCGCAGGAATCGCCACTGTTCATGATGACAGAGTGTTGCTAAGGAAAGGTTCTGGTTGTGTGGACAAGGTTTTTCCGTTGGGTGGTGGCTGGTCACGTTTTCTTCTCGGTAGCGTTGGTGTTGGGCACACGCGTTATCCTTCTCCCATTATGAGAAGGCTGGTGGGTGAGAGCAGGTTTGCGCATCCGTTTCTGAGTTGCGACGGGAAGATCGTTTTGGTTCACAACGGCACAATCAACGATTACAGGGAGATTCGGAGAGAGCTTGGTGATCACGCGTTTTCCAGCTTTGACGAGAAGCTTGGCACAATAAACGACAGCGAGGTGATTGTTCACTTGCTCGAGGAGTATCTTTCAGAATCGAGGGGCGATGTGACTGAGGCTGTGCATGAGACATGTAGGAGGTTGTCTCGGAATCCACAGAACCAATTTCTTTTTGCCTTTGTGTGTGTTGCGGAGCCGTCAAGAATCTATGTTGTGAGTGGAAGGGAGTTTGAGGGGAAGAGAAAGGTTGTTGTTGGGCACAGAGTGGGTTTTGGTTCGGTTTTCGCGTCGTATCGTGATTCTGGTATTGATGGTCGTGAGCCTCTGAGGTTGGGGGCGATAAAGCCCTTCGTTAGTATTGAAAGGGATGATGTTAGGATTCTTCCCTACGACACGCTTGCAGTTTTGACCTTGGATGGCTATACTGTGTCCGCACTTGTTTTGTAGGTTGCTCTTGCGCGCGCGTGTGAGACCTACCTATACCGGGAGGGGGGTATGTTGAGTAGAGATGTGTTTTGCGTGTGTGTGCGCGAGGCTAGCCTAGCCCCTCTATTTGGCACCAAATATGAGATGAATTGAATGAAAGGCGGAGTGCGCAAAATCGGCACGTGAAAAGGTCTCAGCATTTTCATGGGGTGTTTCTCGGGTGCGCTTTGAGGTATTCGTTTAGTGCCTTCTTTGTTATGACCCAGTTTCTGTGGAGTTTGAAGGCTCCGAGGCTTCCTTTTCGCGCTAGTAGGCTTAGGTATTCTTGTGTGTAGGGCGTGAGTCTGCTGGCCTCAGCCAGGGTTAGTATTTCTGCTTCTTTTTCGAATGCGAGGAGGTAGATGTCGAGTGACCTCTCGACGCAGTTGGCTGTGAAGTTTGCGAAGGGAATGAGGTTTCCGTTGTCTGCTTCGCTTAGGGCTCGTAGGTATTTTGGTCTGTCTACCTTGAGGAGGACTGTGAAAGGGTAGCCGCTTCTCATTAGTGTGGCGTTTGTTAGGAGTCTTGCGGTTCTGCCGTTTCCGTCTATGAAGGGGTGTATGTAGACCAGTTTGTGGTGGAAGTAGGCTGCTAGTTCGATTGGTCTTAGTTCGTCTGGGTTTTGGTTGAGAGTCTGAAGGAGCGAGTCTATCATGGATTGTATCTTGCTTGCAGGAGGTGGCATGAATGTTGCGCCTGCGACTCTGACTTGTCCAGTTCTGTATTTGCCTGCGTTTTGGTCGTCTATGCCGCGCATGAGGAGCTCGTGTACTTTGAGGATGTCGTCTTGTTTGATTGCGTTTCGGTTTTGGGCGAGTCTTTGGATGTGGTTTATGGCGTCTGGGTGGTTTCTGGCTTCTAGGTGTTCTCTTAGGCTTTTTCCGTGAACGGTTATTCC
>Ga0315306_10000106_pt1 | contig 39133 bp, 44 predicted proteins | sample TDP1_MG_FD_203803 | JGI IMG/M metagenome (GOLD analysis project Ga0315306, IMG submission 203803) | Freshwater sediment microbial communities from Lake Towuti, South Sulawesi, Indonesia - TDP1 | ecosystem: Environmental > Aquatic > Freshwater > Lake > Sediment | place: Indonesia: South Sulawesi... | reverse complement strand
TTTTCGGCTTAGCACTCGAAGCGTTTTATGACACTTTGACAGCGGAGCTAACAGACAACGACATAAAGGTCGAGGTCTCTGGGCTGGGCGCCGAGAAGATACCCACTGATCCGTCGAGAAACACAGCTGGTCTGGTCGCGAAAAACCTGCTGGCTGGACGTGGCTTGGGGGTCAACATTGGGCTCGAGAAGGGTATACCATCGAGGATGGGACTTGGCAGCAGCGGAGCGTCTGCGGCAGCATGCGCCGTGGCTCTCAATCACTTACTTGGCCTTGGTCTAGTGCGCGATGAGCTCGTACGACTTGCTGCGTTAGGTGAAGTTGCAGCTGCAGGCGCAAGTCATGCGGACAATGTGGCTGCTTCCGTTCTCGGCGGGTTCACGATCGTCCGAGCTCATGAGGAATGGTTTAAGGTTGTTCGTCTGGATCCTCCACCAAATCTGGAGGTGGCTCTGGCCATGCCTTCAGTCGAGACCCCTCAGAACAAGACCGCGAAGAGTAGGGCGATTCTGCCGAAATCTGTCGCTTTCAACGATGCTGTCACGAACGTGAAGAATGCAGCCTTGGTGGTCGCTGGGTTCCACCTCGGGGACATTGACATGATCGGACGCGGGATGACCGATGCGCTAGTTGAGCCAGCGAGGATGAGGCTTATCCCAAACTACCTGGAGACTAAAAAGGCGGCTTACGCCGCTGGCGCCTCTGGAGTGGCCATTAGCGGGGCGGGTCCAGCCGTCATTGCTGTTGTAGATGCTGACAAAGTTTCTGCCGGAACTGTAGCTAGTGCCATGAAAAACGCTTTCTTGGAGGGCGGAATTCGATGCGAAGGTCTACGTTCGAGACCTTCAGTCAAGGGAACAGTCAAGATCTTGTGACACCTCTAGTGGGGGCAGGGAAGATGAAGACAAATGGGAAACCAGTCATCGGGGTGACAATGGGCGACCCGGCTGGCATAGGTCCAGAGATAGCCATTAAGGCACTTCTGAGCCGAAGGGTTTGGGGTGTCTGTAAACCTGTTCTGATCGGTGACCTTGGGGTTCTCGAGAAGACTGCGGAACGACTGAAGCCTAGGGCATCGTTCAAGGCTGTTTCTTCGCCAAGGGATGCCTTTGGAAAAGCCGGGTTAATCGAACTAGTCGATCTGAAGAACGTTGATGTCGATGCCTTAGAAGTCGGCAGAGTTTCGTTCATGGCTGGTAGGGCTTCGATCAGGTATATTGAGAAGGTTGTTGAGTTCGCATTGTGTGGTGAAGTCGATGCTGTGGCGACAGGTCCAATTAACAAGCAGGCGATACAGTTGGCTGGAAGCCGACACATCGGGCACACTGAGATGTTGGCTGCGTTGTGCGGTGTTGAGAATCCTTTGACCATGTTCTGGGTTAGGGGTGCGCGCATCTTCTTCTTGACAAGGCATCTCTCGTTGACAGAGGCTGTCCGAGCCGTGAAGAAAGACTTCATTGTCGGTACCGTTAACAGGATCGTGGTGGAACTTCAACGAATAGGCATAGAAGAACCGTTGGTTGCGGTTGCGGCTCTAAACCCTCACGCCAGTGACGAAGGACTTGTGGGCGACGAAGAAGGAAAAGAGATCATTCCAGCCATTAAGGAGCTAGAGGCTAAAGGCCTGCGTGTGGTTGGTCCCGTTCCAGCCGACACTGTCTTCCATAAAGCCCTAGAGGGGGGCTATGATGCGGTTCTTTCCCTATATCACGATCAGGGGCACATTGCGGCGAAGACGTTCGATTTCTTCGGAACGGTCTCTGTCACATTAGGTCTCCCGTTCATAAGGACCTCTGTAGACCATGGAACAGCCTACGATATCGCAGGAAAGGGCGTAGCCAATCCAAGAAGCCTCGAGATCGCTGTGAAAGTTGCGACTGAGATGGCGACAAGGTATGGGGAAGCATTGTGACCACTTGCAGTCAGCGTGGTTGCCGCATGGCTAAAGTGATCGTGGACTCGAACTTTCTATTCATACCTTTTCAGTTCCGGGTCGATGTTTTCGAGCAGCTAAACTCCCTGCTCGGGAAATGTGAACCGGTTGTTCTTTCGACGACACTCAATGAGCTGGAGTCTCTGACACTGAGAGGATCTGAAAGGATCCGCAGGCTGGCTTCAGCAGCGTTAGAGCTTGCTGACAGGTGCAGAATGGCTGAGGCGGAAAGAGAGCTAGGAGAGAGCTCCGACGATGTCATTCTCAGAATGGCCCAGGAGTGGAAGTGCATCGTGGCAACCAACGACTCGAAACTAAGAAGAAGACTTAGAGGATTAGGCATACCTACAGTCTTTCTTAGACAGATGTCCCGGCTGGACATTGAAGGATACGTTCCGTAGTAGGCATGTTCTGGTGATCTGCCGGACCGTCTCTGTTCTAGTTGAACTAATTGCCTATGACAAAGTTGTCTCTGTCAGTGAACGGTTCCGTCTCAGTGGCAACGTCTCAAGACATCCTTCCACCGTAACACTAGCTGTGATCCAACGGCAAATACTGTGAAAAAGGGCCCTTAGCTAGAGATATCTCTAGTGTTTCTGTTGGCTATATATGCTTCGGCTATGTAACCGCAGATGTGAAGGGTCTGCCCATTTGCAGGGAGGACGACCAAACGCAGAAATCTAGCTCAGAGTAAAGAGCTAAAAGATGGGAAGAAAGAGCCAAACACTGTTAGTCTGCACCAATTTCCGTATCCCATAGGCGGCATCATTATCTCTGGGCCACATAAACCAGTTCAGACTCAAACTCAAAGCATTGGACGGCCCAGTCTTTCTCCTGGGCCAGCTTGTTGAACATAGTCCCGTAGTATTCGCGCATGCCCTTGTCTCGTCTTCCGAGGCTTCTAGTCGGAAATGAGACCACCAGAAAATCAGCACGAGTACATTCCAGAACCCTGAGGCCAGCTGACCGTTCGATCTGCTCAAGGCACGGCATGGTGTTCAGTATGAATGCTAGGTCCGCCTTCGTCTCCGGCGGGTTCTGCACGACATCCCTAGTTTCAGCACAGCCCTCGACATTGACGAGGTTCATGTAACCGTTCAGGAAGCTCGCTAAGTCTTCATAAATGTCGAAGGCATAGTACTTCACCCTCCTACTAAGGGGCATCCAAGGAATCGCCAGCGGATGGAAACCGCATGCAATATCCAAGATAGAATCAACACGCGACAAGCTTGAAAAGACGCTTGCATAGAACTCTTCCAGGTCCTCTAGACGCTCTCTCGTAGAGTGGTGGTAACCCATTACTTTGCGGCAGGTTTCCAGAAACAGAGCTTCGTCACCCGTCATTCTTGCCCTCCTCAACTCTTCCAGCCAAGCATCATAGTCCGGCTTAGTCAGAAAGTAGGCTCCGGCGATCTGGTGAAGCTTGTTCTTGGTAGCTTTAACAGCTTCCTTCAAACTTCTTCGCTTACAGAGCTCGCGCTTGCCAGTATTTCGAACGAAATCCACGCAAACGTTTCGGTACTTCGAGGTCTCCAAGACCTGTCTTACTAGAAGCTCGAGCTGCCCTGTCTTTCCATCCACCGCAGCATCTCTCATGGTCGTTCCCTTCTGAGCCTTTCCATCAACCGGGTCATGAACCGGAGGTTATGATTCGAGGCAAGTCGGTAGTACAATGCGTCTTTGACTCTGAACAAGTGATGCAGATAGGCTAGCGAGTAGTTCGTGCATGTCAGACAGTCACAGCCAGGTTGGAGGGGCTCCTGTTTCCTTGTGTGCCTTTCGTCCTGAACATAAAGGTACGAGAACACTAGGCCTTCTTTCGCTTCAGAAACATACAGTCTGCCTTGCCGCGCATCCCTCGTCGGCATCGAACTGTCAAACAGGTCGTAGCCCAACCTTGCACACTGAACAACGTTTCCTGGCTGTCCAACCCCAAGCGCTATCATCGGAAACCTAGCTGGAACAAGATCCCGCGTCAGCTTGAGCATGTCAACCAGCAAATCCCCTTTACCGTCAAGAGGGTAGCCTCCGTAGCCAAAACCGTCAAATCCTGTCGCAAGAAGCGCCTCTGCACATTCCCTCCGCAGCTCGCGGCTCCCTCCGCCTTGGATGACAGCAATAAGCAATGGTCTTGGACCTAGTTTTTTGTTCCTCTGTCTCACGATCTGGTCGAACTCTGCTTTGCACCTTCTAGCCCAGCTAAGCGTTCTGGCAACAGACTCTTGCTGCTTCTGGTAAGGGTCGTCGACATGTGTACAGTCGTCAAGGCAGATGGCGATGTCCGTACCGTACCTTAGCTGCAACCGTAAGCTCTTTTCTGGCGTGAGAAGCACCTTATGTGATGAACCACCGGGACGGAACAGTATGCCCTTGTTCGTGATACTTCCGAGCTTGGGGTTCCGCCTAATTAGGGAGTAAGCCTGGAACCCACCTGAATCCGTGATGATGGGACCGTGCCAACCGGAAAACCCGTGGAGTCCGCCAAGTGCTTCGATGACTGAAGAGCCGGGACGCTGCATCAGATGGAACACATTCATAACGATGGCCTGAACCCCACACCTTGCGAGGTCATCCGCCCCGATGGAACGAACAAAGCCAAAAGTCGCGTCAGGCAGGAATGAGGGAAACGAAAGCTCACCGTTAGGAACCACAAGATCGTGTTCATCGCTCAATCGGTCAGCCTTCACCGCCTCTTCGTGGACTTTCTGAGAAGTTTTCCTTCGTTGGATGCTTGCTCTTCAGGTGCACACCTGGAATCTGCTCCATAGCTCTCAAGAGGGGGTATCCAACAAGGCAAGTCGCAACGAACTCTCCGACGCCAATGCTCAGAACGCTTAGTTCATATGGCACGCCATAAAAACTGGCAACATAGGCGCTGACGCCAAAAGAGTTCACTACAACCGGGTAGACGCATGCCATTAGTCTTCTTTGGAAATGGAGCTTCCAAGATAGCAAGGCAGCAGCAAAAGTCAGCAGTGGACCGAAAATAACGTCAGGAAGCCCCACGGGGCTGAAGAGGTTGGCGACAACAACACCAAAGGTCAGGCCAATTACCGCCGGAAGACCGAAAACGTAGGGCAACGGCGCCAAAGCCTCGCTTATCCTGACCTGAACCCAAGAGTAGCTGAACTGTCCCAGCATAACGGTCGCAACAGCGTATGTGGCAGCCAGAACTCCAACAAGGGAGGCTTGCTGAAGGCCTAACCGAGCACTCACTCTGTGCACCTCTCTCTCTAATAAGCCTAGACCTGTAATAATCCTTTGCGGCAAGTCCACAAGAGTTCCTATCTGAGGTTCTACAGAGATGGGCCACGAGTTCCATCAGGGCTTCTCCTAACTCGTGTTTCAAGGCGACTTCTCTAATTTTTCGATATCGCTTTTTCTTGAAAGTCTTAGGCAAAGCTATAGTTGTGCCTCTTGGCTTTCCACCTTTCCTGAAGCGTGCAACAGTTCTTACCGGGTGGTTGCGACAACGGATTTTAGGCACATCAACAAACCTCATTTTTGATTCTCCGTTTATCTTTTGAATCAGTCTTTTGGCCTTCAAGACTTCTCTTCTCTCCTCCTCTTTCGATAAGCCTTCATGTAGGCCTTCATGTAAGCTCTGTTTTTCTCTCAGCTCTTGAAGGGCAACCGCTAAGCCCTGTCAAACCTTGTGCAGAATAGCTTATGTTTCTATCTGGGCTTCAACTGTTCAAGGAAAAATTCAACAATCGCCAGAATCTCCAACTCCTTAGCAGCCAATATCTCTTTCTCAGAGAGATGGATCACTGAGCGTAGGTCACATCCAACAAAGGGAGTTGAAAGAGAGCATGCCCAAGAACTACCAAGCTATTGCGAGAGTTTTCCCCTAATACAAGATACCCCTAGGTTTTTTTGCTGAAGAATCTAAACCAAGATCTCTCCCTGGAGCATAGGGCCTCCTCTATTCGACAGAGATCTTGGTTACAACTGGGAAATGGCTGACTTAGAAAAACTTCTAAATGAATAGGCGTTTGTGCACAAAAAGCCTAGCTTTCAGAGAATCACACTAACAACCGAATGAATAATCCTATCAGTGACTGGCTTTGCGACAGTTGCCCAAAGAGTTGGAGGGTCCGTTCTGATGAACTTGTGGGCCCTACTCCTTCGAAATCATAACTTCTGTGGCTTTAACAACGGCTATGGCTCTGTCGCCCTTCCTTATGCCGAGAGACTCAACAGCCTCTCTGGTTATGAAGGCTGTGACAATGCAAGGAGCACGAATCCTCAATCTTACGATCGCTGAGACCTTGTCCTTCTCGACAGAAACGACTTCGCCCTCCATTCGGTTTCTCGCACTTATCTTCATAGATAACCCCTCCCAACTTAACTCGTCAAGACCTATCTGGTCGAAAACAATTCTGTGCCTCACGTATGCCTCGATAAGTGTCCTCCCTGCCTTGGTCAATTCAGCCCCGCCGCCTCCCAAGCTTCCACCCTTCCGTGTCTTTAGCACGGACTGCCCCAAGCGTTCTTCAGTTCTTTTGATGACCCCCCACGCATGTCTGTATGACATGCGTAGAGCTTTGGCAGCTCCGCTTAGGGTCCCTGTTCGCTGGATCTCTTCTAGGAGTTCAAGGGTGCCCCTCCCGAACACGTAACCTTCTTCTGTTTCGAGCCAAAGCTTATAGGTTGGCTTGAGTGTTGTTGGAGGCTTCGGGCGGATATCTTTGGTCTGGCCTTCCTTCTTCACTGCATCCTACTCCTCGACCTAGACTACGCGGACTGATGACGCTTTGAACGCCAAGCAGACATGCGACCCTATGTTCAACTGCATTTCTTTGAACGATTTCTTGGTTATCTGCACGACGAATTCCTTTCCAGCGTTCACTCTTAACTTCACGGTGGAACCGAAATCCGTGACCTCGGTTACTTCGCCCGCGAACATATTTCTTGCGCTGGAGACTATCTTCTCCTTTGATAGGATTATGTCTTCGGGTCTGACGAAGACTGTCACCCTTCCTGTCTTCTGCATTGTAGCTTCTATCTTCACTCCATTCTCTAGATCTATCAAGGAAACACCATCTTCGGAGACCATTGATGAACCAGAGAACACATTTTCCAGTCTCGCGAAGCCTGAAAGATGGTCGGAGGGGGCTCTGAAGATCTCCTGAGGCGGTCCTGTCTGTGCTATTCTCCCATTTGTGAGCAATGCAGCTCTGTTGGTCAGGTTTTCCGCTTGAAGCATGTTATGTGTTGCTATGATAACCGTTGCTCCTCGCTCTCTGTTGACACGTGAGATTGTTTCCTCGATGATCGAGACGTTTCTCGGATCAAGATTTGCCGTGGGCTCGTCCAAAGCCAGAACGTCGGTGTTCAAAGCTAAAGCTCTTGCGAGAGAAACTCTCTGCTGTTCGCCGCCAGAGAGATTCTTTGCCAACCTTTGCTCGTAGCCCTGCAGCTTAACCATCTCCAATGCCTCCTTTGCCTTGCTATCGACTTCGGCTTTTGGGAGTCCCCTAAGCTTAAGACCATACGACACATTTTTCCAAACGGTAGTATTGAACAAGGCTGTTCTCTGGAAGACCATCGTGCTTTCCCTTCTGATGTCGCCAAGGCTGTCCTCGCTGACCTTCCTGCCTTTGAAGTGTATTTCTCCGGTCGTTGGAACATCAATGCCTGCTATTATCCTCAGGAGGGTTGTCTTTCCGGACCCGTTCGGTCCCACTACAGTGAAGATTTCGCCTTTGAGTACCTTCAGGGTCACACTATCTAGCGCGGTCACTTCGCCGAATCTTTTGGTGACGTTCCTGAGCTCAATCAACCAGAGGAATCCCTCGTTTCTGAACGAAGTGAACCATGGCGTTCAGTGCGAATGCAATGACCAGCAGCACTGCTGTCAATCCTATTCCCAAGGCAAGCTCGCCTTTAGTGGTTTCAAGTGCGATAGAGGTCGTTAGGACTCTTGTGACGCTTCGGATGTTCCCCCCAACCATGAAGGCAACGCCTAGTTCAGCTATAGCCCTGTTGAAACACGCGATTATGGCCAAGAGTAACCCATTTACCGACTCTCTTAACACCGCAATGGAGGCTTGGGTCTCTGAAGCGCCCAAGGTTCTTGCCAAATCCCTTATCTCTGGATCTACAGACTCGAGAGTGCCAGTCACAAGACTGACCATTATCGGGGTGACCAAGGCTGCCTGCCCAACAGCCATGGCCATGGGAGTATACAGGAGATGCAGAAATCCTAGGGGTCCTGATCTCGACCACAAGAGGTAAAGGACCAAACCCAAGCTTACAGCAGGCATACCCATCAGTGAGTTGAAGAATCCTTTTATGACCGACCGTCCGCGAAACCTTTTCAAGCCTAGAAAGACGCCGATAGGAATGCCGAACACGGCTGCAAGGAGTGTGGCGGAGCCTGAGACGATCAAAGCCCTGAGTGAGATCTCGATGATCTCAGTCTCTACACCCATGTTTAGTCTCCCCACTAAGGCATAGTCATGAATACCGTGCTTTTATCCATAAAGCTCTTTGTGGCCGTTTTGATATTGCTTGGGACATTCTTCACCTTCAATGTATGCTTCCTCCTTTATCCAGCCTACCAAAGTCGCGTTGGTGTTTTCTCTCAACAGCTCAGCCGCAGGGTAGAAGAGCTTCCGCGGGTATGTGCCCTGCCCGAACCCGCCGATTACCTCTTGACCTTCTTCAGAGATAAGAAACTTCGTGAACACTACGGCTGCGTCGAAGTTAGCTTCTGGGTTGTATGTTGTGTTGACTGTTATGGCACTGTAGACATTGAGCAGCTCCTTTCCCGCCTCCACAATAACGGCGAGACTGATAAGCTTGTCCGCGTAATATTTCAAGTACGTTCCCATGTCAGCCAAGGTGTAAGCCATCTTCTCATTCGCAATCTGAAGAGCCTTGCCCATGCTTGCTCCAGCATCTACGAACCAGCCTTCATTCCTGAGGCTACTCCAGTTCAAGCCCGAAGCGGCCCACAACTCTTTCTCTTTGATATGGGTTCCGGAGCCATCTCCTCGGCTAACCCAGAAAGCCTCGCCCCTTCTCCCTGCTTGAGCGACCCTCTTTAGGGCCTCAGTGGTGCCTAAGCCCTTTATCATCGCGGGATCAGTTTCAGGTCCGACAATTGTGAAGAAGTTGTAGGCTATGATCTTTCTGCAGACCCCGTAACCGCTCTGGAGGAAGGTACGTTCTTCCGGAGGCGCATGCACCAAGACCATATCTGCGTCGCCTCTCTGAGCGTACTTGATGGCTATGCCGCTTCCCGCCGAGATGAAGTAAATGTCAATTGGGTACTTGGCTTCAAACCGGTCTTCAATGATGTCAAGTAAGCCTGTATCGTAGAGGCTCGTTGTCGTTGAGACAACGAGCCTTGTCCTTGTTCTTGTGAAAGGACCGACCCCTAAATAGTAAGTGGCCACAAGGGTCGAAACGCTTGCGGCCAGGATCAAAGTGACGAACCAGATCACCGGTCTCTTAAGTTCCGTCAGGTTACCCATTATGCTCAAACGAGCATATCGGCCCCCCCGCTAATTAAGCTTTCTGGGAGAAGCACAACAGCTATGCACGAAACAAAGTAGCAGTGAAGGCTGGCAACCCAAACGGTCGAGGATAGAACTGATTCGTACCATCAAAGCATGACGAAAGTCTTATGGCCTGAGACCCAGAATAGAGTCATGAATACGCGAGAGTGGTTCTTGTCATGAAGAAGCTCAAGATAGGATTGATAGGATGCGGTGGAATTGCTGGGGTTCACGCCGAAAGGCTGAAGACCATTGATAATGTACTAATGGTCGCTTTTTCGGACATCGTCAAGGAAAAGGCGGAGAACTACTCGAAGAAGTACGGTGGCAAGCCCTACGCTGATTGGCGTGAGATGCTACGGAAGGAGAGCTTGGACATCGTCTACATTGCCATTCCCCCCTTTGCTCACGAAGACGAGGTCATTGTGGCTGCGGAGAAGGGAATCAATATCTTCATCGAGAAACCTATCGCTCTCCACATGGACCTAGCCAGAACCATGGTGAAAGCTGTCGAGAAGAACAGAGTCAAGAGCCAAGTGGGATACTGTCAAAGATTCAGCTATGCCATAGAGGAAGCCAAACGCTTGTTCGAAAGCGGTGAAGCTGGAGAACCAGGCTTAGCCTTAGGGTGGTACTGGTGCCACTTCCTTGGCGGAGCATGGTGGAGAGACAAGAACAGAAGCGGAGGCCAATTGGTCGAGCAATCCACACATCTCTTCGACGCTCTCAGATACCTGTGCGGAGACTTGGATGTCGTTTACGGGCAGATGAACAAAAAGTTCTGGACCGACGTTCCCGACCTGACGATTGAGGACGTAAGCTGCTCAACTTTCAGGTTCAGATCAGGAACAGTCGGTGCCATAGCCGCGACTACTTGGGGAGTGCCCTCCCAATGGTGGTGCCGCTGGTTGATTGCGACAAAAAACTACACTATGCAGTCTGATAATGCCAGCTCGCTAACGCTTCACTCGACAATGGCTCCTCTCAAGATGACCACAGTCTCAGAGGAAAGAGACGTCTTCCTACTCGAGGCTAGGAACCTAGTCCAAGGGGTTCTAGAGGACAAGGAGACAAGGGTCCCTATCGGAGAGGGCGCGAAGAGCCTCGAGTTCACCTTAGCTGTCAGAACATCGATGGAAACTGGCATGCCCGTGAAGCTGCCCTTACCATAAGAGGTGACGATTCATGAAGAAGGGTGTGAACGCTTGGATTTTCCCGCAAGACTTCACCATCGGCAAGGTTCTGGAGGTCTCAAGCGCGATCGGATATGATGGGGTCGAGCTGAACGTTGATGAAAAAATCCTAGGAACGCCAAAGAACGATAGGGAAGCCATAGCGGACAAGGCGAAGTCACTTGGTCTAGAGTTGCCGAGCGTGTGTTCGGGGATATTCTGGATGTTCAACCTCGCCAGCCCGGATGAGGCGGTCAGACAGAAGGGGATTGAGGTGATGAAGAAGGGATGCGAGTTCGCTGCTGATATCGGCGCTTCAGTCTTCCTTGTTGTCCCAGCAGTAGCCGTGCCAGAAGTTACATACAAGGAGATGTGGGCCCTTGCCCAGAGAAGCATATTGGAAGCCGCGCCGACCGCCATGGAATGCGGTGTCTTTCTTGGCATCGAGAACGTGTGGAACAGGTTTCTTTACAGTCCCCTCGAGTTCCGAAGGTTCATCGAGGAAATCAATCATCCGAACGTGAAAGCCTACTTCGATGTCGGCAACATCCATCAGATCGGCTTCCCACAGCAATGGATTCGCCACCTCTCAGATTTGATCGTGTGCGTTCATGTCAAGGACTTCCAACGGTCAACACTACAGTTCAGGCCTCTACTCCAAGGAGACGTCCCGTGGACAGAAGTCATCAAGGCTCTCCATGACGTAGGCTACGACGGGTTCTTGAACGTCGAAGTATCATCTTACCCTGGCCATCCCTTAAAGTCGGCGATGGACAGCAGAACCGCATTGGACATCATCCTCGGCATGAGCTTACCTTCTGGGGTCCACTAAGATGAGCGCAAAGATTTTTCCAGAATTCAGGCTCGCATTGGGTCAAATGCTCGTTGAAGGAGGCAAGATGGAGGAGAACTTGGCACGAGCAGAAGGTATGATCAGAATAGCCTCCCGAACAGGTTGCAGGGTCATAGTTCTTCCTGAATGCTTAGACACCGGTTGGACTGACCCTAGCGCCCGCGAACTCGCTAGAGAAGTCCCTGGAGAGACATCGGACAGGCTGTGCCAAGCCTCCAAAAACTTCGGTATCATGACAGTTGCTGGAGTGACCGAGCTCGACAAGGGCCGGATTTACAACTCAGCTATCCTCGTCGACGAGGTTGGAAGAATCCTTCTCAAACACAGAAAGATCAATGAGTTGACGATAGCCCACGACCTTTACAGCATAGGGAACATCCTCTCCATCGCCGAGACGAGGCTGGGAACTATAGGCGTAAACATCTGCGCCGACAATTTTTCCAGCTCCCTTGCGATCGGTCATGTCTTGGCGAGAATGGGCACGCACCTCATCTTCTCGCCTTGTGCTTGGGCAGTGAAAGCCGACCACGACAATACGCGAGAACCGTATGGCGGAGAGTGGAGGCAATCTTACACTGAACTATGCAGACTGTATGGCATCACCATGGTCGGTGTCAGCAATGTCGGATGGATTACAGAGGGACCGTGGAAAGGGATGAAAGTTATAGGATGTTCCCTAGCAGTAGGACCCGAAGGCCAAGTGCTTGCCCAAGGACCATATGGTGAGAAAGCTGAATCGCTCATCACCGTCACAGTTCAGGCGAGACCAAGGGAAGTCAAGGGAACGGGATACAGCCGATACTTGCAGGAAAGAGGTTACGTGGGCCCCTGAGCTCACCAAGCTCTACGTCGATTCTCCTCCTTGAGCGACGGAGACTGGGAAAAGTGCGCACCTTCCTGGGGTCCGTTTGCTTGTCGAAGGCGATCATTGTTACATGGACAGAGTTGTCCGCCACCAAATCCACTTTCCTTTTGAGGTTGCGTGCTGGGAGATGCCCTTTGCTTTGCTCTGCAGGCCTATACTTTCTGGCTTGGATGACAAGGATGAACGGTGAATCACGCAGAATTTCCTTGGCGTCGCTGACCCTAGCATGTCATGAAGTCGCCAGATTTCGCTCAGCGAATAGGCTTTCTGGGGAGTCGTCAGTTGTCGAAGATATCCTTGTATAGAGTTAATAGTCTCCTTGCCATTGCTATTTCCAGGGACCTTTCTTGAGCAGGGAAAGAAGGAGACAGTCGGAGGGGATGCCGCCCACTTTCAGGGAGCAATACTTCTCGCCATTTGGCGGTCCTGAACCTGAGACGCTTCATCCCGACCTTTACCAAAGACTAATCGACGACGGAACAGACGTAATCATCCGAAAGTTGAAGACATACAACGAACAACGCAAGAAACTCAGAGGCAAAGTGCGCGAGAAGATCGATGTCAATAGCCTCACTCGCGACGAAGAAGCCGCAAACACTCGTGTCGTAGCCTCAGACGCCGGGAACAACGGCGTCGATCTCAGGTCGGCATTCATCCCCCTTTATGCTTCAGCGTCTCTTGTGGCCGAAGGATGGAGAATCGTCGACGAACCTATCTTCAGAGCTGGCAGAGCCGACGTTTGGCCGGACGAATTCAGAGCTCAAGACCGAGAATCCCTATTGGCGTCTGAGATTCAGGTCAGAATAACAGAGGAGGCGGTGGAAAGGTGGGAGCCGAAACTTGTGATCTTTGACGGCACGCTGATCATGCACTTCTGGCTCCTGCCCATGGAAGCGTCTACGGAGGACTTCCATGAAGACTACCTCTCTGCCTTGAGGCGAATAGTCGGCCTCTTAAATACGTGCTATATGAAGGACATACCCATCGTCGGCTTCGTGAAGAGAACAAGGGTCAATCATGTATGCAAACGGTTAGGCATGCCCAGGATGAGAGACACGGCGGTCATGGATCTGATTCTCCGATTGGGCGAGTACACAATCCCCCAACGTGAAACAGAGCAAATGACTGGTCGAGTGATAAACGAATACAGAACGAAGGCTGAAGAGTTCGGTATACCGAGCGACTATATCCCAAAGATCACGAACTTCTACTCTTCGTACATCAGAACGGGGTTGACGACTCCTTTTCGTTTGGAGATTCCCGAGTACTGTCTTGACCGTCTTAGTGAGATTGGAACAATCCTGTTCACAACTTCAGAAGAAGAAAACGGCATACCTTTCTCTATCAACGAAGCCGACCGTCTCACGAAAGTGACGACAAGTCTCTCGAACATCCGCACCTTGATGATCTACTCGAAGGCGATGGACCTCATCAAGGACGGCGAGATGGAACTCCAAGATCTCACCATGCTAGCCCTTCAACATGGCGAACCATGGGCTATAAACGACGCCCAATACTTACCCAACCGTCCATGAGAGGGGATTGAGGAAATGCCTGATTCAGACCTTACACCTGTGGGCTATGCCCTTTCTGGCTGTACGCACGACTATCTTTCCTTCGTCGTGATGGAGAGCGCTCGAGTTAGGGTCAACTACTTCTACTTCATCGATCATCCAACGAATCCTAGCACTCGTGTCCTCGTCAGAACTTTCAGAACCCAGCCCTACAATCCTGAGATGATCACGGGTAGAACGGGTCCCATAGCCGGGAAGAAGGGAAGACGAGCTGAATATGGTAAGCGGCTGGAGTACACAATCGCCTTCGCAGAAGTTCTAGGGTACTATGACGAGAAACGTCGATGGAGGATGCTTGAGGTTGCCCCTTCACCCTGGGACTATGTCTACGAGCCGACTGAGGAAGCACTGCGCAGCTTCTTCATCCCGAAAACCACAAACGCAGATGCCCTCATGCTTGAGATAGGCAAGGTGCGTGGCACGAACATACCCGTCTACGTGGATCTGAACTCGGTTGCGAAGGGACACATGTTCGTTGCCGGTATGACGAGGTCCGGCAAGTCAAGTTTCATCATAAACATGGTGGCGAAAGCATCTCGTCTGAAGCCGAGGCCACACTTCGTCATCTTCGATATTCGAGGCGAGTATGCTGGACTCGTAAAGTATGGTGCTAGAATGCGTCCTTACGGAAACTTCACGCCTAGCATAAAGGAACCGGAACTCATCGTCAGCAAACTTGAGTTGAAGTCAAAGGAGAAAGATGCTGTCCTAGGAGCCATTCGAGCCTTACTGTCAGAGGGGTCGGAACTGACCCGCAAGAACATACTCAACAAAACTCAGATTATTATGGCGAGAGGAGGAATCTACAAGAGCCCTGCCGCTCAGCAGAAGGCTATCGATACGATAGAGTGGGCGTTAGAGAGCAAGGGCGCATTTGTCGACCGCGAGATGAAACCATTGGACACGATCGAAGAGATAATGCAAACCTTCACATTGATTGTGGACTTCTCGGTTGACATGGATGTCGAGGCCCAGCAACGAACAGCCGAGTACATCCTCAACCAAGTACGGGAACACGCCATGCAAAGGAAGGATTATGGAGACTTCGCGTGCATCCTAGCCATCGAGGAATCCCAGTACTTCGCACCTGAGAAAGGGTTAGAGATGAGAGAGTCAAGCGCCCAATCAAAGGTTAAGGCCTCGATGATAGAAACTTCAAGCCAGGCCGGAGGATACAATGTCGGCTTGATCCTCATGACCCAGAGACCAGCATACGTACTCAAGAGCTGCATATCCCAATGTAACTCCGTCGCCTGCTTCAGACTGAAGAGCGGAAACGACCAGGATGCCATTCTTCAGTATACGGAGTATGGGTCTGAAAGGCTGCGAGACTATCTGCCTGGACTTGCCGATCACGAGGCGATGATGTGGGGCATAGCAGTCCCAACGCCTTTTCCAGTTATAGCAGAGATAGAGGTCGACGAATACCCGCAGAAGGCCGTTGCTTTTGCGAAAAGTGCATGGCATAAAATGGAAGAAAACTCCACCTCTAGAGGACCCACAGGCTTGCCGCTTCACCTTCGAAACCCTTAGACAACCTTCCAAGAACGGCGAGGGGTGAGCGTTCTTGAAGGTTCTTGTGGGAACGGATTTTCACGGAAATGAAGCCGTGTTTGAGCGCTTCGCCTCAAAAGCTGAAGATGAACGCGCTGAGGTCATTGTCGTCGGCGGCGATATAACCCACTTCGGCAGCTTTGACGAAGCAAAACAGCTCCTTTCGCTTCTTGTTAGGGTTGGAGTTCCAGTCATTTTCGTTCCGGGAAACTGTGATCCGCAATCCATTGTGGGCATGCTTGTTGATGGAGTAAAGTGCATTCACGGGGAAAGCGCCACCTACGGCGATGTGACCTTCATGGGTGCCGGGGGAAGCCCTCCGACGCCCTTCAAAACGCCGTTCGAGATGTCAGAGGATAAAATCATGGAAACCCTGAAACGTGCCTCTCAGAATCTGCCCAACAGTCAGTGGGTGGTTCTGGTTTCGCACACGCCTCCTGTTGACACATTGCTAGACAAGACTTTCCTCGGTCGGCATGTTGGCAGCTCGAGCGTTAGGAAGTTCATCGAGGAGAGGAAGCCTTCAATCGCACTGTGCGGGCATATTCACGAAGCCAAAGGAAGAGACCAGATTGGCAGCTCCCTCCTTCTCAACCCGGGACCAGCAAGACATGGAAACTACGCCGAAGTCACCTTCAACTCCGAAGTCACAATCGAACTTAGCTTTCTCTAACCCACAAATCAGTGTCGATAAGCACTGGCATCAATGGGCGGAAGTCTATTGTCTAATGGGCAAAGCATCTTCATAGAGGTCACGAATTACCGCATCTTCCGTTGTGGTTTCTGTCCACAGACGATCTCAGAAAAACCGCCTCAACACATGGACATGAAACTCGCTAAGAGCATCATCAGTCAACTGTACGATGCAGCCCACACAGGTAGCCCATGGTTGGCATGAAGCTAATCGACGAAGACATGTTTAGGTTCAGGGGTCTTCCATGAGCTGGTCCGAATGTCTGATTGGAATGAGAAATGCCATACACCACAAATGACCCATGAGACGCCAATATTGCTGAAGGTTTCAGTGGGTGCAACGAGAAGACACGACATACTCCGAGGACGATCTATCCGCACCTATGGCCTCCAGATCTAAGAGCCAGAATGCTTGAGCCTTTCTCGGGCATCCCTAGTCTGCAAGAGCAGCATGTCAGGAGCCTTCTTTCTTCAGTGGAGATTCCGTTCCGAGACAGAGTTGAACTGGCTTCGGGCTTGTCGGTGACCATGAAGCCTAACTGGGTAAGAATCTACAGAGAAGACAGAGTTAGGACTCGCCGTTGCCCACATGTCGGAATAGAGTTTGTCATCCTCTGCAACGGTAACGTTGTCTTGTGTCGTCTTGACTACAACGGAAGAACAACGTTCGCAAACGTGGGAGATAGTGAACTTCAACACATGTTGGTGAACCTCGAGCCACAGCAAGGCATTGCTACTGTTCTGCACGAAAGGTGTTGTCATTGAACCTTGCCAACACTGTAGTGTCCTACGCACGTATCCGAAAGTCTGACAGGACATAGACAGACGCGTCAGGGCAATGTTTAAAAGGTCTTGTGTTTGATAAGTCTTAACCTTCGGGAGGGACCAGGTGGTTGCCGTTCAGCAAAGGCGACTTCATCCTCATTAACTACGTAGGCAGAGTGTCCGAAACAGGCGAGGTCTTTGACACCACATCCGAAGAAGTGGCAAAAAAGGAAAGTGTATATCAGGAAGGGGGACTGTACGAACCCAGCCTAGTAGTCATAGGCGAAGGATGGGTTCTGAAGGCCTTGGATGAGGGCCTTTTGAACTTAGAACCCGAAACAACAGGGAAGATCGAGATACCTGCCGAAAAAGGCTTCGGAAACCGGGACCCGGATAAGATCAAGCTCTACCCAATGAGGAAACTGACAGCACGAGGCATCACTCCCCATGTGGGGATGCGACTTGAGGTTGATGGGAGACTTGCCACAATCAGAACGATGGGCTCAGGCAGAGTCCTATTGGACTTCAACCCGCCATTGGCTGGGAAGACGCTTGTCTACGAGGTTAAGGTTCACAAGAAACTTGACAAGGCCGAAGAGAAGATTGCGGCACTGATTCACAGAAGGATACCGCAAGCCCCAATTGAGAAGTTCACACTCGAGATCGGCGAAGACATAGTGACTGTCAGTGTTCCTGAAGAAGCCTTCTATGTTGAGGGGCTTCAAATATCGAAGAGAGGCATATTCAGCGACATACAGAAGCTCTTCCCGGAGAAGAAGACGGTGACCTTTGTCGAGACTCTCAAAAAGCAGGAACCCGTCGCAGTACCACCCGCTTCAGAGCAACTTGCCCAGAGCACTCAAGGCTCCCGGTAACGTCTAGGATTTCGCACTTGTCCCCGTCCTTCAACCCGACAGGGAAACACAGCTCGTAACCTTCGCATTCTTCCTTCTTGCAAATTGCCGTCTGAAGAGTGATAACCGCGCCGAGGATCGCTTGCTTTGACGGTACTGCAGTGGGTATCTCGGCTTCAATCGCTTCCACGACCTGCATCTGGGTCTCGTAGTGTTTGCAGTGCAGATTCTTCCCGCGCACTTTGATGATACTGTAGACGCGTCCGGGTTCTAAGTTCTTGACGCAGACTCTGGAAAAGTCACAACCATCACACTTCGATGCCGATCCCTTATGGATGAAGACGTTTCCGACTTTAGCCTGCCTGCTGCTTACAAGCGTGACTATCGACTTAGGATGCAAGTCCACATCACGTGAGTGCGAGGTCAGACCAAGAACGTCTCCTTTCTCAGTCTATCACGCCCGTCGATTTCGCCAGCTCACGCGCGGATTGTGAGGTCAGGGGTTTCTCGTTCAGGATTGTGTATCTTTCTGGTCGAATCTTAGGTGCCTTCACCAAGGCTTCGACGACATGCTCTGCATCGATCCCAACCTCCTCAGCTGTAACAGGGGCTCCAACCTTATTGAGAGTGTCTCTAATGACTGACCATTTCATGCCATGAAGTGAAGCCATCATGGTCGTTCCCAAGCCGCACTGCTCCCCATGCAAGGCTGGCTTTGGCGCAACCATGTCTAAGGCGTGGCTGAACAGGTGCTCTGAACCGCTACATGGCTTGCTCGTTCCTCCTATACACATGGCTACACCGCAGCTCACCAGGGCCTCGAGCAGAACGCGTAGTCCATCCTCTGATCCGGGTTTGACGATGTCCGCGTTCTGAACTATATGTTGCGCACTCATCACGGCGAGGCTGCCAGTGTATTGAGCGTAATACTCCTTTCGACGCTTGTGAGCTAGCTTCCAGTCCCTTATGGACGTGAACTTAGCGATGACGTCTCCGCATCCACTGGCGATGAAACGGTATGGGACGTTGATTATTACCTTCGTGTCAGCTATCACAGCGACGGGAGACTGGGCTTTGACTGAGTAGGGCCTATCCAACCCCCTTATTGACGCGAATGGGCTGGCCATGCCGTCATGTGACGCCGTAGTCGGGACGCTTATGAAAGGAACCCCTAGGCGAGCGGAGCTTAGTTTTGCGATGTCAATCTTCGTTCCGCCCCCAATGCCAAAGACGACTTGGGGCGCCAGCCTTTTGATCTCCTCCTCAGAGCGCTTCACATCAGTCAGGGTCGGAATAGTAGAGGAGACAATATGGTGGCTTACTATCAGCCTCTCCTGCTGAAGTGAGTCTATGACCCTCTGCCCAGCCGTCCGCATCGTTGTTGGACCTGTGATCACCAGGGCACTCTTGGAGAAGCCCAGTTTCTTGCAGACGTCGCCCACAAGGCCTAGGCTTCCGTTGCCCACGATTATTTCTCTTGGGAGTTCCATGCGGTGAAGGTTCAGACCCAACGACGACACTCCCACAGTTGCATCCTAGGATTAGTTTGAGAACCGATTTAAGTCTTCTTTGTATCTGGAAACCCTCGAGTTCCTTAACGTAAGGACCACCAATCCGAACGATTTAAATGCAACTTCATGATTAATACTAACTCTCTTAGCATCTCTTGCCCTCTTGTCCACACAAACTAGACCCATGTCTGCAAGGGCTCGATTCTCGGAGAAGCAGAGGATGCACGAGACCACAAACGAACTGACATTGAAAGGAACAACCACCATAGGAGCAGTAAGCAAAGATGGGGTTGTGCTTGCTTCGGACACTCGTGTGACCATGGGTACTCTCATAGCTCACAAAAAGGGAAAGAAGGTTTACAGGATAGACAATCACCTAGCTATGACTATCTCAGGTGTAGTCGCAGATGCACAGCGAATAGTGGAGATTCTTAGAGCGAACTCCAGAATTTACCGCTTAGATAGGAAATGCCCAATGGCCGTGAGTGCTGCAGCCCGTCTGATCGGAAACCTATTCTTTTCCTATCGGCTCTCTCCTTTCATCGCACAAATCCTTATCGGCGGCATAGACAGTTCCGGTGCACGCTTGTTCTCTCTGGATCCATTCGGCAGCATAACTGAGGAGAAGTTCGTTGCAACCGGGTCGGGTTCGCCAGTCGCCTATGGCGTTCTCGAGGAAAGGTACCGAGAGGATTTGTCTCTCCAAGAAGTCCTGCAGATTGTTGTGCAGTCTGTCGACTCTGCCATGAAGAGGGATGTTGCGAGTGGTGATAGCTTCGATATTGCTGTCATAGACGAGAAGGGCTATCATGAACTGAGCGATGACGAGAAGAAACGTATCCAAACGCACTCTCAATGAACAGTGAAAGGAGACTGATGGCAGTGAACTCGGGGGAGAAGGGCAAAGTGGAGATTAGGCAAACCATTCTAGAGCATATCCCGAAGGAAGCAGAGATTACGCGGATCGAGTTCGAGGGGCCTTCTCTCGCGATCTACACAAAGAGACCGGAGATCAGAGTCACCCACAACCGCGTCATAACCGAGATCGTCAACATTATCAAGAAAAGGATCGTCGTGCGCTCGGACCCTTCGGTTAGAATGGCCGAAAGCGAAGCCCAAAAGGTGATAGCAGAAACCGTTCCTCTTGAGGCAGAGGTGACGAACATTCTTTTTGACCCGACCCTCGGCGAAGTTACAATAGAAGCAAGGAAGCCAGGAATGGCCATAGGAAAGAATGGCATAATCCTACAGGAAATCGTAGTGAAGACCCGTTGGATCCCACACGTCCTGAGAAGTCCTCCGAAACCATCCAAGATCATGGCGCACGTTAGGCATTTGCTCTATTCAGGGAGCAAAGAACGCGAGAGAATTCTGCGGAATATTGGCGAAAGAACCTTCCGAAGCTTAGTACACGAAGTCGGAGATGTCAGGGTCACAACGCTGGGCGGGGCAAGAGAAGTTGGACGGTCAGCTTTCCTCATACAGACAAGGGAAAGCCAAGTTCTAATAGACTGTGGCATCAACCCTGGCTCAACGAGACCCTTCGAGGCTTTCCCAAGGTTCGACGTAACGCAGTTTGACCCCGACTCTCTAGATGCGGTTGTGATAAGCCACGCTCACTTGGACCACTGCGGTTTTCTCCCATTCTTGTACAAATACGGTTACGACGGACCTACCTATTGTTCAGTCCCAAACCTCAGTCTGATGACTTTACTTCAGCTCGATTACCTCGATGTCTTGACGAAGCAGGGCGTGGCTCTGCCCTATGACCAGAAGGATGTGCGGGACAGTGTGCTGCACACTATCCCATTGAGGTTTGGCGTCGTAACAGACATCGCCCCCGATATTCGTTTAACATTGCATAATGCGGGACACATTCTTGGTTCATCAATAGTCCACCTCCACATCGGCGAAGGATACCATAACATAGTTTACACGGGAGACTTCAAGTATGGGAAGACTATGCTTCTCGAAGCAGCAACCAAGGATTTTCCCAGAGTTGAGACGATCATAACCGAAGGCACGTACAGCGCTCCAGGGGATATCATGCCATCAAGGGAAGATGCTGAGGGAAGACTTGTTTCAATCCTTAACGAGACGCTTAGCCGCAATGGAAAGGTCATGATCCCCGTTCCAGCGGTCGGCAGAGCCCAAGAGATCATGCTGATTCTTGACGAATATATGAGTAGAGGAGAACTGAAGGAAGCGCCAGTGTTCATAGAAGGGATGATATCAGAAGCTACGGCTATCCACACAGCCCATCCCGAGTACCTGTCAAGAGAAGTCCAGAACAGCGTACTCAACGAAGGGGTCAACCCGTTCGAATCCGACTACTTCACAGTTGTTGAACACCCCAGCGCAAGGCAGAACATAGTCGAAGGCGAGCCAAGCATCATCGTAGCTACAGCGGGCATGCTTGAGGGCGGACCTATAATCGACTACTTCCAGCAACTGGCCCACGACAAACAGAATGCGATAGTCTTCGTAAGCTACCAGATTGAGGGAACCTTAGGACGGCGGGTGCAGAAAGGCGTACGCGAAGTCTCCATCCTGAACTCGGAGGGAAGGATCAAGGTCATCCAATGCAACCTAGATATACACAGCGTAGAGGGGTTCTCAGGGCACTCGGACAGAAGACAGATAATAGGCTACGTCCGCAAGATTTCACCGAAGCCGGAGAACGTCATTGTCTGCCACGGGGAAAGGTCCAAGTGCGTCGGTCTCGCTGACTACCTAAGCGAAAGATACAGAATCCATGCCAGAGCACCAGAAGTGCTTGAAACTATTAGGCTACTCTAGACGTTTTCTCTATCCGCTTCAGCATTCTCCCGCCATACTCTAACGAAGGAAGGTGTTACGATGACCCGTTCTTCTCCCAAACGTGCTATGTCTCCGCCAATCTGCCCCGTGAACTCTGAAAGCTCGCTCACGGCGCGGTTCACGTCATCCGCGCTTTTCTCTGCCAGTAGGTTGACTCTGACTATCATAATGTTCCCAGACTTCACTTCGTCCTTGACCTTGCCCAAGTCGTCAAGAGAGCTTAGCGCCAACGACTTCAGATATACTTTCCTTGGGACAAGGGACGCCGCAACGACAGCTGAATCAGAGGGAGAAGTCATTGGGGTTTCTCTCGCACCCGCTTTCTTGATCTTGCCGATCATTCTCTCGATTGTCTTTCCCAAGTTCACGCCTGACAAGGACCCGCACCCCACTGCACGCACGTTACGAATCTAGATTAGGATAGACGCGTCTTAACCTTTTCGTTCTCTAATAGGCCTCCTTGGTAGCACTCCAGATGTCGTCGCCCACATAGTGGAGGGTTCGGAAAGCCTTGCCCTTCTTCATTGTCCTTATGGTCTCAGAATTAGTGAGGGATTGTGCTATGGCTAGGGGCTTTCGGTTTCTTTCATCAAGAACCAGTACCAAGTCTTCTTCTTCGAAGTCGCCTTGCACGTCAGCCAAACCGGGAGCCATTATGTCCGCACCGTTACACACGTGTGGTACTGCGCCCATGTCCACAAAGACTTTGGGAAGGCGAGAGAGGCATTCTGTGAACACCAGTGTGGGAAACACAGAGCCCTCAGATTCCGCCAGCACAGGCAACCCGTTGACCGAGTACACTTTGTGCCTTGAGGTCTCAAGTACCTCAACTTGAGGTTTGGGCCCGAACGTGTTCTCGAGACTCTTCCCTAGCGTTTGTAAGACTTTCAGCATGAGGACCTTCTTTTCCCTTTTTGGCAGAAAATACCGCCGAACAATCTCGGGCATGGATCTTAGTTCCAACGCAACACATATAAATTTGCGGTTCTTCATACAAGGAACAAGCGCAGCAGACTAGCAAGGGATGTTGGAGAACATGGCGATCCAGATCCTTGAAGAAAGCCTCGGCAAGACCGTACTGATAAGACTCAGGGGCGGCAAAAGCATAAGGGGAAAACTGCAGGGTTTCGATCAACACCTCAACTTGGTGCTTGAGAAGGCAGAAGACGTAACGGTCATGGAGAAGATCGAGGAGCTAGGCTTGATCATAGTTAGAGGGGACAACGTAGTCATGATCTCCCCACCGCCGAGGTGAACCCCTGCATGGGCAAAGGAACCCCCTCTTTTGGGAAAAGAATGGGCAGGCCTGTTCATATCCGCTGCAGACGCTGCGGAAGAAGATCATACCATGTCAGACAGAAGAAATGTGCAGCTTGTGGCTTTGGCGGATCTACGACACTGAGAAGGAACTCCTGGCAAACAAAGAAACTCAACAGGGAGAGGCTGATCTAACTCAGAGGGTTTAAATAACACGAAGCCACAGAGTACGAGAACCAGCGGGTCCCGGACATGGTTAGAAAAGCCAGGATAAAATTGACAAGCACCGACTACAAGAAACTTGAAGGCGTATGTGGGGAACTGAAAACCATAGTAGAGAGAAGCGGCGTCAGAGCGAACGGACCACTGCCGCTCCCCACGAAGAAGCTTCGGGTGCCCGTCATGAAGTCCCCCTGTGGCGAAGGTACAAAGACCTGGGACAAGTGGGAGCTTCGCATTCACAAACGGCTAATGGACATCGACGCCGAAGAAAGGGTCATGCGACGAATCATGAGAATGCGAGTTCCTGAGGAAGTTTTCATAAGTATCGAACTCATCTAGGCCGATCTCTGAAACTAAGCAAGATACTTTACGCTTGCATTTTTCTATTGACGGCTTATTCGCTTATTGCCGTTCTACCGGGCTTCGGACTTCAACCTTCTCTGGTCTTTTCAGCTCGTCATGCTTTGCAAGACGTCAAGGTTGCTGATAGTCTGGCAAGGACCATATTGCGGCCGCCAACAGCATTGCAGAGACGGCGAAGCTGACCGCCCAAACTGCTTTGCTCCATCTCAGAATCTTTGCTCCATCAAGCATGCCGAATGGGATCAGGTTCTGTAGGGCTATCCATGCACTTAGCGTAGCAGCCCTCAGCAATGCGGATGTCAACGAGCTAACAGGGACATAGAGGTGTAAGGCCAGAAATAGACCTGTGAAGAGCATGCTTACCGAAGGCCCTGCGAGAGCTGTGGCTCCAAGCATCCTCTGGCTGATCGCGCCTGATATCACGACCGCGCCAGGCGAGATGATCTTCACTAAGGGCGAAGCTATGGTCATCAGGGTGAACGCTACTCCGATAAGATTCAGCCGAAACTCAGCCCACAAGCCAAACCACCTAGCAGCGGCCTTGTGGGCAAGTTCATGAGAAACAAAAATGACTGTGAATACGACGGCTGAGCCTAGCATGACCAAAGGTTGTTTGAAAAGCATCGTGATCCACTCCAAGCCGGACCCGTATAGAGACAAGCCGACGGCCATAACAATCAAAGAGCCAGCAACGAGATGGAGCACCTCGGTGGAGCTAGTGAGAGTAGGCGTTCTGAACTGGAACGGGTAAGATATCTGCGGCTCCCTCTCAAGCTGTTCTGCTTTAGGTTCAGTGGCAGGATAACGCTCCTCTGCCACAGGTCGCCGGGTCTTTGCCATCCAGAGCTCCGGGCAGGCGTGATTCTCAGGCAGCCTGTGTTCGCCGCAGTAATATTCGCCGCAGAACGGACATCTAAAAGGTAAGTCAACGTTCTGGTTGCAGTATCGACACCTCAAACTGGTTCAGCTTCTCCGATTTGCCAATGAGGACAAAAAGAGAGACATGGTCGCACCTTAAAAACATGCACTGTCAGGCATACATAAAGCAATAAGAAGCTGCTGATCAAATACTGAGTGGAGGACGACGAGTTGCCCGCACGTTCAGGCAAGACGATCCCCGTGATCTTGGACACAGATATCGGAGGGGACATAGATGACACATGGGCTTTGGCTTTCATGCTCAGATGTCCTGAGCTCGATCCTAAGCTCGTTGTGGCTGACACAGATAACACAACGTACCGCGCAAAGGTCGCAGCCAAGATGCTGGAGGCTGCAGGACGCACAGATATACCAGTCGGCATAGGGGTTCACCTAAGCGACAAAGAAGGAGGTCAGGCTCCTTGGGTGGAAGGATACGACCTAGAGGCTTATCCCGGCATAGTTTACCAAGACGGCGTAGAAGCCCTAATCGACACGATCATGAATTCGCCCAAGCCAGTCACACTCATTTGCACTGGTCCCGTGCCCAATATTGCGGCCGCTCTTGAGAGCCAACCTAAGATTGCTGAGGGAGCCAAGTTCGTCGGCATGCAAGGCTGCATTAGGAAGAGTCCACTGGAATACGGAGGCCGAGGAGGCGTCGTAGCTGAGTACAACGTTGCCGCAAGCCCTAAGGCTTGTCAGAAAGCCTTCACTGCGCCTTGGGACATAGTCATCACTCCGCTTGACACTTGCGGCTTCGTCAGACTCGAAGGAGAAAGGTACAGGAAGGTACGAGACTGCAATGACCCACTTGTCCAAGCCTTAATGGAGAACTATAGGATCTGGTTGAGGAAGTGGCCATATGCCCGAATCGAAGAGTTCGAGACCAGAAGCTCAATCCTCTTCGACACGGTGACTATCTACCTTGCATTCTCCGAAGACCTGCTAGTCATAGAGAATCTGGGCATACGTGTCACCGATGATGGCCGAACAGCCATCGACAATAGCGCCAAAACTATCAGATGCGCAACAGAATGGAAAGATCTCTCTGCCTTCGAGGATCTTCTCACACAACGGTTGATCGGCAAGCAGGGTCAACACTCGACTTAACGAGACGGCCTCACCGCTTTGCCGGGTACGAGCAACAGGCCATAAGCGCGGGAAAAAGGTTCAAATAAGAAGATGACCGCTAGTAATCAAAAGGCGAAGCTCTCAGAGGCTGTGTGCCGGGGTGGCCGAGCGGATAAGGCGCAGGCCTTGAGTGGCGAACGACCAAGCAAGCCTGTGGCCCTTCGGGGCCACATGGGTTCGAATCCCATCCCCGGCGCCAAACACTGGAACGCGTCCAGATCCTTCGCGTCTGGAGTAGACGTTTTTCGGTCTCTTGCTAAAGTGCAGCGACGGCTAGCTTCAGTTCTTTAACTCCTTTGCGGGTTGTGAGTTCTCGGCTTAAGTTCTGTATCACGGTTGACCTGCCCTTGACGGCGATCACCTCTAGGCACTTGTTCTTAGCGATGTGTACGTGCGTGGTTGAAGAGATGCAGTCTTCAAACTTGTGTTGGGTTTCAGCAATCTGAGTGAGCAACCCAGGCTTGTCCAGATAGTAGATCAAAACGATCGCGCCAGCGACCGTTTCGCTTTCATGTGTCCGCTTGTGTTCGCTTACGAAGCTGCAGAAGGCATCGTGCGCAGCTTTGGACCTGTTATCGTAACCTTCGCTTCTCCACGCCTCATCGAAGTCTCTGACCAGAGAGGGAGGAAGGGAGACGCTGAACCGAATGACACCTTTGACTGAAGGCTTCATCGCATACACCACGTCGTCTGTTGCTGGGATGGCTTATAAACCGATTGCCGTTTGCTTTGTTGGAAATGCTTCGCGGACATACGTCTTTTTATGAGCGGAAAGCTTAAAAGTGGGTGTTACGAACGTTCCAAAACGTATCACCAAAGGGATTCTGCATGGGCTACTTCCGAACACGGGACATTGCCGGGATCACCGTTTTCGCATCGTTGTGGGGAGTGTTGAACTCCATGATATCGCCAGTCTTCTTCCAGCTCTTCAACCTGCCGTTTCTGTGCGACTTGATAGGCTTCGCATCTTTGATATTGGCGGTTTGGTATGTCAGGAAAGTAGGGACAGCAACCCTCGTAGGATTCATCGCAACGGTTCTGAACTTCATTTTGACGCCATGGGCCATACATTTCTTAGGCTTCACTGCTTCTTCAATCGTTTTCGACTTCTTAGCGTTCCTAGTAGGTTATAGTCGCTTGTTTCAAAGCAAGGCGCCGGGCTCACTCATCTTGTTTTCAATCTCAGTCTTCTGCTCGGCTACAGCGGGTTGGATTATAGGGGTCTTCTTCATGCCGGTGCCCTCACTTCACCGATGGGGCGGCATACTGGCATGGGCAGGGCTGCACGCCATTGGAGGCGTACTAGGCGGAGCGATAGGCGTATCCGTGGTGAATGCTCTGCCGCTAAGGGGAATAACGCCCAGAACAGTCGAAATCTCCAGATAAACACGTGACGCGTTCATCTTGGTCTACGACTTCATCTTCCATCTGGTGCCTTCGGGCGTGTCTTCCATGACGACGCCCAGCTCCTGGAGCTTAACCCTAATCTTGTCGGCTGTCTTCCAGTCTTTCCGCTGTCGCATCTCTTGCCTTAACTCGCCGATGAGTTCAACAAGGCCTTCAGCAATTCCCATGTGGGTCACTTGGGGCTTAGGGGCTTCGACTGCTATGCCAAGAATATCAAGGAGCTGCCCCAGAATCCGCGCGACTTGGGTTTGCGTTTTCCCTTCTATGTGTGTGTTATTCTCCGCGTAGATGTTCATCGCTTTAACCATGTTAAAGATGGCGGAGATCGCAAGTGGTGTATTGAAGTCGTCGTCCAAAGCTGCCTCAAACTGTCTCTTCCCATCTTCAATGTCAGAAAGAAGATGCTCTTCCTTGAACGTGCGGTTCTCTCGTTCCGTGAGAGCCTTAAACCGCGCAAGAGCGCTGGACAGTTTCTCTAGGTTTGCCTCGGCGAGACTCAAACTCTCCTTGTTGTAGTCGATTGTGCTACGATAGTGAGCTGAGATCAGGAAGAACCTAAGCACTTGGGGCTTGCATGTTTTCAGGGCGTCGCGAACGGTCACGAAATTCGCCAACGATTTCGACATCTTTTTCCCATCAACTGTGAGCCACTCGTTGTGAAGCCAGTACCTCGCGAAGGGCTTTTCTGTTACAGCCTCTGCCTGCGCGATCTCATTCTCATGATGAGGGAAGATGAGGTCCTTCCCGCCCATATGGATGTCTAGGGTTTCGCCTAAGTACTCGGAAGCCATGGTTGAGCATTCAATATGCCAGCCAGGTCTCCCTTTTCCCCAGGGGCTGTGGTATCCCAGTTCGCCTTTCCTCTGCTGCTTCCATAGGGCAAAGTCGGCAGGGTTCCTTTTCTTCGGGTTGACCTCTACTCTAGCGCCCACCTTCAGAGCTTTGGCTCTGTTGCCCGAGAGCTTCCCGTAGTCCTTGGACTTTGAAACGTCGAAGTAGACATCGCCGTCAACCGCATAGGCATGGCCATTCGCAACTAGAGCTTCAATCTTCTCGATGATTTCCGGAATATGTTGGGTAGCTCGAGGGTTCACATTGGGCTTTCTTAGGTTCAGTTTGGCCATGTCTTCAAAGTAGATGTCGCTATAGATTTCGCCCAATTGCTGGATGTTCAAGCCGGTTTCGTTGGCTCTTTTGATCATCTTGTCGTCGATGTCGGTTATGTTACTGACCATCTTAACACTGAACCCTTTGTACTCCAAGTATCGTCGGACAACGTCTGCAACGATGAAGGCCCTCGCGTTCCCTATGTGGACATGGTCGTAGACAGTTGGGCCGCAAACGTACATGCGGACCTCCTGCTCATGTAGAGGCTGAAACTTCTCCTTTCCTCTTGCAAGCGTGTTGAACACCGTCAAAACCATAGGCTCGACACGTCATCCAAGCATTTCCAAAAAGAATAATGAAAGCCTATATAAAAGCCCTCACACATGGGCTTCGTCGGTCAGATTCACCGTAGGAACGACTTCAGAAGCTGTAGAATCTTCTCCCTGCTCTTCTTCCAAGAGGTCAAAACACAAAGAATGAGTGAGGCCGCAACAACAGCTGCTGAAAGCGCAAGCTCTGGCATGAGGCCCCTCAGCTGGAAGAAGACCGCACCCCCTACGGCTGCAGCAAGCGAGTAGAACAAGCTCTTACCGATTGCTTCGATAGCCAGAAACTTCCGGAAGGGCAATCTGGCCGACCCCGCTAGCAAGATAATAGGTACATCTGGCAAAGGTGTAGATGCCACAAAAAGGACCGCTACCAAGCCATACTTCTCAATCCAATTCATAACTTTGTCGTCCTTTTCGTTTTCCTCAAATGCCTCCCTGATTCCCAATCCCCAATAATAGGCCGTTACGTCGCCTATAGCTGCACCCAGCCCCGCTGAGACTCCAAGAATTCCTGGATGGTAATCACTGATGAGGTCAATGAACGCTGGCAGAAACATGTCCCTCCCGATGACCGTTAGATGGCTGAACATGGATGCAAGGAATATCCCTATGAGTCCTGCTTCTTGAAGAAGGCTGCCGACGACGAGCGTCTGGTATAGAATCACTCCTGATGTGGCGGCAGTCATAACTGCAGCGGCTATGTTTACTAGGGCTTTTCGTTCCATTCTTCACTGAAACCCCGTATGAATCTTGCTCCTATTCTTGAGAAGCGGTGATTAAAGGATTGCGGACAGAAAATATTATGTTCCCAATGTAGTTTGGCAAGAGCATTCTTGTCCTATTCTCGCGACCTTCATCTCACGCCTTTCGATTCTAGATAGAAGACCCATACATAGGGTTCGTATAGCGTGGCCGAAAAGTGACTAAAGCTTTCGGAAATCTACTCAAGTATGGTATCCGAATCTCTCTGTGAAGAATAAGGAGAACAATATACTACCTAGTCAGATCGTCCAATATGGATGCATCTTGAGATCATTTCTGCCTAGTTCTGATCTTACGAATAAGAGAACGTCCTAGTCTTTGACGTACCTGTTTCCCCTCTCGTCTGTTTGGAGGCGTATGCCAGTCTTCGCTAACCGATCTCCAATAGCGGTATCGATGAAAACGTACTGTATCCCAACAGCTGGCAGTATTAGCCTAAGTCCCGTCAAGTGTCTTGCTGGAATGCCGGGTTCTATCCTATAGGCTAGGCTCTCTGGGCTATACTCAATAACGATGTGCCTAAAGGCTTCCCATGAGTCCACCTTGACGACTCTGCCACTCAAGCTCAAGACATCCTTCTATCTATCTTTCTGCTCTTCCAGTCTATGCACTGGTCGGTTCTCCGTTTCGTCCAGTAGCTCTTTCCGCACTCTGCCCTGCAAAGCAGATCCTTCTTTCCATGTTCCAAGTGTGCCGGAGTTGACGTTCTTTGAGGAAAACCAATTGCTCTGTTTGGGTAGACTGGCTCACATGCAAAGCATAAGTAGATGCACTTGTGGGGGTTGATTACCTGAACCGTGCTTGTTCGAAGCTTGAACACGCCATCCGGGCGGAAATCAACACACCTGGGTTTTCCTTGAACCGTACATCTCTCATAGCGGCCCGGAAAGACGACTGGAAACCAGTCACCATGCGGTGTTGTTATGTCGCAATCCCTCCAGACTAAAGAAGGCCTGTCACGATTCCGTACAGCATCCCGAAGGTGACGCTTGACAACCAAGCTATCAGCGCGTAGGTTGTGACCACTTTCCACTGTACGACGCGTGAAACGGCTACCATGTTCGGTATGTCATAAGGTTGACCCATGAGCCACGACAGCAAAGCCGCCTTAGACATGCCTAGAGCAAGCAGACTTCTACCCAAAACTATCTCAACGAGAGTAGGCGTATAGAGAGGACCACCCATAACAGAAGCCAACAGAATACCCGTGAAGCCAGTAAGGTATCCTCTTACCATATCTTGGGGCATGTAAGTCTCAACAAAGCTTACGGCAACAAGCCCAGCAATGAAGTATGGAAGTATCTGCTTTGCCAAGTACCCTCCGAACTTGAGCGCGGCCCCGAGCCTTTCATCCATCGGGGGTTTCACGATCATAACCACCTGTTGTCCCGTCTCTTGGGACTCTCCTTGGCTGCGATCTACCCGTCGGTGCTCTGTCTCCAAGGCTCGTCCCCACGGGGTTTTTGAGATTGCTACGCCAGCAATTGTTGCTGTAACTACTGATATGGCTATGCGCACTATGGCGATCTCCCATGAAAGGAACTCTCCGGTTACCAGTATTGTGAGTATGTTTGCAGATGGGGCCATCAATAGAAACGTGATCGCTGGACCTATGCCGGCACCCGTGTAGAGTATACCTGCAAAAAGCGGCACCATTGTACATGAACACACAGTGAAGAACGGCGCAAGCCCAGCCCCCATAGCGTACCCCACGGCCTTACTACTGCCCATATACTTTGTCACGAACTCTTTTGGCACGAACTCGTATACGAGGCCGGCGGCGACGAAAGCAAATAGGAGGCATCTCCAACCATGTCCTATGTAGTCCCAGAGAAAGTAAACTGGAACCTCGTACCAAGCGTACTTTGAGAAGTCTTCGGGCTTAGTTACAGGAGCAAGCGAGTAAGCCTTTATGCGGCTCTCAATTAACAAGCCGAAAACTACAAAAACGAAGATTATAAGAAGGACAGTTCTGATCCTTCTGACACTTTTTCCGTCCAGTCTTCAACACCTATTTTGCCGCTTCGCTAAGTATGGTTTCAACATCCTTCTTGTCCGGTATCCAGCCCATCGTCTTTACGACGCCATTCACCGCCAATGCTGGGGAGAGGAGCAAGCCATACTTTCTAAGCACTTCTTTGGACATGATATCCAGTCTCTTTACCTCAACCTCTATTCCTTCAGTCCTAAGCTTCATGGCTACTGCTTCCACGTTTTCCTTCACCGCTATGCACCTGTAGCAAGGGGGATCAGGACCAAATACCTCGGCAATCACCTTTCTCATGTCAATACCACGTTTGTTGACCGGAAACTTGATGTAGACTTTTTATGTGTTCACTTATGAGGCTCCTAAAGTCCTCAATAGAGGGGAACGTACCTTCTGAGACGAGTTGACCATTTATTAAGATGAATGGCACCCTAGTTCGAGCTAAAAGAACCTTGCATACATGCGGCGGATACGTGTCATATCGTCTTCGGCTACTTACTATCTCCCTCTCGATCTCGACTTGTTCCTTGAACTCTTCCCTCAGCGTCTTAACAGTCTCGTTTCTTTTCGTAAGCATCTTACGTAACCTTTCAATAGCACTTGTAGAGGCCATCCCCGGGCCGCAACAGCCGGTAAAGGGGTCTCCCTCATATATTTCAACTCTTACCTTATCCGCTACCATTTTGTTTCCTCTCAGTAGTGTTTGCAGTAACACGCAAAATACGCTTAACCTCATCGGCGCTTGGGATTCTTCCAGCGACAAAGACTCTTCCATCCACTGCGACCGCTGGGGTGAACACAAGCCCATACTTTGCTACGGCTGACTTCGAGTATGCATCAACTTTTCTGACTTCGCATTTGAGCTGCATTTCTTTTATGGCCTGCTTTACAGTCTCCAAAGTCTTTATGCATCGCGGGCATGGCGGTTCAGGACCAAAAACCTCAACGAGCACCTCATCTTCCTCCGCGATCTGGCTGAATGAATCTCGGTTTCGCCTTTGGCATCTCCTCTGTGGTTGGTATCTAGCGGCTGCAGGAGCAGCCGCCGGAACTACCGGAACCAGACACCAACTTGTTCTTGGCGTAGACATTCCGCCAACAGTCTTGGCACACCCTAATGTAACCTAGATCTCTATGCTCGCCGCACAGTAGACTGACGCCTTGCTTGCCGCAGACCATGCATTTGGCCATTTGGATCACTTTATATAATGCATCAAAATCATTGAAGATCGAAGTATTTAATTTTATCGATTTATGCCCTATCTTCTGATCATTGTCGCAAGAGGGTCAGTAACAGATTAGAACATTTAAGTATCTTGCTTCATTCAGTAATTGGGGCTGGATGAATATGTCTGGGCCCAGACTAGGCAAAAGCCTGTCTAGGCTACTGAACTTGCGGATGGATCAAGCTCAAAAGGTGTCAGAATACGCCGCTGAGCTAAGGAGAATCGGCAAGAAGGCTGCAGAAGACGATTCGACTGAGAAAAAGAGCAGATTTTTCCGGGCGTTAGCTGACGAGACAAGGCTGAGGGTCTTGAGAATGCTTGAAGTCAGAGAAATGTGCGTATGTGAAGTTATGTTTGCTTTGGGCTTGACTCAGCCCACAGCCTCTCATCATCTCGGAATCTTGGAGAGTGCCGGCTTGGTGAAAGATAGGAAAGACGGGAAGTGGGTTTTCTACAGCTTGGCGGACCCAGAACTGGTTAAGAATATGCATAAACTAAATATCCTCTAGTAAGAGATGCAGACGGCAGATTCATAGGCTCGTAGAGTCTCCTCGGCTGTTGCCAAAGCAATATGTGTGGGAGCCTTAGCTTCCTTGGGAGCAGTTGCATGACAGACGACGAGAGAAGTTTGACATCTATAAGTTTGCTTAAGCCTTTCCCTTTGCAGGGCCTATAGGATGCAACTTCATTGTTCCAGCTATTCGTCGCCAGAAGACAGGAAAACATAAATCGTAGCCCTCTATAGAGGGAGTGCATTGCGGCGTTCAGAAGTCTATTCTGCCAGCCTCATTGCGCTGTCTCTGGCCTCGCTGGTCGAGAACATAGCCGGAGCCATTTCCATGTCCTATTTCCCTAATTTCATACAGTCCTTGGGAGCTGAAACTTGGTTCTTGGGTGCCTTCACGGCTGCTTTCATGGTGGCGAATGCGTTTCTCTCGTCGCCGCTCGGCAGCCTATCTGACCGCATCGGGAGAAAAAAGGCAATCCAAGCCGGACTGCTTGCCGACATCTTCCTTGGCACATCTACGGGTCTCGTTCAGAACTGGCAATTGCTACTGGTAATAAGAGCTTTAAATGGCACAGCCACAGCTGCAGTGCGCCCGGCAGCGGAAGCCTCTCTCGTGGACCAAGTTCCTAAGGATAGGAGAGGCGAGGCTATGGGGTTCTTCATGACCGCAACCTTGGTAGGCTGGTTCATCGGTCCCATCTTCGGCGGAACAATTCAGTTCCTTTCGCAGACTCAGCTGAGGTTCTCGCCTGAAGACAGCTACAGGGTTCCCTATTTCGTAGACTCTGTCCTATCCGTGATCGCTTTGATCTTAGTGAACTGGAAGGTTCAGGAGACACGGGGACACAGCTCTACTGTAACAAGACTAGAAACCGAGAAGGCTGACGTAATGTTAACAGGATCGACGCTTCGTTCGGTCAGAGTCCTATATGTTACGGAGATGACAAATGGCTTTTCGGTGGGTTTCATGGCGCCTGTCGGTGTTCTCTTCTTGGCGGTTGCTTACGGTGCTGTCCCATTCCAGATCGGAGCAATCTTGTCTGCTTCTGGGTTCGTAGGGGTATTGTGCAACTTTTTCGCTGGCAAATTGGCTGACACATGGGGTAGGAAACCAGTAATAGCGATCGGTAGTGCATCTTCCCGTCTCATCTCCTTCGCGTTGCCTTACATGCCGGATCTATGGCTAGCAACCGGGGCAATGGCAGTTCGTTCGCTCGGCCTCAACGTCGCCATGCCTGCCAGCCGAGCTTTGAGAGCTGACCTGATTCCCGAGAAGGTCAGAGGCAAGTTCTTCGGAAGGTTTGCCGCGCTCTTCGATGTGGGCATGATCGCAGGGTCGCTTCTGGGACCGTGGTTGTTCGACAATTATAAGTCCGTTTCCTTCAGAATTGATTGGCTCGGAGGTTTCATGCTCAAAGGGATAGGCATGACCTTCTATCTGGGCGGAACACTAGGACTGATAGCCTTGTCGCTTCTGCTGGCATTCGTCAAGGAACCACCGAGGAAGAGAAGGACTGCGGGCGAAGCAAAGGTTCTAGACACAATCGGCTAAGGGAAGGTTAAGAAGTCTCGGCACTCTCCCTAGAATTCGCAAGAAATGCTAAGGGAGAACGCAGAAGAAACCTAATGCCCAACAAAGAGAGAAAAAGAAGCTCCAGTCTCAGTAGCCTTTAATATTCTCAGCCTTCAATGATTCTACCATGTTCGGCACCTACGTTAACACTGTCGCCGTAATAGCCGGAAGCCTCGTCGGTGTGCTACTTCATCGGGAACTCCCCGATAGGATCAAGAAGGTAATCTTTCAAGGAATCGGCTTGATGGTCCTTTTCATTGGCATGCAAATGGCCCTCAAAACCAGCAACCTTGTTATCCTTTTTTCCAGCATCCTAATAGGTGCGGTCGCGGGAGAAGTGATCGATGTCGAAAGACATCTGGACAGGCTCGGAAACTTCCTGAAAACCAGATCCCGATCCAAGGACGAAAGATTCATCGATGGGTTCGTTACTGCCTCCCTCGTGTGCTGTGTAGGCTCAATGGCAATTGTAGGCGCCATTGAAGATGGAATAAGAGGCGACCCCTCTACTCTGCTCGCCAAGTCGGTACTGGATGGGTTCGTCTCGATCTCGTTCGCCTCCGCGCTTGGGATGGGCGTCCTTTTCTCAGCCTTGTCCGTTCTCGCCTTCCAAGGAGGAATAACATTGCTTGCACAGTTTTTGAAAACCCTTCTTACGGATACGCTCATGAACGAGCTCAGCGCAGTCGGGGGGATTCTGCTGCTGGGCTTAGCGATCGATATGCTGGAGATCAAAGAAATAAAGGTTGGGAATTTGCTACCTTCACTGTTTGTTGTTGTGTGTCTAGCAAGATTGCTTCCTGTGTGAACCCTATGCAACTGAACAAGGAAAGGGAGCTACTAGAGCTTATTGAAAAGCTGAAGCGCAGCAAGGTCAGAAGCGTAGTTGAGTCTCGAGCAAGAGAGTTCAAGGAGATCGGAGAGAAAGCCAGCAGGGAAGTCTTCAAAGAGCTCTGCTTCTGTATACTTTGTGCGAATTACACTGCGGAACGAGGTATGAAGATCCAAGCCACGGTCGGCGATGGATTCTTGACTCTTTCAGAGCTGGAGCTGGCGCAAAGACTGAGGAGTCTTGGGCACCGGTTCCCTAACACTAGGGCAAGGTTTATCGTAGAGGCGAGGATGTACATGGACTCGTTAAAGGAGATAATAGGGTCTTTCGGTGCTGCAAGGGACCTGCGAGAGTGGCTGATCTTTAACGTCAAGGGGATAGGACCGAAGGAAGCGAGCCATTTCCTCAGGAACATTGGCTATACAGACTTTGCGATCCTCGACTTTCACATAGTCAATGTCCTAACCAGACACGGCTTGATCGAGAAGCCCAAGACACTGACGAAAAGAAAGTACCTCGAGATTGAGGATCTGCTAGGAGGAATCGCGCGGAAAGCTGGCCTAGACCTTGCGGAACTGGACCTTTATCTGTGGTATTTGGAGACAGGAAGAATCCTGAAATAGCTTGAGACATAAGTTACACACAGGTGGTTGAATGAAGCTTCACGTTGGGAAGATATCATTTCCGACCCGAAGAAGGATGGAGATTCTGGACATAACCGATAGGGTCGTTAGAACTGTCGAGGAAAGTAGCGGTACAGAAGGCCTAGTCAATGTTTGGGTTCCCCACGCCACAGCAGCGGTTGCGGTGAACGAGAATGATGCCGACCTCTGGGAAGACATCCTGGTAGCCTTTGAACGGCTCGTTCCAATAAAGGCCGAGTACCAACACAACGCTAAATACGGATGGAGCCCGGGCGAACAGAATGCACATGCCCACATTCTTAACTGCCTGTTAAAGCCTGATGTGATGATCCCACTTATGAATGGTAGGATGCAACTAGGCACTTGGCAGTCAATCCTTTTCATCGAGATGGATGGGCCGCGATCTCGAACAGTCCATGTGCAGGTTATGGCGCAGTAACCCGCCGAACCGGTGAAACCGATCGCGCTTGACGTTTCTGGGGGGCTTCATAGGTGAACGAGGATCTCGGGGCTGTGCATTTGAGGACAGGTCAGGAGATGGTCATTCGTCTAGTTCAGACCCCTGGCCACACGTACAGGGAGAAGATTCTTTCTTACCTTGCCCCCACGGATGAGGTCTGGCGATGGCATCTGGGCTTAGCATTCAACGAGGAATTGGATGAGCTGGAGACAAGATTCTATCTGGGAATGGTAGACGGCAAGATCGTTGGCAACATCACGACTTGGGAGTACCGCTCTCTCGGCATTCTGGGCCATGTCTTCACCACCCAAGAACAACGCAGAAAAGGGGTGTTCAAGGCACTCCTAAGAGTGTGCACGCACGACTTTCGACGAAGACGCGGGAATTGCCTGATTCTCGGAACTCCTGTTGATGCGCCGTGGAACCACATCTACAAGGACCAAGGCTTTCGTACCGTAGCAGAAGGTTCAGAAGTCATGCGGCTCGAGATAACTCCGGACTTTCAGGAAAAACACTTTCAGCCCGGCAAGACCTATGTAAGGGAGCCGAGATGGTGTGACTGGCCTGCAGTGAGTATTCTGCATAGCATCCGTAGCGGATCCTGTGTAAGATCAGTAGCCCATGGCATATATGGGCCATTCGACTATGAGGACTATTTCCTCTACGACATGAAAAGAAGGCTTGAAGGTAGATGCCAAACTCGAGCCTTGCTTACAGTGAACGAAAGCGTTGTTGGGTATGCCTCTCTGAGTTTCGATGAGCGCTTCGACGACGAAGGAGCATGGCTCTTGGATCTCTTCGTGCACCCCTCATTTGGATCTCAGGCATCTTCTGTCTTGGGATCAATGAGGTGGCCCAATGAAAAGGTACGGTGCTATTCAGAAAAGGACGCGACCGACAAGGTTACTGCGCTTTCATCACAAGGATTCAAACAAGAGAAAGCCCTTCTGGAACTACGAGATAAGACCGGAAAAACAACTGACGTTCTTGTCATGACCATTTTCGGGTGACAACGCTACGTGGTTTCGGCTGGCAGCCGGAGCCGACTACGTCCTTCGGTCTGTTCTCTTCTGGAGTACGCTTATGAACCGTTCCACCTCGCCGTAGGATTTTTGATATATGTGGGCGCTATTCGAGAAGTCCACGTAAGCGCCCATTTCTACGTTCAGTTTCTGAGCCACTATCTTCTGTAGCTCGGTCATGGCGAGCACGTTCATGTGCATCGCTCGGAAGACATCGCGGCTCCGCCACGTCGTGTGCATGATTAGCTTGCCCTCTCTGATGGTGCACCAGACTCTTTGGAGGCACGGAGGCGAGTCAACCCACATGTCTCTCTTGGGATACCACGTTATCGCCTGAGCTCTTCTCGAAAAGCTTGATTGCGACAGCTTCTTGAGAATGTAGTCAATCTGGGCTGCATTATCAGGGGGGTAACTGAACAACCGTTCATGGTAGGTGTAGTGAACCTTGTCCTCCTTCACAGCGTGGTCAAGAGAGCCGTGAAGAACTTCGTCATAGTAGTTCTCGAGAGAACCTTTGACTGCAACGTTCACGTCTCCCTTGTGAACCCGCGGCTCAGCAAAAGGCTTCTCCACAACCACAAGCAGTCCCAGTAGCTCCCTTGAGCTCTCTCCATATTCTGTCGGGACCTCTACGCCACGGTTCCAGCATTCGATGACCACTTTCTCCCAAGCCTTGGAAACCGTTCCTGCCTTGATGGTAACACCGATTGGACCATCAGCCAAAGAAGATCACCGCTCGATACGAAGAATCCAGAAAGTGGTAAATAAAACCTTCCCAGCCATTTTACGTTTGGAGAACTCGAATGAGAAAGAACATAGAGACCAGTAAGCATCCTTTGAGAAGTGGAATCACATGCCTCAGTCACAAATGTATACTATGTTGTATCGAAACCGGAATGCCACTCTCGCCTCTCGACATGGACAGGATTTCCAAACTTGGCTACTGGCGCGACGATTTCGCCGTCAGCACCATCAATGGTTGGCAGCTGAAGAATCTTTCGGGAAGATGTGTCTTCCTCGCCGGCAACGGCTGCAGCATCTACCCTAACAGACCAGAAGGATGCAGATTGTACCCTTTAGTCTACGATGAAGATCTCCGGCAGTCTGCACTGGATGAGGCGTGCCCCCACCGTTACGAGTTCAAGATAACACCGAGCGATCATCGGAAGCTAAAGAGCCTCCTTGAAAGACTGAGAAAGGATGGAGAAGTCACATAGAGGCGCCATGAAGAACCCCTCTTGGGCATTTTGGGCTCTAAGCAGTCGCGATACATTTTTAAA
>Ga0315306_10000105_pt1 | contig 39565 bp, 34 predicted proteins | sample TDP1_MG_FD_203803 | JGI IMG/M metagenome (GOLD analysis project Ga0315306, IMG submission 203803) | Freshwater sediment microbial communities from Lake Towuti, South Sulawesi, Indonesia - TDP1 | ecosystem: Environmental > Aquatic > Freshwater > Lake > Sediment | place: Indonesia: South Sulawesi... | reverse complement strand
AGTGCTTTTGAGGTGCAAACTTTGGATGATTCCATTTATAGACTTCTGAGATGCTCTCTGCAGAAGCCAAAAAAACATCACAAAGTTTACTTTCTCCCTTCACTTTATTGTTGTCTTCATAATCGCTTTATAAAACTTGTGGAAAAATGTTTCATACAACATTAAAGCCAACAATCAGAGGCATAAATGAAACAAATGACCATACTTAGTTTGTCACTTTTAAGATATAACGCCTGTTTCTATTCATGACAGCAACACTACTGGCTGTCCTAGTATGCCAAAGAAAACATTTAATGCAACTAAAACACAAAAACATCTTTTACGGACAAATCTCCTATTTGTTTTAGTGAACATTATTGTTAACGTACGAGATGGTACGTGCATGTCTACACTATTTCTAAAATACTCCTCCGATATCCTCAAAACACCATGATTTCAAGGTGAACTCAGTGCGAAAGATGAAGGGTTTAACATCAACAAGGTCTGCATCCCGAAAACTAATAACGTCCAGATATGTGATTCCGTTAACCGTGACAGTGCAATTCACGTAATCGCAATAAAGTATGGCTGGGTTTGTGCCGTCGCTGGGGTTTGTGGTCCTCGCGAGAAGCCAAACATATCCGTCATCGTCAACATAATCCGCTAGATTTGAGGTAATCGTGATAGTTATTGTTTCATCTGCTCCGCCTGTTCCAGTTTGAGCTTGCTGCCACGTTTGACTTACGTGATTCCAAACTTTTACGGTAACACCATTACCAGCCGAAGCAGTACCATAACCTTCAAAGGCCAAAACAACCTGTTTCACAGTCTTTTCTCGCGAATCAATTTTGAAGCGAAAGAGCATTAGGACATATTCGCCATCAACATTACGGCTTTTGGAATAGCGGTTGTCGTCGCTATACCAGATTTTCTCATATTCAACACTAGACAATTCAGCCCAACCGCTATGCCCCGGAGACAGCTCTGCTGAGGCACCAGTTTGAAACGCCTTATGCGGGTCACCCGCCGGATAGCCTAAACCAGCAAAACTGTATTCCGTCACGTTTGGCACATTGCGGTTCTGCCTTACAATGCGATTAACCTCTTCAACCATCTTTTTCCGCATGAGCTTGCCAGAATCAGATGATGCAGTTTTATCTGTAGCCCAAACATTCACTCGTAAAGTGTCCAAACGCCTGCGTATCCTTCCGCTCATCTCAATTTTCTGGTCTTGACTTTCTGCTAAGCCAACAGTTATTTGCCCGTCATAATTTTTGAAAAGCTCTCGGTCATACCATTCTCGGCTAACGTGAATCTGGGCGGTGCTGCCATCGTCTTTTACAACTAGCATATTTTTGCTTAGAAGTCTAATAACGGTTGCAACTGCATCTTCTAATTCGCTCAATGTCCAATCAGCCTCCTACAATTTGCTCTGAAATATGCAGTTTCGCCGGCGAAATCGAAGGCTTGAACGCCTAAAACCTCGTAGTCTTCGCCCTTGCGGCTTATTTTGTCATGATGCCTTAACGGCGTGAAAGTGTAAATTGTGATGTAATCGTTTAGGATGTACCCAGGTTCTATGATAACTTCTTCAGTACGAGCTGGCGAAACTATGGCTTTTATGTCTATGGCTTCTCCATAGCTTGTTTGGTCAGCAGCTTCTCTTATAGGATAAAGTGTTACTTCCTCGCCTTTTGAACGAAGAATTTGTGTAAACCTTGTTAAAGGATTTTCATAATTCAGATAAAGAAGCGAAAGCCAGCAGACCGTCGCCATAGCCTTCTTATTTTCTACAGGGCCGTAGTCCGCATGCTTTACACCCCAATACATAAACTCATCTCGATGCTTTTCAATCACCTTCATGCTAAACTCAAAACTTGGCTTGTCATGATTTTTCCGGATTTTCCATAGAATGCCTACTGTTACAGCGTCGTAATAATCGCATGCCGTAAAACGCAAAACAACATCTATGTAGCCTGCCCAGCATATGGCTGAATTGTAGGCTGGATACTGCGCAGAACCCTTTATTCCGTTCAGGAAATTGTATACTTTCTGAACTGTGGAACTCCAACTCTCATAATTGTAAAGGCCCAACAGGGCGTAAGCGAATGAATCATCATAAATTGTTGTCTCGTTTAAGCCAACACGGTGCCAATCTGCATCTCCATTTGGCGCCGGATCATAATAAAGGAAAAACTGTTCAAAGCCTGAACGATAGAAGCCTGTTGCATCTGTCATCATTGATTGATATTTGCTCGCGTTTGAAGGGTCAAAGTCACAAAGCATTTTCAAGCCAATAAGCCCGTAAAGGCATTCGACATCCATCTGTTGAAGCCATGCATCCGCAATAGTTACAGCTCTTGCGAAGCCGCCGTAATACTTGTCATGCACGCCCAGTTCGTTTGGCTTGTGTTGCATGTTGTAGAGGAACGTGGCGCCAGCCAGCCTAGCAGCATCAAGATACGCAACGTTACTCGTTAATTCGTAGGCTTTTAGAAGCGACGGGATGATGCGGCAAGCGTCAACACTATAATAGTACGTGCTGTTTTCGTTGCTTTTGAAGCCACCGTAGGCAAGTTTGCCACTGTCTGTACACTGCTGGGTTAAAATCCAATTGGCAAGGCTCACAATTTTGTTGTTGATTTCTGTTCTTCGACTTTCGAACTGCTCGTTGGAGTAGGCTTCGTAGAGGAAGTCTATGGCGAAGGCTGCCGCAAAAGCCGCTTTTCCATATTCAGGGTCTGGGGTGTCTGGCGGAATAACATAAACATACGGAGCGTAGTCCATGACAAACTGGTAATAAGCCTCAGGAACCACAACCATGCTTATACTCTCCCAACGTGAGGTTGCTTTAAGCAATTCAATAGGCGTTCCAATTCAGTTTGCAAAACATCCAAGGGCGGAGCCTTACCTAACACACTCACGTTTTGATCTCCAACAGAGAAGCTTAAGCCAACAGCCGAGCCGCCAGTAAGATAACAAATCGCGTAGATAACTGCTAGAACCGTTATGAACTCTTTCTCAGCGTCTGTACAATCATTATAGTCTATTTCCTTGCTAAGCTCCAGCTCAAGCGTAACCTCAGCCCTCTTAATCATCTTCAAAATTCTGGCGTCTGATATGTCTGCTGAGCTTATGTTTATTGTATCACGGACATCGTCAATGGTTACGCTTATCAAAAAGCTCTGGCCTCAAACAGTAATGGAAAAGAAGCCAAATTTAAACAATTTTCACGATAAAAAAGGTGAACTTAAGTTTATTTAGAATAAAATCCTATTTGAAGTCATCTTTTATAAAAATAACATTATTATGCTGTTATGTTAGAAATTTCGTCAGTCCTGCCTTTTTCTCTTATTCCGAAATATTATTAGGATTAAAGACATTGCCACAATTGTTCCCCCAGTTCCCACGATTGAAATTTCAGACATAACATCAGGAGAAGTTGCTCTTATAGCAATTATGTGGGTTCCATTTCCGCGTAGATGCCCGCCAGGACCTTTAAAGAATGCTTGCACACCCCATTCGCCTTCCACAGTTAACTGGAAAGAACTTTGAGCATATAAGACAAGGCTACCATTTTCATCTGGAAACCTTGTGCCGTTACTCCAAACTGCAACGTCAACATCCTCAAAAGCAGCTGTTTCATTAGGAAACTTCCATACAAACGTGATGTTCAAAATGCGAGAATCCGTTGTTGCAGCAGTCGCTGTGACCAATGTTCCTAAAAGCACATCTACACCATGATAATCAGTAGTCATAGCATACCCAGAGTTCAATGCACTCAAGCCTGCATTGACGTTAGAAACGAGTAGCATCAGCAGTAAAATGAATATGGCATGAAATTTAACTCGCATTCTTTAACATTCTCCACTAAAATCTTCTCCCCGAGACTTATAAACTCAAAACTAAAACAAATATAGAACTTTCTACAGGAATTATGCTCTATTTTCTTTTTCTGCGCCACTTGACTGCCTAAAACAATAAATGCTCAAAGAACTAACGAAAGAATCCCTCAGAAAGGGCTGATTCAACTCGAGTGTTTTAGGTTTAAGGCGTTATAACCTCGTATTCTTTTTCGTTGTGAGGACCCAATCCCAGCTTTATTGCATGTTTGATTTGTATTAGATCCCACACGTTTTTACCCTCCAAGCCATTGCCTGGATAGCTTTGAAGTATCTTCACACCTTCTATGTCTATTGCCACCTGATTACTCGAAGCTAATATTAAGTTAGGCTCGCGTAGTTCGCCTTTCGCTGGACCACCCGTAATGAACACTTTTCTTGCATCCATTATGATTAGATCGGGCTTAGCGACTAGACATATTTCTGCAAGTTTCTCGCGAAGATGCTGAAGATGAAATGCGATTTGGTCAAAAAAGGGTTTAACAAATCCCATTGATAGTTTAATTGACCCTGTGAAATCTGCTGCGTGATGTGTTTTTATGAGTGGAACGTAAACGATTTTCTCTATTTCTAAGACTTCTTTGGCAAGTGAGACTTTGCGTAAGTATTGGCCTCCCGGAACTGTAATACGCCGCCAATTTTTTCTGTCAAATATTAAATGCCAACCGTCTTTCCCGAACACTCTGACCTCAGCTCCAGCTTCTTCGGCAACTTTGACAACACCAGCCTTTTCCAAAACCTTGCGGCTGTGGAGAAAAGCAGTCCTTTCTCCCACAATGACTTTTCCCGCTCCAGCCTTGTAAAGCATTTCTATAACAGCTTTTATGAACTGGGGGTCATTTGAGCCTGGAAATGGATCAGCAGTATTGTAGTTAGGTTTTAGAAGGATGGTGTCGCCTTTCTTTACGATTTTTTTGATTCCGCCAATAAGCGACACAGAAAGTTCAATCGACTTTCTCAAGTTTCCATTGTAAACAATTTTGCTAACAAGCGGGCGACCATCATGGACAAATAGGTTTTGTTTCATTCATGTTCACTTTTACTTTCCACTTGAACCTAATTGGGCTATCAGCTTAAGGTTTTCTTGTTTTATAAGAAGCTATTTTCCGATCTTTGACGTTGAAGCCTGCTTTAAGATGCAGTTTTATCGAAGCTTCGTTGTCTGGGTTGATTGTTGTATATATCCTGTCTATGCCTGAGCGCATTGCATAGTCTATAAGCTTATGCAACAAAGTAAATCCTATTCCTCGTTTTTGAAATTTTCGTTGAACTACTATGTACTCTATCCATAACAGTTTATCAACGCCGTGCATAAAACGAACTGTTTGGCTTGCAACGTAACCAGCAACTTTGCCGTCTTCTTCAGCGACAAAGCTGCTTCCACTTTTTAGGTAAAAATCAAAGCGTGCATGGCTAACCTCCCTTCTTTCTTGCCTTTCCTTTCGATATTGCTGAGGATTTTCACGGCTTAGAAACTTCAAGTATTCAGAATAAGCCTCTTCGAAAAGTCCTTTGAATGCTTCATAATCCTTTTCTTCAAGCTTTCTTATAATCATTAATCACACTACACTTATGGTTACTTTCCTTTCTTCCTTATACATGTGATGCAGGACTGAATAAAAGGTCTTAGAAATGCGATTTTGGATTACACTTTGGTTTTTCATCAAGAACAAAAATTGTTTTTGATCGCAGTGATGGTAGCTCTGTTTGAAATTGTTTTTCATGGAGATGTTTAGGTTTTTTGTTTGGTTTCGCAAGTTTTATTAACCCTTGGTTGTGTATATGGATATTCTTTTGCTGTCATATTTGGTGTCAGTATGGGTGGTCACAGAAGGGGCGAAATTGAGATTATGCGTGATATTTTAGAAGTTTGCTTGAAAGGTGCAAACAAGACTAAAATTGTTTATCAGGCTAATTTGAATTTTTCTCGTTTAGAAAGATATTTAGAGATACTTTTAACTTTAGGTTTTGTTGCTAAGGAGGATGATCCCACTAGAAGCATTATTTTTAGAACCACTAAAGCTGGCATGAATTTTCTTAGCGGATGTTTGAAGATGCAGAAGTGTTTGGAAAAGATGCCTATTGAATTGGCTATTTCTTAGGGTTTTATGTTGAATGTGAATTCGATTTTTGAGTTGTTTTCAGTTTGGTTTTAGACACTGAGGCTCTAAAACCCAAAACTCTTGCTGGCTTAAAGATGGTTGTCCAAGCCTCTTTCTTTGCCACGTAGCTTCTTGCAGGTTTGGACGAGTAAGTACGAACAGGGCTTTTAAAAAGAATTTTCAGACCAATTCGTTCGAACGCCGAGGTTCTTATGATTTTAAAAATGGACTTTAAACTTATGCTAAAATTGGTTAGGATTCAGCCTGCTAAATATGGTTAGGCAGGTCTAACTCGTGCCAAGTGTGGGACACGTTAAATATACCCAAATAGAGAAAGGAGAACTAATAAAGAATGTTGGCTAAGAAGAAGATCGCGATATTAGCGACTGTTTTTATGGCTACGCTTGTAGTTGGAGTCTATGCAGGATTGCAGCTAAGCAACAGATTAACGGCTTCATGGGTTGTTCGAGAACCAGGAGGCAATCTTGAATTGTGGTGGAACGCTGGAGAACCGACAGGAGACCTCAATCGAGGAACATGGTACTATGGTGAAATTGGGTTAAAGAATAAAGCACAAGCAACGTATCATGTCATCGTGAAATTCAAAATATACACTGATGTAAGCCTTACTACCAATGATATCAAAATAACAATATACGACGAAGGAGCAGGTCAGTGGATAGATCTACCAATGACAGTTGTAACTGAAGGGGGCAGAGACATATTAACAGGCACTTGGGGTCCTCCCGCAGGATTTGATGTAGGACCAGGTTACAATAAAGTAACGCCGTTTTACTATATGTTTGAAGGTAGCGCTCCAGTAAACATGTGGTATGGCTTCGAGGCTTGGGTTGAGCAACTCCCATAAAAACAGAACTAACTAAACTCTCTCCTCTTTTTATGTTCAATTCATAGAATTCATACGTATCAAATAGTTGGGATTAGAAATCAAAGTTCAGTCATTTCTTAGGCTTTATTGATCCTCTTTTCTTTACATATAGAATTGCAGGTACGGTGAGAACCATGAATAGTGGCAGGATTAGGCTTGTTGGGAATTCTGGTATTACTTGATATTCGCAGTATTCTGTTCCGTCTTTGGTTGCGTTATTTCCAACTTTGTCGAAAGCAACTATTTCGAATTTCACAAATGTTTCTATAGGTTGTCCGGGAATTGTTGCATTGTAAAGGTGTGATATTGGATTGTAGCTCATGGGTTTGGGAGTCCATGATAAGCTGTCGTTCAAATTGTAGCATAAGGTTGCGTTTTTCACTCCGCTTTCCGCGTCGGTGATGTTAGCATAAACTTTTACTTCTTGGTATGGTAGTACAATGTCTTCTGGTACTCGAGAAATAGTGGTTATTACTGGGTCGTTGCTGTCTTCGTTAAGTTTTATTGTGAAGTTGGCTTTTGCGCCAATTCTATCACTATACTCGTAAGCACTATAGTTTATGTTCGCCCCAACTGCGCCTGAGATTAATCCTTCGACTTCTATTGTGATGTTGTATGTCCCAAAAGAGTTTGCCATTAACATCCAATTCACTGTGGAATTAACTCCAGCCTCCAAAAAGCCCGTGCCTACCGTTTTCTTTAGAGTTTCCTCTTGGGCTAAAGTTAGATTGATGGGCAAGGTTATCGTTGCGTTGCATGATAAGGCAGGATAGTCTTGAATGGCATTTGGAAGTGGCTGTGGATAAGCGATTGAGGCGTTTATCTGAAATGGTATTTCAGGTTTGATGTAAGTTGGTGATAACACGTTTATTGTCCATGGCAAAGTATAAAGCGACCAGTTGCCCACGTAGCGCCAAAGGTCTATGAAATAGGTGTAGTTGAAGGCTAAGTTTGGACCGCCGTATCTTCCGCCCCATGACACGTTGTTCCACGGGTCGTGGAGAAAAACGTGAGTTTCATTGTAGCCTGTCACAACACGGTAGTGGCCAAAAGCATAACGGTCGCTATACCACATAAGCAGAATGAGCGGTTTATCTTGGTCTATAAAAGTCTTAAGTTGGTCTAAATTCATTTCATGTGCTTCAAAGGCTGCATAACCCAGCTCGCGTAAAGTATAGCCTGTAATGTTTTCATACATTTCTCCACCCATAGAAGTGCTAATGTTACTAAAGTGGGCGGCTCTCCGCAACTCGTCAGTAAAAGTCGACCAAACAGGTTCGCCTATGGTTCTCGCTACGTCCGCAATCTCAAGCTGATTAATGTCTTCGCCGTTATAGTCAAAAACCATCTCTAGGCAAGCTGGACCACAATAATATTCTATGTCTTGATAGTGGAAGGGGACGGTAATAAAGTGGGCTACGCCTTGCATTTCTAGGAAAAATGTGTGCAGAACATCTGCAACTAGGTTTACTGCCAAGTTAAGAGATTCTCCACATCGATTCTTGAAAGTCGGATTGCTCCAATTGTAGTTTAGGTCCATCCAAACACATGTTAAGTCTCCATCCACATCGAATGTCGTGTCATAAGCAAGCGCTAATGTGGCATTGTAGGCTGAAATGTTGCTTAAAGCACCGTCGAAAACCAAGAAAGTGTTGAATTCATCATCATAGCTGTCTGTCCTTACTTCCACATAATCTTCATAGTCTTTGTGATGTATCTCAGTTTCCCAATCTGTACCGGAACCCATCACATGCCCAAAAACTGCCACGTCAGAAATGTAATGAGTCACAATACCAAGCCTTTTAGATGCATTAGCCAGATCGCCAATTTTAAAGAAGTTGACAGCCTTATGGTATTCTTGTTGCGCCCTTACCGCTGAAGCATTATCTTGTAAAGTACCGTCAACAAAATAATAAACGTGATGTTTAACAGTATCCCCAATACCGTCTGGAGCCCCTCCATTATCAGGCAGCTCAGTTCCATACAGATAATTGGCAATGTTATAGAGAATGAATTGCTTTTCCTCAAGCGGCAACCAGTCTAAAGCGTGATGGGCAATCCAGTCGTGCGTGCCATAATCAGGATTAGATGGGTCCTCACTAAAGCCACCATTGCCCCAACCAAAAACAAACATAAAGTTAACGCCTGCTCCAAGCAAAAGACTTGACATGATGACAACAGTCAGAAAGCCAACATGCTTCTTCAACAAACTAACTCACCTTTACAACGATTACTTATTGTGATGCAAACTTAAAACTTACCATTACCTTCAAAGATATAACATAGTTATTGCCTCTTAGTTTTTGCGCAAAGTCCATCAAACATAGAAAAAGTGATTTCTAGATTTGGACACTGTTCATCTTCAAGAATTTTGACACGCCTGATTTTTCCAGCTTCTTTTATGTCTATTTCAAGTTTCTCTAAAACTTCTTTCAAACTTTGGTCTTTGCAGTGGATTACTGCTTCTGGAATTTCTGCATTCAGTGAAAGCCTCAGCCGAGATTTCAGCTTCCTAATGCCTGATATTGCTTCTTTTAATATTAGCCATGCTTTCTCACCTTCTGCATTGGTTAAGTTTCGGTTCATATTTGGCCAATTCGCTTCCAAGGTCGATTTGTTGAAGAGGTTATGGCTGATTTCCTCTGCTAAGTGCGGTGCGAATGGAGCATATAGGCATGTTAACGTCCAAAGAACTATGTACAATGTGTATTGAGCGGACCTCTTCATACACCCTTTTTCGGGCGTGTAAAGCCTGTTTTTAGCTATTTCAATATGGTAATCACAGAGTTCATGCCAAACAAAGTTCTGTAACTGTTGCAATGCTATGTTAAATTGGAAAGTTTCCATATTCTCAGTTAAAACCCTTATTAACTTTTGCAGATGGCTTAGAATTCCTTTATCAACGAAGTACAGCCTAGGCTTTTTTCGCGGCAGCCTATAATTTGATAGATGTTTTTGAGCAAATCTGCAGGCATTCCAAAACTTCTGCATAAAACTGTAAGAGTATGCCATATCTTTCCATTCAAACAGAAAATCTGAGCCAACAGACGCCAACAGAAGACCTTGCCTCAAAGCGTCAGCCCCATACTTTTCAATAACCTCTGATGGTTCGATAATATTGCCAAGGCTGCTGGATATGGCTCGTCCATCAGGACCAAGCATCATGCCGTTCACAAGCATTGCCTTAAAGGGCATTTTACCAGTTTGCAGGTAGCATTGCAATATTGAGTAAAAGGCCCAAGTGCGAATTATTTCCGAGCCCTGCTGACGCAAACTCAGCGGATAACATTGCAGGGAGTTTGGCCAGCCAGCAATCAGTAAGGGCGTTATTGAACTGTCAATCCAACAGTCGCAAACATCTTTGGCACCTGTTAAGGCTTTGCTACCGCAACTTGGACACTTAGTGATGGGAGGTTTTTGCTCAGCAGGGTCAACGGGCAAATCATCTTCCTTTGGAGCTATTATGAAACCGCATTTTTGACAGTACCAGAATGGTACAGGTGTTCCGAAGACTCTTTGCCTTGAAAACAGCCAATCCCATTCAAGACCTTCAATCCAGTCACTGAGCCGTTTTTTCATGTCTTTTGGAAACCATGTGATTTGATGGGCTATTTCTGTTATTTTCTCTTTTAGGTCTGTTATGCGAATGAACCATTGCGGTTTTGAGAGAAATTCTATTGGTGTTTGACATGTGGAGCGTTCCATGTGAGCTAAAACATTGTGGCTTATTTTGACGGTTTTTGACAAGGCGCGGACATTCGCAAGGTCAGCTAATATGGTTTTTCTCGCTTCTTTAATGCTTAATCCATCATATTTTTCGCTGTTGATGATTTTGCCTTCATCGTCGAGTGCTTCAATAGTTGGAAGTCTATTCTTGAGAACAGTTTTTACGTCTTGTTCGTCACCAAAAGTGCAAATCATAACTGAGCCAGTTCCATATTCTGGGTCAACCGAAGTATCCATTATTATTGGCACCTTCTTATTGTAAAGTGGCACTTGAGCTTCTTTGCCAGTTAAGTGTTTGAATCGTTTATCTTGTGGGTTAAAAGCCACTGCAACGCACGCATGAAGAAGTTCTGGACGGGTTGTGGCTATTTCAACAGTTTCGTTTTCCACCTTGAATTTTACGTATGAAAGGCTTGTTTCTTCATTTTTATAGCCTAATTCCGCGTCAGCCAATGCTGTTTTGCATTTTGGACACAAATGGATTGGATATTTAGAGCGGTAAATTCTTCTCATGCGATGAAGGTTTAAAAGCGCTAACTGAACCTTTCGATGATATTCCCTATCCATTGTCTTATATTCAAAAGACCAGTCTGGCATGTAGCCAAGACGCTTCATTGTTTCCCGCATTTGTTTTATCATTTGCTTCGTCCATTTTCTGCACGCAAGCCGAAATTTTTCAACATTGTCTGGTGAAATTCGTAGCTTGTTTTGCACGGCAAGTTCTGTAGGTAATCCTTGTGTGTCCCAGCCCTGAGGCAACAACACATTGTAGCCACGCATCCGCTTGTATCTTGCCGTTACATCGCTTAAGATACATGCGTAGGCTCTTCCAATGTGAAGGCTTCCTGAAGTGAAAGGCGGCGGAGTGTCAATTACGAAAATAGGCTTATTCTTAGCTTTTTTGTTGAAAAGGTATTTTTTGCTTTTCAGCCATTTCCTTTGCCATTTACTTTCAAAACGTTTCGGTTCGTAATGTTTTGGAAGCGGTTTAGACCCAGCAATACCTCTTGTTCAAATTTTTTCCTCCATAAAACAGAGCTTAGCAGAGTATCTTCTGGGTATGAGAAGAATGTTAATTGACCCAGCGATACCTCCGCATTCTCTTTTCCTCACAGAATATTTTGCGATCAAGCTTTTATCAGTTTCTGTCAGATAGAAGCTAATGTTAATCACGACTCAAACATCGTAATAGACATATCCGCTAAATGATGGGGTATCATGTTTTAATAACAACAAGGCTTAAATAATGTCTGAATTGTTAACATAGTTCTTAAAAATTGAATTGGGGTGGGGATAGATGGTTAATGAAGGGAGAGGACGCTTGTTTAGAAGGAAAGATGGCAAATACCTCATTTATATACCATTAGACTTGGCCGAAGACAGCATGTTCCCATTTAAAGTCTCAGATTCCACAATCGTAAAAGTGAGCTTCAAACTTGGCGACAACAAGCTACTCATAGAAAAATGGCAAGAACCAAAACAACAATAAAACAGCCTAAAGTACGCGCTTCTATTTTAAGTTTTTAGGATTCAGTAAGAGATTTCTCCATTTTTTCCACATGTCTCATGGAAGTTAAGAACCATGACAGTGTCAACGTCAATATCCCGAGTACACTACATCCCAAAAAAGATTGGATGTTCCCAAGTATTCTGCCAATGGTCCAGAAACGATCATGCCAAGTGGCATAGCACCAGAGGCCAATGCTGTAAGAACTGAATTTACCCTACCCTGCATCTTCCCGGGAACAACAGTTTGAATTATTGTCATAATTGAAACATTAGCTACAGGAGCACAAAAATGCATGAGTAACGTGCTAATCGCCATAAACCAAAACAATCCTGTTGGAGTAAGAGCTACCAAGACATATCCTAGAAAGATTATGTAAATGGAAACAGTAACTGCTACCATTTTCTTCTTGAACCCTTTCATAGCTGACATTAACAGTCCTCCACCAAGAGTCCCTCCTGCAGAAAAAGCCATAACAAACGCCAAATCTTCGGCTACTCCGAAGTGAACTACTTTTACGTAATACGGAAGCAAAGTAAACAAAGGCACGAGCAAGAAATTCACCACAGTAGCCACCAGTAATAAGGGTAAGAGTCCTCTTCCATTTTTAATGAGGGCAAAGCCTTCAGTCAATTCCTCCGTAAAGGAAGACTTTTTCAGTTTCTCTCTTATAGAAGGTATTCTAATTATTAAGAGTGGAGCCAACGCGACCAAAAAAGTGGCGACATCAATCCAGAGAATTTGATGGATTTTCCACAATCCCAACAAGAGAGCTGCAACAACTGGACCGATCAAAGAGATTGCACCAGTAAAAAGGTAATTCAACCCATTCATGCGGCTCAGTTTATCCTTAGGAACCATTGATGGAATGATAGCAGACACTGCAGGACTATGAAAAGCTTGAAAAACACCTCTTAGAGTAAGCAATGCCAAAACTTGCCACACTAAAATACCACCCAGCCAAAACAAAAAAATGAGTATTGCAGTAGCCAAGGCTTGTAGAAAGTCGGCAATACCAATTAATGCCTTGCGACTCCATCGATCCACAAACACGCCAGCAAAAGGAGTTAGAATTACCATAGGAGCCAAACCCAAAACAGCAGCAAGCGACAAGTACAATGCACTTCCGGTCTCTAAAGTTATCCACCAAATAATCACAAATTGTGCAATGGATGATCCTAGCAATGAAGTTAGTTGCCCCGACCAGAAAAAAGATAGCTTCTAAATGTTGTCTGGTCAGCTTGGATTTCCATGCGCTATCCTCTGCGTTTTGCTTTCGTTTTAGCATTCTAGCTAAACGCTTATACCTAATAATCTTTCTTTTGCGCAAAACTCCACATTCAACATTGAAATACTTATAATCCTAGAATATTTTTATTCTACCACTTACATTTTTGCCGTGTCAACGAGCTTCTGCAGCCAAACCGTTATAGCAGTAGGTCCTACCAGAGCAGTGTAAACGTCAAAGGTCATGCCCGCCAAATCTAAGCCTAAGGCTGTGAATGAGCCGATGGCTACTGTCCGCAGAAACTTCTTCCAGCTGAAAGGCTTTTCTTGCGCTGCATACCCCAAGAAAGCATAAACCAATGCTGCACAGACTCCCAGACCAATGTTTAACAAATTCATTTCGGTTTTTCACCTCCTGCCACATTGAAGGAATATTTCCCGCCTCCTGGAAGATGCATGTTGCATTTGACCAAAGAGGAGAGAGGAGAAGCCAAAAACAGCATCATTTCCCTGCACCTTCCATGGAGGTTTCGGGTTGCAGTTTCTCCCAAAGCTGCCAACCAAATTTGACAGCGTTTTTGCGGAACTCTTCTTGGCGGATTAAACCCAGCTCTGCAGCTTTCAGCATGTCAGCCATAACAATTTCAGGAACCTTTTCAGTTCCCCAGTTTAGCCTTACTTGAGCCTCTGCTGGGTTAAAGCCCGACTGAGCCAATACAACATCGAAAATGTCACGTTCAACCTGCCTCTTAATATAACGCTGAATAGGCTTAATCAACATGTTTTGAAGGTCTAGGGCTGCTTTTGCTGAGGCTTCTGTGAAGCCTGGCGTACTAAACAATCGTGGCAACGGCGTTTCGCATCCGAGGTAAAACTGGTTTATTAAGTGTTCAACATAGTATTCGAAGCGAGCTCGGGGGTCGAGGGTTATCGGTTTTATATCGCCCTTTCCACTGTAAAATAACCATGCACCTTCTTCAGAGCGATTTTTGATGGCTCTTTCAAACTTTTGAATTGTTGCTTCATCAGCCTTCTCCAGCAAAGCTAAAACATCAGGTCCAGCATACTTTTCGAAAATTTTTGGCATTATCCGTTCTATTTTGGCCTTCATCCAAGCGTAAGCTGGTCGCTTGTCAGACTGTAAGGTAAGGGAATGTAAAAGCACTTGCAAAACGCCTGTTCCGAAGCCAGACAAGCCAACACAATTTATTCGCCAGTGGATTATGGCTTCTGGTCTAAGGCTTTCACTGCCAAAAGTTTGCCTTAGTTTATAGCTTTCAATTCTGTAGGGAATCTTTAAGCCGCTGTTTTGTATGTAGCTTTGTTCAATACGCTCAATCGCGTCTATTGGAAGCCTATGCAGTTCCTTTAGCCTTTCAGGCGTGATTTTAAGCCAAAAATCATTTCCACACGCAACCAGCACACGAGCCATGTCGCAAAGCAAAGCATCTAAGTTGACATCTTCGTTAAATTGGTCTATAGTCCTTTTTGCTTCTTCAGCCTTCTCATATCTGCCGTTGACCGTTGTGTAGAAGCCAGCGCCAACAGCTGAGGCTGCCAACAGATCGACACTTGCCTTGCATGTTGGGTCCCTTTCATAAAGCTTTATCACGTCAGCCAGCAGAATGCTCGGCGTTTCATAGATTGTGGTTGACTGTGGAGAGGCGTATCCGCTTTTGGTCTTAAGCAAAAAAGCCTCAGTTAAGCGCTTCAAAACATTGCTCATTACAAGCCCTCCAGAAGTTTAAATCCCTTCTCAGTAATCACGTAAGGAGCGCGATGCCTCTGCTCACTTTTCTGCACATAACCATTCTGAACGAGATATCGAAATATACCTTCGAAAGTTGCGTGGGTGCCAAGCTTTTTAACAGTTCTTTTTTCAAGCTCTGTTCTGCATAATGATTGTCTGCTAAGTTCGTTTAACACTGTTTTTGCAAGACGTAACCTTTCATTCAAACGTCTCATGTGCAAACAACCTCAATTGGTTTTTGAGTGCTAAAAAAAGGGGAAGAATGATTGGTGCAAACCATCAGAGTCTGCAGGTCTTGTTTGCCATCAATGCCATAAGTGCTAAGCGCCAAGTCAGGTGTGTAAGGCGTCATTTCGGCTCCGCATAAAGGGCAATATTGCCAACAATCGCAGACAATGACATCACCTTTCAGGTCTGAAAAGTGAACTTTCCCGCACAAGCGACATTTACCTTCATATCTTGCCATACTGCTCTACCTGGACAGCTTAAAGTGACGTGCTTATGTTGGTCATTTTTGCAACTGCATTGCTCCGTAAGACGCCTAAGCCAAAACGTGTAGTGGCCCTAGCGCCGTACTTGCCATTTTTTATGTCTTCCCAATCTTCAACTGTTATGTCTCTTCGCAAGAGCATAACCGAGGCCACACGGGTGTCTATGGCATAGGCTGTTCCATTAGGAACTAAGGTGCTGGCTTGAACGCGCATTCCTAAAACACTTGTAACTGTTCCCTGTTCAAGGTCTGTTTGTCCTGAAGGCAAGTACTGAGCATGAATAAACTTGTCATCACTAAGAAGTTGATGCAATTGCACCTCATTCACCACTAAAACTGTGGGACGCCAATTTTCCCCTCTAACAGCATTGTGAAGCTTAACTAGACCATTCCAGTTCATGGCTTGATTGCCTCCAGAAATAGGGGTTCCTCCAGCCAGGTCTGCGTCTGCGATTGCTTCACAAAGCGCCAATATTCTGTTTGTTTCCTCTTCACCCAAAGCTCTGCCAACCTTTTCAACCATGTTGTCCATAACATTCCATGTGGCATCTTCGAGGAATTCGCGGGTCCATTCTTCAGAGGCTTCGGCGAGAATGTTAGTGTATATGTCGACTGTGCTGATTTTCTTTCCACTCAGCCTTGTTACAGTGCCTTCAGCATAACGATAAGCAACAGACTTCTCGTCAAGTGGAAACCTTTCCATCGTTTCAGTTGTTGGCCGCACTGTGATAATGTTTCTGCCTATCATTTCTGGATGAGCAGCTTGCACAAGCGTGTCATGCATACGTCCAAGAGCCCCTATCATATCGCTAAATAAGCCTTCTTTGACGCCGACTTCGCAGTATCGCCTAAGAAATGGATGTACAGCTGCTTTGTGCCTCAAATTTTCTATATGGTCTTTAAACTCGCTGTCCCGTTGTATGAGAGATTCAAAAAGTCTAGGTCTCAAATTTATCACTTCTCCACATAAATGAATAACAGGTCGTCTGCAGCTGTTGTCGTTGCAAGGGCTGTACCAATCTTGCGGTTATAATAAATCGTGTATGTGCCTGTTCCACCTTCATTTACGGCTTGATCTGCCAATTGAAGCACTCTTTTTGATGAATCTGCCCCATAAACAGCTTTGCCTCGTGTTATGGCCCCACCAGCCTTCACCTTCACTCTCCCCCGAATTAAGACAGGGCACTGGTCACCCGAGGCAACGCTTTTGACAACTATGCCTACACAGTCTTGAGCAGAAGTCGCAGGGCTAACCTTATTGTCAGCGCTTAAGTAAACTGGATCACCCTTTGTTATGGCTGCTGTAGCCTCAAAGGCTTCAATAATGGCGTTTGGGTCATCAGTTTCGCCTATTGCCATCCAAGTTTTTCCAGTTAAATCAGCCATCCATCATCACTCCAAATCTAATTTCGCTTTCACCGAGTTCATCCTCAGCTACTCACGGTCAATACCGTGACTTTCACGAAGCTTATGAAGTTTCAAAATAATCCGCCGTAATTCTTGACACATTCTTTGAGGCCCAAAACTCCAACTTCGCTGAATAATTGAGCTTGGCAAAACAGACTCAATTAAGCCTATGACTTCATTTACGGGTAAAACTGGCTCACTTAACTGTTTAATGAGGCTTTCAGAAATAGTGCTTTTATCCAAAAGTTTCTGGGTCGACGTAGAAGTCATGTAGTTAGGATGAAGTGAGAGCCAATCCCGAATCTTAGTCTGATCCCACATTTTCTCTTTTGCAAAAAAAATGGCTTGAATGCGTTCGATTTCGGGTTGATTCCGTGGCTTTCCCATGACAGCTAAAATTCCATTTTGCCGATCTAACCAAAAAGTGGTGAAATGTTCTGGCAGAAAAGCCGAGGCATCCTGATAAAAACCTAGGATATATTCGCCTGCAATTACAGGCTCAAACGCTTGCTCGTTAACCTGCAGCTTCTCCATTACTTGGATGTTTGTTTCCGGGATGCCAGGCACGGCCACGAGGCTTAACTCAGCATTATGTAAGCCGCGCGGGATTCTTCCATCCAAAATGCTGATGGTTTCGTAGTCTGCTCCAACACTTACATGCCTAATCAAGCCTTTGCGGATTTTTTCAGCTGTTTCTTCATCGTAAATTTCAGCTTCATACCAGAGAATTTGTCCATCCCACTCGGTTTTAACTATTTTTCCAACAGCGTTTGGCGCAGCAACATGCTCAACGTAAACTGGCGCTGAAACAAGTTTGCTAGCAAAAGATTGTAATTCTTCAGATGTGTAGATGTTGAAGTTTCGGCTCATGCCTGCTGTTACGGCTATGCCGCGAATCCGCAAAGGCTTATTAACAATCTTTTCCAAAACTTTGAAGGGAATTAAAGCGAAGAAATGCTCCCGTGTAATTTCATTTTTATGGTGTTTTTCAAACCAAGCCTTAGCCTTATCAAGTGTCCAGCCTTTAGACACATCGAATAAGTAGCTTAGAATTTCCATCGTATGTTTGCCTTTAGGCTTGCCAATAATAGCCCTTACGCCTTCATCTTCGCTTAAAATTATGGTGCGTAGACTTTCTGGCTGAAACTCTTCTGGACTGCGATGTCCACTGCGGATGTATCGGTCTGTTGTTTCCCAAGGCAATCTTACACAGCCTCACACTTCTGATACCAAACTAATATAGGAGGAAAATGAAAAGGCGAATTGTACAATGCAATAGCCCATGCATAGGCCAATAGATGGGTCATCGGAGTGGGCTAAAACTTCAAAAAGTGTTTGGGAATGCCTAGAAAATGCATAGTGAAAGTGGTTCTAAGCAAAGAACAAAAAGAAATTCTCAATGAGTTAGCGAGAAGACTGGGAACAAGCGAGAGCGAAACGTTGCGTATGGCTTTGATGGATTACGCAAAAGAATTAAGCCTAATAACAGAAAGAATACACAAGATAGGCAACCAATCCATTGAGGTTAAAAGATAAAAGTTCATCATCATACAGTTTTTAAATGGGCTCCGATTCGAATTTCAGCTCGAAACAAGCTTAATTAAAGATAAAACTTAAAAATTCACAAGTAATTTATTTATAGAATCATTAGTTAGACACCAGAATTTACTCCTCTAAGGGAGTTTAGGATTGGTAAGAAAAGGAAAGGCTTTCGAAAAACTTTTAATTGAAGCGGTAGATGAAGCTTTGGCTTCGCTGGGAGAATCAGCTAAGCAATCGATTTACTTTCATCTTGAAAACAAATTTGAAATAGCAAAAAATGACATCCCTCACCGCCTTAAGGATTTTGCAGATGGATTGGAAAAGATTTTTGGTTTAGGAGCCCATTTTATAGAGATTTTGATCATGAAAAACTTGTTCGAAAAGATTGGACAGCCGCTTGAATGGAATAAAAGTAAAGAGCTTGTATTTGTTGACTACGTGGCAGCAGCCAAACAAAGTTTTTTGAAAGCGAAGAAGGAAGCTAGTGTAATAGAAATCTAGTTTCTTGTGCTTCTTAAAAATGTGAAGTTTAACAATCCATATTTGAAGTTCACAAAGGATTTATCAGAGCTCCATGAAGCTTATTCTAAAACTTACATTTGACCCTCGAGGGTTTCATTTGCCTCAAAATAACTTTCGCGAAATCCTTCTAGCCGCAGTTGAAGAAAGCTTATCTTCCCTGGGAGATTCGCCCAAACAAGCCATACTCTTTCACTTAGAAGTCTCCTTTAAGATAAAGAAAGAACAAATTCCAGAAAACATTACAGAATTCGCAAAGGCTCTGGAGAAAATTTTCGGACCTGGAGCCTTCTACCTTGAAAAACTTATTGTGAAATGTCTTTATGAAAAGCTGGGCTTAGAGTTTGAAAATGGAGAAAGTAGGAACTTTTTAGATTGTGTGGATAACGTGAAGAAACGCTTGCCGCCTAAAGAGGGGTATATAACAATATGAAGAAACGGGAAAGTCGCAACACTATCGAAGAACTTAAACACGCCTTGGAAATACTACGCGCCTTTACTGAGGGAATAGACGAAATAGTTTATGTTGTGGACCCCGACACTTACGAAATACTTTTTGCCAACAAAAAAACCAAAGAAGTATTCGGCGAAAAAATCCTAGGTAAAAAATGCTATGAAGTGTTTCAAAACTTAAATGAACCATGCCCCTTCTGCAACAACAATCAGCTTTTCCAAGAAAAACTTGAAAAAAATTACATCAGGGGGCTTCAAAATCACAGGAACAAACGCTGGTACAGATGCATGGACAGCGCCATCAAAGGGCCCCGAGCCAAATATGTCCGATTTGGAATAGCCATAGACATCACAGAACAAAAGAAAATGGAAGAGGCGTTACAAGGAAGCGAACAGCTTTTCCGTTCCGTAGTGGACAACTCCCACGATTGCATCTTGATTATAGATGATAAATTCCGAATCATTTACGCCAATGACGAAGCTGCAGTTATGAGTGGATATTCAAAGGAAGAAATAATTGGACAGGACTTCAGAAAGTTTCTTGATAAAGACAGCAAAGTTTTGGTTGAAGATAGGTACTTGCGCAGACAAAAGGGAGAAGATGTACCTCCTCAGTACGAGTTCAAAATAGTTCGAAAGGATGGCGAGAAAAGAGATGTTGAAATCAAATCTACAATCATACGAGACAGCCATAATAGAATACTCTCTATAGCTCAGTTGCTTGACATCACTAAAAGCAAAAGGATAGAAGAGGAAAGAAAACGTTTTGAGGAGAGGCTTTCTGCACTGAACATGTATGGTCAGGATTTAAATAACGCAAATAACATGGAAGAAGTGTATAAGCTCACATTAGATGCCATGGAGAAAACTTTAGGGTTTGAATATGCCTCCTTTTTCATGGTAGAAGGAAAGATGCTTAGCCTAATGGCTCACCGTAAATACCCAAAAAAGCTTAAGGTTAACTTGCCATTGGATGGAAGGAAAGGCGTAACTGTTAAAGCAGTAAAAACAGGCAAACCTGTTTATGTTCCAGATGTTAGAAATGAAAATGCTTACGTTGGAGCCGGCGTAGAGGGCATGCTCTGCGAATTTGCGGTGCCTGTCAAAGTAGAAAATAGGGTTTTAGGTGTTTTGAACGTTGAGAGTAGAAGGATTGCAGCCTTTGACAAAGAGGATGAGAAGCTTCTTGAAATATTGGCTTCACACGCTGCCACTGCCATAAGCAACCTAAAAAGGCAAGAAAGACTGACAATAATCTCCAAGAAACTAACGAACTTGATGAAAAGTTCCACAAAAATCATGAACGCCAAGGATATGCGCAAGAGGCTGAAGGTAATCGCCAATGCCATCCTAAAATTTGGATGGAGAAGGGTTGTGATCTCCCTTAGAGACGAAAACTTGGAAGGAAAAGAACTTGTCACAGCAGGCCTCACAAAAGAAGAAAGAAAACTTTTACTAGAAAGAAAAGCACCAGGCGAAGTCTGGAGGAAACGATTGGGCCCAGAATTTGAACGATTCAAGATAGGCGAGTCTTACTATCTCCCATGGAGCGACCCATGGATTCGAGAAAATGTTCATCGCGTTCCACCTGGAACGTCTCCAGATGAAGCAACCACCTATGCGGGGGTTCCAAGCAAGCTTTCCCCAGAAGAAATGGTTGATTGGCATCCGCAGGACATGCTTTATGCTCCACTCCGCACACCTGAAGGAAGAATTGTAGGCATCTTAAGCATGGATGATCCCATAGATGGTCGAAGGCCAACCAGAGAAGCCCTTACTCCTTTGGAACTTTTTCTACATCAAGCCGCAATAACCATTGAAAATGCTCAGCTCATTGACAGTTTAAGGGAAGCAAGAAAACAGCTTGAAGAGTATGCTGAACAACTTGAGCAAAAAGTGGAGGAAAGAACCCGCGAGCTGAAGAAATCTCAGGAACAGTTGCTTAAGGCCCAAAGACTTGCAGTTATAGGCGAATTAGCCGGTATGGTTGGACACGACTTACGTAATCCCTTAACAAGCATTTCGGGTGCCGAATACTACCTGAAAAAGCGGCTGAGTCCAAAAGTCGACGGTAAAATAAAGGAGATGTTGACGTTAATAGAAAGGAACATAGCTCACTCAAACAAAATCATAAACGACCTTCTGGATTACTCAAGGGAAATAGAACTGGAACCGACCGAAAACAGCCCCAAATCAATAGTGAAAGAAGCTTTGTCCCTTGCAGAGATTCCCAAGAACATTAGAGTAATAGATCTAATCGAAAACAACCCAAAGATAAAAGCTGATGTTGAAAAAATAAAAAGAGTCTTTATAAACATCATTAAAAACGCAGTTGAGGCCATGCCCAAAGGCGGCACACTAACAATAAAAAGCAGAAAACTAGACGACAATTTAGAAATCAGTTTCTCAGATACAGGAATTGGCATGTCAAAGGAAACACTAGAAGAGCTTTGGACACCGCTTTTCACCACAAAAGCAAAAGGAATGGGATTTGGCCTACCAATCTGCAAACGCTTCATAGAAGCCCATGGCGGCTCCATCTCGGTAAAAAGCACTCTTAAAAAGGGCACAACCTTCACGGTTACTCTTCCAATCGAACCAAAAATAAAAAAAGGAGGTGAAAAAATATGGGTGAAACCGCTAGAATCCTTGTTGTCGACGACGACGAGAACATAAGGAAAGTATTAACAACTATACTTGAAGATGAAGGATACATTGTCGAATCAGCGGATACAGCGAAAAGGGCAATAGAAAGAACAAAAAGAACATTCTACAACTTAGCCCTAATCGACATTAGGCTTCCAGACATAGAAGGAGTAAAACTTTTAACAAAAATGAGGGACACAACGCCTAAAATGCGAAAAATAATTATCACCGGCTATCCAACACTCCAAAACGCAATAGAAGCGGTAAACAAGGGAGCAGACGCCTATATATTGAAGCCTTTCGACATGGAAAAAGTTCTTGGGACCATAAAAGACCAACTGAAGAAACAAAACAAAGAGAAAAGATACAGCCAAGAGAAAGTCGCAGAGTTCATCGAAACAAGAGTGAGAGAGTTAGATGTTGGAAGGGAGGCGACCCACAAAAAGAAAACTTAACATCTTTTTTAACGTTCAAAACTTTCTTCATAATTATCTTCACAAATTTTCAAGCTTTAAAATATATTTTCGGCTAGGGCTTTTGGGATAAGCTTTTACGCATAAATTTCCAGCGATGCTCAACTATAAAATCGAGTTTTTGTAAGAGAGTTATAGAAGGAATGTTTTGTTCTGAAGTGTATAATGCCACGGAGTTAATTCCTTTCTCGAAGAGGAAGTTCATTGCCCTAAGTGTAAGAGCGGATGCGAGGTTTTTGCCGCGATATTCTGGTAGCGTGACTGCTGGACCAAGATAGCCTCGTTTACCGCTAAAGAATTTATTATATTCAACATCAAGCCTAGAAACAACAACCGAAACAATTCTATTATTAGATTCAGCCACATGAATCCATTCTTCGCTAAAACAGGAAGATTCAGATTTCCATTTTTGGACCAAGTCCTGTTTGATTCTCTCCCAGCCAAATCCGGCGTTTACAGCTTCTACGAACACTTTTTCCTCTTCTGGCTTCAAACTGCGAAGGATTATGCTTTTTGGAACCTTCGGAAGGTGTTTTAAACCGTCAAGTCTAGCGACCAAATGATATAGTCCGCCTTCAATTTTATAGCCTCGTTCAATCCACTCGTTGATTTTTGGGCTTCCAGCGTCAATAACTGCGAAAACGGTTTTGCCTTTAACGTATTTTTCTACTTCCTTAACCAATTCGTTTTCTATTGTTTTTCGATTTGGAATTTCTGATGCAGCAAGCCATTCGATTTCCTCACCCCAATGTCCATCGTTATATGCAACAGACCCTAAAACTTCACCATTTTTCGCAGCCACTAAAATTTTGAGTTTTCTCTCTCGAATCCAAAAGCGAATTTTTTCCTCACTATAAGGTACAAACTCATATGCGTTTTTATATGTTTCATTGAGCAAATCAACAAGGATTGGCAGGTCTTTGTCAGTAAAGTTTCGGACGTGGATTGGCATAGCTTTGTCTTTAATGCAAAAGCCCAAAAGACGTAATAAACGTTTACGCTGAGTTCAGCTAGTATGCAGAATGGATGTAAGAAGGCAATTTTGGAAAAAGAATATCGATTAGATTTTTGTGGCTTGGGCGTATGATGAAATCTGGATAGGTCATCTCAAGTTCCTCTCGGCTTCGATGTCCAAGCAATAGCTGAGCAAAAACCTGTGGATTGACACGTATGTTTCTGTCTTCGTTGCTGTCTAATTTATGAATGTCCGTAATTGCGCCTTCCTCAACTGTAACCTGAACGGTGTAGCGATAAAAGTTGAAGTTTAGTTTCTCTGTTAAGTTGCAATAGGATGATGTGGTTAAACGCTTTTCGAAAAGTGGCTTCATTTTCTGGAAAATTTTCGCATAATCTATGACTCTTATTTGCCAAGCATAAGGTGGGATACTCTTGACTGCACCAAGGGCAATCAACTGTTCAGTGAGCGAATCATAATAGCTTGTTTGAGCAGTGAGGGTTTCAAATTCACGTTGCTTACCTATATCTTTAAGAAACTTGAGAATTGCCTTGCCCGTATGGTGGTCTACGTCTGGAGCCTCCCTTAAAATCAAATCCTTTGCTTCAGGTTTGTCGCTTACTCTTATGTAAGCGACCATCTTCCCAACTTTTTCTACAACATATCCCTCAAATTTATCCGCTGAAGCCATTCCAGTTTCATGCTGCATCTTCCAAATTTGCTCGTCGCGGATACTGTGCACATAAAACTTCTTTTGGGCTTGAAGGAGAAGATGCATAGCCTGCGGAATATCCTCCTCAGTGAAGGGGCGAAACTTATGTTTGGATTCGTATTCGGGTATCTGGTCTAGCGAAATCGTTGTTCTCTCATTAAGCGGCAAAGTATACTCGTATCCAAACTGGCGGTAAAAGTACGGAATCCCCTCTATAGCGCATAAGTCATATTCTTGTTCTGCTGCTTGCCTATGAAACTCGTTGACCAGTTTCTTTTGAAGCCCTCGGTGACGATACTCGCCGAGGGTAGCAACACATCCCATCTCCGCCACCTTCAACGGAACCCCTCCAATACTCCATTTTAAAGGAGTCAGATTAAGGCCTGCAACAATTCTACCGCGATGTTTAATGACGAAGAAGTCATTAAGCGTCATTGTTGGGTGATAATGAATTAAGTTTTTAACCAGAGTGTCCACTCCGCTATTTTGCCCGAAGACCTTTCGCATAAGTTCAAGGTTCTGCTCTATGTCATCGTCAGTTTCTAAATGTTGGAAAGTGAAGCTTTTTTCAGTCAAAATTATTGCCTCTACTGTTTAGATTAAATCATAAATGTTATGGTTCTATGTTATAAATATGGACGTTTTTGAGAAGTGCTACGTTCATAAAGAATTTGATTGACGAAAAATATGGGAAGAGTCAGATGCGTGGCAGTTTCTTCTGTTGCTAGTCTGTGACGCGGTTAAGTCCTTCGTATTGTATAACTAGTTCTTCAATTACTGGTCCTGTTCCTCGACTGTCAAGTTTGCTTAAGCTCCAGCTACTTGGCCAAGCATTAGATAGTTCATACCTAACTATTTCCATTCCTGTCCTGTCTAGAATTATCACAACCATATTCTTTCTCTCGACATTTCCTTGAAGTGTTTTTTCCATCCAATTCCACAGCTCTTCATTTGTGGTCAAACCCCATCTCAGAACAAGAGAACCATAATGTATTAGACCAGGTTCCAACCTTGGAGCTAATGGTTCATTTCCTTCCCTATATTCCCACACATCTGCAGTTGCATTTAGTCCTTCTACTTCAAGAAATCCAGTCTGCACTATTCCGTCGATTTCAACTAGGAATCTGTAACAACCATATGTTTCAGGTCTTGAACCCGCTGGTGCTTCGGCACTTTTTATCATAATTATCGCACTGATACCGCTGACAAGCATCATTGCAACAACAAGGCCCAAAATTTTTCTCTGCAAAACATCACCTCCTTTTCTCTTTGCAATCTAGTCACAGCATTTTCAACCTATCATTTATGGAGAAATCCCATTCTATAGATGCATCTTTTCGTCAAAAAACATCTGCAGATTAGGTTAGCAAGGTACTAATTTTCGAAAACAAAATAACCAGAAAACTCAACACTCTAAAGGCATTAAAGAGGTGAGATTGTGAAGTGGGTGACCCGTGATTTCGTCCATGTTGACAGAACTGCATGTCCTTGGTTAATCAAGAAATTTATAGACCCAAAAGCAGAATTCATCTTCGTGCCTACAGAAAGAATTGAAGGAGTTGTAAAAACGCAAGGGGCAATACCTTTTGACGCACCAGGAGTTAAGCTCGGTCACAGAGATGGAAAATGCAGCTTCGAAACCATAATAGAAGAATATAAACTCAAAGACCCGGTTCTTCATGAACTTGCCAAAATAGTTCATTCAGCAGATACACGTGACACTGCGGTTGCGCCTGAAGGGATAGGTTTAAGTGCAATAATGACTGGTGCAAGATTCAATGTTAAGGATGATTTTGAAGCCGTTGAAAACGCAGCGTATGTTTATGAAGCACTCTACAGCTACTGCAAATTTAAGCTGATCCGCGAAAAATACAAAAAGGAATTGACGAAAATGGATCAAAAACAACAAAGTGAATTCTTAAGGGGAAAAATGCGAGAGAAACAATAAAGACACAGTCTCCACACCTCTATTTTTATTAACTATAAACTTCAGTAAACATTCAAGCTGGTTTGTTAATGGTTTCCCAAGCGAAAAACTCTAAGGACAGTATCTTTTTGACAATCTGCATCATGGGATTCTTTGCAATTCTAAGTTCCACAATGTCAAAGAACCCTGTTTTACCTTCCTTTGCTGCCTATCTTCAAACCCCAGAAGGATTTTGGACCGGCTTGGTTTTTTCTGCTTCTACTATTCCTGGAATATTGATTAGCTTGCCGGCTGGTTCTCTTTCAGACATTTTGGGACGAAGAAAAGTTCTGCTTATTGCCGGCTTTGTTTTTGCTTCAGCTCCATTCATATATCTTCTTATAAATGCTTGGTGGCAACTTATCCTAGTGCGTTTTTATCATGGTTTTGCTACCGGAATGTTTGTTCCAGTTGCTGAGGCATTAATAGCAGAACGTTTCACAACCAAACGAGGAGAACGCATTTCACTTTTCTCTTCCGTAACAGTGGTCGGAAGAAGCACCGCTCCCATTCTCGGCGGCTCTATCTTATTTATCACAAGCAATAATTTTCAGAACCTTTACCTCGCTGTAGGTGTGGCTGGAATAACAGCGTTTATCACTGCTTTGCCCTTCTTAGGCAAAGAAAAAACTATTACTGAATCTAGAAACTCGAAGAGCATTGATTTGAGAAGTGTTATCCGCGGATGGGGAAGTGTTGCCAAAAACCTTGGCGTATTAGTAGTAAGTTTGGTTGAAGCGGGCCAATACTACGTTTATGGTTCTACAGAGTCTTTCTTTCTCAAGTATATGGAAAAAATTGCCAATACAGATTCGTTCTTAAGAGGGGTTATCATGACCTGCCTATTGCTTATGGTTATGTTTTCTAAGCCTTACATAGGCAGGCTCTCAGATAGAATTGGAAGACGAAAACCCATAATCCTAGGCTGCGCAGTTAGTGCTATTCCATTGATTGCGATACCCTTTTTCACGCAATTCCCAGTTTTGCTGTTTCTCGCTATAATTTATGGTTTGGGTTTTTCTCTGGTGACCTCTGCAACACCAGCATTAGTTAGTGAACTTGTCCCGATGAAAGTAGTCGGCAGCGCCATGGGATTCTTAGGCACTATTATGGATGTGGGACAAACATTAGGACCTATAATTTGCAGTCTCATACTCGTTACAAGTTTAGGTTATCTAGGCCTGTTCTCTTCCCTCGCAATTGTATTGCTGTTTACTGGCGCAATATTTGCCGTCTCTAGAGTTGCTAAAACGAGCTCAAAATAACAATGATTTCCAACACGAAAATCTTAAGCATAATTTCTATGGCTTAAAATTGAAGACCTTTCTTCCAAAAACGCTTATTCTGCCATTTTTGTTTTCCGTGATTATGTATATGCTACACATGGTTTCTTAAGATGTTTCGTTAACTATTTCAAAATTGTTGTTGAAACCGCTTAAATAATCAAACTCTAGATATAGCGTGTACTTTGGTTATAAAACACTAACAATTTGTGAAGCGCGATAGTGATGTCATGAATTGTCCATATTGCGGGTCTGAAAATCTCAAAACCCTTGAAACCAGGGATTCGCCAGACAACACTGTTAGAAGACGCAAAGAATGCGCTGACTGCGGAAAACGCTTCACAACCTACGAGTATGTGGAAACAGTTGAGCTTATGGTTAGGAAAAAAGACGGGCGAATCGAACGTTTCGACTTAAACAAGATTGTAAGAGGTCTCCAGAAGGCCTGCGAAAAGAGACCCGTAACAATGGAGCAAATCCAAGAATTAGCAGAACATGTTAGACAGGATTTAATGAGACTAGGTAAAACGGAAGTTACTTCCCAAGAAATTGGAGACCTCGTCATGAAGTATTTGAAGCATCTTGATCGGGTAGCTTATGTCAGATTTGCGTCTGTTTACAAGCAATTTGAAGAGCCTGAAGACTTTAAGCGTGTGCTTCTAGAAGTGAGAAAATGAAGATTGTTAGAAAACGTGATGGAAAATTAGAACCTTTCAATCAGGAACGTATAACAAACGCCATTTGGAAAGCCGCTAAGGCTGTAGGCGGAAAGGACCGCGAACTAGCCAAAAAGTTAAGCGACAAGGTTGCGGCTGAACTTAAGAAGCGTTTCGGAGAGGACGGAGTTCCAACAGTTGAAGAAATCCAGGATTTGGTTGAAAAAACACTGATAGAGGATGGACGTGCAACAACAGCAAAGGCATATATTCTCTATAGGAAACAGCACCATGACTTAAGGGAATTAGCAGCTCTTCTAAGCTCCGCGGACTTGGTAGACCAATATTTAGAAATTGAGGACTGGCGGGTTAAAGAAAACTCTAACATGAGCTATTCACTGCAAGGCTTAAACAATTACCTATCATCAACTGTGATAGCAAAATATTGGATTACAAGGATTTACCCGCCAAACATTGCAGACGCACATTTCTCAGGAGACATGCACATCCACAATTTGGGTGTTTTGGGACCATATTGTGTCGGCTGGGATTTAAAGGATTTACTGCTTTCAGGATTTGGCGGTGTCTCGGGAAAGATTGAGAGCAAACCAGCAAAACACTTTAGAACAGCCCTAGGACAAGTGGTTAATTTCTTCTACACGCTTCAAGGCGAAGCTGCTGGAGCTCAAGCCTTCAGCAACTTTGACACGTATCTGGCTCCTTTCATACGCTATGATAAATTAAATCAGAAAGAGGTTGAACAAGCACTTCAAGAATTCTTCTTTAACATGAATGTGCCCACACGTGTTGGCTTCCAAACACCCTTCACAAACGTAACACTGGATTTGAAGATTCCAGAATTTATGAAAGACGAGCCAGTCGTTTTCGGTGGAGAAATAACTGATGAAACTTACGGGAACATGCAAGCCGAAATGGACATGTTTAACACTGCTTATGCAGACATAATGAACCAAGGCGACTCAAAGAACAGAGTTTTCACTTTCCCAATACCGACATACAATGTAACAAAAGATTTTAGTTGGGACTCACCAATAACCCGAAAAATCTTCGAAGTAACAGCAAAATACGGTGTGCCCTACTTCTCCAACTTCATAAACAGTGACATGAAACCTGAAGACGTTAGGAGCATGTGTTGCCGCCTAAGAATAGACAACAGAGAACTTCACAAGCGTGGCGGAGGCCTCTTTGGGGCAAACCCCCTAACGGGCTCGATAGGTGTTGCAACGTTGAACCTTCCGAGAATTGGTTATTTGGCGAAGGATGAAGACGAATTTTTCGAACGTCTGGAAACGCTCATGGAAATTGCTAAAGACAGCCTTGAAATAAAACGGAAAGGCCTTGAAAACTTTACAGAAAATGGATTATATCCATACTCGAGGCGCTATCTACGCAATGTCAAAGAAACCTTTGGAAAATATTGGAAGAATCACTTCTCAACAATAGGCTTGATAGGTATGAATGAGGCAATATTTAACCTATTAGGATGTAATATAGCCTCGCCTAATGGGAAAGATTTCGCAGTAAAAGTGCTTAGTTTTATGCGGGAAAAGCTTTTGGACTTTCAAGAAGAAACGGGAAACATCTATAATTTGGAGGCTACACCAGCAGAAGGCACATCCTACAGGCTTGCCCGCATAGACAAGGGAAGATATCCGAACATAATTGTGGCTAACGAGAAACACTTGGTTAATGGTGCTAAACCTTTCTATACGAATTCTTCGCAATTGCCAGTGGATTATGATGGTGACTTGTTTGAAGCGTTAGAGCATCAGGAAAGCCTTCAGCCCCTCTACACGGGTGGTACAGTGTTTCATATTTACTTAGGCGAAAGACTCTATTCATGGGAATCTGCAGCCGAAATCATCAGAAGAATTAGCTGGAATTCGCGGCTACCATACGTTACGCTTACGCCTACATTCAGCATATGTTCAACCCATGGCTACGTAAACGGCGAACACAAGCAATGTCCAAATTGCGGAGCAAAATGTGAAGTTTACTCGCGGGTAGTTGGCTATCTCAGACCAGTGGACCAGTGGAATGACGGGAAACAGGCAGAATTTGCAATACGCAGAACTTTTGACAAATCAGTAGTTATGGCAACTGCAGCAATGCCAGCCCAAGTGAAAAGTCAATGAAGTTCAGCGGCATCCAAAAAACAAGTCTCATAGATTTTCCAAACAGGATAGCCTCAGTGCTCTTTACGCCTGGCTGCAACTTGCGTTGTCCTTACTGCTATAATTGGCGAATAATTGTGGACCCTAAACCGCCGTTCCTGCAGGAGGAAGCTGCGCTTAAGACTCTTGAAAGTCGCAAAAAATACGTTGATGCAGCTGTCGTGACTGGTGGAGAGCCAACGATGCACAAGGAAATTCCAAAATTTCTGCGGAAACTTGAGGATAGAGGTTTTGCAATTAAGCTTGACACGAACGGGTTCTATCCACAAGTCTTAGAGGAATGCCTCGCCCATGTGGATTATGTGGCATTGGACGTGAAAACTTCTTTGAAAAAATATGCCCGATTAGAATCAAAGGACACCGCTGATTTTCTGCGTACCATTGAAATTTTAAAAAGTGGGAAAGTTGAATACGAGTTTAGAGCAACGGTTGTTCCTGGCTTTGTTGACGCTGAAGACATACCACAAATAGGCGAGCTTGTTAAAGGTGCAAAAACTTTTGCCTTCCAACAATTCATTCCAGAAGACACGCTGGACAAAAACTTTAAAAAACTAAAACCCTACACGCCAGAAACCATTACGGAATTCGCCGAAACCATGAAAAAATACGCTGACAAGATAATACTTCGCGTTTAAAGCGTAAAGTTTAAAGGGTTAATGCTTCGTTTAGGTTTCGAATGTTCTTTGAAATTAGGGGTTTATGATTTGAGCGTTGAAGACGAATGTTTAGAAGAACGCAAAGCCAAAGTTTTAATCAAACTTAGGGGATACAAGCTTATCAAGAAAGAGAAACATAAAGACGCCATCAGCTACATTGTTGAAATCCCAAAGGAGAAGCAGAAGGCCCTCGTATGGTGTATACTAGATGAGAGCACAGTGGGCATAGCATCCATTAACCGTTTGCAGAAAGTCATGAAAGAGGTGGATGTGGAAAGGGGAATGATAATTACAAGTGGAAGATATACGCATGCTGTTAAACAGAGTGCTAAAAAGAAGGGTATAGAGCTTTTACCCAGAACTTTTCCAGCATTTGACCTTTTCGAGCATAAACTTGTTCCAAAACATGAAATTTTAACTGAGAAAGAGAGGGAACAACTCCTCTCCGAGTATAGGGTTCAACCTTACCAGTTGCCCCAGATCAAGGCTTCAGACCCAGCCGCTAAGGCCATAGACGCCAAGCCTGGAGATATACTGCGCATTATTAGGAAAAGCTCCACTGCAGGCGAACATATGGCGTACCGATACGTCGTGGAATAGTTCAAAATTGACTTGTTTTGAATTAAAAAGAAAAGGGGAGAGTTATCCTATCCCTGTTGTTTTCCTGCGTCTAATGTAGATCAGCGAAAGAGTTGAGGTAACGGCTGCTATTAATGCGATTATTAATGTAACGTATTGTGGAATCATTGATGTTTCCTGGGTTGCCTTTAGGCTGGATATGTCTGTTTCGATTTGGTCAAATCCTGGAATAACAATGGTTGCAAAGTTGCCTTTTATCTCTGTGATTGTGGCATTCATTACACCTAACGTTGTTTGGATTGTTGCAGTATTGCCGTCGATGGCTATGACCCTGAGGAAAATGTTTCTAAGAGTTGCATTCATGGCTGTCAAATTGAGTTTTACGAAGCCTAAGTCTGTTTGAACCATTGCCAAGCCGTCTTTAATTTCCATTATTTTATTGTTCATTAGTGTTAGGATATCGCTTACTAGGAAGCATTTAAAGGATGTTCCATTGGCTTGAATGGTGCCTCTGACATAGTTTGCAGTGATGACTAGCGTATATGTGCCCGTTTCATCTCCAAGAATTGTGGATACTATCTTATATAAGCCTGTTGTGACCACCTGAGAAGTTAGGTCTTCAGTCGTTCCGTCTGGTTTATAAAGCACAGCGTCTGTGATGGTGGCATTAACCGCCACTCCCTTAAAGGTTGTTTGAGCATAGAATTCAGCTATTTCTCCTATGAAGTACATGGCCCCTACATCGATTTTAACGTCTAACGGAGTGACATCAACCACGGTAAATGCTGCAAATGCACTGTTGGCTTCAGCATCTAAAGCTTTTATGATTTGTGTTTCCGCCGTTGATAGTGGTATGTTGAGCGTGAAAGTGAAGTTTCCAAATTCGTCAACACGAGCGTAGCCTATTTCCATATCATTAAATGTTATTGTTGCTTGGCTTTCAGCGAGGAAGCCGAAGCCATGTACGGTTACTTTTGTTCCAACAGGACCTTTAACAGGATTTAAAGTTATTAGAATCACTCTGAAAATTGTTGACCCTGTTCTGCCCGTGGCCATGTCTACAGCCGTTATTTCATGCGTCCCTATTGTAGCATTTTCAGGGAGAGTGAGTATGTACACGAAGTCGCCTAAATTCGTGGCTGTGGTGTTTCCCATTAAAGTGGCGTCCCAGTAAATTGAAACTGTGCCATTCGCTGTTGCCTTAATTCCCTTCACCGTCACTTCTGTTCCTGGAGAGCCAGCAGACAAACTTGTTGAAATTGGAATGTAAGCTGCAAGAGCTACAGCGTTGCCTAATATTTGGTCCACATCTGCGTTGGATGAGGCAAAGTCGAACCCGAGAAGTGCTATGTGTCCTCTGTCAATTTTCTTATGAATAACTACTGGATTGGTGCCGTCATTTACAACAATGTTTGTTTCTCCGGTAACAAAACTTATAGTTCCATAAGGAGCCATGAATGAAGAAGATACTCCTCTGGCCAGCGAGTCTGTGGGATCAACTAGATAAAGTGGGGACCAGCTTCTCTCGTTGGCTCGTAAGATTTGCATGAGTCCAGCTCCTGTTAGGATGCCATATGTTCCGCCTGAACCCCACATGAAGTCGCAGACTATTATGGTGCCTCCGTTTTCTAGGAATTCAGATAGAGTTTCAGACCATGACGCTCCAATCATTTGCATGGTACTTAAGCTTGCGTATTCTTGTTCGGGTATTAGTAAAATATCTTTTCGTTGAATCATAGAGTCCAGTTGAGTGAAATCCCACATTTCAGTCACATTGTAGTTGGGTCCAAATTTGGATTCTATAGCTCTCAAAGTGTTTTGGTACTCTTGGTAATAATCAGCATATTGCAAATAAGCAAGGATTTTGGGCGCATACTGCACAGGTATTAACCTTGAATAAACATTGTTCCTTGTAACGTTTTCCTCTGGAACAGGTGGAGCATATACAGTGAGGTTGTATGTTCCTGCAAACGTCGGAGTCCAAAGATGGCTAAGAGTATGAGATGTTCCGTTTATCAGTAAGGGGATGGTTTCGGTTTTCACTACTGTACTATTAATCAAAAGTTGCAGTTCCACGTCAGTCTCATCGTTTATACCTTGATTATGCACAGTGGCGTTAAGCAGTGTAGAATCGCCCGGTTCAACGAATTTTAGAGTTTCTAGAGAAACAACGAGTTCATGTTGGTAGCGAACCGTAAACCAGTACATTATATTTTTGAACATAATTCCGCAGTCGCTGCTCAAGGCCCAGTCATATGTTCCAACACCGTTCCAGCAAACAACCTTTCCTGGAAGCCCATCTGTGGCTATAATTTTGTCGTATTCGTCTGTTAGTTTAGCCACTGTCACGGCGTTTTGGGCTATGTTCGCCTCAGCCATGTCGCAGTCGCCGTATAGACCATATATGTGATATCCCTCTGGAAAGCTTCCAAAAGGACCATCCATTATGGGATGCGTTGCATCAACTACCCATAAGTCATACTCTCCCCAATTGTCGCCTGTGGATGATGACCGAACAATGTCTGCCATAAGGTTGTCACTTATTAGGCAATTATAACCCGTAACAAGCAGGTTCCCGCCTAAAGAAAGATAAGACTCAAGGGTAGAATATTCAACTGAAGTTATCCATCTGCCATCTTTGAAAAAGACCACTGCCTTATAGTTGAGTAGTAAATCCAAGTCTTCAGTGTAAAGATTCATGTAATTGTTATTGTATATGTCGTAGCCTATTCCCATCGAATCAAGTATAGGTGTTACATACATCAATTCATTAAAGTCGGATATTAGCGCCACTTCTATGTAACGAACGTAAACCATCTTTGATACGATGTTGTTCACTGTGACAGTTTCATCTAGCACTGGTGGAGCGTAGGCAGTAACGTTGTATATTCCCTCAACAGTGGGCGTCCAAGAGTAGTCTATAGTGTACCATGCGCTATTAGCTAGGTCGCGCGTTCCACTTGCAACTTCAGTGTCGTTTATTAGAAGATAAATATCCACATCTGCTTCATTGTTTAATCCAAGGTTGTATACAGTGGCTTTTAGCAATGCGGTCTCGCCGGGTTGGAGATGCTCTGGAATGTCTAAGGTTACTCCTAAGTCATGCTCATATTGGGTGCCTATTGGAACATTTGTTTCGGCTAGTAGTAGTTCCATGCGCATTCCAGAAGGGTCTATGGCTTCCATGTCAATCCATAACCCAGAAATCTTGTCATACCAAAATGTATATGAATATTCATACATAGAATAGGGCAATTCCCAAGAGTCAATAGCTCGTGGGCCAACTAACATCATTTTACTACCAGTGACAGTCGCAGGGCCGTATAGAAGATTTATTGTGGAGCCTATGCCTATGTCGGTTTCTATCCACCCTGGATACCACATGCCAGCCCAGGCGCCGCTTTCTACAAACCTGTCTATTGTGTTAACAATCATCCAAGATGTGCCTGTGTATCCTGAAGGGTCTTTATACTGTAATGTGATGTAGATTTTGAAAGGTTCAACGTAATGGTCGTATGTAAGGTTCCAGTATCCTATGCCAAATAAATATCCTGTAGAGTCGTAATAATGCAAGGTGTAGTTTGCATATTGCCCCTCAATCGGATTAATTAAGGGATAGGTTGCCTTTACAAATTTTGTTATTCTGTTGTTTATTGTAATGTTCTCTCCTAGAACTAGTGGAGCATATGCAGTAATGTCATAGGTGCCTTCAACCGATGGAGTCCAAAGGTAGTCGATTGTGTAAGATTCGCCGCTCGAAAGTTCTGGTATTGTTACGTTATTAACAAGGGTGCTATTGATTAGAAGCTGAAGCTCCACGTTTGCCTCATTGTTCAATCCAATGTTGTATACAGTTGCGTTTAAAAGTGCAGAATAGTCAGGCACAAGAAAATCTGGAGCTTCTATGGTCACGAGTAACTCATGCTCGAACAAATCGGCCATGAACCACACTAAAACATTCTTGAACATGATTTCGCAATCCGCGTTCCCAGTCCAGTCGTATGTTCCGTCACCGTTCCAATAAACCACTTTACCGCCAGCAGTTTCTGTCGCTATAATCTTGTCATAAATCCTGTCATAATAGTAATCCAATGCGGCTACAGTTATAGCGCCACGGGTTGTGTCTGCTTTTGCCATATCGCAGTCACCGAATAGATCATATATGTAGTATCCCTCTGGAAAGCTTCCAAATGGACCATCCATTATTGGATGTGTTGAATTTCTCACGTATAAAGCGGGTTTACCCACGTAATCGCCAGTGGAGGATGAGCGAACAATGTCTGCAAGAAGCGAGTCGTCTGGACTCCCCAGAGAGTCATATCCCGTGACTAACAGGTTGCCACCTGCACTTAAAAAGGATTCAAGCGCTGAATGCTCATCTGAAGTTATTAGTCTGTCGGAGTTGTAGAAGATTACTGTAGAATAATTAAGTAGAAGACCCAGGTTTTCTGTATAAAGTCGCATCCAATTCTCATTGTATGCGTCGTAGCCTACTCCTATCGAATCAAGTATAGATGTTACACCTAGCAACTGATAATTGTCAGATATTAGGGCTGCTAGAACGTATCGAACGGAAATCATGGCGCTTGCAAAGTTATTTGCTATATTAGTTTCGCCTGAAACGGGCACAATATAGGTTGTGACATTATGTATTCCCTCTGAAATCGCGTTCCACGAGGTAGTAACTGTTACAGATGTGCCAGCTTCAAGAAAAGCGATATTTGCAGAATCGATTAGTGCGTCGTTGACGAGCAACCGAAGTACTATGCCAGATTCGTTATCTGTTCCATAATTCAGTACTGTAGTGTTAAAAATTATAGAAGTCCTAGGCTTAGCAGAAAGAGGTCTATCCCACCCTAGAATAAGCAGATCATGGTCAGGAGGAGCTTGTTCAACTGCTCTTCTTGCATTGATTCTTCCATAGCCATAATACTCATCGAAGCCTGAATCTCCTAAATCATCTGCCGTATATCTTAATTGGGCTCTCACCCAATCTCGTGTTGCATTGGGGAATTGGCTCCAAATAAGGGCAGCAATGCCTGCAACGTGTGGACATGCCATGGAAGTCCCGCTTAGATAGTCATAATTCAAGTTCTCGTTATATGGCGGGTTGTTCAACGTTACATTGTAAGTTGGCATAGTTGAGTAAATATTAACTCCTGGAGCTGCAACCTCAACCCAGTCCCCAAAGTTAGTAAACCATGCAGGATAATCATATGAATCTGCGGCTGTAACTGCAACAACTTCGTCGTATGCAGCTGGATACAACTTGTCGCTTGTTTGGCTATTTCCAGCTGCCGCAACCACTAATACGCCATTCTCGTGTGCGTATCGGATTGCATCGTGAATAAGCACGCTGTCAAAATAGTCGCCCCAACTGTTGCTAAGAATATTTGCACCTTGGTCAACCGCGTGTATAATAGCGTTAGCGAGGTCATCTTCAGATCCCCATCCACCGGCGTCTAAGCCTTTTTCAGCCATTATTTGGACCTGTGCAAGGCCGGCGATGCCTTCATTATTGTTTAGGATGGCTGCTATTATTCCTGCACAGTGAGTTCCATGCCCATTATCATCAAGAGGGTCGCCGTCGTCCTCAATCCAGTCAAGGCCTAATGTAACGTAATTGTCAGCTAGATCTGGATGAGTATAATCGATGCCTGTGTCAATGACTGCCACCAGTATGGAAGGGTCGCCTGTTGTTGTGTTCCATGCCCAATCAGCCTCTATTTTCTGCGGCCCCCATTGTAAGGTCCAGTTTGGGTCGTTTGGAACAAATTGTGCTTTAAACTTCATGTTAGGCTCTACATAACGAGCTAGGCTACCTGTCTGAACATCTTTTACAAAAGAAGAAATTGCAATCAAAGGCATATCGACAACCAGAGCGATGACTTCTCCCTTTATCGAAACAGTATTAACAACTTTTCCTCCAGTTCCGCTAACCGCATTTACAAGATTGTTATAAGCGTTTGGATATCCCTTGTTTACTCCAATAACAAGCTCCATCGAATCTTCATCTACGTAGGCAAACTCGCGACATCCCTTCGTTTCACCAAAGAATTCGTCTCTAGCAAAAACACTAGAGTCCCAAAAATCTAGAAAACTGCTTTCTGGCTTTTGATTTTTCATTTCTTCAGAGACGGGATAAAAGCTGTTCTTGGATTGAGTAGGATAAGGTGCAGAATCTTTTTCAGATGAAAACTCTGGAGTGATTTGGATTTCTTTTAAAGGTATAGGATGAAAAGCTGCGTTTACAGTATTAGCCAAAAAAACAATAGTTATTGCAGTGGAAACTGCTAAATATCTCACAAATTTATGCATTTTCTCCACCCTCGGAGTTCTAATAGTTTAGCTTTTTTTGTATATAAAACTACGCTTTAGAACATAAGTCACTATGCTATCTTTATACGTCTTATTTCTACTTTGCTGGCTGATCTAAGCTATTTTGCTATCATAACTTCTGTTGCCTTTATTACAGCTTCTACTTCATCTCCAACTTTTATTTTTAGGTCTTCAGCTGCCTCTCTTGAAATCAGTGCTGTCACAACAGCAGGTGCGGTTACTTGGACTTTGATTGTTGCGGTTAAACCCTCTTTATTTACAGTTAATACTTTTCCTTTCAAACGGTTTCTTGCACTAATTTTCAATCCAACAGCCTCCCAATATTCTGCATCAGAAAGAACCTCACCCAAATAGCTCTCAACACGCTTATACTCATCCAACAGACTTTTACCCAGCGTAGTTAGTTTTGCCCCGCCTCCACCAGATTTGCCGCCCCTATACGTTTCTATGACAGGCTCACCGATTGCCTTCTCGATCTTTTGTAAGTAACTCCAAACGTAGCGGTATGACATGCCCAGCTTTTCAGCTGCCTTTGAAATGGATTCTTCCTTTTCTATTTGTTCTAGGATTTGGGCTCCGCCTTTGCCCAGAACGGGTTTTCCTTGGTATTCTATCCAAATTTTGCATGAGGGCTTATGTTTTTTGTGGGTAAGCATTCTGTTCGTTATTATTATTGCGTTACGTTTATAAGTTTAGTCGATATGAATGATAGAACATAACGGTGATAAAGATGAATGCGTTGATAAAAGCACTCATTGTGGCTGTTGCAGTAACAGCATTGGTAATTGCTGGTTCCTACGCTTATCTTCGATACTTCACAAGAACCAGACTCTTGATCTCCACAACCACGAGCCTATGGGAAACTGGACTGTTGAACGCCACAAAACAAGCTTTTGAAGAAAAGTACCAAATAGACCTTGGATTCTTGCCGGTCGGTACGGGACAAGCCATACAACAGGCGCAGGGAGGCAACGTAGACGCTTTGCTCGTACACTCTCCCACTAACGAAACCCAATTCCTCCTAGGAGGAGACGGCGTCTGCCGAAAGATTATAGCCTACAACTTTTTCACGATAATCGGGCCTGAATCAGATCCTGCTAAAATCAATGGTTCATCCCCAACAAGCGCTCTAAAAAAGATAGTTGACTATGGACGAAGGCACACAGAAAGAATATGGGTGTCGAGAGGCGACGGATCGGGCACCCATACGAAAGAGAAAAGCCTATGGGCAAAAGTTAACTATAGTTACATGCAAATATCCCAAGAATTGTGGTATGCTAGTGCAGGCTCAGGCATGAGCGCAACGTTAAACATGGCTAACGAGTTCGGAGCGTATACACTTTCAGACATAGGCACATACCTGAAACTGGCAAAGGACCACACAATTTCTCTGGTGCAATACATGACCGAAACGAAAGATCTGCTCAATGTCTACAGCGTGATAGCCGTCAACCAAACACGCCATCCAAACGTCAACTTCACGAACGCAATAACTTTCATAAAGTACTTAATCTCAGACGAATGCCAGCAACTGATCGAAAATTATGGAAAAGATGAATATGGACAAGGTCTCTTTCACAGTGCCGTCCAATTGCTAAAACAGAACTCGACA
>Ga0315306_10000104_pt1 | contig 39573 bp, 36 predicted proteins | sample TDP1_MG_FD_203803 | JGI IMG/M metagenome (GOLD analysis project Ga0315306, IMG submission 203803) | Freshwater sediment microbial communities from Lake Towuti, South Sulawesi, Indonesia - TDP1 | ecosystem: Environmental > Aquatic > Freshwater > Lake > Sediment | place: Indonesia: South Sulawesi... | reverse complement strand
CAATACTATCAGCGGTAGTGGGAGCAGACGGCGAATAGGTAAAATCGGCTACCGGGGGTAGATTCCTTGGTCCTGGCATGCATCCGGCTATTGGCGTGGCAATTAGCCCTATGAGCAAAACGCTCACAATTATTTTATTTATACCTTTCATTATCACTCTCCGATTTTTTGATTTCGCCCCTTCCTCAATTTCAAATACTCTACTATATGAATTGCCTCTTGTCAACAGATAGGCTCAATTTACGACTAAGACTTGACAAAAGTGCCTCAGCTACTTAAAGTTTCCATATTAACGCCATTTATAAGAAAGGAGATGTGGATTATGTCAACCAAGCGTCTATACCGAATAGTCGGTATCATCCTGGTTCTGGTGGCACTTCTTTCGGCATCGTGTGCTGGTGCGGCACCAAAGCCTAAAACCTACTCAGCACCGCCACCGATGACAATTGATACCAGTAAGCAATACACGGCTACCATTGAAACCAAAAAGGGAAACTTAGTGCTGGAGCTATTCGCCAGCGATGTCCCGGTAACGGTCAACAATTTTGTATTCCTTGCCCGTGACGGATTCTACGATGGGACTACATTCCACCGGGTTGTCCCTGACTTTGTAGTTCAAGGAGGCGACCCTACTGGAACCGGTACCGGTACCCCTGGTTACTACTTCGCTGATGAATTCACCGAGCACACCCATGTTGCTGGCGCCCTGTCAATGGCTAATTCAGGACCTAATACCAACGGCTGCCAGTTTTTCATTACCTATGCCCCACAGCCTCACCTTGATGGTAAGCACACGGTGTTTGGTCAGCTGATAGCGGGAGCGGATGTTCTGGGAAAGATTGAGCAGGGCGATACCATAACACGGATAACTATAGAGGAAAGATAACCTTGACTTGTTTGCTGGCTTAACCCGTGCTCTCTATTATGTCAGCTACCATGCTGGCGGTGAGCATCGCCGTAGGTACACCACCAGGCGAGAAGCACCAGTGACCGCAGGTGAAGAGGTTCCTAATTGAGGTTCTCAGCGAGCCGACGGATGACTGGTACTTGCTGGTAAAAGTACATTTCGGGTCCCAGCTCCACCCGGCGGTGGCACCCTCACCATTGAGGGTGAAGCGTTCATAGGTCAGCGGGGTGGCGATAGCCCGGACGATGATATGCCGGGATAGGTCAGGGATGACTCCCTCAGCAATGGCTATTAATTGACCGGCTACTTTCTGCTTCAGTTTTTGATAAGCCTCAGTCCGCCCGCCATCCTTGGTCTGCCACTTGCCAAGGTAGTCATAAGGAGCGTAGGTTGTCAGGACGACCACACTTTTGCCCTGAGGTGCCAGAGAGTCATCTGATAGCGAAGGAAGACTAATCCCAAGGCTACAATCCCGGAAGAAATTGGGATCGTTGGTATCCTTTTCCAAGAAGGGCGTACTATAGGCGGGGAAGTAAAAGATGTGGTGCGCCAGTCCTCCAAAGCAATGTTTATCGAGGTCGGTTCCCAGATAGACACAGAACGCTGATTCCGATACCCTGGCTTTCTCTATCTGAGTAACAAACCCCTCCTCAAGGCACTGCCTGTCTATCAATTTAGTAAAGGTTTGCTTCCAGTCAATGTTAGAGACCACAAATTCAGACCGCACTTCACTGCCGCCAGCTAACTTGACCCCAGTAGCCGTGCCATTCTCTACCATGATTTGGTCTACCCGAGTTCTTAGGCTTATAGTGCCACCATTCTGCTCGATAAGGTCAGCAAACAGGTTGGCAAAGTTTTGCATCCCACCGATGGGATACCAGTAGTCATTCATGAATGAGTACCACATCCCTACCGTAGTCATAGCGCTCATTAAGGGATAACCAAAAGAAGCAAAGATGAACCTTAGTTTACTATCGATAAGGTGCCGATTTATCAAATCCTGAGAGGTTGTTTTCTGGTATCGAATCAGGTTCCTGATAAAGCTGAGGTTGGTAAAGGGGAAAGAGAACAAAGCTGCTGCCTTTTGCGAGCCAGAAAGCAGAGGTAGCGCTGGCTTGTCTCCGCTAAACATCTTCTCAAATGGTACTAACAATCCGTCCAGCTCTTGGAAATATGCCTCAATCTCAGTTTCAGCCTTGGGAAACGCCCTCTTGAATTCCGCCTTTACTTGAGCCAGGGAATTCAGCCTAACCTTTATATCTGGGGTGATAATCTGGCAGTCAGCACGGACAAATTGCACTCTGTCATATAAGCCAAGCTCTTTCAAAATAGGGAACACCAGACCATTTGAGCTAAATGACTGCAGCCCGCCATCAAAGGTGAAGCCATTCCTGTGGAAAGAGGTTACGTAGCCCCCGGGCTGGGTATATTGCTCGCAAACCAATACCTTCTTGCCAGCTTTAGCTAGTGCAGCTCCGCAGGTCAAGCCACCTATCCCCGCTCCAATTATAATTACATCGTATTCAGCTTGTAGTACTGGCTGGCTTTCTTGCTTTGCCATCTTATATTCTCCATTTTTGATTCCTAATCATAGACAACGATTTACTTACTCATATGAGATATGCTATATTTACTTAATATTGTAGCAAGAGGGCAAATAGAATACCAGCTGGCATGTGAAAAGAGGGCGAAGAAGCATAGATGCTTAGAAAAGTTGCCGTCCTAGGTGGGGGTAGTGGGGCTCACGCCATGGCGGCTGACTTAACGCTAAAAGGGCTCGAGGTAAATATGTGCGAGGCGCCTGAATTTAAAGGAAGCTTCAGCGCAACCCTTGAGCGACAGGAGATATGCCTGATTGATGCCTGGGGTGAGGAGAGGGTGGTAAAGCCGGGGGTGGTGACAACAGATTTCGAGCAGGCAATAAAGGGCGTTGATTATATTATGGTGGTTATTCCAGCCATGGGACACAAGCACTTTTTTAGCTCCATAATGCCTTACCTGAGGGATGGCCAGACCATAGTTATGTGGCCGGGAAACTACTCGGCGCTATTACTGGCTAATATGTTAAGAGAAAAGGGGATGAAGAGAGATATTATTCTAGCCGAGGGACATACCCTTCCCTGGGGGTGCCGGCTAGAAGCTCTAGCCAGAGTAAAGATATTCGTTGACGCCTGGAAGCTGCTACTAGCTGCCTTTCCAGCCAAGGACACAGGTAGGGTCATAAATGAATTAAAGCCTATTTACCCGGTGGTTCCCGGCGAGAACGTTCTGGCGACTTCGCTAAACAACCCAAATCCAATCGTGCACCCGGTTGGGACAATTCTAAACGCCGGCTGGATTGACACCCTAGGTAAGGACTTCCACTTTTATAAGCATGGCACCACCCTATCTATAGCCAGGGCGATAAAAGCGATCTATGAAGAGGTAGCCAGAGTCGGGGAAGCTATTGGTATAAAATTACTTGAATGTCCTGAGGAATCATTCTGGTTAAAAAGCACAATCATGTCGGTCTACTTTAAGGCTCCCTTTGATAAAGAGGGCACCGTGGCTAATATCACCGAACCTTCATCAATGAAAAGCAGGTTTATAACTGAGGATGTCCCCTACGGGTTAGTCCCGGCAGCACAATTGGCACATAAATTTAATATTGACATTCCGATTATTGATGCTACAATCAAGTTGGCTTCGGTGATAAACCAGACAGATTATTATAAGGAGGGAAGGTCACTCGAAGAGCTAGGGATAGCCGACCTGAGCAGAAAGGAATTGGCTGAAGTTTTACAACAAGGGTTTTGAGGAAGCGCTAAAATCTAACGATAAAGGGGGTAGCAGATGGCAGGTTTCACCTGAAATCTTGGCAAAACAAAATTCTTAAGGAGGTTTTTAATAGTGAAAAAGAAAGGCTTATTAGTATTGTTAGGCAGCCTGTGCTTAGCTTTAGTATTAACCACGCTGCCGTTCATGACCGGTTGTGTTCCTGGTGGGAAAAAGATGTATAAGGTTTGCATAAGTCAGATAGCTACCCACCCTGACCTAGACTCCAATCGCCAGGGTATCATTGATGCTATGGCTGAGGAGGGCTTTATTGAGGGAGAAAATGTTGAGTTTATCATAAGAAATGCTGAGGGTGATATGACGGTAGCGGTTTCAATCGCTGACTACTTTGTCTCCCTGAAGCCAGACCTAATCCACACCATAACTACCCCAATGGCACAAACGGCAGTGGCTGCTGCTGAGGGCACAACTATACCAATAATCTTCAGCTCGGTTACTGACCCGGTAACGGCTGGTCTAGTGCCCAGTTGGGAACAAGCGGCACCCACAGTAACCGGGGTCAGCGACTGGTTTGAGATGCCGCCTCAGGTGGAATTTATTCTGCAAGTCCTGCCTGACGTCAAGGTGCTGGGCACTGCCTATAACCCCGGCGAGGTGAACGCACAGGTGCAGGCACAGATACTTAAAGAGGTTGCCCCGGACTACGGGCTTACCATTGTTGAGGCAACAGCGGCATCAACTGCCGATGTTTATGCTGCCGGGATGTCACTGGTAGGCAGGTGTGACGCAATATGGATTCCTACCTGCAATACCGTAGGCGGTGTGGGAATTGAATCCATAATCCAGGTTGGTGAGGAGAACCAGCTGCCAGTCTTTGGTTCCGCAGTGGGCATGGTTGAAACCGGTCTGGTTGGCGGTTGTAGCTGCGATTACTACTGGATTGGTCAGCAGGCGGGATATATCGCGGCTAGGATACTGAAAGGTGAAAATATAGCCAATATTCCCCCGATGAAGAGCGCAGTGTCAACCGTAGTCTACCCGGCGGCAGCAGCAAGAATGGGGGTAACCATTCCTCAAGCAGTAATAGACGCTGCCGACATAGTACTAGAAGACTAGACACCTGCGGGAGCAATAACCGCTATCAATTGAATAGATAAAGAAGTACTTATCCAGGTCTTAAATAGGAGAAAAAGGATGCTGGATATAGCCAGTAGTGTGTTATCTTTTTCCTTCTATGAGGGGCTGGTATTTGGCTTGGTTGCCATTGGCGTATACCTTACGCTACGGGTACTTGCTTTCCCCGACCTTACTGTGGATGGGAGTTACACCCTTGGTGGGGCAACTACAGCGGTGCTTATTGTCCATGGTGTGCACCCTGTCCCGGCAACGGTGGCGGCTATTGGCGCCGGGCTATGCGCTGGTTTGACCACCGGCTTTCTCAATACCAAGCTCAGGCTACCAGCCCTACTGGCTGGCATCCTTATGATGGTGGGGCTATATTCCATAAATCTGAGGATTATGGGTGGAGCTAATGTTTCACTCCTTCGCCAAGTGACCACCTTTCATAAAGTCGCCGAAGTTTTGAGATTCAGCCCCGGCGATATTAAAGTTTCAATCATTGTGGCTATAGCCATTGCCGTTGTTGTTTTCTTCATTCTAAACTGGTTCCTGCGTACTGAGATTGGTCTGGCGTTAAGGGCAACCGGTGATAATGAGCAGATGGTGCGTGGTCTGGGGGTGGATACCGATAAAAACATATTGATGGGTTGTGCTATTTCTAATGGTCTGGTTGGACTCGCTGGTGCTGTGGTCGCCCAGGGGCAGAGATTTGCTGATGTGGGTATGGGGATAGGAATGATTGTAATGGGGTTAGCCTCGGTAATAATTGGTGAGGCACTATTTCGCCCCCGGGGGGTGGCTAGGCTTCTGCTGACGGCAATAGGCGGTGCTTTTTGCTATCGGCTATTCATAACCATTGCCCTTAGATTGGGCATGGCTCCAGGTGATTTGAAACTGATTACCGCAGTGCTGGTGGTTATAGCTCTGGCAGTCCCATTTATACGGAAGAAGTTACGGCATGAGTGGATGCCACCAGCAGTAAGATGGTAAAGTGGATGTTTTATGAGCCAAAATAGGAGTTTACTACAGCTCAGGGGAATAACTAAGATTTTCTCCAGAGGCACCATAGATGAAGTTACTGCCTTAGCTAATGTCAATCTAGATGTCAGTGCTGAGGACTATATTACCATTATTGGTAGCAATGGCGCAGGAAAAACTACGTTACTTAATATTATTGCCGGTGTCTTCCCTCCAGAGAGGGGCGGCAAGGTTATCGTTAATGGCACTGATATTACCGGCTTGAGCGAATATAAGCATGCGGCATATGTTGGCCGGGTATATCAAGACCCCCATATAGGCACCGCCGCCAAGATGACTATAGAGGAGAACCTAGCTATGGCTGTGCTGCGGGGGCAACCAAGGGGGCTAAGGGTAGCTATCAATAAGCAGCGCCAAGAGTTATTCCATTCAGCTTTAGCTCCTCTAGGGCTGGGATTAGAAGACAGGCTAAATGCCCAGGTGGGCACACTTTCCAGTGGACAAAGGCAGGCGGTAGCTTTGGTTATGGCTACTATAAGTAAGCCGGCGTTGCTGCTACTTGACGAGCACACCGCTAATTTAGACCCCAGGACGGCTCAAATAGTGCTTGATTTAACTGAGATGATTGTCCAGCGGGAAAAGATGACCACCGTAATGGTTACCCATAACATGGAGCTTGCTTTGCGTTACGGCAATAGGCTGATTATGATGCACGAGGGTAAAATTTTAGTTGACCTGAATCAGGAACAGCGAGACGGGCTTACTGTCAATGACTTAATAACCGCCTTTGAAAAAGCCAGTGGTAGACAATTTGACGAAGATAACGCATTGCTTACACCTTGAACCGGACCTAGAAAATTCTTACCCTCAATGACCTCGCATACCCATAACACACTGACACCCTTACGACCTTTTCATTTTGTGTCGTTAGCAGCATCCCCTTGCCGATGATTGGCACTCATGTGGACGGGTCTAATAAAAGTTGACTATAATGTAAGCGGGATGGGCATAATCCAAAGGAGGATAAGTGATGGCTAAGTCCTATTTAGAGCGAATAAAAACCGAGCTTGTCACCGACCCCAAGCGTAAACAGCCGATTACTGAGAGGACCAGGCAGTTAAGGGACACCATGCTTGCCGTTATTCCCAAACTCTGCTCCGAACGGGCTAGGCTATATACCGAATCGTGGAAAGAGACCGAGGGACAGCCAACAGTGATACGACGGGCAAAGGCTCTGGAAAAGGTACTGGGCGGAATGAGCATATTCATCCGTCCCGGCGAGCTTATTGTTGGTAACCAAGCCAGTGACGTGCGAGCTGCCCCGGTGTTCCCTGAATTCTATATGCGGTTTATTACAGAGGAACTGGACAGGAAGCCCTATAGATTTGAGGAACGACCGGGAGACCCATTCTGGGTAAGCCAAGAGGACGAGAGGATTCTGAGGGAACTGGCAGATTGGTGGGAGGGGAAGACGATGGCTGAGTATAAGCGAAAACTACTTCCCGAGGAGACATATAAGGCTTGCTATGACGTTCAGGCAATTGAGATTTTCGTGTGGGGGGAGGGGGGTGGCTCGGGGCACTTTATTGCCGATTACCCCAAGGTCCTCAATAAAGGCGTGTATGGAATAATCAAGGAAGCCGAGGAGAGGATTAAGGACTTAAAGCTGTGGGAGCCTGGGGCTCTGGAACAGAAAGAATTCCTAGAAGCGGTAATTATTGCGCTGAGGGCAGCCATCGGCTTTGCTAAAAGGTATGCGGTACTGGCTAAGGGGATGGCTGGTAAGGAGCCAGACCCAAAGCGCAAAGCCGAATTAATAAAGATTGCCGAGCACTGTGAGTGGGTGCCGGGTAACCCAGCGCGAACCTTCTATGAAGCAATGCAATCCCTATGGTTTGCCCATCTGATTGTCCAGATTGAATCTAACGGACATTCTATGGGCTACGGCAGGTTTGACCAGTTCATGTATCCCTTTTACCAGAAAGACATTGATGAGGGGAGAATCACCCCAGAAGAGGTGGTGGAGCTGCTGGAGTGCCTGTGGATTAAGACCACCGAGATAAATAAAGTAAGGGATTGGGCGGCGACCCGAGTGGTTATGGGCTACCCTATGTTCCAGCAACTAACCGTTGGCGGGCAGACCATAGATGGCAAGTCCGCCATCAACGACCTCTCCTGGTTAGTGTTAGAAGCAACCGCCAACCAAAAAGTTATACAACCTTCGGTATCAGTGCGGTGGTGGAATGAGTGCCCTGATGATTTTCTGCTCAAATGCTGTGAGGTCATCAATATCCACCGCGGTGGACAACCAGCAATGTATAGCGATGAGGTCATAATTCCGTCCCAGATGGGAGTGGGCATAAGCCTGGAAGATGCTTATGACTATGCCATTGACGGTTGTGTTTCACCAACCGAGCCGGGGAAAGCCCGAAGGGAAGGGCCTTCTGCAGGCTACAATATGCACAAGGTTCTGGAGGTAGCCTTATTTAACGGTAGAGACCCACGGACTGGAATTCGACTATGTCCCAACCCAGAAAATAAAGACCTGTCTACATTCCAGTCATTTGATGAGGTGATGGCGGCGGTGAAACACCAACTGGAATATTATGATAGGCAGGGAGCAATTGCCCTGCTGTGCATAGAGAGAGCCTACGCCGAGCTGACGCCAACACCATTTGCCTCAGCGTTGATGGATGACTGCATCCAGAGGGGCAAGGACATTGAATGGGGTGGAGCCCATTATAATACCCTATTTCTACGGGGCGTGGGCATGTCTAACGTGGGGAACTCCCTGGCCGCCATCAAGAAGCTGGTGTTTGAAGACAGGAAGCTTACCGGTGCCCAGATTATGCACGCCCTGGAGACAAACTTTGAGGATACCTCTACCACACCAACCGGGCCGGAGATACAGCAAATGCTTTTGGCAGCACCAAAATACGGAAATGATGACGATTATGTTGACCTCCTGGTGAAAGAGGCAACCGGTCACGCCATGAGGGATGTGCGCCGCTACACCAGCTGGACGGGGGGAAGAGGCGGTTTTGCCTTACTCCCAGTGTCACAGAATGTCCCTTTTGGAGAACTAATTGGTGCTACTCCAGACGGCAGAAAAGCTGATATTCCGGTGGCTGAGGGTTGTTCACCGACACGGGGGACCGATGTTAAGGGTCCGACGGCAGCGGTAAAGTCGGTAGCCAAGCTAGACCATGTTTTGGCTGATAATGGCTCGTTACTTAACCAGAAGTTTAACCCCATTGTCCTCAAAGATATATCCGGGCTAAGAAAGCTGGCGGCGCTTATCAAAACCTACTTTGACCTTAAGGGGATGCACATCCAGTTCAATGTGGTATCTGCCGAGACCTTGAGGGAGGCACAAAAGCATCCGGAAAAGTATACCGACCTAATGGTAAGGGTAGCCGGATATAGTGCTCTGTTTGTCTCACTGGACCCCGCCATGCAAGAGGATATCATAATGAGGACAGAGCACAGTATGTGAGCGGGTTGAGCTTACTCTGATCCCCAGTGCTATATGGACTGGGGTTTCTTGTCTTAAGACTATTCCTAAGGGGGGACACTTAGCAAGTGCCAAGCAGAGAGGTTCTAAGTGAGCCTAAGCAGATAACGGGGTGGGTATTTGACATCCAGCGATTTTCCCTTCACGACGGACCTGGGATCAGGACCCTGGTCTTTATGCAGGGGTGCCCGCTGGCATGCAAATGGTGCTGTAATCCGGAGGGACAGAAGCACCAACCCAAGCTCCGCTTCCTAAATATCAAATGCGTTGGTGACGATAAGTGTAAGGCGCCATGTGTTGACGCTTGCCCCCAAGGAGCAATTAGTCTATCCCCGGAAGGCAAAGCCGTTACCAATTGGGAGCTCTGCCAGGCTTGTGGGAGGTGCACCGAGGCTTGCCTCTTTGGGGCTCGAACTATCGCCGGGAGGAAGATGACAGTGGACGAGGTGTTGGCTGAGGTTGAGAAAGACTGGCTCTTTTACAATAGGTCGGGGGGCGGAGTTACTGTAGGTGGTGGTGAGCCGTTGATGCAATTTGAGTTTGTGCTGGTCCTTCTCAAGAGGTGCAAAGAGCGGTTCTTTCATACTGCCTTGGAGACATGCGGGCATGGTCGGTGGCAGCACCTGAAGCAAATCTCGGAATATGTTGACCTGCTATATTATGACATCAAGCATATGGACCCGCAGAGGCACAAGGAGCTGACCGGGGTGTCAAATGAGTTGATTCTGAGTAATGCTAGGCGGGTCCTTTCTGGCGAGGTGGACGGTGACGGTGAGATCATTGTTCGCATCCCAATAGTGCCAGGCTGCAATGATTCTGAGCAGGACATAGAAGCCATAGCCAGGTTTGTGTTTGAATCAGGCGGCACCATGATAGAGCTGCTGCCTTATCATGCGCTTGGCTCATCCAAATATAAACAGCTAGGCATGCAATATGAGCTGGGAGAGGTTAGACCACCCAGTGAAGAACAAATGGAGAAGCTTAGAGATATAGTAAAATCGTTTGGACTGAAGGAAATGACCGGGGTATTTTGAAGACGGTTATTATGTAAACTCTGATACGTAGATTCAAGCCCTGGCAAAGATTTACTACTTCTTCAGGAGGTGAAAAAGTGAAAGCAGCACTATTAAGAGGACCGGGAGATATTGTCCTTGAGGAAGTGCCAGTCCCCGAAATTGCTGACGATGAGGTGCTGGTAGAAGTTAAATACTGTGGAATTTGTGGCAGTGACCTAGGTTCATATAGAACTCGTGACTTTATCCAACCGGGGACCTATTTAGGGCATGAATTTTCCGGGGTTGTGGCTAAGGTGGGGAAGAATGTGAAGGGTTGGAAGATAGGGGACAGAGTGGTGTGCAACGAGTTATATGAGTGTGGTGAGTGCTATGCTTGTGAGCGCGGGTTTACCTCGTGTTGCCGGCAGGCATTGGACCACGAGATAGGTTGTGTTCCTGGCTTAGGGGATGCCGGCGGCTTCGCCAAGTATGTAAGAGTCCCCCATCCGGAGTACAGGTTATATGCCCTTCCCGATGAGGTATCCTTCGAAGAGGGAACGCTGGTTGAACCCTTGGCTTGCTCGCTTCATGCCGTCAGGATGTCGAATTTTAAGCCCAGGGAGAGAGCAATAGTTTTGGGCTGTGGGATGATAGGTCTTGGAGTTATTGCCCACCTGAGAAATGCCGGTGCTGGATTAATTATTGCTACCAGGGGGAAGAATAAGAAGCGGGGTGAAGTAGCAATGAAATTCGGAGCAGACCACGTGTTTTGTCCCGCAGAAGTTCCAGATTTGAAAGAAAAGGTGTTTGAGTTGACAGATGGTGTCGGGGTTGATGTGGTATTTGAATGTTCAGGAAAACCCGAGGCGTTTCAAAGTGCGCCTAGCTTTCTCCGACCCAGAGGGCAAGTTATCCTTGTTGGGCTCCATGCTCATGAAATCCCGTTCGTTCCTTTACCTTTTACTCTCTATGAATACAGTTTACAGGGTAGCTTCTGCTATTACCACGATGAATTTCCCATGGTCATGGAATTCTTAAAACGGCGCCTTTTGCCGGTTAACGAGATAATAACCTCTAAGATTAAGTTGAGCGAGATTGTCAAAAAGGGGTTTGATGTACTCACCTCGCCGGGTCATGACGAGATTAAGATAATAGTCAAACCCGACGGTTAGGTCATAAACATCAGCCAAAAATAAGGTAATACCTAGAATCTTCTCAAAATGAGAGCTAGCTAGTATAATTTAATAAGAGGACATTTCCTTGAATATCAGTTTTGATAATAAAGTAGCCGTCGTAACTGGAGGAAGCAGTGGTATTGGCCTAGCCTGTGCCGAATTATTGGCAGCCAGTGGGGCTAGCGTAGCTGTAGTAGCTCGCCGACTAGACCGTCTGGTGGAAGCCACCAAGAAGGTACAGGAGAAAGGTAAGGCCAGAGGTTACCAGCTAGATGTAACTGATATACCGGCTATCGCCCCTGTTATCAACCACATAAGGCAGGAGCTAGGGGAGATAGATGTTCTCGTCTGTAATGCTGGCACCAATATTCCTAAATTGGCTCAGGATATCACCGAAGCTGACTGGGATACCGTTGTCGATGTCAATACCAAAGGGCTATTCTTTTGCAATCAGGCAGTAGCCATCCAGTCGATGATACCACGTAAGACGGGGGCTATTGTGAATATCGGCTCAATAATGGGTCTCGTCGGTGGGCCAAAGCGGGCTCATTACTGTGCCAGTAAGGGCGGGGTAACCCAACTAACCCGACAGGAAGCCATAGAGTGGGCACCATATAATATCCGGGTTAACGCCGTGGCCCCAACGTTTGTGCTAACCGAAATGACCAAGGGCTATTTAGGCGACCCAGAATTCAAAACCTACGTTCTAGATAAAATCCCTCTTCAGCACCGCATGGTAACAGTCGATGAGGTAGCCCAGGCTGTTTGCTTCCTGGCTAGTGATGCTGCTGCCATGATTACCGGCGTCATACTGCCCATAGATGGTGGATGGACAGCTCAATGATTTGTCCACACGTCATTGGCTTCTTTTTATTCTCTTCCTATTCTTAAAGCCTATTTTGTTGCTTTAACCTCCTTACCAATACTGAATGCTTTAGCTATAACCTGGCCGAGGGCTTGATATCGCTGGGCCGGGGCTCTAATGTAGCTAAGGGGCTTAATTTTGTTAACGTCCGGTTTCCCGTTGGTGAGACAGTCCTCTGAGACATAGGTCTCCTCGATTCTGCCAACGACAAGGGAATGACTCCCCAAATCCAAGATATTCACCACCTTGCACTCTAGATTGATTGGGCATTGCTCAATGAGCGGGGCACTGCCTAATTTACCGTAGAAAACCTTAAACCGACAGACTTCTACTTTATTAACTTCAGAGCCATGGGTAAGGCCGCAGTAGTCCGTCTCCCTTACCATATCAGTGGAAGGTAAATTAACGGAAAAGGTCAGGTTTTTCCTGATGCCTCTGAGGGTGTACCGACCATGTCGTAAGGCCACAGAAATCATTGGCGGCTCACCATTGGCAATACCACTCCAGGCAAGGGTCATAAAATTCGGTTTATCATCGACATTCGCCCCAACTAAGAGTACCGGCATGGGATAAATTAACGTTTGAGGTCCCATCAGGATCTTATTCATAAGCTTCCCTCCCTGCATTAGTTTTCATATTCCGGCTAAAGCTTCCTTAGTCGGTATGAGCTAGAGAGCCCAATCTCCCGTGCATAGTGGACTTGCTTTGAGGGGTCGGCTCGGTTTACCTTTTCAAAGACCCCTGGCTTGACCTTATCTATGAGTTCCAGCGAGGCTCTATCTATAGCCGCCAGCTCATTGGCTGCCAGATAGCCTATATCGGGGCAGATCATGGAACCGGGGTCGGAGTCGCAGTCACAATTACTGGTTATGTTAACCAAGGCATTTATATAGAGCGCCCTTTTACCTCGAAGGCATGCCTTAGCTGATAGTGCCAGCCCCTTTTGGAAGCCCAAAACCTCATAGCTCAAAGCTCCGCTAGAACAGGCAGATACACACTTGCCGCAGCCGTAGCAAACACCACTATTATACCGCCACACTTTATCCACAGTTATAGCCTGGTAATGGCAGACTTCAGCACATGACCCACAAAGGTCACACTCCTCCACCGAAAGCTTAGGCTGACTCATGTGGTGAATCCTCTGCTTCGTCCATTTGGTCACCCCGCCCATGCCCAGGTTCTTGATAGCGCCTCCGAAACCAGCCGATATATGTCCTTTGACGTGGGAGATTACTACAAGGTGGCTATTCTGGTATATCTCCTTCGCCACCTCAAAGCTATGCCCGCCTTCAGTGACTTTTACCCCTTCCTCCCCAATGACCACCTTACAGCCCATTTCATCCTCCCCAAAGCCATGCCTGTAAGCCACCTCTTTATATCCCTCCCTAGTAGACCTGGGGCTAGAGTACGTCACCGTGGTGTCGAATAGAAAAGGCTCAGCCCCAACCTCCTTTAGCCTTCCGACCACTAGCTTGACAATAGCCGGGGAAATATAATACCTATTCCCTGGCTCCCCCATATGAAGCTTTATCGGAACCCTTTCACTTCTAAAGTCATTAATGTCAAGAAGGTCGAGGGCACTTAACAGCTTTTTCGTCTTGGTGAAGAAATAGACCTCAGCCATAACAATGCTATTATGACCTTACGGGTTCATGTTGGCAATGTTTTATCAATCCTCGCCTACGCTTTGGAGCTACTTTTTTGTTGAGCCAGGAATAAACCAGTCTGATATTCCGGGGTCTTCAAACTTCTTGCCTCTGACTCTAACTCCTAAAGCGCGGCTAGCCTGCTTGCGTTGGCGATGCTTATTTGCTAAAATCAGGGTGTCGAAAGCCTCGGGAGGAAGTCAAAAATCAACACGCTAACTGCTCTAAAGGGAGTGCTACTTTGACTGATCCCCCAAAGCTAGATACGGGCCGTTAGCTCAGTTGGCAGAGCACCTGACTTTTAATCAGGGTGTCGAAGGTTCGATTCCTTCACGGCCTACCAGACAAAGATAATTCATAGCTGAATCGTATCTGGACAAAACCACCCTAAAATCAGGGTGGTTTTTCTTTTTCCAAAAAGTGACACCCTGATTCGTCCTAAAACTTTGCCCGGTATCACCCCTCTTGCTTGTCTGGCAGACAATTCACAAGAAAGGCAGGCAAGTATCACAATGAAAGTAAGCAGAAATTTCAAGTGGTCGGACATAAATATGGCGGAACTGAATCTAACTAAATTGGTAACTCACTTCGCCCAGTCCAATAAGGCTGAAGGAAAATCACCAAAGACCGTGTCCTGGTATACGGAAATGCTGACAGACTTTGCTACCAAAGGTGCAGTAATTTTTCGTTAGCACGATTTGACTTGCTGATTCATCTTGAGGAAAACGTGCTTCCGGAGATTTGCTAGCGCCAGACTACATTCATAATCAGCTTTAGGTACGCTACCGGCAGGAAGACGGAATTCTAGAAACAGTACCAGGCAGCTTCTAGGGGTGTCGCGTACTTTGGGCGACCAATTCCTGATGGAGCAGGGGCTAGAGTTCCATAACCGTGCGCGGCAGCTCTATCCTGACGGCATCTTAGTACAACGTAGAAGTTACACAGCTTCATTACAAGAAACTATGCTCCCGATGAGAGACCCGAACGTTTTAACTATCTTTGAGGTGCCGTTTCTCATTGATGACTATACGGCTAAGACGGATATATTGAAAAGAAATGGTAAAGGATGGCACCCTCATATTACCTGTTCATGCCGTGCGAACAAACTAGTTATTTCATAGCCAGCGTGATATATTTATAATTAGTAAGTGACCCACTTGATAGGAAAGATGAGACGTAGTTTGACCATTGGGATTGTTGGTGGTGGTGGTGATGGGGTGATCGTGCTAGGCAGTCTTCTGCAGAGACTTACTGCATCGCAAGGATATTTCAGTCAGATGCCTAGATACTATGGACCTCAGATCAGAGGTGGAGCTTCAGCAATAAAACTGAGCTTGGATGCTGAATGTCTTTCCCTGCCGGAAGACAGCGCCGACATTATTGTATGTTTTAACTGGGGAAAATACCAAGAGCTTGCCAATGAACTCTCATTGGGAGCCGATACCTTGCTTCTTTATGATAGCGAACCCCCGAGAGAGATTAATTTGCCGGGAAAATCTTTTCTGGTTGGCTTTTCTAAGAAAAGTCAAAAAGTAACTGGATCGACTCTGAACAAGAATATAGTGGCCTTAGGGTTACTAATAAGAATCCTAGCTCTTCCAGAGGACAAAGTGAATAAAACTATTGAGGAGAGTGAAGAGCTAGTCCTGTTGAGAAAGAACATGCCGGCTATTGAAGCAGGAAAGCATTTGTTTTACGAATTCCCTTTCCCTGAGCCAAGACTATCTCCGCCTCGGGACTATTTCCCCAAAGTCATTCTTCATGGTAACACTGCCATAGCACGAGCAGCAGTTCGTGTCAGCTGTCAGGCATTTTTTGGCTATCCTATCACACCGGCGGCAGAAATCATGCAGGAAATGCAGGAGGAACTTTCGCGGAGAGGAGGTATTTTTATCCAAGCGGAGGATGAAATCGCATCAACCGGAATGTCTATCGGGGCTTCCTTGGTTGGCGTAGAGTCAATGACGGCGACCAGTGGTCCTGGACTTGATTTAATGACGGAGATGATAGGTCTGGCCTCAGCAGCGGAAATTCCAATGGTAATTGTTGATGTTCAGCGCTGCGGACCGTCTACAGGCATTCCATCTAGGTCGGAGCAATCAGACCTAAACCATGCTATCTACGGAGGGCATGGTGATGCTCCGAGGGTAGTTATTGCGCCTTGCGACATCGAAGGATGTTACCGCTTGACTATAGAGAGTATTAATATCGCTCAATACTTTCAAACGCCGGTTATTCTTCTTTCTGACCAATGGCTTGGGCAAACTCTAGTTGCCACCAATAGTGAATTTCTGAAGAAAGACTATCCAAGGGTAAAAATAAAGAAAGCAGCTAAAGAAGACTTTGAACATTATCGCCGCTACAGATTAACAGAAGATTTCCTTTCGCCGATGGCAGTTGTCGGTGACGAGGGGCTTGTATATCAGACTAGCGGACTTACCCACAATGAAGCGGGGGCACCAGCTTCTGACTTTGAGACCCATCAAAAATTGCACGAAAAGAGGTGGAAGAAGCTTCTACCGCTTCGCCAGAGGGATGAACTGGTTAAAATTTTGGGGGAACAGAAACAACGGACAGGAATAATAACCTGGGGCTCTTCCGCCCAAATTGTTCTAGAGATAGTTCAGGACGTAGGGTTACAGCAACAGGTTAAGGTTTGTGTCCCCGAGCTGCTTCACCCGCTGCCGCATAGTGTCGAGAGCTTTCTAGGATCCTTAGACAAACTACTAGTAATAGAGATGAGTTATTCTGGCCAGTTTTACCGCTATCTCCGCTCTCAAGTAGATTTGCCTGAAAAAACCGAGGTCTACTGTAGAGCCGGTGGTCGACCATTTACTAAAAAAGAGCTGACCGGGCCAATAATGGAGATAGTAAAATAATGATAACCTCCAATTATAGAACAAGCCTTAAACCGGTCTGGTGCTCTGGCTGCGGGAATTTTAGCCTGCTCACCGCCCTTACCAAAAGAGTGCTGCCCGGGCTTGGGATACCCCGCCATCAGGCTCTCATGGTTTCCGGAATTGGTTGCTCCTCAAGAATGCCTGCTTATATAGATACTTATGGTATTAATAGCCTACACGGCCGAGCAATCGTCATTGCCCAGGGTGCGAAACTAGCCAAGCCTGCACTAACAGTCATAGCCATAGGTGGGGATGGTGATTTTTTCAGCATTGGAGCTGGGCATCTTCCACATGCAGTAAGGAAAAATATTGATATAACCTGCATCATGGTCAATAATTTTGTATATGCTCTCACCAAAGGGCAGACTAGCCCTACCACCCCTCATCTGGAACGCGGTGAAGGGCCATTTCTCTCATGGCAATTCTATCCGCCAGTAGACCCGATGTTAGATATGATTAGCTACAGTGTTTCAACGCGAGCGAGTTTTATTGCTCAAGGTATTGCTACCGACCCTCCTCATCTCGCCTGGTTGATAGAAGAAGGAATTAAGCATAGAGGGTTTTCGTTTATCAGTGTGCTAACTCCGTGTGCTATCTTTGATCCTCTAGAGCTCTTCAAAACAATAAAGAAGAAGGCCAGCTACCTGACAGACGGACAACCAGTGGAGTTACCAGATTCATCGAAAGAAAAACCTTGGAATCATGATCCTGGTAATATCAGGCTAGCACTGAGATTGGCTCAGTCCCCAGTATTGGAAAAACCCCATCTAGGAGTGTTTTTCCGGGGAAAAGAAAAAAGCCACTGAAAAATCCTTCTTGGTCAAAGAGAATTTGAGGGAAATTACCACAGATTTCTAGGTTGTATCCTCCTATGACCTATGACCATCATTTAACAAAAGCTTGTTTCGTGCAGTCCGATAAACAAAAAGAGGGGCTCCAAGGCAACTGCCCTCACGCCGATGGCACCTCTTTACACGACAAGACGCACCAGAGTCAAAATCTAGGCGGTTTTGCGGGGTGGTTAAGGGGGTTCCACTACCTCCCGCTCGAGCTAATCAGCGGGAAGTAAAGTTACTCTTTATCGCAATCGGCTTCTGGTGGGGCAGTTTGCTCACCACTGCGGAGTTCCTCTACCAAAGCTATTAGGATTTTCTTTGCCTTTAGTTTGAGGCTTTTATCCGCCTTTATAGCTGGGATTGTTCCTGTGATAATCCCTTCCCTGCCGGAGAGAAGGTAGTCAGTAGTTACTCCCAGCTCTTCGGCGAGTCTGGGGAGAAGACAATCAAAGGAGCTCTGGGAGAAGCGCAAAAGGTAGAAACAGGTAAGAAACACCTTTGGCTGGAACTTGGTGCTGTTTCTTTTCGACTGTGTACTCATGACTATGAATGTGGCTCATGTGCATTTGTACAGGAAATACAAGACAAATTTGGAACGATAGCAGTTATTGGTGAAGATGAGGTTGCCAAGCTCAGAGAGTTACCTGGTAGTCAAAGACTATGCCGCTATACAGCCTTACATTTTGCCAGGAAGGAGAGCCCTCGCTTAGACTAGCCATAGTCAGGCCTTATGCTAGCTACGAGGCATCCCTGGTTGAACAAGGGGGGTAAACCGATATTTTAGCGAATGTCGGATGAAAAGGAGGTTCTTCAGTGGAGCAGATTGGCAAAAGCTACTATGAGAATTTATACCGGATAGCCGCGGCAGTGACATCAGCCCGTAATCCTGAAGATGTACTTTCCTCTATTGTTGAGAATGTGACACAATGTATGGCAGCCAAAGGTTGTGCATTGATGCTCCTTACTTGGGATAGGAAACTCTTGCTTCATACCGTGTGCTGTGGACTAAGCGCGTCATACATTAAGAAGGGCCCGCTGACAGTCGACGAAAGCATTCGCAAAGCACTAGAGGGTGAACCGGTGGTTGTCTTAGACGCAGCCACTGATGAGCGGATTCAGTATCCAGAGGCTGCCAGAAAAGAGGGAATCAAATCTATGCTTACTGTGCCCGTAACGTTCAGAGAGGAGAACATAGGAATATTAAGAGTATACACTAGCGAGCCGCGCCAGTTCAGTGAGGACGATATATACTTCGCAAGGGCAATAGCTCATCTGGGTGCCATTGCCTTGGACAATGCCAAGCGTTACGACCGTCTTCAGGAAGAATATGAGACCTTCAGGCAGCGCACATTCTAGTATGGCACCTGCTCCGTATTGTGAGTGGTTTGCTCAAAGGCTAGTAGCACTTTGCAAAAATAAGAGGGAAAGCAGCCTTTACAAGAACAGGGCACAGACCTAGTCCCATGGGCATTTTGATTAGCAAACCAATCGCTACCGTCAAGTAACCATGCTGAAGTTCCCAGAAGCAAAAGGCCGCTTTCTGCAGCCACTATACAGGGCTATGTCCGCACGTTGAAGGCTTTCTTCTCCTGGGCAAAGCGAGAGGACTATATCCTACTCAATCCCATGGCAGGCATCCCGGTTCCCAAAGCTCCCAGCAAAGTCATAAGTACGCTTACCGCCGAGCAGATAGAAGTGAGTGGTCTATTTAGGGGTAAGGCAAAATAGAACAGCCACGAGGAGTCTTCTTATCTAAATTCTCCTCTAGATCAGGAGACGGACCAATCAATGCGTTCAACACAACGATGAATTGTTCAATAAGTCGAAAGCGTCAGAAACCTCTATGTTTACCACGCCCTTCCATCAATTCAATAAGAATAGGGACAACTGTTTCGGCAACTACAGGATCATTTATATGTGCATCCACTTCTGTAACCTTAATCTCAGGTTTTAAATGCTTCTTAAAAGTTTCAATAAAGGCCCTATCCGCTTCCGGATCATAAAGTGGTTCCCCTTTGTGACAGTACATATCAAACCCGCCCAAAGGAATGACTACCGCAGTTGGTCCGACTGCTTTGTTTAGTTTATCCGCCATAACCTTGGCAGTCAACGCCATTTCCTCCTTGGTTGTTCTCACCATAGTGACCGCCGGGTTGAAGTGATAAACTTTGCGCTTTTTATATTTAGCTGGAAGGCTGTCAAACGGACCTAGAATAAGAAAATCTATACATCCTGGAACGATAAGTTGAGGGATTCCTTTTCTACCGGCAGCTTCTAATCTATCAGGTCCAGCCCTCATAAGATCACCAAATAACTCACCGGTTACTTCATGAGGAGTCATATCAAAAACCGCGGCAAAAGCTCCCTGCTTGATGAGTTCCTCCATTGATCTTCCCCCGGTGCCATTAGGATGAAAGACGACCATTTCATATCCCTTTTCCTCAAGGCGTGACTTAACCATCATGCCCAGCGGAGTAGTGTTTCCAAACATTGTTGTTGCAATCAAGTTTTTGCTCTGTAGCATTTTGGAGCTCACATTAGCCTCTACCATTCCGACAATGGCACCAATAGCGACATCAAATATTTTCATACTTAGTTCATTAACACCTAGAATATCCACTACGGAATGCATCATCATTAGATCATTGGTACCTACATAGTTACCAAAGGGCTCCTGTCCTTGAAATATAGGAGTGACAATAAGTTTAGGCACACCTACGGGTAACACTCTCATTCCAGCGGCAGCAAGCAAAGCCCCATCCTGTCCACCTACGGCAATCACACCGTCAAATTTCCCGGCGGCATGAGCATCCTTAAGTACTTTTGCCACACCTTTCATCATTATCTCTGCAGCTGCTCCTCTGCCTAATTTCCTAACTACCTCAAAGGATGAGCCAGCTTCTTCAGCAACAATTTGCTGCGTAATATCAGGTTTAAGCGCCAACGGGTCCTTAAGCATGCCATCATCTATTACTAAAGTTTTCTTTCCTTTCTTCTCTATCTCATCTTTAAGGTATTTTGCCTCATACCCTTTGGTATCCAGGGTTGCCAAAACTGCTATTATTTTATCCATTATTTTGACCTCCAATGGTTACCCTATGATAGTCCAGAGAAACCTCTGCTTTAATTATTTTGTCAATCTCAGTGGTTGGTAGGAGATTACGTGCAAACTTCCATTATGGCTGTCACGTAGACCTTACACAGGTCGGTCAACTCCTTTACGGTAACATACTCGTCTACGCGGCCAATTCTCATGTTGCAACCATACCAGATACTTTCCATCGGCGCTTGGGAGTAAAATACCTGGTCGCCGGAGGCAATAAACCCGGCACATTTGGGCTCTTTGCCGTGAACATACTTTATGCACCTTCCAAGCACGTGCACTACCTCGGCATCAGGGGATATTTCCCAGGGAACATTTCCATCGTCGAGATAACATTCGACTTCTATCTCAGCGGAAGGGTGGTCAGCTCTAGCTTTATCTACCCATTTATTGACAACATCAACAAATTCTTTTGCTGTTTCTCCCGGCCAGTATCTGGCACCCACCCTCAATCTGCACCAGGTCGGCATCGGGACCGCTAGTCCAAACGGACCTGGTCCAACACCAGCCTTACGCGTGGGGTCGCCATAACCAACACTCCCCCCTATTATTGGACCGATATAAAAGGCTGCTCCCTCTCCCGGTAGCAAGGGGTGCTTCTTGTGGAAATATGGTTCTTCCTTCTGCATCTGGAAGAGGTAATCCATTATCTTATGCATACAAACCACGGCATTGACTGCTTTCATCCCTTTTCTCTCGGCAAATGCCGAGAGGATAAAATCGTAGGTGCCTTTTACCCTGATTTCAACCTCAACTTTACCCGTATTACATATGTACATATTAATAGGATCCTCTGATGCGTCACACCAGATGCACATATCGGCTTTGACACCACTATCCAGCACCATCTTGGCTCCGTGCTTATGCCCTAGCTCATCGGCATCAGCAACAAATATCAAATCGCCTTTAAGTTGAACTCCTGCCCTCTTAATGGTATCCATAGCCTCCATGATTGCCGCCAGGCCGGGATGACTGTCACCAGTGCCAACGCCATAAATTTTACCATCCTCTATTACGCCATCATGAGGGTGTAATTGACCTTCTTTTTTAGCGTGAGTATCTAAGTGAGCACCGGTTAATAAAGTCCTTCCGGTACCGTCACCCCTGAGGATACCAATAACACTGCGACGTCTCGGTGGATCCTCGGTCGGCAGGGGCATTTCATAAACCTCCGCCCCTATTCTCTCTAGTTCTTTGACAACATAATCAGCTTTAGCCTCTTCTTCACCCAAATAGCTCGGAATTTTAACTAAATTTCTTTCGTAGGTGATGAGTTTAGGCACATCAATCTGTGAAAGTATCTTGTCCCACTTCCCCTTTTCTATTTCTTTTCTAGCCATTTTCATAACTCCTTTATTCAATTAATTCAATAATTTGGTAGCATATCAAAAACTAATACTTATCTTCCTTTAAAACCGTCCTTACCTCTGAAATTCTATATCATTTTTTAAGGCTTACCAAGGATTTAGCGCAGATTATCACCCCTTTCCTTCTGCTTGAAAGATTGTCCGCTCCCTATTTGCGGACTTACCCCTTCGGTGGCCGCACGCAATGGTCTCTCCAGAGATGTTGCCAATGGTAGTCCTTTTGCCTGAAAGTTTCAAGACCATGAGCTCACCCCCGTCTCTCTATTAAAGGTCTCTCCTACCGTTGCAATTATTAGCTTGCATTAATTATAGAATGTCTGTCAATCGAAGAACGAATAGCACAGTGGTGAGCTTTGTCATTGTGGTGGGAGGAAATATGTGGAACTGTTACTGGTGACGCGGGCAGGCATGGAGAATAGATACATCTTTCTCTGAACCAGCCCTGCCTATTTCTAACATCTTGTCCACAACCAATTTTGCCTTGATACGAATCCCTTCAGGAACCTTTACTTGAGGCGTCATCTCCTCCAGAGACCATAGTATCTTTTCTAGGGTGATTAGCTTCATTCTGGGGCAGATTGCCTGTTCAGAGGCAGGAATGAATCTCTTGCCCGGGTTCTCTTTTCTGAGCCGGTGTATTATGCCTATTTCTGTTCCCACAATCATCTGGGTGATATCTTCTTGCCTTGCATATCGGCAAATCCCCCCGGTGCTCAAGACTTCATCAGCAAGGTTGATGACCTCAGGTCGGCACTCAGGATGGACCACCACCTTGGCCTGAGGATATTCCTGTTTCAGTCGTGTAATGTCTTCAGGCCGAATCCTTAGATGAGTGGGGCAGAAGCCAGGCCAAAGTATCATCTTTTTACCAGTCTTGGTGGAAATATAATGACCCAGGTACTGGTCGGGAACAAATAGTATTTCCTTTCTGTCTAAGCTCTCTATAACCTTGACCGCATTGGCCGAGGTGCAGCAAACGTCTGACTCTGCCTTTACCTCTGCCGAAGAGTTGATATAGCAAACCACGGTGGCATTTGGGAATTCCCGTTTTCTCTCCTTTAGCCTTTCAGCAGTTACCATGTCTGCCATAGGGCAGCCGGCATTTATATCAGGTAACAAGATTATCTTATTCGGACAAAGGATAGAGGCTGTCTCTGCCATAAAATGAACACCACAAAATAAAATTACATCAGCGTCTGTCTTCGCTGCGTTTTGACTCAATTCTAAAGAATCACCGACAAAATCAGCTATATCCTGAACCTCACCCAATTGGTAGTTATGGGCGAGGAAAACAGCGTTCCTCCTTTTCTTAAGGTTTAGAATTTTCTCAATTAGTTCAGCATCCCTATTTCCCATTGTTAATCCTCCTTTCCGGCCAGCTTCAGCCTGAATACGTAAATAGGAGGACTAGGCCAACGCAAAGTGCCGCGATACCAATCCCAAGTAAAGTATATAGAATGCGACGTCGTCGCTTATCCATATTAACCTTCCTTTCCTCTTTTGTTGATTGTTGCCTTCTCCCAGACTCTTATCGCGTCCCCCACTTTAACCAGTCCTCCCTTGATTACCTTGGTAAATACTCCCTCTTTGGGCATAATGCATTTGCCCATTTGACGGTAAATAGCACATCCGGTAGTATGGCAGTCTTTACCAATCTGGGTAATTTCTAAGACAATCTCTCCTCCTACAAATATATGTGTGCCAATCGGTAACGAGAGCAAGTCTATTCCTTCGGTAGTGAGATTTTCAGCAAAATCTCCAGGGCCTACATCCACGCCTAACTTGCGCATTTTGTCAATACTTTCAGTTGCCAGCAGGCTTACCTGACGATGAGTACAGCAATCGGCGTGAGCATCACCGACAAGACCGTAACCTTCTTTGATGACACCTTTGGCTACAGGTTTCTTCCTAGTACCTTTTTTCTTGCTCTTACAGACTGCAATTATCTTGCTCATTTGTAAATGTCGCACCCTTTATTAAAGTAAACTGGCTGCCCTATCACCCTCCCCCCACTTTTCAACCTCGACCAAAGTAGTATTGGTGCAAAATGCACCACCGGGTGATTTGGCATCCTTGGTCAGCACATTGACGCAGCCGCCACGTTCTATCCCATTTTCATCGGGGTCATACCAAGCACCCTGCGGAATGTTCACTACACCGGGCATTATCCTTTGTGTTACCTCAGCCGGGAGAACCGTTTGTCCTCGGTCATTAAAGACTCGCACTAAGTCGCCGTTGCTGATGCCTCTAGCCCGGGCATCTTCGGTATTTATCTGCACACTCTGCGTAATCAACTCTCTAAGCCAAGGTATATTGTCGAACTGACTGTGCGCCCGTCTACGAGAATGGGTAGTAACCAGCTGTAATGGATACTTCTTCACCAGAGGGTCATTTCGCCCCTCCCAGGTCTCAATGTACTTGGGAATGGGTGGTAGCTGAGGGTTATGCCAATCAGCTAGCTCTTGCGAGAATATTTCAATTTTACCTGAAGGAGTGGGGAAAGGGTGATTGCCCAAGTCTTCAATCTGGTTCTTAAACGCAACATAGGGCCCATCGGTTGGGAATTTATATAACGCCTTCTGCTTAAGTGCTTGGTAATCGGGACCTTCTTTGTCTTGGGCAAAGACCTCTCTATATCCTTCTACTATACCCTTTAGCCATTCCTCTTCCGTCTTATCATTATAATCATCAATACCCATTGCCTTGGCTATTCCGCTGGCTATTTCAAGGTGAGACTTAGATTCATAAAGAGGCTCAACACACTTGTTTACCAGGCCATACCAAGGAGTAGCCCCACCGCTGGTAAAGTCATTTCTTTCAAAATAGGTATTGACTGGGAGCAATATATCGGCGTACTTGGCAGTAACTGTCATAAATTGCTCCTGGACAACAATAAACTCCAGAGCCTTAAAAGCTTCTATCGCCTTGTTGGTATTTAGAACCTGGTTAATATAGTTAGTGTTTGCCAAGTAGAGAAGCTTGTAATCAGCTGGATAGCCACCAGCCTTGCCCCTTAATATGGCATCGGCTATCTGACCAACGTTTATTTTCACACTGCTATTTGTGTTAGAACCACGCGCCTTAATGGTATCCCGGCGCGCTGGCCATCCCTTTTCAACCGGATTTTTCGGAGACCGCATCCGACCCTTGATGTGGGCTAAGAAAGGCATCTCCCCACCCCAGTACTCACCACCCCATGCCCTGCCGGCAGAGCTTCCCCCGCTGAGACCTATATTGCCGGTCATAGCCGATAAAGTAATAGCAGCACGGTGATATTGCTCACCATAGGCAGTGCGCCCCGGGGCGATGCCAGTAATCAAAGCTGCTGGCTTAGTGGTGGCGTATTCTCTGGCTAACCCCTCGATGGTAGCTGCCTTTACGCCAGTAATGGCCTCTGCCCAGGCGGGTGTCTTTGGTATACCATCTTCAATGCCTAATACATGGTCGCTAAATTTCTCAAAACCTACAGTATATTTATCGAGGAATGCTTGGTCCTGGAGGTTTGCCGTAATAATGACATAAGCCATGGCAATAAGCATGGCGGCATCAGTGCCGGGGTAAATAGGTATCCATTCATCAGCGAAAGTGGCTGCGGAATCTGTATACCTTGGGTCTATGGCAACGATTCTGGCACCCGCTTCCTTAGCCTGGGCTATATAGTATGGGGTGTTGCAGCGGTGGATTGAAACTGCCGGGTCCCACCCCCACATTATTATCAGCCGGGAGTTAAGAAGGTCATCCCTGGTACTGTTAGCCATATGCGTTCCATAGGTAGCGCATTCAGCAAAGACGCCACCCTCGTACGAGAAATAACCCCAAAGTGGAGTATAACCCCCCGCCATGCAGAGTAGTCTGTGCATCGGTGTCATAGTATGCAGAACATGAATATCAGCCAGTGAACAGAAGTAGATAATAGATCCTGGCCCATAGGTATCTCTCACCCGTATTAATTCCTTGGCTACAGTGGAAAACGCTTCGTCCCAAGAGATCGGTTCAAACTTACCTTCACCTCTAGCTCCAACCCTCCTCATAGGATACTTGAGGCGATCTGAGGCATATAACCGCTGACGGTAAGAGCGGCATTTTAGACAGGCACGGAATTGAGGCTCTTCCCCATCATCGGTTTCGATCCTAGTAACTACTCCATCTTTAATGTGGACTTTAAGAAGGCATGCTCCGCCGCAGTGGCTATTACACGCAGTATAGACAATTTTTTCATCTGTTTTCGTTTGGTAGCTGTTTTGGCTCATTTTCCCTCCGATGAAGCTGCTTTGTCTGGCAGACGTTTCGGCTTAAATATGATGGAAGGCTTGGCGCTTGATGAATACGCAAAACCGATAGCCTCTTGAATATCTCCATATTTTGCCTTTAGGCTTTCCATCGAGCCCCAGTCTAAGGCTCGCATAATACAGGCATCTACACAGATGGGGTTTTTGCCCTCTTCCAGCCTGTCCACACAAAAGTCACATTTCTCCATTTTAGCTCTATTTTCAGCCCCAAACTGAGGGGCAGCATAAGGACACACCCTAAGGCAGAGCCTGCCGGCACAGTTCATGCACCTCTTGGCTTCGGTGATGGCTTTCTCCCCATCGTATCCCAGTGCAATCTCACCAAAATTGTCCTCCCTTTGCTCTACGGCAAGAGTCGGCATCTCCTGCCGCGGTTCTTTAACTAGGTCAGTCGGTATCTCAACTTTAATATCTGAGGCCTTTATGAGAATATCTATGTAACCCTTCCCCAGGACTTCCCCCCTTAGATAGTGGTCAATGTAAAATGCCGCCCTTTGCCCAGCGGCAATAGCGTCGATAACCCAAGCCGTTCCTGTAACTGCGTCTCCCCCAGCAAAAACTCCAGGGCGGCTGGTTTGTAGAGTTTCAGGGTCCACAGCGATGGTGCCGCGTTTGGTTACCTCGATGTCAGTGCCTGCCAAGAGGGTATCGAGGTCTGGAGATTGACCAATGGCGAATATAATCGTATCTGCAGATAAGACATGCTCTGACCCTTCGATGGGGTCTATGTGCAGCTTCCCATCCTTATCAAACTCCATCCAGCGCAATTTAAGGCACTCTACTCCAGTAGCACATCCATCCTGACACACAACTTGTTTAAAGGTACGCGAGGGGTGAATGATTATCCCTTCCCTCTCAGCTTCAGCGATATCAGAGTCTAAGGCTGGCATCTGCTCCCGGGACTCCAGGCAGGCAGCTTCTACTTTTTGCGCACCTAGGCGAAGAGCAACACGAGCACAATCAATGGCTATACCACCGCCACCAAGCACTAGCACTCTCTGACCCAGCTTGATGTTATTGCCCAGGTTTACATCGCGCAAGAATGAGGTACCCACTAATACATTATCAGCTTCAGCGCCAGGAATAGGGAGCTTACGCCCATTATGAGCCCCCACTGCGATGAAGATGGCGTCGTAACCTTGGCGGGATAGGTCATCCAAAGTCGTCTCCTTACCAATAGGTGTATTGGCCTTAATTTCTATCCCCAGACCTTTAAGGTACTCAATGTCCCGGTTCAAGACCTCTGTGGGCAGTCGGTAACGAGGAATACCCACCACCACCATGCCCCCTATGACAGGAAGTGCTTCAAAGATTGTAACCTTATAGCCTTTTCTTATCAGGTCGTAGGCTACAGAAAGTCCTGCTGGCCCTGAGCCGATAATGGCTACACTTTGCTCTTTTGTCCTAGGCAGAGGGACAGGCTTTTCATCAGCTACCGCATCATAGGCGAATCGCTTGAGGTCTCTGATAGCCAGAGGTTTATCAACTTCACCCCTTTTGCACTCACTTTCACAAGGGTGAGAGCACACCCTGCCCAAAACGCCAGGTAAAGGTAGTTTCTCTCGCATTAAGTCTAGCGCTTCCTTAAACTTACCTTTACTAATTAGAGCGATGTAGCCTGGTACATCAACATGAGCGGGACAGGTTACCTCACAGGCAGACACATTTATCTGGCCACTGCCATTGGTGAGGGTAATACCACAACGAGCGCTCTCCTGACACTTTTCCCTGTCCACTACGACTATGCCGTCTTCCCTTCTGGTTATCGCTTCGGCAGGACAAACTACGGCGCAGAGAGGGTTCTCACAATGGTAGCAGGCAGCGGAAAGGTAGGCCAGGAAAGGCCGAGGAAATTTACTGTCTTCAAACGGGGCTACCCTCCGCCAGTGGGCTGGCCCGGCAGGTATATCATGCCAATCCTTACAGGCTACACAACAGGTGAAGCACCCGATACATCTAGTCTGGTCAAAATAAAAGCCTCTTTGCACTGACAATCCTCTTTTCTTTTAATTTAGGGCCAGCCGGGGTTAAGGGTGTCCTCGTAGGCAGTTATTAGGTCGGCTCCATTCATTACTAATTGGTTATTAGTGATTTCATATGGCACGACTGCCTTGGGATAATCAACACAGGCTCCCCCAATACCGTCGCCGGTTTTGGCATTGAAGGTAGTCGCACACGTATCGCATATTAGGATGTCATTTTCAAGAGCATAGCCTACCGAGCGACAAGGGGGGCAAACGTTCGCCCGAACGTAGATTTCTCCATCAAGTATGTATGCCATGAAATTCAGCCTGACACTCTTATCATCAACCCTTGTCCTCAGCTTAAAGTGGGTATTCCAATTGTCCTCAATCTCACTTACTGGGATGGACACAGTATCGCCATCTAGTTGTGGCTCAATCCATGTCGCCTCTATTGGCCCCGATGGCTTTGGACTTGGTGGCGGAGTAGGGGCTGGTGATGGCGGTGACGTAGGTACTGGTGCCGGCGGCGGAGTAGGTGCCGATGCTGGTGGTGAGCCAGCACACCCGGCAAGGATTAATACTAGCGAAACTACCAAGGCTCCTATTCCTATTTTTCTTAACATCTATTGTATCCTCCTTTGTGTGTAAATAGAGTAGTGGAAGCAGGCACAGTGGGAGAAAAGCTCGAATAACTCCTAACGGCGTGAACAACACCTGCAACTAGAACTATCCGAGGTACTGGAATCAGGCGCACCGGAGCAGCAGCCGGGGGTACTTGATTGTGTTAGCTCGCCTGACTCAACTATCACAAATTGTCCGATAAGCTCACCCAAGTTAACTCGATAAGTACCCGGTGTCTTGAAAAACTCTGAGAAACGCAACTCCCTGGTTTGACCAGAAGGTATAGTTACTTCCTTTGCTACCTCTGCTACCTCAGCAACATCATTTATAAACAGTTCCATTGTGTAGCTATCCCCAGTGTCACCAGTATTTGTCAACTTAGCGCTGATAGTTACCCTCTGTCCAGGGCTAGCCACTGTCGGATTGATTTCTAAATCGGTAATCTGGAAGGCTGCCGGTGCTGGTGGTTCCAATGTCAGCATTGGTGCTGGTGGTAGTGTCGGTTCCAGTGTCGGCGCTGGTGTTGGAGTCGACTCCGGTGCTGGTGTTGACGTTGGGCCAGCACAAGCGCCTAGAAGCAACATCACAACCAGCGGTAATAACATAAACCAGGCAATGATTCTCTTTAACATTTATTGGTTTCCTCCTCTTTGATTAATCCTATCTATAACTTGCCCATCACGCAGGACTATAATTTCTCCAGCATATTTGGCTATCTCAGGGTTATGGGTAACCATAATAATGCTGTGCCCCTCTCTATTTAGCTGGTCGAATAAATGCAAGATTTTCTGACCCGTTTCTTGGTCCATATTACCTGTTGGCTCATCAGCCAGGACAAGTAACGGGTTATTAACCAGAGCTCTAGCAATGGCTACCCTCTGTTGTTCCCCACCACTTAACTGGCTGGGTTTATGTTTCGCCCTTTTCTCTAAGCCCACCCTTTTCAAAATATTCAGTGCCCTCTCAGCCTTCCCACTTGTCTCAGCAAAGATTAAAGGCAGGAGCACATTCTCCAAGGCAGTAAGGGATGGAATCAGATGATACTGCTGAAAAACGTAGGCGATTTTCCCCCTTCTAATCTCAACAAGAGCATTTTCATCTAGGTTATCGATACGCTTCCCCTCCAGGAGCACTTCACCGCTGGACAGGCGGTCCAGACCACCGATGACATTCAAAAGGGTGGACTTACCGCTTCCAGAAGGCCCCATAACAGCTATAAAGTCGCCTTTTTCTACCCGAAGCGAAACATTATTAAGGGCAACTACTTTAGTTTCACCCTCGCCGTAAATCTTGGTTACATTCTTGATTTCTAACATCTTGTCCCACCTCACAAAGACCTAAAGGAATCAGCCACCTTAACCCTGGTGGCGCGAAAGGCTGGATATATGGTGGCTATGACGGCAACAGAGATAGCTAAGCCCAGTGCTAGGGGGAAGTACTGGGGTACGTAACTAATGGCTGATATCTGAAAGAGCACCGGGCCAAGCCCAAATGCCAGCAAGGTTCCTGCCCAATACCCGAAGATACCCCCCAATACACCAATAATAATAGCCTCGTAAAGAAAGACCCTCATTATCTGATTGTGTGACGCCCCTACTGCTCTCATTATCCCGATGTCTTTGATCCTTTCATTTACCGACCGCATCATCGTGTTGCCTACCCCAAACAAGCCAACAGCCAGTGTAATTCCGGCCAGAGCCAGCATAAACCTGTTTATTCTCCCCAGCATCTCCATTTCAGCGCTAGCTATTTGTTTTACCGCAATTGCCCGAACCCCGGGAATCTCACTATTTATACTGTCAGCGATCATTACCACCGGGCATGCATTGCACAGGGCACGAATATCCATTGAAGAAATCAGCCCCTCTTTGTTAAACGCCCTCTGCAATGTGGCTAGGGGAACAAAAATCTGGTAATCTTCGTTGGAACCTGTCTCCTCGAGAATACCGGTAATGGTTACATCGGTGCCGTTAAGAGCAATGGTATCACCTTCGCTAAGCTCCAGAAGTTCAGCAGCTACCGCTCCGATCAGCGCCTGGTCGGCACGCTCAAGATATTCCCCCTCCCGAATTCTCCACCATGTCTTAATCTTGCTCTCCTCTTGAGGCTCCACCCCAACTACCATCACCGATACCCCTTTCACCTCGGTATTCACGTAGAGTTTGGGGGCAATGATGGCAATATTGCCCTCATCTTCAATGCCCAGCGCCTCCCTTATTGCGTTATCGGTTATCCTTCTGATCTCAGGCAATTTTTCCTCAGAGATACAGTTTTCACCGACTGACAAAGTCCCAAGACTCAGGTCGCCGCCTAAATTTACATCGACGTTAGTTATGGCTGGTATGACGGTTAAGTTAGGGCCATATTTTTCCAGCTGCTCATACATTCTTGCTTCGCCAGCGCGGGCAATGGTAAATATACCAACGACCGTCATAGTGCCGATAATTACACCGACGATGGCAAATAACACCCGCCTTTTGCGGCGTATAATGTCTTTTACGACCATCTGATATAGCTTCATCAAACTACCTCCTTCACCAAGACCTTAATTGGTTGTGCCTCCCTCATCCCCCCGCTATCAGTGGGATTAATGTTACTTTATCCTCTTTCCTTAACCTTCTGCCCTTTATCACATCTGGGTAGAAAATTCTCCCATCCACCATCAGCAGGATGGGAGCAGTAGAGAGCTGGAGCTCATCCATAAGCTCCTTTATTGTCTTATCCTCTTTAACCTCTATTTCCGGAATGCTCATTTTCATTTCCTACGTAAATTATCTAAGATTCTGGTATGGCGTTCACAAAACTCGTATTCGCTCTCAAGCTGGGCAAAGATGAGTTCCTCTTGCCAGTGGGCGTTATATAGCCGACAACCCTTATCCTCGCAAAAAGGGTCACCAACAAGATGATAGAAAACCGCCTGCATTGCATATCCCTTTATAACCTCGGTCAGTCGTTCATCCCCGTAATCAATAAAACTTCCCTTCAATCTCTCTTTGAGTTCCAACAGGTCCTTTCCTAGCATCTCATACTGCTGCTTAAGAAGGTAATACTCCCTTGGCTTGGCCGGTGCCTCTACCAGCCCTGTAGTTGAGATAACCGAGGGGATACCATACATGCTTGTCCTGGCATGGTACCGGTTGTTATTCTCCTCCCAGGTAGCAAACAAACGGTTGGTAAAGAAGATGTGAACAACCTCAAGAGAGCACTCCTCCCGTGCTATGAGTTCTGAAAAGACCCTTTGAAGTTGAAAACCGTCGTAGAGCACTCCAAAGGACTTGGTTTTTCCCAGAATTCTTCTTTCTTCATACGAAACCTCGCCATAGAGAGGTTCCTGCTCAGGGGCTATCTGTCTATTCACATCTTGAATCTTGATAGATGCAAGCTTTCTTGCATAATCTGAGCTTTTCTCAAGCCAAAGAGCAAAGGGATTCCCTCTCACCTTGACTTGTGCTTTCCCTAGCTTCTCTTTCAAATATTTGGCGATTTCCTCTGTATTTAATTCTTCAGCCGCACCTTCATCGTACAAGAGGACCTTCTCTATTCGGCGAACTTTCATCTCAAACTCTCTAGGGCAATCTCAGCCGCCACTTCCCCCGATAAGAGCATAGCCCCAAAAGTTGGGCCCATCCGAGGCAATCCGTAGGTTGTTGATACCGCCATGCCGGTGACAATCAACCCCGGGTGAACCTCTCCTGTATGCTCAACGACTAGGTCTTCCGACCTCTCTACCCACATAGCACCATAACCCTTGGTTTTGATTAGCCCCCTCTCCTCCAATTTCCTCACTACCTGAGCATCATGACCAGTAGCGTCGATAACCACTCTCGACTCCAAGGCAATGGGGTCAACGCAGGTTATCTCTCTTGGTAATGCTGAGACAGGTGTCCAGTTAACCACAACTCCGGCAACACGATTATCTCCTCTTAATACTAGGTCGTCGAAGTTTGCCATATTGAGGAATTTAACGCCGGCATCGCAGGTTGAAGCAATAAGCTTTGAACAGGCATGCGGACCGTTCGCCCCCCACAGATTCTTATTAACCGCCTTGTACGGAATACCGAGCTCATCTAAAATCCTCTCTCCCGGATGTCTTACGGTTACCGTGTTCATCAGGAACCCCCCAATCCAGAAGCCACCCCCAATATAGTTATTCCGTTCGACAATAAGAACCCTCTTGCCCGCTCTTGCCAAATTCCTACCTGCCATGAGTCCACTTGGACCACCACCGACGATAATACAGTCGCTCTCTACATATTCTTGAAACTGAGCGGCAAACTCAGCGACTATAGCACTACTTATATCCTTTTCTCCCGCTGGACTGAACTTTTGTGCCACTTTAGCACCTCCCTTTTATGTTTGAGCTACCTTAGTTGGACAGCTCTTAGCGAGGTAGTCCTCAATAGCTGATTTTAGTGCCTCCTCAGCTAGAACTGAGCAGTGCATCTTGAATGGTGGCAGCCCGTCTAACGCTTCAGCCACTGCCCGATTGGAGATTTCCAGCGCCTCGCTTATACTCTTCCCTTTTACCATCTCGGTGACCATAGAGCTGGTGGCGATGGCAGCTCCACAGCCAAAAGTCTTGAATTTGGCATCAACGATGGTGCTATCATTTACCTTGATGTAAAGCTCCATGATATCGCCGCACACCGGGTTGCCCACGTGTCCGACGCCATCGGGATTCTCTATCTCTCCTACATTCCTGGGGTTTTTGAAATGTTCCATCACCTTATCACTGTATAGCGACCATACATCACGCATCTTTTCCTCTCCTATCTATGGCTTTTCAAAAGCGGTGACATATCTCTGAGCTTAGATACAATCTTGGGCAGAACCTCCAGGACTCGACCTATCTCCTCTTCAGTCGTCCACCTCCCTAGACTAAACCTTAAGGAACCATGCGCTTGCTCAGGGGAGAGGCCCAGTGCCAGGAGCACATGGGATGGCTCAAGGCTTGATGAGCTACAAGCTGAGCCGGTAGAAGCACAAATGCCCTCCAAGTCAAGATTTAGAAGCATTGACTCCCCTTCTACATAATCAACACTTATATTGACGTTGTTGGGTAGCCTCTTTATGGGATGACCATTTAAGCGAATGTGGTCAATCCGCTCTAGAAGACCCTCAATAAGCTGGTCACGAAGATAAGTCAACCGCTCTGCTTCCTCGGTCATTTCCTGCTGGGCAAGTTCGGCAGCTTTGCCAAAGCCGACAAGCCCAGGGACGTTCTCAGTACTTGCTCGTCGCCTTCTCTCCTGCTCACCTCCATGCATAAAGGGAATCAGTTTTGTCCCTTTTCTAACATATAATGCTCCAACCCCCTTAGGACCATAGAGCTTGTGTGCCGACATAGACAGTAAATCCACCCCAAGTTCATTCACATTTACTGGGATGTGCCCTACGGTTTGTACTGCGTCGGTATGAAAATAGATTCCGGCCTCCTTGGTAATCCTACCTATCTCAGCTATCGGCTCAATGGTGCCTACTTCATTGTTAGCCTGCATTACCGAAATGAGGATGGTCTTATCAATGATAGCCCTTTTGACATCGCCAGGGTCAACCAAGCCATACTCATCTACCGGCAGGTAGGTTACTCTGAACCCTCTTCTCTCCAAGAACTTACACGTCTCTATGACTGCGTGGTGCTCAATGGAGTTAGTAATGATGTGGTTCCCTTTGGGCTCTTTGGCGAAAGCCACACCCTCTAAGGCAAAGTTATCTGCCTCTGTCCCCCCGCTGGTAAAGACAATCTCTTCGCTCTGGGCGCCAATAAGGTCGGCAACCTTACTCCTTGCCTCCTCAATAGCTCCCTTTGCCTCCTGACCGTAGGAATAGATGGTTGAAGGGTTACCAAAGGCATCGGTAAAATAGGGCAGCATCGTCTTCACCACCTCGGGATGCGTCGGCGTCGTGGCAGCATAATCAAGATATATCCTTCTCACCGCTTAACCCTCCACAATATCTCCAATAACAGGATCGACCCTCACCCCTTTGGCAGTTACCCAGGCAATCCCCTGCTCGATTTCCTTCTCATCCCCCTCTAGCTCCAATACCACCCACCCTTTATCCTCAGATATATCAGCGCGGCGAATATTGGTCACTACCTTGAACTGGTGGCTGAGAGTATAAATGATGGGCTCCTTAATAAGCTCCTGGGGAAAGGTAAACATTACTCGTCTCTTGACCATCTTAGCCCCCTTTATTTTTCTTGGGATTAATATTGAACGTGGGGAGTGTGACAGGCTTAAGCTCGCGCACCGAGCACCTCCTCAAATGATTCCAGGTTGGGCTGGACAGCAAAGGGCTGAACGATGCCGGACACTATTTCCTGTGTCTTGGGTCCTGCCCCAGTGATGAAAGCCACGGTAAGCTCGTTCCTTTTAATCACCCCCGAAGTTGCCAGCCTCTTGAGCCCGGCAATAACTACTCCACCCGCTGCTTCAGCAAAGATACCCTCAGTTTGAGCCAGTAGCTTCATCCCGGCAATTGCTTCCTCATCGGTGACAGCGCAAGCACCACCCCCTGACTGCCTGGCAACCCTCAACGCATAATAACCATCAGCCGGGTTCCCGATGGCTATGGACTTGGCAATAGTGTCTGGCTCTACCGGGTGCACATGGAGAGAGCCCGCCTGAAAGGCGTTAACTATGGGCGAGCAGCCAGTAGCCTGAGCGAGATACATATGGGTATTAACTGCTTCGATTAAGCCAAGCATAGCTAGCTCGTCTAGGCCTTTCCATATTCGGGTAAAGAGCAGCCCCGAGGCGGCGGGAGCCACCACACAGTCAGGGGCACGCCACCCTAATTGCTCAGCCACCTCATAGCCCAAGGTCTTACTCCCCTCAGCATAGTAGGGTCGGAGATTAATGTTGATGAAACCCCAGTTATATCTTTCCACCAGCCGGGCGCAGAGACGGTTGACATCGTCATAGCTTCCTTTAACGGTCACCAGAACTGGGTTATAGATTGCTGCTCCTACCAGCTTACCCGGTTCTACCTCAGAGGGGACGAAAACATAAGCTTTCATATTCGCCTTGGCGGCATGGGCGGCTACGCTAGCCGCTAGGTTGCCCGTTGAGGCACAGGCTATGGTGTCAAACCCGAATTCGCGCGCCTTGGTAACGGCAACTGAGACTACCCTGTCCTTGAAGGAGTATGTTGGATTAAGGCAGTCATTCTTAATATAGAGGCGGTTTAGCCCCAGTTCATGCCCAAGGTTATCGGCTTTGACTAGAGGGGTAAAGCCGGTACCAATGTCCACTTCCTTGCCCTCCACTGGCAGCATATCGCGATAGCGCCACATGCTCAGCGTTCCTCCGCTGAGTTTCTCCCGACTTACGGCTTTAGCCATAGACTTATAGTCATAGCTGACCTCCAACGGGCTAAGGCAGAAGTCGCACAGGTTGAGAGGCTGCAAAGGATATTCCTGCCCGCATTTTCGACAACGTAAAGCTCTAGCGTATGACACTACTCCACTCCTTCAGCTAACCTCCAGCGCTTGGTGTAAATCCTCAATTAAATCATCAACATTTTCCAACCCAACCGACAACCTGATTAGTTCATCAGTGATTCCTACTTTTTCCCGGTAATCCTTTGGCATCGAAGCGTGAGTCATGGTAGCTGGGTGCTCAGCAAGGGAAGCAACACCACCAAGCGATTCTGCCAGGGAAAAGACCTTGATTCTTCTCAGAAAGTTGTTAGCTGCCTGAATCCCCCCTTTTAATTCAAACGACACCACCCCACCGAACCCCTTCATCTGCCTCTTGGCGATTTCATGTCCTGGATGAGACTCAAGCCCAGGGTAGAACACCCTATTTACTGGAAGGTGCTCTCTGAGATAATTAGCTACGGCGATTGCGTTCGCCTCATGCTGCTTCATTCTTACCGGGAGAGTCTCAATTCCCCGAAGCACCAGCCAGCAATCGAAGGGAGAGGCGCAGGTTCCCATGGCATTAAGGAGAAATTGAACCCTCTCGGTTAATTCATCAGTGGTGGTTACCACAGCACCCCCAACAACATCACAGTGTCCGTTGAGATACTTGGTTGTAGAGTGAACAACAAGATCAATCCCAAAGTCAATTGGTCTCAGGAAATAGGGGGTGGCAAAAGTATTATCCATCACTGTCAATATGCCGTGCTTTTTGGCAACATCAGCCACCATTTCTACATCAATAATATTCAGTAATGGATTAGATGGGCTCTCTAGCCACAGCATCCTAGTATTAGGCCTTATCGCTTCCTCAATCGCTTGCCTACTATCCATCCTCAAGAAGGTGAACTCCAGCCCAAAGGCCCTCATTACATTCTGAAAAAGTCTATAAGTTCCCCCGTAGACATCATCCCCCGAAATTACGTGATCACCAGCCTCAAGCAGGTGCATAACCGTGGCTTCGGCAGCCATACCGGTGGCAAAGGCAAACCCTGCCTTTCCACCCTCGAGTTGGGCAATGGTATCTTCTAGAACCTTTCTTGTCGGATTCGCCGTGCGTGAATAGTCATAGCCTCTTGTCTTACCCACATCTTCAAAGACAAAGGTCGATGTCTGGTAGATGGGCACTGAGACGGCACCAAATGTCGCATCCGGCCTCCCTCCAGCATGAATGGCTATTGTTTCAAATCTCATATTCCCCCTCCTCCGCTGAAGCCCTTTATAGTTTCCTTCCTTATCTTCCTCACTTCATCATCGGGGACTACGATACCACTCAGACTCTCCAGCCTTTTCACGCGCTCTCCTAACCTTCCCTGCTCCTCTAGGACAAGCCTTATAGCTTCTGCTATCGGGTCAGGCAACTCCCCGTGCTCTAAGTCTGCAAGTGGCTTGTGGCGTTCCTCGACAATCCTTCCTGGAACTCCGACAACTGTGGCTCCAGGTGGAACGGATTTTATTACCACTGAACCCGCCCCAATCTTAGCTCCATCCCCTATAGTGATAGCACCCAGAGCTATTGCGCCGGTTCCAATTACCACATTATTGCCAACAGTGGGATGGCGCTTCTCCTTCTTTAAACTAGTCCCACCCAAGACAACTCCCTGATATATCAGAACATCGTCTCCTATTTCTGCTGTCTCTCCGATCACTACCCCTGCCCCGTGGTCTATAAAGAAGCGTCGACCGATTTTGGCTCCGGGGTGGATTTCGATACCGGTTAGAAAGCGGTTAGTATGGGAGCAGAAGCGAGCTAGAAATTTAAGCCTGTGGCGCCAGAGGAAATGAGCCACACGATGATACCATAAGGCACGTAGCCCTGGATAACAGAATATTACCTCCCGCACACTTCTTGCCGCCGGGTCCTTAGCAAATACCGTTTGAATATCTTCCCTTAAAGTCTTAAACATAATAAACCCACCTTTTTATTGAACTTCTTTATTCTTGAAAGAGCCAGGTAGATAGGTAGCGCTCACCAGTGTCGGGTAGAATTACCACTATGAGCTTGCCCTCGTTTTCCTGCCTTTTGGCTACCTCTAATGCTGCCCAAGTTGCTGCTCCCGAGGATATGCCAGCCAATATCCCTTCCTCTTTGGCTAACCTCCTGGCCATTATTCCGGCATCTTCATTGGTCACCTCGATAATTTCATCAATTAAATCTAATCTTAAGATATCAGGGATAAAACCAGCCCCGATGCCCTGAATCTTATGGGCTCCTGGCTTTCCTCCAGAAAGAACCGGGGAATCAGCAGGCTCAACGGCAATAGCTTTAAATTGTGGTCTCTTAGGTTTGATTACCTCAGCTACTCCGGTAATCGTCCCTCCAGTTCCTACCCCTGCGACTACAATATCCACTTTCCCCTCAGTATCTCGCCAGATCTCCTCGGCTGTGGTCAGTCGGTGTACCTCTGGGTTTGCCGGGTTTTTAAACTGCTGGGGCATAAAGTAATTCGGGTTTTCAGCCACCAGCTGCTCGGCTTTCCTGACCGCTCCTGGCATCCCCTCTGCCCCGGGAGTTAGCACCAGCTCAGCGCCAAATATGGCTAGGAGTTGTCTACGCTCCATGGACATGGTGTCAGGCATGGTGAGGACAAGCTTATATCCTCTGGCGGCACAAACAAAGGCTAGGGCAATGCCTGTATTGCCGCTGGTGGGCTCGACGATAACCGTGTCTTTATTAATGAGCCCCCTCTCTTCAGCATCAACAATCATTGACACTCCAATCCTGTCTTTCACACTGCCTACAGGATTAAAAGACTCAAGCTTTGCCACCACCCCTGCCTTTAACCCTTGGGTTATTCGGTTCAATCTGACCAAGGGTGTGTTTCCGATTAGCTCGGTAGAGTCCCTGGCTATACCTCTAGTTAGCTTAGGTATTTCTATAGTCTTATACTGAAGCTTCTCCACTTCTTGGATTATCTCTGCCACCTCAATTTCCTCCTTATGTTAATCTCATAACCTGTTGTAAACTGCTCTTCTGCTTTCCGGTAAATCCTTGACAGGCTTCATCCTTGCAATTTTCCCCAAGGCCTGAAGCGTCAGAGCAATCTCTTCCACAGTATTGAAGTATCCGGGACTTAAACGTACGGTACCTAATGG
>Ga0315306_10000103_pt1 | contig 39628 bp, 43 predicted proteins | sample TDP1_MG_FD_203803 | JGI IMG/M metagenome (GOLD analysis project Ga0315306, IMG submission 203803) | Freshwater sediment microbial communities from Lake Towuti, South Sulawesi, Indonesia - TDP1 | ecosystem: Environmental > Aquatic > Freshwater > Lake > Sediment | place: Indonesia: South Sulawesi... | reverse complement strand
CAAACGGTTCTCTGCGGTGGATTGGTTTACCTAATCGAAAATGGTTTTGAAACCTTAGTAGAAGCCGGATACCCACCAGAATTAGCGTATTTTGAAGCGTGCAACGAAGCAAAACTCATTATGGACTTGATCTATGAAAGGGGCTTCACAGGAATGCTCAAGGCTGTATCAGACACCGCAAAATATGGAACCTTCACAGCTGGTCCAAAGGTAATCGATAAACACGTAAGAGCTACCATGAAAAAGATTGTTAAGGATGTCCAATCTGGAAAGTTCGCTAAGAGATGGATCAAAGAATATCAAAGTGGATATCCGGAATTTAATCGCCGCTTCAAGCAGATCCAAGGACTAGAAATCGAAAAAGTTGGAAAAACCATTAGAAAGATGGCTGGCATAGAAAAGTAACTAACCCCTTTCGGATATTCGGAGAAATCCACCGTGAACCTAGTAGAAAAAATTCTAGCGAAAGCCTCCGGGAAAAAAGAACTCACACCTGGAGAAATTATAGACGCCACCATAGACCGCGCTATGATCCACGACTTGACTGGACCACTAACAATACAAGTGTTCAAGAGAATTGGCGTAGAAAAGGTCTGGGACCCGGAAAAAATAGTTATGATCCTAGACCACCAAGTCCCAGCGGACACAGTTAAATCTGCAGAACTCCACGTCACGATGCGCACATTCGCAAAAGAGCAAGGCATACACAATTTTTACGAAATCGGCAAAGGAGGAATCTGCCACCAAATAATGCCGGAAAAAGGATACGCCCTACCAGGGAAAGTGATCGTAGGCGCAGACTCCCATACTTGTACGTACGGGGCGCTTGGAACATTTGCAACAGGCATCGGCTCTACGGAAATGGCAGCCGTCTTCGCAACAGGAAAACTTTGGTTCAAAGTCCCCCAAACCCTCAATTTCGTCGCCGAAGGCACACTCAAACAACCTACCTCAGCCAAAGACCTAATTCTACATATTATAAGAAAAGTCGGAGTAGACGGCGCGACCTATAAGGCCGCTCAATTTTCCGGACCAGTTGTTAGAAAAATTTCAATCGACGGCCGCCTAACAATGTGTAACATGGCTGTAGAAATGGGTGCAAAAACCGGAATCGTAGAGCCCGACGCCAAAACACTTCAGTACGTTTCAGCGAGAACAAAAAATAAAATCATACCTTTAAAAAGTGACCCAGACGCGGAATACGAAAAAACCATCGAACTCGACGTCGACAATTTGGAGCCACAAGTCGCATGCCCACCAACTGTAGACAACGTGAAACCAGTATCCGAAGTTGAAGGTTTAGAAATTAATCAAGCATTCATCGGCTCATGCACAAACGGAAGACTTGAAGACCTAAGAGTTGCAAGTCGAATACTGAAGAAACGCAAGGTCCACCCGAACGTTAGATTAATTGTCATTCCAGCATCACAAGCAATCTACCAAGAAGCCCTACGCGAAGGCATAATTGAAACCCTAGCCAAAGCCGGCGCCTATATTAGCAACGCCTCATGCGGTCCATGCCTCGGAGGACACCTAGGAGTATTGGCACCGTTTGAGACCTGTATCAGCACCTCAAACCGCAATTTCATTGGAAGAATGGGAAGCTCAGAAGCCTCAGTCTACCTAGCCTCCCCAGCTACGGTTGCAGCTTCAGCAATCGCTGGAAAAATTACTGACCCAAGAACCATATGGAGGTCGTAACATGATTATCACTGGAAAAGCTGTAAAAGTTGGAGACCACGTTAATACAGACGTTATTCTGCCAGGCAAGTATCTTGTATTCATTGAGCCCGAGGAATTAGCTAAGCATGCGCTTGAGGGGTTGGATCCTCATTTCCCTGAAAAAGCGAAAAGCGGAGTAGTCTTAGTCGCTGGCAAAAACTTTGGATGCGGTTCAAGTCGAGAACAGGCACCAATAGCCTTGAAGCATGCAAACGTCAAATGCATAGTCGCTGACTCGTTTGCCCGAATATTCTACCGAAACGCAATCAACATTGGATTACCAGTCGTAGAATGCAAACAAATCTCCAACAAGGTCAGCGAGGGAGACCAACTAGCCGTTGACCTAGCAGAGGGAGTCATAAAAGATCTAACGCAAAACCAGGCTTGGCAAGTGAAGCCAATCCCCAAATTTCTACTTGAAATCTTAACCGCAGGTGGACTTGTAGAACACCTGAAGAAAAGGATAGCATCCAAATGAGCAGATACCAGGTTGCTCTGATGCGGGGCGACGGAATCGGTCCTGAACTCGCAGAAGCTACACTTCCAGTCATAGAAGCCGTGGAGCAACGAGTAGGCGTCTCCATTGATTTTTTAGAAGTTGAGGGAGGCGACGCCTCCTTCAAAAATACAGGAATAGCGTTACCTCCTGAAACGCTTGAAGCCGTTAAAAAATGCCATGTATGCATGAAGGGACCTATAGGCGAAACCGCAGGAGAAGTAGTTTTGAAGCTGAGGCAAACCTTTGACCTCTACGCAAACGTGAGACCCCTAAAATCCTATCCAAATATACCAGCGATAAGCCCGGACATAGATCTCGTATTCGTTCGCGAGAACACAGAGGACGTTTATAAAGGAATAGAGTTCATGCTTAATGCCGACACCGCAGTCTGCTTCAGAATCATTACAAAATCACGAAGCGAAAAAATTGCCGAATACGCCTTTAGACTAGCCAAGAGCAGAACCAAGAAAAAGGTCACAATCGTTCATAAAGCAAACGTAATGAAACTTACCTGTGGAGTATTTGCTAATTCGTGCCGTAAAGTGGCACAAAAATATCCAGAGGTTGCGGTTGAAGAGTTATATGTTGACGCTGCGGCTATGCACCTAATCAGGCGTCCTCAAGATTTCGATGTCATCGTCACCACCAATCTTTTTGGGGATATATTATCCGATGAAGCCGCCCAAGTTGTAGGAAGCCTAGGGCTGGCTCCAGGCGCTAACGTTGGCGATGAGTATGCCCTTTTCGAACCAATCCACGGATCGGCGCCTGATTTAGCTGGTAAGCAAATGGCAAACCCGTGTTCGATGATATTAGCTTCAAAGCTCATGATGGAGTGGCTTGGAGAAAAACACAGCGATCAGCTCTGCAGAGAGGCAGCTGACCTGATTGAGAAAGCTGTTATTAAATCTCTGAGGAATGGTGTATTAACACCAGATTTAGGAGGAAAATCAAAGACTAAAGAAGCAGGTTTAGCTATTTCAAAAAATATATGGGAAGTTTGAAAAATGGAGGCACAAAAATTGAGGAACCCCAACGTTGTCAGAATTTTTGATACAACCCTGAGAGACGGTGAGCAAACACCAGGCGTTTCCCTTTTGCCTGAAGAGAAACTTGCTGTTGCCCGCCAATTAGATGAACTCGGCGTAGATACGATCGAAGCTGGATTCCCGATAACCTCTCCAGGTGAGCAAGCAGGTATCAAACTTATTGCCAAAGAAGGCTTAAGAGCGGAGATCTGCGGCTTAGCCCGGGCAGTGAAGGGAGACATAGATCTCGCTCTCGACTGCGATGTCAGATGCGTCCACACCTTCATCGCGACCTCAGATATTCACCTCAAGTATAAATTGAAAATGACCCGAGAGCAGGTAATCCAAAGAGCTGTTGAAAGCGTTGAATACGCCAAATCGCATGGCGTAGTCGTAGAGTTTTCAGCCGAAGACGCAACGAGGACCGATGTCGAATATTTAAAACAAGTTTTCAAAGCCACCGTTGACGCTGGAGCCGACCGAATAAACATCCCCGACACAGTCGGCGCAATGATTCCACAACAAATGTACAAGATAGTCAATGAAGTAAGCAAGGTTATTTCTAAGCCGATAAGCGTACATTGCCACAACGATTTTGGCCTCGCTGTAGCGAATTCACTCGCCGGAATAGAAGCCGGAGCTTCCCAAGCGCATGTCACAATAAATGGACTAGGGGAACGCGCAGGAAACGCTTCGTTAGAAGAGCTTGTTACAATCTTGCATCTACTTTACGGCAAAAAGACGAATATCGCTCCTAAATTTATCTACGAAACCTCACAACTCGTTTCAAGGCTTACTGGAGTTATGATACAGCCAAACAAGGCAATTGTCGGCGAAAACGCCTTCGCCCACGAGTCTGGGATCCATACACATGGAGTAGTCGCCAAACCGTTAACCTACGAAGTGATCAAACCGGAATATGTCGGACGAAGAAGAAAACTCGTCGCTGGAAAACATGCGGGAGCTCACGGAATAAAAGCCGAATTAGAGGATATGGGAATCCACCTAACCGAAGAACAACTGCGAGAAGTAGTCAACCGCGTAAAAGAACTCGGCGACAAAGGAAAGATGGTAACCGACGCAGACCTAATCGGCATCGCCGAAGCCATCTCAGGAGAAGTAACCAAGGCAAAACGCGCAGTTGAACTCCACGACCTCGCCGTAGTTACCGGAATCAAAGTAATCCCAACCGCCTCCGTCAAATTAACAATAAACGGAGTCGAATACATTGCAGCTGAAACCGGCGTAGGTCCCGTAGACGCGGCTATTAAAGCCATCCAAAAACTCTCTGACAAATTAAACAACGTCCGCCTCAGAGAATACCGACTCGAGGCGTTGACAGGCGGATCCGACGCAATGGCAGAAGTCCTAATAAAAGTAGAAGACAACCTTGGAAACGTTGTATCAGCCAGAGCTGCCAGAGAAGACATAGTAATGGCAAGCGTCGAAGCAATGATAAATGGAATAAATAAAATTCTCTTAAAGCAGCGGGGCGCCAGCGAAAAATAGCTAATCACGCTTTATTTTTTGGATTTTCCAAAGATGAGAGAAGCCAACCGACACCCCTTCTCTGTAAGCCTAACACGCGAATCATCGACTAGAAACGAAACTTTTAAATGAAAAACTCGACTCTTATCGTAAGCCTTAAACAAGATCTGTTCAAATCTAAACATTCAATTTCCATGGAGGATGGGGTGTGAAACCAGTAAAAGAGGTTGGCATCGCTGGTTATGGCGCCTATTTTCCAATCTACAGAATTAAGGCTGCGGAAATCGCGCGAATTTGGGGGCGAGTTGGAGAGAAGCTTCCCCTAGAGGAAAAAGCTGTCTCCGCACCGGACGAGGATACGATTACGATTGCCGTAGAAGCTGCGCGATACGCCCTAAAGAGAGCCCAAATCGATCCCCAAGAACTCGGAGCAGTCTACGTGGGAACTGAATCGAATCCCTACGCAGTTAAACCATGCGGAACCATCGTTGCAGCAGCCATTGGAACCGCTCCCACGATATCAACGGCTGATTATGAATTCGCCTGCAAAGCCGGAACTGAGGCGTTTCAAACGTCCATTGGACTAGTTGGGAGTGGAATGATAAAATATAGCATGGTTATTGGCGCTGATACTGCGCAGGGGCGTCCAGCCGACGAGTTAGAGTATACCGCAGCCTGTGGAGGAGCAGCCTTTATTTTCGGTTTGAAATCTGAGGAGACAGTTGCGTATATTGAGGGCACCTATTCATTCGTAACCGACATGCCAGATTTTTGGAGGCGGGACCTTCAACCATATCCACGCCACACCGGAAGATTTACTGGAGATCCATCCTATTTCCGCCATACCGTCAGCGCTGGAAAAGGGCTGATGCAGGAGCTTAACTTAACCCCAGACGACTTTTCGTATGCGGTCTTCCACCAGCCGAACGCCAGGTACCCAGTTGAGGCTGGAGAGCAACTGGGTTTCCCATTGGAGAAAGTTAAGACTGGGCTATTAGTCCCAACGATCGGAAACGTATACGCTGGCTCATCCCCCTGCGGACTAGCTGCAATCCTCGATGCGGCGAAGCCTGGAGAACGCATTCTAATGGTCTCTTACGGATCGGGCGCTGGCAGCGACGCCTTCAGCTTCGTAGTCCAAGAAGCAATTGAAAGAAAGCGGAATTTAGCACCCAGCGTTGCAACGTTAATTGCGCGTAAACGGTACATTGACTACGCTTTCTATGCAAGGTATCGTGGAAAAATTCTGATTTAGGGAGGATGCCCAATGAGAAAAGTTGCCATAATTGGGGTCGGCTGTACTAAAGTAGATGATCACTGGGGAAAATCCCTCAGAAACCTGTTTGCAGACGCGGCTTTGAAAGCCTTAGAGGATGCCGGCGTGGAAAGGGTTGATGCACTTTATGTCGGCAACATGTCTTCAGGCTTTTTACAAGGCCAAGAACATCTTGGCGCGTTTATGGCGGATGGCATTGGAATGCCCGGGATTCCAGCTGTAAAAGTAGAGGCTGCATGCGCTTCTGGCGGAGTAGCGGTCCATGAAGGATTCAAGGCAGTTGTATCCGAACTAGCGGATTTGGTCCTTGTTGGCGGGGTAGAAAAAATGACCGACGCCTTAACCCCACATGTTTCCTCAGCCATGATCATGGCAGAAGATCAAGAATACACAGCGTACACGGGCGTTACCTTTGTCGGCTTAAACGCGTTAATTCATCGGTTATACATGGAAAAGTTCAAAGCACAGCCCGAGGAAATTGCCATGTTCCCTGTGGTCGACCACCAGCATGCGGTCAACAATTCTTTCGCCCAATTCCAATCCCCAATCACTGTTGACCGAGTCTTAAAATCTCCATTTGTCGCTGACCCACTGCACATACTGGAATGCGCGGGAATCAGTGATGGCGCGGCAGCCGCAATTTTATGCCCCCTAGAAAAGGCTAAGGAATTCACAGACACGCCGATTGAGGTAGCCGCGTCCACCGTAGCAACCGACACCCTAAGCCTACATGAACGGGATAACCTCCTTACATTTTCAGCATCGCAAAAAGCCGCAAGCAAAGCCTATGAAATGGCAAAAATCGGACAATCAGACGTAGATGTGTTAGAAGTTCACGACGCATTCTCGATACTAGGTCCGCTATCCCTTGAAGACCTCGGATTCGTCAGGAAAGGGGAAGGCGCCAAATTTACTATGGAAGGGCAAACCGCAATTGGCGGAAAACTGCCAACCAACACCTTCGGAGGCTTAAAGGCGAGGGGACACCCAGTCGGAGCTACCGGAGTCTATCAGATTGCTGAATTAACTTGGCAGTTACAAGGAGAGGCCGGAAAAAACCAGGTTAACGGGGCAGAAATTGGAATGGCCCAAAACATAGGCGGAATCGGCACAACCGTAGCCGTCCACATCTTAAGGAGGGTGAAATAATGCTAAGAGTCCCCAAATATTGGAGAGAAATCCCATACCGCTATCGCCTAATCGGCAGCAAATGCAAGAAATGCGGTAAAATCTACTTCCCACCCAAACAACGCTGCCGAGTCTGCGGCTCAAAAGAACTGGAAACCATCAACCTCCCCAGACAGGGCAGATTAATAACTTACACAGTCGTAAGGTCGCCACCCAGCGGCTACGAGAAATACGCCCCATACATCGTCGGAATCGTCGAACTCGAAGGAGGAGTTCGGATCCTCTCCCAAATCGTCGACTGCGACCCAACCGAAATCACGACTGGGATGGAAGTTGAAGCCGCGTTTCGACGAGTAATCGAACAAGGCGAGGCTGGGGCAATAGAGTACGGATACAAATTCCGCCCAATAATTAGGCCCTAAGCCCTACATTCTTAATTTCTGGAAATTCATAGCAGTTGCCTCAACGAGGAGTAACCTCATTGAGAAAATTATAGGAAGTTTTCTCACAGACCTGAAGGAAAGAAGAAGTAAAACATCTGCCAGAAGTCATCAAGGCGTTTCTTAGAGAAAACTAAATTCGAGCAACTGAGTAGCTTTTAATCACGAGCGAAGAAGAATCGTGTTTGCCCCATGGCTTTAACCCCAAGCGACTTCACCTTTACAACGAAGGGAAGCTCGTTTACAACTTTACCTAACACCAAACAGTGATGGGGTGGAAGCCCACGGGCAATCGACGTTACTGTCTCCGCATCAACCTTTGCAGCTTTTGAAACCGTTAGAAGATCGTGTTCGTTCGTAAAATTGAAGAGGAATATGTTGTCTGCTTGGCGGTAGATGCCTTCTCGAATGCTGTCCGGTTGATTGGTGATGAAGGTTGTGAAAACTCCGAGGTGGCGCATGCGAGTTACGATGTCGTCCCAATAGGTTTCACGTAAATATAGGTGCGCCTCTTCAGCGAAGAGAAAGACCGCTCTGATAATCCAGCTTTCTAGTAGATAGGTAAGCTTGCTTAGAATAAATTCCACAACGATTTGACGCACCATTGACGGTGAGTCCCGTAGATTTATGACAAAGGCGCCACCATCACGGATGTCAGTAAAGACTTTTTCTAAAGTTGTAGATTCGCTGGCATTATCGGTGAAAAACCCTGAATTCACTAGGCTTTCGAAACGTCGTATTAAGGCATCTCGGATATGTTCGTTTTCAACTTGGCGAATCCCACTGTTCAATTGAGCTAAGGAAATCGCCTGTTGTTGAGCCATGTATTCCCAAATTCGCCGTAACTCCCAAGCCGACGTACCAGGTAAATCGAGAACTGAGCGCATTATATCCGAGAGAACTTTAAAGCCGGCGTAGGCCAAGGTGACCTTGAAATTTTGACCAGGTGTGAGAACTTTGATTTGGTTATGATACCGGTTTTTTGTTTGATCTGGGTTGAAACCTAGGTTAGTGTATTCGCCGTTTATGTCAAGGATTAAGGAGATAGCTCCATACTCAATGAGCCCTAAAACAAGGAGCTTGGATAGGTGTGATTTTCCAGTTTCTTTCTTGCCGGTAATTATGTTTAGTTTGCCGTCAATAGCACGAATTTCAATTGAAAACGGAGAGCTAGTTTTGGTTGTACCAATAGGTAGAGGATATTTTCGCCCTATTTCGGCTAGGTTTACCAGTGTTTCATGAGAAAGCCTCATGATTTTTGATGTAGAGCGTGAGGGGATCCATGAAACATCACTAATTAGCTCACCATTGCTCTCGGCTGCTCTAATTTTACACGTGAAGAGTTTGGCGTCCTTAATCATCTTAACATAGGATTCAACTTTGAGAGGATCGATGTTCCTGCCTTCGATTTCTGTGGCGGTTGCTTCGCGAAGAAGATCTTCTAAGATTCCTGGAATGTTCGCATAACCGATGTCGATTACTTGTACAATTAGGCTTCTTTTAGCTACTTGATCTTGAATTAGGAGATACTCTCCTTTGGGAACGTCTTCCGGAGGACAGCTTATGATTTCAATTGTATTTCCTTGAATTTTATACAAATGCATCATACGTTTCGCCGCCACGTTTGACATTGGATCCGCTGAAGGGTCCAAACAAAACCTGCCGAACATCGGGACGAGAATGAATCCTTAACCCATAATTTTCAGCAATGAACCTTTGCATCGCAATAACTTCATTGGCAGTAAATTTAGACAAGATATGCGCAAGCCTTAACGTTTCAGGATAATTTTCTAAAACGATGTCATTGCCAATCAATTTTTGAACTGCTTCAATCCTTTCCTCCTCCGGGATGTTTCTATCGATATCTAAACGGAAAGAAAAGCATCCGGGCGCTAATTTCGCCACATGAACTCGACCTAAGAAACACAGTTTCTGACGGTACTGAGGCAAAATAGTGTCATCTATGTCCAGGATACACGGAGCATATTGATCATCAATCAAGTCAATAATTCTGCAACCAGATACGTACAGCCTCGTCCTCTTTGAAAATGCCAAAATAACGCTGCGCCTTCTCTCAGCTTCCTCTAATAGGTCACGTATAATCGGTACTGGACTATCGATCGGATGGGCGGTTAAAGAGCCATCAAAAAGGATGAGGGAATCTCGGTAATGTTGGCAAACATGTTTCTGCAATAGGCGTTCAAGTACATTGCGGATTCTTCCAGGCATGCACCATAAATTTGGCGCATAAACCTTGCTTCTGATTCCGAAATGTTGCCTTCGAAGAATATTGTACAAACCGTGTTTATTCTGCTCCGTAACATGAAAAAGGAACGGGCCGTATCGCTCGTAACTGTAGCGGTTATTTTCCCGTGAAACTATGCATCCTCGTATGGCGCAAATGACCCCACCAGTAGTTTCTCCAATTTCAATACTTGATGTATCAATTCCAACCACCGTTGTTTCGGAGGCTTGAGGACTTAATGGAATTGGCTGGAGCATACGTTTGTTAGTGATTTGAGCAGTGATTTCAGGTTCGTTGTTCTCAGAAAAATCCTCAACATTGAAATCAAATATGCAGACTTCTCTTGGATTGAAGGTGCACTCAGAATTCTGATCGAATGAAGTGTTGCCTAACTGAGTGAAATCGCGTAAGAGTGATTGGTTTATTACCGATGGATCCATGCTGTTGACCAACTTAATTGTTGTACGCAACACTTATATTGTTCAATAAACAATATACAACATCGGATGTATTTAAGTATTGTGCAATTTAGATGCGCAATAAACAAGAAGGAAGCTGCGCATGTCCACCGAAACCAAACCCAAAGTTAGGCTCAAACTCAAAATTGGAAACGTCGAAGCAGAAATAGAATGCGAAAAAGACCAACTAGAAGACGCTGTAAAACAATTCCTAACTGCAGTACAAAGCCAAAGCGAGAAACTCGCCGCAGTAACAACGACTCCCAAAGAAGAAATGCCAATCAAAAAAGACACTTGCAAAAGCCTACTCGTAGGTTTATGGCAAGAAGGCTGGTTCTCTGTTGCAAGAACATTAGGGGAAGTACATGAAGAAATGTCGAGGCGAGGCTATCATTATGATCGCAGTGCGATTGCACACATGTTAGTGGACATCGTAAGGGAAGGATATTTAACCCGAGAAGGTGCCGCTAGGCAATATACTTACGTACAGAAACGCCCTCCGACAAGTTAGTTCTAAATTGGAAGGCTTAGCATGAGAATAGGCATCTTGGGCAATGGTCAACCAGCCGTTATCGACGATAGATCTGTTGCTACTTCAGGTACTGCAATTCTAGCGATGCGAGGTGGCGGAAAAAGTTGGCTAAACGCTGTGATCGCCGAAGGATTGTGTAACGCCAAAATGCCATTCGCCATTATAGACCCTGAAGGAGAGTATTGGACTCTAAAAATTGGCTTTCCAAAAGTTGTGGTCGCCGGTGGAGATCACGCCGATATTCCACTTTCCGTGGAAATTGCGAAAGAAATCGCCGAGTGCCTTGTAAAAGAAAGGCTTGAGTTAATACTTGACATAAGCGACATGCGCCGAAATCACCAAATCAGCTTCCTAACTGACTTCTTAGAAGAACTTTTCACACTTGAAACAAGAGAGCGGATCCCGCTTTGGGTTAGCTTTGAGGAAGCTGACATCTGGATCCCGCAAATCGGTAATCCCGCATGTAAGGAACGAGTTCTCGATGTTTGCCAACGCGGACGAAAACGAGGACTCGGCTTCAGCCTCGTAAGCCAACGACCAGCTATAGTTGATAAAACTGCTCTAAGTCAAGCTGAATACCGATTTTTTAAACGGTTTCAACAACCCCAAGATTTGAACGCTGTCAAAGATTACCTCGGCCCATATGAAAAAATGGTTGAAATGCTTCCATCACTCCAAGAAAAGCAAGCCCTTTTCTATGCGCCCACGTTGCTCAAGGAACCAGTTACGATAGATGTCAGTTTACGAAAAAGCCCACACGGCGGAGCTACCCCAGAACAAATCGCGATGATCAAACCAACAACAGCCATTCTTAACCTCAAAGAACGCCTCGAAAAACTCCTCATCAAAAAACGAGAAGAAAAAGATCTCATTAAGACCTTAACATCCCAAATTGAACGATTACGCGAAGAAATCAATAAAAAGGAAGAGGAAATTGAACGGCTTAAAACTGCACGCGAAGCAGCTAAAATGCTTACCCCAGAGATCCGCAAGACAGAATGGACAAAATTAGAAGACGCAATTAAGGAGAGAGACGCACGAATCGCCGAACTCGAGGAACAGTTACGCAGATTAAAAATTCAAACAACAAACTCTGCGCAAGTATCGGTTTCAACTCCAAATTGGGAATTCCTTGAACGTATCCTCGTCTACGGCTTAGACATGAAAACCGGTCGGGTATTAGGTGATGAATACGCCGATCTTCTTTTAAATCAATTAACACCAGATCAGCGAATAGTTTACATCCAACTTAGAAAAGCCAGACAGCCACTAAGGATTCGGGAGATCGGCCAAAAAGTAACTTTTAGCGAAAGTAAAATACGAAAGACCTCGAAAACGCTTCAACGCATGCGGTTAATTGAGGCTACTCGATGGATTGGCAAAGGGAAATACTATAAAGCTAAGGTTTAGTCGCGGCTTCTTGCCTAGCTTTTTTAGGCTTAGTTAATACCTTGGTACGAAAATGCTCTATCCCAATCGTAGTAATTTTTCGCTCACCGGTTTCTGTTGTCTCCACCCATCGCTCACGAGCCATTTCACTTAACCGAGCCCTAACGATATTTACCTTAATATTAGATAACGAACTAAGTTCCTCCAGTGAATAGGTTTCTTTATTCAGAATGCCTAGTCGGTACCCGATAAAAGCCCCAATTAAATATATACCAAGGATCTCTGGAGCGGTGAACTCATCTTTGGGAACTAGGAGGTAGGGTCCTTCTTTGGCGATTTTAAGAATGCCTTGTAATTCTTTGGTTAACTCCTCCAAGTTCACTTCGAGTTTAATCTGACCTAGCAAGGATAATGCTGGGCAAACTTCAAAGAGGAAAGCCATGACCTGCCGTGAAACGGCATCGAAATCGCCTGAGAAATCTCCATGCTTATCTCCGAACGTGATAGTTACATGCAGCTCCGGTTTCTTTTCCTCGGACATCGTTCCTCACCTTTTATTTTAGGCGCCACGAACTCTTGGAAATATTTAACCCTAATGGAAGTTAATCGATATATACTATCTTCTAATTTTTCGGATTTCGCATAAGTGGAAGCTAAATCCGAATCTTTACCGTGCTTCTTTTTTAAAAAATTAGGGAACTTTAACGTACTGATATTCACCTCGCTCACCAAGCCGATTAAGTTTACCAGCGCGAATTAGAATCTTGAGCCCATCATCTATCCTACGCTTGTCGTAAAACCAAGTCCGGCGATTCAATTCTTGGGTAATTTCACCAAATTTCTTTGGAAAATCAAAGAAGCCTTCATTTAAAATTATACTCAACTTTTCTGCGCATCCCGTGAAGATTTTTTCAGGTTTTGCAACCGCTGATGGAGGCGGTGAGGGGGTTACCTTTATCAACGATGTGATTAAGTTGAAAGCATCAGGATTACTCTTTAAGAAATCTATTAATTCATTAATTGTTGCTGCAGCTATTGTGATCTCACCGAAGTCTCTTTTTACAGACACGCAAATTTCCAAAGAAATCAACTCAGTAATTATCACATATTTACAAGAGTTTTAAAGATTCTTTAATTATTTATAACGATGAGGAATAGCCGTTATGAGTGATATCGAACTTGAAATAAGAAAAGGAAACTTAGCTGTTAAAATCCGTGGCAACACAAAAAATGAAGTGTTAAGCAAGTGTGATGAGGCATTCGCAATTTTAAACGAAGCGTATTCAAAATTAGAAGGTAAAGGAGTCGTTACTAAGGAAATCTCGGCACCAACCGTCACGGAAGCCCCGGTAATAACTGCTCCGAAGAGTTGTCGAGAAGCTATCACGAAATTGATGACAACCGATTGGGGGAGAAAGCCACGTACTTTAAGTGATATAATAGATGCAATGCAAATGAGCGCGGTTTATTATTCTAAGCCGAGGGTGGCTACTGAACTCATCCGAATGACTCGTCTTGGAATACTAAGACGATTAAAGACTGAAGCAGGTTACGCCTACGTTCTGGCTAAGCCACTTTGAGGTTTTACTATGTTTGGTTCAAACGGCGAACGCGGTCGTCGTTTAGGCGATATCTTTCACAATAAAAATGTTAAGTTGATTACATCTCTCGAGTATAAAGAACTATTAAGTAGCCAAATGAATATCGACTTTATCGGGGACCCGCCTAAAGGGTGGCCGGAAACAAAATTTGTGAGACCAAAATTCTCTCCTAAGGGTAGAACTATTTTTGAATTTTCTCATGGTTTGAATATCAACCTGCAAGAAGAAACGCAAAAATTACACAACAAATTGGAGCAAATGAATAATGAGGGACCTTCAAATTTAAGAGGCATAGTTGGCGGCGTATTAACTACCGATATTAAAGTTAGTGAAAACACAATTACTAATTTAATGTCCAATGTTGTCAGTTGCTGGGATTTTAGAATGTTAACCTTTCTTTGCGCGAAGATTGTAAAATATAAAGAATATTCGCAAAAAGGTACAACCTTCGAAGTTGAAACGACCAATGAGTACACCACCTTATTAAGATGTCTCGAATTTCCCGTTTCGCCTCAAGGTTTCTATACCTATCATGTTGCAATTTTTTACTACGACCCGTTACATGGATTTAACTTAAGCCACGCCAAATCTACCACCAGCGAAATAACCAATTATATTATTAACAGTGGCACCATTCCAGCATACGCGTATTTAGAGGCACATGCAGCAGGAGGCTTTACTGAGGACTTCGAGAGAAATTTTGATAAACTTCTGAAGGACGCAAGCGATGAATCGAAAGTTGCCTACATCAAAATGGGTACATATGGATATGAAGTAGGTCCTTGGGCATTAATGATCTAGAAGTTAAACTACTAAAACTCGTTATGGTCATTTGTCTTACTGGAGTCATTGGGGGGTTTCAAAGTTAATCCAGCGTAGGACTGCGGCGAACCAGTTTCGCCACTTTTGTAGCTATTCCAACTTGATGGCTAACTTCTGCGACTGCATCCACATTTTTATAACTTTCTTGGGCATTATGTAACCAATTTTCGAACTTACATCGAATAGTACTAAAAACGTGTGGAAAGTCTGAAAACCAAGGGATCGATTGTACCAAAAAAGGTTATGAACTGCCGGTATGAGGGGATTTATCGAGGTAAATCTAGAATAATATGGGAAAGGGGAAAACGTGGGGGGCCGAGTGAAGAAAAGTTCGTTTGAATACGTCATGTCCATGGGAGAAGAGCTTGGAAACTATGTTGATAAATGGATAGCAGTGAAGGGGGATAAAATAGTAGCAGTTGGCGATGACATAAAAGAAGTGTTCAGGAAAGCTAAGGAGACTTCTCCAGAGGAGGAGCTTGAAGAGACGTCTCATCTCTTGATGGTGCCCCTCTGCCAAGCCTAGCGGGTGCATTGTAAGAGGCCCTTTACTGTTTGCCGGATGATCTTTCGCGGCATGAACTCTGCCAAAGCCATAAATATCAACCCCTTGAAAGCCATCAGCTCATGGTACTCCGGTTTTAAATCCTGCGCTCGATTCTCAGTGATTGGAGTGACATAGTGATGAGAGCGTGTGTAATCTTCGATACCCGATACGGCAACACAGAAAAGATTGCAAAATCGTTTGAAACGGGACTCACAGAAGCTGGCATTCAGACTGTTTGCGTCAATGCAAAAGACGTGGCCGTTGACTCGTTGAAGCAATACGATCTAATTTGTGTTGGTTCCCCAACCGAGGCATTTACCGCGTCCAAGCCGATGAAAGAGTTCCTTGGAAAGCTCAAGAGCATTGGTCTATCTGGAAGGTATGGCTTTGCATTCGACACGAAGCTGGATTGGCGTCTCTCCGGCAGCGCAGCGAAGTTCATTGAGAAGGAATTGAACAATCTGGACCTTCAGCTCATCGCCCCGCGTGAGTCGGCTATAGTCTTCGCCTTGAAAGAGAGAGGTGCGATCACTGGTGCAAGACTCAAGGAAGGAGAAGAGAAGAGGTTCGAGCAGGTCGGTCTTCAGGTCGGGACTGCCCTCGCGGCTAGAGTGGGGGTAATCCCAGCATGATTTCGCTTTCCTCCGCAAAGCGGGCTGTGCTTGCAGCTGTCATTGTGATTCTGATTCTCACGGTATTAGAATTTCCTCCCCCGCTAGGCTTTGAGACCCGCCCCCAGTCTGACGTATCCTCTTTCTGGCTGGCATTCTTTATTGTCATATTGATCGTTGAAATAGCAACAATCCCTATGAATTACAGACGCCCCAGCGTCGGGGGAGGACTCGGCATCCTAGCGGCGATCCTCAACATTCTGCAAGTTCTCGCCGACCAGGCCCACCTAATGCAGCCTGAAGTAGCACCTTTCGGCTATTCGGTCCTAAAGGGCATGGTCGTGATAGCTTCCCTGGCACTGGCCTATTTTTCATGGGCGGTCCGTCAAGCGGCACGGATGCTGGCCCCGCAGTCGTCGGTGACAATCTACAAGTCAACGGCTGGGCGATAGGTTTAAGTGTTTATTAAATTAAACATATGTTTATAAAAGTGAACAAGATGACTGGACATGCATTTCCATAAGTTTGCCGAGAAAGTTTTCGGCTCCCGCGCCAAGATGCGGCTACTCGAAGTTTTATTTACGCGTTCAACTACCGAGTTTACAGGCAGGGAACTTGCGCGAGAGGTAGGCTTCTCCCCTGCACGCGTTCATCGGATCCTCCAAGATTTTACAGCTGAAAACCTAGTGACAATGCGGCGGAGCGGGCGCTCCTACTTGTTTAGGCTAAATGAAAAGGCGTTCTTAGCTGGCAAACTTAAGTATATTTTTGGAAAAGCATTTTTACCCCTTGAAGAAGTGAAGCGCATAACCTCTACAAACTTGGTCTCCCCAGAAATTGTTTCAATAGTTTTATTTGGCAGCATTGCGCGGGGTGAAGAAAAGCCCGCCAGCGACATAGATTTATGTATCATAGCCAAAGACGGCGCGGATAAAGACAGCGTCAGAGGAAAGGCTTTGGAATTAAACCGTTTGACAACCGAGCTTTTCGGAAATATGGTTTCACCCATCGTCTTAACAGTCAGCGAATTCCGTGATGGTTTCAAAAAGGATCAACCGGTGGTGCGTGAAGTTCTTCGCAACGGGATCCTCCTCTGCGGGAAATCGCCAGTCGAAATAATTACGGAGTGACCTTTGTGGCAGCGCCGACTAAGCGCATTGGGAAAGAGGCGTACCGTGCCTACCTTAAGAAGGCGATTGAACTTTATGATACGATGCTGGATGCCTACCGTCAGGAAAGGTGGACTGCCGCCATCGTGTGCGCGGTTCACTGTGCAATAACAGCCGCCGACGCAATAGTTGTTTCTAAGATAGGAGGAATCAGTGCAAGTAAAGATCACCGAGATGCGGTTCGTCTGCTGGAATCGCTAGGCGCAGAGGCGCGAGAACGGGCAAAACACTTAGGGTGGCTCATAAGTGTTAAATCATCCGCCGAGTATGGCGTAACCACGTTTACCCGAAGCGACGCCGAGCAAGCTGTAAAACATGCCGATCGATTGTACAAGTGGGTGCTAAGCCAGCTAACGTAAATGAGATTAAAAAATAATTATGCTCGATTTCCTTACTGCTCTAGAAGCATAAGATAGCGCAAGCCGGGATCGGCCCGATTTTCCGCACGTAAAACACTTTGTTCGGATACGTCTTCGCCACATACTTTCCGTATTTCTGAAATCTTCATCTGCCGAAAATTTCTGAGACGAATTAGCTCTTCACAACTCTTTCAACAAATTCTATGATTTCCTTGCTTCTGGTAGGGTTTAATGAAACGGTTGCGCCTCCCTTATGAAGCATTAGGTATCCTTCGTTAACGAGTTGCTTTACCACTCTTTGAATTCTCTTTCCATCCTTTACTTGCTTGCTAATCCAATTTATCAGCGTGATAAGAGGTAGGTATTTGGCACCCCAGCAATGTTTTCTGAGCAGTCTATTCATCAGGTCAGCTTTGATCTGCTCGTCGTTTGGAATTTCTCGGCTTCTCATAAGTTCACTTATAATACCTTTAGAAGTTAATATTTAAATACCTTCTTTTCTAATGTAGGGGTTAGATAGCTATGCCCGAAGAGCTCTACACGAAAAAGGAATACCAATCCATCCTGTTAAAGACGCTTGGGGAATCCCCAAAGCTGAGGATTATAGACTTCTTCTTAGACAACCCGCTGTTTGACTTCACTAAGAAGGAGGTCATAGAAGCCCTAGGGATGAGCAAGCAGACTTTCTATAAATACTTCGCAGACATAGAAGAATACGGAATCGTAACTACTTCAAGAAGAATAGGTAAAGCTAGGCTGTACAAGATCAATCTTAACCATCCCTTGGTAAGCATGCTCAGAGAATACGAAACAAGAATATCACTACAGATAGCGGAGAAAGAAGCTGAAAAACAAGCTCAAGTTATCTCGGTGAAAAGAAAGTAGGTAAATGAATTCTATCATTTCTCTTCTTTAAAACGAACAACAATAGGTACTGAAAAATGACTGTTGAAAAGAAGGCAAGAGAAGGGGGTCTCGTTTTTGAAGTCCATTGTTTCGACACCGGTAAGAGTGAAGTCTAAAAAGAGAAAGTGGGGGAAAGAAGCGTTCTTGGATTCAGGGGAGGCTACTTTTGGCGAGTGAGGCTGGTAAAGAGAAAAGGGTACTCGATGTTAACACTTTAGCAATTTTTCATTTATTTCAATCGGTTTATGGTACAAGAGATAGAGAAGATAGGTATTTAAAATAAAAGTTATATTTTATGTATTGTTGATGACAATGTTTGGTAGCAACGATGCAGAAAATATAAGAATTGGTCTGTCGAAGAGGGAGAGTCTACTTTTATCCTCGTTAGCGGAAGATAGGAAAAATATCTTTACCCTGCATGACATTAGGACAAAACTGAGATGCTCCTATATCAATGCTATGAAAATAGCTAACAGGTTAGTAAAGAAGAAGTGGGTTATTCTCTTAAGCAGGGGAAAGTACCTCCTAGTTCCATTGAGCGCAGGGGTTAAGGGCACATATACGGAGCATGAATTTGTCATAGCCTCAAATCTGGTCAATCCATGTTACATCGGGTATTGGAGTGCGTTAAACCATTATGGATTCACTGAGCAGACGCCCTTCACGGTCTTCGTGGTCACAATTAAAAGACTCAAGAACAGAAAAATTCTGGATGTTGACTACAGGTTCGTTACGGTGAACCGGAAAAAGTTCTTTGGCTTTACCAAGGTTGCTGTCGCTAATTCTCTGGTAAACATTTCAAACAAGGAGAAGACTATTGCTGATAGTCTAGACCACCCTGAATACTGTGGTGGGATAGCTGAGGTAACCAAGTGTTTATGGAATGCTAGGAACCAGATATCTTTTGACAGGTTGGTGGACTATTCCATAAAAATGGGGAACAGTGTTATCCTCAAGAGGCTGGGCTATCTATCAGAAATCCTTGAATTAAAGCTTCCCAAAGGAGTTGCTTCCAAAATCAGCTCCAACCTTGGGGAAGGGTTTTCGCCCTTGGATCCGATGACAGAAAAGCGGGGAACGTATTACACCAAGTGGAATCTGCTGCTGAACATCGCCAAGGAATCTTTTCTGGAGTGGAGAAGGGGCTATTGATAACTGCTGATGAAACCAGAAGGCTAGCTAGGGAAGCGGGCCTTGCTGCCGGAGTACTGGAGAAGGATTATGCGATTACGTGGTTGTTGTACGGTGTCTATTATAGGGATTCAAAGCTCCGAAATTCACTGATCCTCAAAGGAGGCACCGCGATAAGGAAGGTCTACTTTCCAAAGACATGGAGGCTATCTGAAGACCTCGATTTCACGATTGTTAATAAAGGAAGACCCGAGGTCGTAAGAGCTGGATTCGAAGAAGTCTTTAGCTTTCTTGCCTCAGCAAGCGGCATTACATTTTCGTTACAAGACTTTAACCCTGGAATGTGGTCAATCCTTGCTGACATCCAGTATGTGGGACCTCTGGGAGCTAAGAATAGGATTGCGCATGACATAACCCTGAAGGAAAGGCTGGTAGAGGAACCTGAATGGAGAATCATAAGTCCAGAATATCCCGACTTGGAGAAGTTCAAGGTTAAGGTTTATTCTCTGACTGAGGTTTTAACGGAGAAGATCAGGAGCATAATTCAAAGGGGCAAGACAAGGGACTACTATGATGTCTGGAGGCTGTTAAAGGAGAAATCATTTGATAAAAAGAAAATTCGAGGGCTCTTAGTAAAGAAGTGTGAAGTGGCCGGTGTCGAGTACCAACCTGAACTGATATTTGACCCTAAAAGGCTGGATGAAGCTGAAAGATACTGGGAACCTGCGTTGGGATACTTGACTAAGGATTTACCTGAATTCAAAAAAGTTATTTCAGAGTTAAGGAGCGTACTCGATTTTTTATAACAAAGGTGTTAATTTGACAGGCCGGCAGAGGGAAAACTCGGGTTAAATGTAGCTGTTTACCTAGTCTCAAACGTAAAAAGATCAAACAATAGGTTTTCTTAGGAATGGACTACAAGAATACGACGTAAAGATTAGTGAAACCCTCATAGACGAAGTTGTGGGAAAACAGATGGCTTTTGCGTATCCAAGAAAAGTTCGGTGGAGCTGCCAGAGATGTACCCTATGTTGCGGAGACACGCCCAAGAGGGAGCGCCAAATATTACTCCTGGAAACAGAAGCCGAGCTAATAAAAACAAAAACAGGTCACACGGTAGACGAGATCGCCACGCCAGTATCAAAATTCCATTTTTACAAATACCAGCTCAGGAAGAGATCTTCTGATGGCAAGTGTATCTTTCTCCGAGGAAATCATTGTATGATTTACGAGTTTCGCCCGCTTATTTGTCGATTTTACCCGTTTTGGTTGGAAAAACTTGGCTCTGGGAAGTATGTTTTTAAGGTTTCTACTGAATGTCCCGGTATTGGGCGTGGTCAACTGTTAAGCCGGAAGTTTTTCTTGGAATTGTTTAGGGAAGCAATCGAGGCTTTGGAGTAGTTGCGAGGAACATTTAGAATTAGATAAAGTTTTAAAATAAGGCACGTTAATTGAACGTTCACCGAGGGATTACACGAATGGCCCTTTACGATAAGATTTCTGAACTCTGCAAACGCCGAGGATTCCTCTTTTCCTCGTTCGAAATTTACGGCGGCGTCGGCGGCTTTTATGACTATGGTCCTTTAGGCTCTATCCTCAAGCGGCGGATTGAAGACAAGTGGCGGGACTTATTTGTCCGGCGAGAGGGGATGGTTGAGCTTGAGTCGACAGTTGTCATGCCTGCCCCTGTTTTCGAAGCTTCAGGACATGTTGCCCACTTCACTGATGTTATGACGACTTGCCTCTCTTGTGGGCGAACGTTCCGAACCGACCTCTTAGTCAGCGAGGCTGGAGTTTCATTCCCCGAAGGCACTACTATGAAGGAGTTTGATCGCTTGGTTAAGGAGCATGATGTTCGCTGTCCAGACTGTGGTGGAAACCTAAGCGAATCGGAACCATTTAACTTAATGTTTAAAGTAATTATCGGTCCCATTGGCAAAGGCATAACCGCCTACGGTCGACCCGAAGCAGCGCAAGGACAGTTTACCGACTTCAAGCGGATCTACGCCGCGGAGAGGGAGAGGCTTCCCCTAGCCGTAGCCCAAATTGGCCGCTGCGTTCGCAATGAGATCGCACCGAGAAAGGGTCCAATCAGATTAAGAGAATTCACGATCATTGATTATGAAATTTTTGTCGACCCCGAGAATATGAGTTATCCGAAGATAAAACAAATTGAGAATTTGAAACTGCGAATTCTACCCGCAAGCGAACAAGAGACAGGCACAAACACGATCTACGAAGTCACCGTTCGGGAGGCTCTCGACAAAGGATTGATTAAAAATGAAACACACGCGTATTTTCTCGCCCTCGCTGTCAAGCTTCTCGAGGAATTAGGTATACCACCAGATAAGCAGCGCCTTCGTGAACAGTTACCAGGCGAGAGAGCCCACTATTCTAAGCAAACCTTTGATCAAGAAGTGTGGACCGAACGATGGAGTTGGATTGAAATCTCCGGACACGCGTATCGGACAGATTATGATTTGAGTCGGCACATTACGTACAGCGGCGTGGATATGCGGGTTTTCAAGCCCTTTGAAGAGCCCAAAGAAATTGAAAAAATTGTCATAAAACCAAAAATCGACCTCATTAAAACCGACTTTAAAGAGGATACGCCGAGAATTTTAGATCTCCTTAAGAAGGCAATTCCAGAAATAGTTGAACGTGAACTTCGTGAGAAGGGCTTCTATGAACTGCCAGGTCCTTACTCGGTGCGGCTGAAACCAGACCACGTTGAATTTGAAAAAACTAAGGAGCTAGCTAGAGGTAGACTGTTTGTACCGCATGTCATCGAACCCTCCTTTGGTGTTGACCGAATTTTCTACGTAACCCTCGAATATGCATACGTTGAAAAGAATGGTAGGGTTATCTTCCGCCTTCCGAGAGATGTTGCCCCGATTCAGATTGCGGTATTTCCACTTGTAAGTAAGGATGGCTTGCCAGAAAAAGCCGGCACGATCCATCAGAAGCTTGTAGATGAAGGTTTCCACATCGAGTACGATGAGTCAGGTTCGATTGGTAGGCGATATGCGAGAGCCGATGAAGCAGGTGTCCCAATTTGCATCACCGTTGATTATCAAACCCTACAAGACGACACAGTGACATTAAGAGACCGTGACACGTGGACTCAGGTGCGTATGAAAGTAGAGGATCTACCAGAATTACTGACCAAATATCTTCGGAAAAAACTTGAGTTTAACCAACTTGGCATAGCTTTTAAGCCTGCCCCACCCGAATAGCACCTTTCTATCCACATCTAATTTCAGTTAGTTAGTTTTTTAAATTCGGTTCAATCTAATTCCTTCAATTAGACTCATATATTTTCGGATGTGGAAGGAAGTGGCTTTTCCAGCAGAGACTGCTGAGCAACGCCGGCGAATGATGGTTGACATCTGTCAAGACCATGTTCGCAAGGTCTTGGAGGCAGTGAGAGAACTCCCCCTCCTTATTGATAGTTGCCTCCGCAATGACTTACCCGGAATAAACGACCACTATAACCGAATAGTAAAATTAGAGGAGGAAGCCACCAGCCTCAAGCGGGTGTTGACGAGAGAGTTAACTGAGTCTGGTGCGATTCTATTAAGCCGAGAAGATTTCCTCCGCCTCGTCGCATTAAACAATGAAATTGCCGACGCCGCAGGTGGAGTAGCATTTCGCCTCGCAGAAATTTACAACCGTGGCTGGAAATTGGACAAAAAAGTCATGGACGGCATAGCTAGACTTGCTGACGCTGTCCTAGACTCGACGACTAGGCTTCGAGAAACGATTCTCTCCCTTAGCTATACTACTTCGAAAACTGCAGAGTTAGCTAAAAACGTTGAAGCCGCCGAACGTATTGTTGATGCCGTCTATCGAAAAGTTGACTTACTTATCATTTCCAGTAAGATGAAAATGCCCCTTATTCTCATAACCCGAGATGTCGCTCAACTCCTCGAGGAAATGGCGGACAAAGCCGAGGATGCAGCTGATGCAGCCCAGATCCTCGCCCTCAGCGCCTTCTAAGATTGGATTACTTATGTCAAAGAAAAAAATCGTAACCGCAGAGCTCGTAGCCAATCGTCTAATCGTCTGGAATCCAAAAGAGGGCTCCGAGCTTTACCGCCTTGGATTCTATGGGAAACCCATCGGTATTCCAAAACCCAAAACCCCAGAATTTGACACCCCTTTAACCCTCGACCTAATTGAAGGCTTATACCTCCTCGAAAAAGGCGTAATCAAAATCGTGGAAAAACCCAAACGCCGCAAAATCACCGCGAAAACACTCATTAAAAGAGCAGAAAAAGCCTACGAAGACTTCTCCCTCAAATACATGGTCTACAAAGACCTCCGAGAACACGGCTACGTCATCCAACCCGGAATCAAATTCGGATGCGACTTCGCTGTCTACGAACATGGTCCAGGAATTGACCACGCCCCATACATGGTGCAAGTCCGCCGAGGCGACGAACTCGTAACCGCCACGGAAATCGTAAGAGCTGGACGCCTAGCCACCACTGTTAAAAAAAGATTCATTGTAGCGGTACCTAATGAAAAAACCAACGAAGTACGCTACCTTATGTTTAAGTGGTGGAGGGCTTAGGCGAAAAGCAGTTTAATTCTAAGTTGTTTATAATGATATCGCACAAATAAAACGATTTAACCGCCAGGCATACACTGCTAATACTCCTCCGAGAAAAAGACCAAGAAAAACGCCATGCAACTTGATTTATACCAAGCGCTTTACCTCTTTCATTCGGCGGAAACGCGTCTGTTATTATCGCTGCACTGTTGGAGAAGAGGAATGCACCACCTACGCCCTTAATTATTCTGAATATAATTAGTTCGAGTGCACCTGCATCATCCGTATTTGGCGTCAGGTACAATAGAAGAGAGCCTACCGTGTATATTGCGAACCCTAGATTATACAACCTCACCCTGTCATACATGTCAGATAGGCGTCCAAACGTGACTAACAACGTTGCAGTCACAATGCTGTACCCAAACAACATCCACAACAAGTACTGGAACGAAGAAAGCGGATCAATATTGAGCAAATGTTTCCAATGCTAAAAAATAGGGGAACTGTATATGAGAGCATGTGCACGCACCAGTGAAGCCGTTGAGGAGCTTAGCATTAAAGAAGGAGACAGGGCAGCGGCGGTAATCAAAGCTACTGGAGTAATGCTATCAAAATAAGGCGTTTTTCAAACCCTACCCTTCTATATCCTTCTTTTTTAATCCCTTCTTACCCATGGTTTAATACTTTGACAGTCTTCTCGCGAAGAATTTTCTGATTTCCTCTACAAAAATGATTATGATGGCCAACAATATCAAGAACAACCAGTCATTAAGACCCAAAAAGGTTGTTCCGAAAGCGTTCTGTAAGAATGAAACATAAACTATCGCCGAAAGAATAGAAATCTGTGCAGCTATTCCCAGCCAAATCCACTTGTTGCTTCTTAAGCTGGTCTTGAAGATGGATGTTTTGCTTGTCCGACACGCAAGAACATTGCCAACTTGCGCTACAACGATGCCAGCAAAAGTCATAGTGGTGCCTTTGATGTAGACGAGGCTACTACTGTCTAACGGCAGCCCAAACTTCCAACCACCCATGAACCACGCGTTTAGACAGCCAAACATTGCGCCAGCAGCAATAATCAAGCCTATATAAAGTGAACGAAGGAAAACTATCCTGTTAAACAATCGTTCAGTTACGCTTCGCGGAGGTTCCTGCATTATGCCCACTTCAGGTGGCTCACGGCTCAAGGCTAACGAAGGAATAACATCTATGCCCAAATCTATAGCCAAAACCTGAACAACAAGCAAGGGCAAAGGAATATTCCACAACACATAAAGTATAAACGGAACCAACTCAGCCCAATTGTGCGCGAAAACGTAAACGATAAACTTCCTAATGTTCTCATAAATCGCCCGCCCGGACTCAACAGCATTCACGATAGACGCAAAACTGTCGTCTAACAAAACTAAATCTGCCGCGTCACGGGCTACGTCCGTTCCAGAAACACCCATAGCTATGCCAATGCCCGCTTCTTTCAAAGATGGCGCATCATTAGCCCCATCACCGGTAACAGCCACAATCTCCCCATTCTTCCTAAGCACAGTGACAATGTGAAGCTTCTGCTCCGGAGAAACCCTCGCAAAAATAACCTCTCCCTTCTTGACTTCTTCGAAGATCTGCTGGTCGCTCATCGACTCCAAATCGACGCCGCGTATCACGCGGCTCTGTCCAGCGTTTGTTATGCCTACTTCTTCAGCAATCGCCTGCGCAGTAGGACCATAATCTCCAGTGATTATTACTATCTTTATGCCCGCCTTCTTGGCCTGCGTCACTGCGTCTTTAACCTCTAGGCGGGGCGGGTCTTTCATGGCAGTGAGTCCAACTAAAGTCATGCCTCTCTCGGCATCGCCTTTTGTTATTGGCGTGTTTTCTGGGACTTCTTTGTAGGCGATGGCTATTACTCGGAGTCCTTCGCATGCAAACTCGCGGAGTTTCTGCTCGACGGATTGCTGGTGTTTCTTTGTCAACTTCTCTGTTTTGCCGTTCAGGCTGATCTTTGTGCATACGGATAGAACGCTTCGTGGGGCGCCTTTCGTGTAAACTAGAGTCTTCCCGTTGGTCTTGTGAATCGTAGTCATTCTTTTTCGTGTCGAATCGAACGGTATCATATGAACTATGGGCTTGTCCACGAGCATCTTCTGCGAGTTTAGACCATACTTTAAGGCGGCAATGAGCAAGGCGCCGTCGGTTGGGTCTCCGATGACGCTCCAAGACCTGTTTCTGTCCGAGGACGGTTCAACCTTCGCACTGTTGCAGAGAGCAGAAATCTCTAAGAGTTTCTCAAGCCCAGAAACTTCGTCTTTTTCCAAGACTCTTTCATCACTGGTAAAGTCGCCAACGGGCGTGTATCCGACTCCAGAGACTTGTACAACTCTGTCGCCGACCCAGATTTTTGTAACAGTCATCTCGCCCTTAGTGATTGTTCCAGTCTTGTCCGTGCATATCACAGTCACGCTGCCGAGCGTCTGAACCGCCGACAAACGCTTGACAAGAACGTTTCTCTTCACCATCTTCAAAACATTAATCGCAAGCGCGCTCGATACGGTAACCTGAAGCCCTTCGGGAACGCACGCAACCATCACGCCAATCATAAACAGTATGCTACTGAGGAAGGTTAAGTGAAGCCAAATCAACCCAATCGTGAAGAAGATGCCTCCAACAGCCACCGCCAAGATAAAATCATACTTAGCCGTGTAAGCAATTTCCTTCTGAAGAGGACTAAGTTCTTCGCCTATTTCTTGAGTCAAACCGGCGATTTTTCCGAACATGGTTTCCATGCCGGTTGCAAAAACCACAGCCCTGCCGCGTCCTCTGGCGACGCTGGTGCTCATAAAAACAAGGTTCGGGGCGTCAAGATAAGTCGAATCGGCAACTTCTGATGGCTCGTTGGTTCGTGGCTGTGGCTCTGACTCGCCTGTTAAGGGCACATTGTTCGTCCACAACTCGAATGCCTCAATCAAACGCGCATCTGCAGGAATACGGTCGCCCTCTTCCAGATCGATAACATCGCCGGGAACAAGTTCTCTCACGAGTACCTTCTTGAGTTCCCCGTCCCGAATGACTTTGGCGTATTCGGGCATCCATCCTCTGAGCGTTTCAATTGCCTTTTCCGCTCGCCACTCTTGGAAAAGACCGAAAACCGCGTTTACTATGACTACGCCGATGATGATTAAGCTGAGTTCCCACATTTCGCCTATGGCGGCAAGCAAAGCCGCGAACAACAGCAGAATGCTGAACAAATCTCTAAGATTGGCAACAAACCTGTAGGCGGCTGATGCACGTTTCTTTTCAACAAGCATGTTTGGACCTTGCTTTACAAGGCGTTTTTTTGCTTCTTCGCTGGTCAAACCTTTGGGCGAAGTATCGAGAACTTCAAAAATTTTTTCGGTGCTCAAACGCGCTATATCTTTCAACCCAAGCCCGTCCAAAACGCAAAAATCAGAAAGGTAGAGCATCAATAATAATCGTGACTACCAAAACGCTAAGCAGAGATGTTCTCGTTTGTTTGAACTCACTTTGCGTGTGCATCTAATCCGTCCATGCAAATGTCTATCTGTCAATGCAATTTCGGCTTTAAGCCTAACAAATGGAAGGATTTAAACTCATCGGAAAAGTCACATGCCCAATGGACTTGTTTTTTGTATCCTAAAAACTTTAGAAAACACGTGAATTGAGCATGTTTTGCAAATATCATTTTGGCATAGATTTATCTGAATTTGCCTGAAGTAGTTAAGAATTTTAATAATGCCAACGCGCATCAAGAAATCATCGTTTGTTTTTTGCAGGCACATATTCTGTGCTCTGAAACAGTGGACTGGAAATTATTAGATCCGCTGTAGACCTGTTGCAGGCAGTGGGTATGTTATACAAGACGGCTATTCTGAGAAGGGCTTTAACGTCGACATCATGGGGAAGTGATGAGAGCGGATCCCAGAAAAAAATTAGATAGTCCAGTTTCTCGTTGGCAATCATGGCGCCGATTTCCATGTCTCCACCATAGGGGCCGCCTTTGAGCAAATTAACTTTCAGGCCTGTTTTCTCCATGATTCTTTTCCCAGTATCTCCAGTGGCGTACAAGTTGTGAAGGCCCAACGTTCCCTTGTTGAAATCTGCCCATTCTACCAAATCGTCTTTCTTGTTGTCGTGCGCTACCAGAGCAATGTTTCTTTTAGGAATCAAAATCTCACCACTTCAAATTAAGCCGAAAACATTCTTATAGTTTTAAACCTTTTCAGACTCGTGCGCTAGTATTCCTTTTAACTAACGGCATAAAGTCCAAAGAAGAATGATGAAGGCAACATTGTCACTTTCACTGTCAGAAAGTTAAGTACTTTTTACAACTACTTCCCTTTTAAGTGATGGAGAGCTTAGGCGAAAAAATCGTTTTTTGAGGCTTATTTCGTAGAAAACGTCATTTTGTTCTCATTTTCTCTTCATGTATTTTTCGTTAACCTCGCGTTTTTCTAAATAATAAGGTAGCATGTTTTAATCTTTAGAGTGACATGAAGAAACTTGAAGGTGTCGTCTTTGCCACACGGCGGAAAGTTTAGGGCTGTAATGTTTGGTCTACTGTTAACTGTTCTGTTGGTTTCTTGGCTGCTCCCTTCCACATCGGCTAGGGTTGAGTCCGTCAAGTTTGACAAGGTAAGCTACGAACCCGGTGAAACAGGTACATGCACAGTTAAATTCGTAAACATTTTCGATACGAAAATGAAGGTCACCAAGGTAGAACTACGAACAGACTTCGGCAACTACCCGTGGACCGGTGAGTTGATTCTGAAACCTGGAGCAAGCGAGAACCTCAATGTATCCTTCACCGTGCCAAAGGATACGAAAACAGGGGAATATCTGTTTAGCGTCTACTTCGAGTTCATGGTGTTGCATGGGAATAAATGGGCTAAGATGGATCCGGGAGGCTACGGACCATCGGGCGAGACCATCAAGGTAACTCAACCGATAATACCAGGATTTCCGTTCGAAGGCATACTGATCGGATTAGCGTTGGGAATAGCTGTCATCTTGGCAACTCGCAGAACACGGCCCGTAGAAACAATAGGGCGGTAATTCAAAAAATCCCCTCTTTTTATACCATTCAAGATAGCAACAACGTAGTAATACCCACTGGGGTTTTTATTTCCAGAGAAAAATGTCCCTTGGCGTGAACTCACCTAACGGACGTTCAAAGGTTAACTGGAAATATTTTATTTTGTAAGTTCAACGAATAACATCTGTTTAGAGAGGGGTGGTTAAATGTCTGAACATCCTTTGAAGATTCTTAAATCACTCGATCCAGAACTTCTCAAACTCGTTGAAAATACAAGTGAGTTCGCTCTGGCTGACGGGGCCCTACCTAAAAAGTTCAAGCTTCTCATCGCGATGACTTTAGATGCGTCTCTTGGAGCCGTCCAGGGTGTAAGGGCGTTAGCTCAGGCAGCTATTCAACCTGGCGCCACGAAAGAGGAGATCATGGAAGCATTGAGGGTTGCCCAATACATTAGTGGGGTCGGGAGCGTTTATACAGCCGCACAAGCGCTTAAGGAATTATTCTAGCCTAAGCGTTTACAAAAGCAAAAATGTTAGGGGTATTGTGGGATTCAGAGAACGTATGTCGGAGGCTCTATCTTCACTGGCTCGTAGTCCTCGAGTTTTCCAGCGAAGAAGCTCTCATACGCTGTGAGGTCTAAGAGACCGTGCCCGCAATTGTTGAAGGTTATGATCTTTTTCTCGCCGGTTTGTTTGCACTTCAGAGCCTCATCGATGGCGTATTTGACGTTGTGAGCGGTTTCGGGCGCGGTGATCATGCCCTCAGTTTGGGCGAGGATACGGGCTGCGTCGAAGATCTCGTTTTGGTAGTAGGCTATGGATCTCATGTAGCCCTTGTTGAGTAGATAGGATATCAGTGGAGCCATACCGTGGTAGCGGAGGCCTCCTGCATGGATTGGTGGACACGCGTAATCATGTCCAAGAGTGTACATTTTTAGGAGAGGTGTAATCTTGGCAGTGTCGCCATGGTCGTATGTGTATACGGCTCTCGTAGTGTGTGGAACCGCTTTAGACTCACATGCAACGAACTCTGACTCGGCTTTTCCTTTAAGTTTGTCCATCATGAATGGGAAGCAGAAGCCAGAAAAGTTGGAACCTCCGCCTATGCACCCACAGATTACATCCGGGTAAACATCTATCATTTCGAACTGCTTCTTTGCTTCTTGTCCAATTATGGTTTGGTGTAGTAAAACGTGGTTTAGACAGGATCCTATGCAGTATCTTGTGTCTTCGCGACTTAGGGTATCTTCAAGAGCTTCGCTGATCGCTATTCCTAGGGTTCCTGGGTGGTTTGGATCTTTTTCGAGAAGGCTTTTTCCGAATTTTGTTTGGTCGCTTGGGGAGGGAAGGACCTCTGCCCCCCATGTTTCCATCATTGTGCGTCTACCTGGTTTTTGGTTGTAGCTAACGCGGACCATGTATACGCGACATTTTAGTTCGAAGAGTGTGCATGCCATTGCGAGGGCGGAGCCCCATTGACCAGCGCCAGTCTCGGTGGTTAGCCTTTCGATTCCTTGTTTTTTATTATAGTATGCTTGGGCTATGGCCGTGTTGGGTTTGTGGCTGCCCGGTGGGCTGAGGTATTCGCATTTGTAGTATATTTGGGCAGGTGTTTTTAGGTAGGCTTCAAGGCGTTTCGCACGGTAAAGTGGTGTTGGGCGTGGTATGCGGAGATAGGCATCTATGACCTCGTCTGGGATTTTGATGTAGCGTTCTGTTGAGACTTCTTGGCGTATCAATTCTTTAGCAAAGATACGTTCAAGGAGTGCTGGATTTATAGGTTGAAGCGTTTTTGGGTCCAGGGGTGGAGGTAAGGGTTCTGGGAGATCGGCTTGGATGTTGTACCAAGAGGTTGGCATTTCACCGGGGTGGAGTACTACAGTGTACTCTTTATCGATTTTGGGCAAGTTTGTTTACCTCTTTTTGTGGAGCATAATTGAACTCGAAAGAACTATTTATATCTTTCCAGTACAATTTTGTACTTGTGAGCCGGATTGTGGAGCAAAATAGTAAATCATCTAAAGGAATACCCTGAGCGCCTCTCTGTGGCGAGAATTCTTGTAAAAAATGGTCTCAGCGTTAGGGATGGAAGTATCTATTGCAATGAGATTGAGATTCCTCCAATTAGGATAGCCCGTGTTGCAGGTGTAGACCGGAGAACTGTCAACTATACGGTGAAAGCAATTGAAGGAAATCCTGAACTACGAGCAATTTTTAGGGATATGAGATCAGCTGGGCATTCACTTCGGGAAATCGCGAGACACCTTAACCTTGGGGTTGTAGAGATAATCCCCGTGGACGCGAAGATTCCAGGGATACTTGCAAAATCAGCTTCTCTAATTGCAGAGAGAGGTATAGGCATTAGGCAGGCGATCGTGGACGACCCAGAACTCGCACCTGAACCGAGGCTTACGTTGATAACTGAGAAAAAAATCCCAGGAGAATTGGTTCCGGAATTTCTGAAAGTTAAGGGTGTGGCTGAGGTTTTAATCTATTAAAGAAATGGTTATTTTTCATTTCTTCAACTCTTCCTACGCATCTAAAAATCGGCTAATTAATTGCGTGGTTTTCAGTCAAAAATAAAACCTTTATCGCGCCTCGTGTATAGCCTAAGACTACGATAGAGGCGGATCCACGAATCTGAAAAATATTAGTCATTTCTTTAGCTCATTAGCCGGAGAGCACCTTCTCAACAGAGACAACAATATGCAGAAAGAGAAACGGAACGCTGCCTTAACATCAGTCATCGCCGCAATTTTCCTGTCATCTCTGGAGTTCATAGTCGGCATCCTTACCGGCAGCTTAGGCATAATCTCTGGAGGGTTACACTCTTTACTGGACCTAGGTGCGGCTTCAGTAACCCTCTACGCGGTAAGGAAATCAGCCAAGCCACCGGACGAGGAACATCGCTACGGACATGGAAAGATCGAGAGTTTGGCGGGCCTCGTAGAAATAGGCCTCCTGCTGGTTGCCTGCGGATGGATCACCTACGAGGCACTGCGAAGGCTACTCATAGAGAGCGTTCAAGTCGAGGCGAGTCTAATCGGCTTTGGAGTCGTAGTGACCAATATAGTAGTTGACCTTTCGAGGTCGCGAGTCCTCTATAAGACAGCGAGAAAGTATCAAAGTCAAGCCTTAGAGGCAGATGCCCTGCACTTCAGTAGCGATCTCCTCAGCTCCTCGGTTGTTCTTGTTGGCCTTTTCTTTGTTAGATTGGGCTTTGTATGGGCGGACTCCCTTGCAGCTTTAGGAGTAGCAGCCGTAGTGATGTGGATAGGCTTTCGTCTTGGGAGAAGAACAACTGATGTTCTCCTAGATAGAGCCCCTCCAGGACTATCCAAGAAAGTTGAAGAGGAGGCCAAACGTTGCGATGGTGTTGAGAGGGTCACTCGAGTCAGAATAAGGAAGGTGGGACTCGACACTTTCGTAGATATGAACGTCTCCATCGACCGGACGGCGCCCTTAGAGAAGGCTCATGCTATTGCTCGAGAAGTCGAGAGGAAGGTTCAGAGCCTCATACCCGGTGCTGATACTGTAGTTCACATGGACCCGGTCACTACAGAAGGAGCGAAAGTTATAGATCAAATTAGAGGCCTTGCGGCCGAAATCCCTGAAATCAAAAGTGTCCACAATATCCACATACGCGAAATGGCGCGCAAGTTCCACGTAGACGTTCATCTCGAAGTCGACAGCAAGCTCAAAGTCCGAGAAGCCCACCAAATCGCAAGCAACTTCGAAAAGATACTCAGGAAGGAGGTCGAGAACCTCGCCGAGGTTACAACACATGTGGAACCTCTAGGAGAAGAAACCATAAGTGGCGAAGATGTCACTACGACTGCCTCACCTATCGTCCGAGAGATACAACGACTTCTTCTACAGTTGCCAGAGGTTAAAGACCTTCACAAAGTAACCATTCGTAGAGCAAACGGGAAATATGACATAACCCTACACTGCAGAGTAAAAGAGGAAACGACGACGGAGAGAGCGCATGAGATCGCAACACAAATCGAGAACATAGTTAGAAACAAACTACCGGACATCGATCATGTCCTTGTCCACGTAGAGCCATTCATTGATAAAGCAAATATGTAGCCTTTAGATAGGAAAGGCTGGCTTTGTAATTACTGTAATTTCAAATAAACAGGTTAAACTCCGAAATTAGTTTCCATGATGTAAGTCCTGAAAAAGCATCAGAATTATCGTTAAAGCTGCGAAGAACAAGATTTCTACCTGCTCTTGCCACGCACTAGAGAGGTAAAAACGCCTATAGCCGCAATTAAAGCTGAAACTAGGAAAACGCGGTGAAGCCCTTCAACAAAAGCCACTGCGGCGATTATCCCACTTACTGTTCCCAGCCCAGTAAACAAAGCCGATAGAATATCGGCAGACATGGTGGTAGCGAGCACCGCCCCTGTTATAGCTAAACTCATCGATTGCCCCATAAACCTCATAGTCGCCAGCGTGCCAGCGGCTATGCCTAACCTATTTTTTTCAACTGAACCCATAACCGCGCTTGTATTCGGTGAGGAAAATAGCCCCATGCCAACTCCGAGAATGAACAACCCCGTTAGCACATCCACCCAAGAAGAGTCGACGTTAAGAGTGCTAAATAGAAAAAGTGAAACACAGATCAAAGCCATTCCTACTGAACTTAATAGACGTGAGCCAAGTTTGTCGGAAGCCCAACCACTAACTGGAGCAATCACCGCCATCATCATAGGCATTGGCAAAAGGAGAAGCCCGGCTTGAGTTGGCAAGTAGCCGAGAACCCTTTGCAAGTAGAATGACATCAGAAAGCCTACAGCAAAATAAGATATGTAATTGAGTAAAGCACTAAAGTTGGCAGCTGCAAACAGTCGGTTCCGAAGAAATAGAGATACATCGAGCATGGCATCTTCTGCCATCTTTTTCTCCAAAAATATGAAAACAATTAGGAAAACTCCGCTGACCGTGAACAAGCCTAAGATAAACGGAGTCCCCCATCCATAATTCCCACCAAATGTTAAAGCAAGAAGCAACAAGGTTAGTCCTACAGAAAGCGTCCCGGCACCCACTAAATCGAACTTTTGTCGACTACTCTTGATCATTGACTCCTTAAGCTTTAGGAGGGTTAAGGTTATCACAAAGATGCCGATTGGCAAATTTATGTAAAAGATCGATCGCCAACCCAAACTTTGAACTAGGAGACCCCCCAGCGTTGGGCCAACAGAAAGACCAACATATACTGCCATCGTGTTTACGCCAAGAGCCTTACCCCGCTCATTGCTTGGAAAAACATCTGTCACTATAGCCGGCGAATTTGCAGAAATGAGAGCAGCCCCAGCTCCTTGAACCGCACGAAAAATAATTAGTTGTATCCCACTTTGTGAAACACTACTTAGCAGAGATGCAATTGTAAATATCATAAATCCTAGGATAAATAGCGATTTCCGCCCCTTTATGTCAGCCAGCCTTCCAAGGCTCATTAACAAAACGGTAAGACAGAGCAGATACGCTGTGGGCACCCATATGACCATAGTAAAGTCGATACGAAGATCCGATGCTATCGATGGCAAAGCAATACTTACGATACTGCTGTCAAGCGGGGTCATGAAAGCGCCAACAGTAGTTATTAACAAAACTATCCATTTGTAGGATTCGTCAATACTCGTTGAAGTATCATTGTTTGGTTTGATCTGCTCTGGCATATAATTACTTAACTTCCAATTGCGCTGGCTTCTTTTTTGCAAGTTCTCTGAGAACGGCATCGATATTCAAGATTTCCCCAACAGTTTTACCTTTTTTAATCAGGTCCTTGATTTTCACTTCAGCTTTTGCGATGTTCTTTGCGCCCTCTAGCACCTCTTTCGCTTGCCGTTGAGGAACGACCACCACACCATCGTTATCGCCTAACACAATGTCTCCTGGGTTAACTAGAATCCCTCCACATTGAATGGGAACATTTATGTTTCCTACGAACCCCGTCGTTCCATTACAAGGAATCGCTGCCCGTGCAAAAACCGGATACTTAAGTTTTCTTATATCCTCGACATCGCGAACTGCGCCATCGATTATTACGGCTTCGATTCCTCGAAGGATTGCTGATCTCGTGAGTAGTTCTCCCCATATGGCGGTTTCAGTAGATCCTCTCCCATCCACCACTAGGATGTCACCTTTCTGTGCGATGTCAATAGCCTTTACTAATGTCGTGATGTCGCCAGGATGCGTCCAAACAGTCGAAGCTGGTCCAGCTACTTTAACTTGCTCAATTAGAGGCTTTATCGTGCTACACATTGCTCCTCCCTTATTCATGGCATCAGAAACACATCCTGTGAACAATTTACGAAACTCACTAACTAACTCCTTAGGTGGTCTTTTGAAATTAGTCACAATCGTGTTTTATCCCTCCGGATTTACTCAAGGTTTATTTGAGTATTGTTTCGTCTTATTTTACCCTTGGAACCTTCTATTTTCTTTAAGCTATTGTTTCTTAAAGTGGTGAAAGGCTTAATGAATACTGCAGAGTTATTTAGGAAATAACTTTAAGGTGGGCTGAAGCATCGTGCAGGCTGACCAAATTATTTCACTGTTACAAGTGACATTAGTCCCAGTGGTGATGATCTCGGCGGTCGGTTTAATTTGTCTCACTATCCAAACGAGATACGGCCGAATCATTGATAGAGTTCGCGCTTTAAACGAGGAGAGACGAGCTATTAAAACAACTGTCGGAGTTTACAGTGCTTCTAATAGTTCTGAACTACGCCATCAAAAGGAGAGGCTTGAATTCATAGAAACAATTTTAGAAAAACTCGCTAAAAGGGGTCTGTATTTAAAGTGGGCGCTATTTTTAATGTTCTCTTCAACCTTCTGCTTTGTTGCAACTTCGTTTCTGATCTTAATCAGCGCCTTTACCATTACCCAAGGTTATCTCGTGCTTGGACTATTCAGCATCGGAATGATGTTTGTTCTCGTTGGCTCTGCGTTACTCATTTTAGAAGTTGCATTATCCTACACAATGACCATGATGGAGATCAAGGCATAAAGAAGTTCATTTATCAGCATTCACTAGTTGTTTTGCAATTTTAATGGCTTCAGTTACATCTTTTCCATACCCATCTGCGCCGATCTCTTTTGCAAAATCTGAGGTGACCGCCGCACCGCCTACTATCACCTTATACTTATTACGAATATTCAAGTCGTTTAACGCTTGAATAAGATCATACATTGAGAGCCTAGTAGAAGTGAGCAGGGCAGACATTGCAATTATACCTGCTTTAACTTCCTCAGCCTTCTCAATAAATTTGAATGGAGATACATTCACTCCAAGGTCGTATACTTCAAAGCCTTGAGCAAGGAGCATCGTAGCTACAAGGTTTTTTCCTATGTCGTGTATGTCCCCTTCCACAGTGCCAATCACTACTGTACCTAATTTTGTTTCTTGTAGCTCAGTTTTTGAAAGGGCTTTCTGCAGAACTGCCATCCCAGCTTTCAACGCCTCAGCGGCCATCATAAGCTCGGCTAAGAAGACCTCTCCTCTCTCGAATTGATCTCCAACTTCTCTCACTCCTTTTGCTAAACCTTCCTCTATCGCATGAATTGGATCGAACCCTCCTCTGAGAAACTCTTCTGCCGCAGTCCTGGCCATGTTGGCGTCGTAGTTCAATATCGCCTGCCTTAACGTTTCTATCAGTTCGTTCTCAGTAGGCGTAGCCCAAAACCTCCCATAATTTCAGTCTAATCGAAATCCCGTGAGATCCTCGAACTCTTTTCTTGCCTGGTTATATGTAGCAAGATATTCCGAAGTAGGTGCTAATTTTTCTAAATCAAAAGTTTGATCAAATGTTTTACCTTGAGGGGGAGCCGAACCCATATAACATGATAGTTTTTCATCAAAGATGCGGTTGATAATTGTGTTTCCCTCCTCAAGCGTAAGTTTGCCTTGCGTTGCTGAATGAGCGATCTCCCCGGTGTACAATGCTTCCAGTGGTGCAGGGCGATCAGGGTACCTATTAAACAGCGGGAAACATGTTTCAATAAATGCGCAACCTGAAGTAACGTGCATAATCGTCGTAGCGGCAGTTTCATAAAATAACATTTGAGTCCCAGGTCCCGCTGCTCCAGCGGCGGTGCCACCTACAAGTAGTTTCGAGTTTCGGGAAATTGCTTGGGTTGCAATGCTATGCGCCCAAAATAATTGCCGAAGTTTCTTCTCACTTGGAGATTCGGCGTATGTTATATCACAAGGTGTCCCTGTGATAGAGTAATCAGCACGGTGAGCGATGCTGAGTAGGATAGATCCGGCTACTTTAGTTATGGCTACACCTTCAGGTCCTCCTGCGTATCCCCCCATAATAAGATCGTAAAGACCACAAATGAATCCCCCGTAATCTTTTACGTGAAAGACATTTGAAAGAGCATTATAATTCGTCTTAAGCTCAGCTGTTAATGCGACTAGATGTCCATCACTCTTTCTTAATCCGCCTTCGCTTGAACTCACTGCGAGGTCTCCTATCGACACGGAACTCTCAGTCCCCAGAATATGCATCCCTGGTTTCGCCACTTTTTCAAGGGTTTTCCTAACGGTTCTAATCTCCATTTTGGAGGCCTCTATCTCCAGCGGTGAACCCATCCTGACTTGCCTGCCATGAACCGTAATCAAAGAGCCCATGTTAATCGTGTCTATTAGCGGCAATTTTGCAAATACTTCCGTTTCTTTGACAAACGCTTTCTCACTCGTCGGCTGACCCAACGTGCCCATCTGGAGAATGGGAGGGTGCGAATCGCAAACATTTCTGTGTTTCATAACCCTTTTTTCATCGCCTTCTCCCAGTTCGATGGAGTTTGGAAGCGTTTTAAGATGAGCCCACAACTCTTCTTCGCTGAAGGTGATTCTTCTCTGAGTGTTCAGACATAGCAAGCCTACGTCAGCTGCAAGTTTTACTCCTGCTTCAAACACCACATCAGCCATCTCAAGGTTTTGCGAGAGAGGTTCGTCAACATTGTGCTTAATGTTGTACTCCTTCACTAGTTGCCTCAACCGTTGTGCGTACACTGTTAAGTCAAAGTCTTTCTCTAAGCAAATTGGACCACTTTGAGTTTTGTCGAAGATTTCCAAAAGCGATATCATAAATGATCCCATTCATTCCCGAAGCCCATTCTAAACCACATTTTTATTGAAATTTCTCTTTAATGACTATAACTAACTCAAAAAATTTTGTCCTTCAGCTAGTTAATTTAGGGATACACATGATTTATCTCCGGGATAAAATGAGAGAAGTTTACACTTACAAACTGTTCAAGTCATTTGACTGTTGCAAGCGACTTTCCTATTCTAAGGCGTAAGTCTTGCCATAAGGTCTGTGAGATTTAGGCGCTATCTTAAGGAAAGTGCCGCTTAGAACCTCTCCTAATGGAAGCCCCAAACATTTGCAATAGTCATCAAGCAACTCAGTTAGCTCTTTTTTATCTTCGTCTGCGAGCTCCGAAATGTCAACACCAGTTGCTACCTGTCTTGCCTCAACTTTTCCGCGGACGTAAATTTTCCCTCCATGCATACCAGTTCCTACACAGTTCCCGACTACTTTCCCCTCCTGAGAACCAAGTATAACAAGCCTTCCGCCTGCCATATACTCACCAGCAAAATCTCTCACAAAGCCTCCAACAACTATGGCGGGAAATGTCCCTCCATATTCTTTCATATGAATCCCAACTCTGTAACCAGCGTTTCCCTTAAGGTAGATTTTGCCACCTCGCATCGAATATCCAATTATGTCACCAGCACTTCCATGAACTACAATCTTACCCGCATTCATGGTGTTGCCGACAGCATCCTCCGCATTTCCATAAACCACAATAGAAGCTCCATTCATGAAAGCCCCTAAGTCATTACCCGGGACGCCATGAATCAACATTTTTACCTTATTATTCAAGCCGTCTCCAATGTACCGCTGTCCGTTAACATTTGTCAGTTCTATCTCAAACTCGTGGTCGTTTAAGATTGTATTTCTTATCTTCTCGTTGAGCTCTCTGAAGGAAAGGCCAGTGGCATCTATGACTCTCATAAATTACCTCCCCGCCGGTTTTACGCCCAATATCTCCAGTGTGGTGTGATCCAAATTGAAACCTCTAAGCCTCTCACGATTACCCCGCAGGCTGTCGATTGCATTCATCCCGAGAGCACCAAGGATCTCCTTCAATTCCATACTCCAAGCAGAAATAAGATTAGACAAACTTTTGGTTGCCTGCTCAACATCCAAACGCCGTCTAAGCTCAGGCTCTTGAGTGGCAATCCCCCAAGGACATAAACCAGTATAACACCGTTCACATACCCTACATCCCATAGCAATAAGTGCGGCTGTTCCAATGGCAACTATATCTGCACCTAAAGCAATAGCTTTAGCAACGTCACCACTACACCTAATACTCCCAGAGGCGATAAGCGAAACTTCATTTCTAATACCTTCTTCTCTCAGCCTATCATCGACCGCAGCGATCGCTAGTTCTATCGGGATCCCAAGATAATCCCTAATAACTTGCGGAGCAGCTCCAGTCCCACCTTTGAACCCATCGATTACTACACCATCAGCGCCTGCGCGCACTATTCCGCTGGCGATCGCAGCAACATTATGAACTGCAGCAATCTTAACCAGCACTGGTTTAGTGTAGCTTGTAGCTTCTTTCAGCGCATAGATCAACTGGGA
>Ga0315306_10000102_pt1 | contig 39802 bp, 31 predicted proteins | sample TDP1_MG_FD_203803 | JGI IMG/M metagenome (GOLD analysis project Ga0315306, IMG submission 203803) | Freshwater sediment microbial communities from Lake Towuti, South Sulawesi, Indonesia - TDP1 | ecosystem: Environmental > Aquatic > Freshwater > Lake > Sediment | place: Indonesia: South Sulawesi... | reverse complement strand
GGTTACGGTCAAAATTTGGCGATTACTGGGCACTAAATCCAGCAAAGACCATGTTCTCAGAACCAGGCAACTACAAATACGGCCTTGAAATAATGTTTAACGCCACTCAACACTCCAGTGGAGAGGAAGCTGAAGCAACCGTTTACATCGACGATTTTTACATTCGACTTTTCGGCTCTTCCTTCGGTCTACTTGGAACAGATAAGGCTGGGCGAGACATATTTACACAGCTTGTGTACGGAGCAAGAATATCACTCATAGTCGGATTACTCTCAGCTTTCTTCTCCACAAGTATCGGACTACTCATCGGGCTAACTGCAGGCTACATCGGCAAGCTCGTGGATCAAATTTTAATGAGGTTCACAGACCTGCTCCTTGTTATACCCGATACCCCACTCTACATCGTGTTGATGGCAGTTATAAGCCCAACTGTATGGAACCTAATACTGTTAATCGCCGTAATCGGATGGACAGGATTTGCAAGGGTCGTAAGATCAAGTGTACTCAGCCTAAGAGAGAGACCCTTTATTGAAGCGGCTAGAGCCGTTGGAGCCGGCAGGTTCCGCGTCATAATAAGACACATCCTTCCAAACGTGATGAACTTAGTCTACGTCACGTTAGCCATGTCGGTTCCATACGCCATCACATCAGAAGCATGGCTAAGCTGGCTGGGTCTATATGACCCATATGTAATGACATGGGGGAGAATGCTTCATGACTCTCAGGAGTCAGCTGAGGGAATCAGAATGTGGTGGTGGGTTATGCCCCCAGGCATATGCATAGCCTTAATCTCCCTTTCCTTCATCCTCTTAGGATACGCCCTCGACGAAATACTTAATCCAAAGCTCAGAAAAAGATACTAACCTAGCTTGTAGAAAGCTGAGGGTAATCATCGCGCCCTCCATTTAGAAATCCGTAGCACTTTACCAGGTAAAGCACCAGTGTGTTTACCTTTATCCACCACCAACTCACCATTTACAAGCACATACTCTATTCCCTCAGGGTACCGATGAGGATCTTCATAGGTGGCTTTATCCATCACCGTCTTTGGGTCAAACACAACAACATCAGCCCACATCCCCTCTCTAATCATTCCCCTATCCCTCAAACCAAGTTTCTGAACTGGAAACGAAGTCATTTTTCTAATAGCATTTTCAAGAGTCAGAACCTTCTCTTCTCTAACATATTTCCCCAATATCCTCGGACACGTTCCATACGATCTTGGATGAGTTTTCTTTTCGCCCAAAACTCCATATGGGGCAAGCGCCCAACCGTCAGACCCTACCATTGACAATGGATGCTTTATTACGTTGCAAACATCTTTATCACTCATTGACAAGTCTACCAATTCTGGGCTCTCCTTCTTTATTATAAGATCAAACGTTAAGTTGAACGGGTCAACACCCTTCAACTCAGCGACTTCAGCAAGGGTTTTCCCTTCAAACTCCTTGTGCTCCTTCCAACCAATCACTTTTATCCTCCCCCATCCTGACTGCTTTACAGTGCTCTCCCAGCCTAGAAGCCCCTTTAACATCTCCTTCTTAATCCTCTCACGATTCCTTTGATCTTTTAGTCTCTCACGTAGTTTATCTACGCCACCCTCATGCGCCCAGTTAGGGATCATTGAGGCTAAATCTGCTCCACAAGCCTCGTATGGATAAACATCGCAGGTAACGTCTATGCCCCTAGACCTAGCTTCCTCCATCATCCTTAACGTATTTTCGACTTTTCCCCAGTTTTCGATGCCACACGCCTTATGATGCGATATCTGCACTGGTATGTTTGCTTTTTCACCGATCTCTATAGCCTCTGCCACTGCCTCAATTAACGGATCTCCTTCACCTCTTATGTGACTTGTATAGATTCCGCCATACTTAGCTACAACCTTGCAGAGCTCTATAATCTCTTCAGTTTGAGCGAAGCCGCAGGGAATGTAAAACAGTCCTGTTGACATGCCAAAGGCTCCATCCTCCATCGCCTGAGCAACTAGCTCTTTCATTCTTTTGAGCTCTTCAAGAGTTGGCGACCTGTTCTCTTGGCCCATCACAGCTGTTCTTATTGTTCCATGACCAACAAGTTGGACAACGTTTAACGCTATTCCTTGCCTTTCTAGTCTATTCAAATATTCTCCGAGCGTTGACCAATCCATATCTAATTTATACGCTTTCGCTTCTTCAGCGGCCTCTGCTGTTATTCCTTCTATTGGCGCCGGAGAATCACCACAGTTGCCGTTTACCTCAGTTGTTACGCCCTGTCTTATCTTGCTTTCAGCTTTGGAATATAGTAACAGCGAATATTCTGAGTGGGAATGCATGTCAATGAATCCTGGACTCACCACCAACGCCTTTGCATTTATCATCGTGTTCGCATCTTCAGAACTTAAGTCACCGATCTCCAATACTTTGCCACTCTTTATGCCAATATCTGCTTTAAACCACGAATTACCTGTTCCGTCGATAATATACCCATTTTTGATAACGACATCAAACAAAGAAATCGCCTCTTTTCCAAGTGCATATTCTTCTCTTAACTTGTTTAAAATATATTTTCATCGTTCCCTTCTAACCTACGTGAAAGAAAGTTTTTATATTCATATTTATTCTCTAAAGAGAGATTAAAGACGATCACCTCATTCGGAGCAAAAGAAAAGGGAAACAAGATGGCACTATTAGAAGTACAAGACTTAAAGACCTACTACTACACGCTTAGGGGACCCGTAAAAGCCGTGGACGGAGTCAGCTTTCAAGTGGAAAAGGGAAAAGCATTAGGATTAGCCGGAGAGTCCGGATGTGGCAAAACAACAGTCGCCCTGTCAATTCTAAAAATTCTTCCTCCCGGCGGCAAGATAGTGGGAGGAAAAATCCTCTTCGGAGGAAAAGACCTCGTTAACCTCAAAGATAAACAGATGAGGGAAATAAGGTGGAAGGGAATATCCATAGTATTTCAAGGAGCCATGAACGCCCTCAACCCACTTTTTAAAGTTGGAGACCAGATTGTTGAGGCCATTAGATTTCATGAACCAAAAGTGAAGAAAAAACAAGCTTGGGAAAGAACAGAAAAGCTGTTTGAAACCGTGGGACTTGAACCCTCAAGGGCAAAGAATTATCCCCACGAATACAGTGGAGGAATGAGGCAACGCGGATTAATAGCAATGGCTTTGGCTTGTAATCCAGAACTATTAATTGCGGATGAGCCGGGAACAGCTCTAGACGTCATTGTGGAAGCACAGGTGTTGAAGCTCATGAGTGAATTAAAGGACAAACTGAACTTAGGAATGATACTGATAACTCACGACCTATCAATAATAACTGAGACCTGTGAAAAAGTCGCCATCATGTACGCCGGAAAGATTGTAGAACAAGGGGACATCGTAACCATATTTAAAGAACCGTTACATCCGTACACGCAGGGCTTAATAAGCGCCTTTCCTAGCATCAAAGCAGCCAAGAGGCGCATGACCTCCATCCATGGCTTTCCACCCGACCTATTGAACCCCCCCACCGGTTGTAGATTCCACCCAAGATGCTCACACACTATGGATATATGCAAAAAGGAGGACCCACAACCATTAAAACTAGCCAGAGACCACTATGTAGCATGCCATCTAGTTGAGATGGGTAAAACGAGATGATTGCAATGTCCAAAGCCAAAGATGTAGCAATAGAAGTCACAGATTTAAAAAAGTGGTTTCCCGTGAGAAAAGGATTTTTGGAAACCCTTGTATCGAGGAAACAATCTTTTGTGCGCGCTGTGGACGGAATTAGCTTCAAAATAAAGAAAGGAGAAGTTTTCGGCCTAGCTGGAGAAAGTGGCAGTGGAAAAACGACCACAGGAAGACTATTGCTCAAACTGATTGAACCAACGAGCGGCACTATAAACTTTAAAGGTGACGACATCACAGCCATTCCGGAAAAACGGTTGAAACCGTTACGCCGTACGATGCAAATCATATTCCAAGACCCATACGAATCCTTAAACCCAAGAATGACTATCAGCGACATTCTTAGCGAACCCGTGATAATTCAGCAAACAGCGGGCAGCGAGGCTGAGATAAAGGACAAAGTCGTGCAAATCCTTAAAGACGTTGAATTGCTTCCTCCGGAAGAGTTTCTTCTTAGATACCCTCATGAACTGAGCGGAGGACAGAGACAAAGAGTTGCCATAGCACGGGCTTTTATACTCAATCCTGAGTTCATAATCGCCGACGAACCTGTGTCCATGCTAGACGTTTCAATCAGAGCGGAAATCTTAAACTTAATGCTTGATCTAGTGGAGAAATTCAACGTTTCGTTCTTATATATAACCCATGATCTAGCGTTAGCCCGACACATGTGTGACCGAATCGCCGTCATGTACCTAGGCAAAATAGTGGAGATGGGATTAATAGAAAAAATTGTTTACGAATCCTTGCATCCATACACTAAAGCTTTAATAGACGCAGTGCCAATACCTGACCCCACCGCAGAACGCATTAAGGTGGTCATTTCAGGAGAAATTCCAAGTCCTGTTGACCCACCTTCAGGCTGTAGATTCCATACAAGATGCCCAGTCGTTATGGATATTTGTAGTAAAGAAGAACCCCCGCTAATCGATGTTGGAAAAGAACATTACGTGGCGTGCCATCTACACAAGTGAGCATGAAATAAACGTCCTACACTATCCTAGTCGTTTCTTATTTTGAAGTTCATAAGTCAGTTTCCTATTTGGAGCCTAACACTCAAAGAATGTTGAAAGGGGTGAGGGGGCTTTTCTGAAAACAATCTTATTGCATGAAATTCTCACCAACACGGACCCTATCCCCTAGGTTTTTGTGCTATTTGGAACTTAATTTAAGTTTTGCAAAAAAGATTTAGGTGGTTTCATATTAATTGCTAGAAAATTGGAGAGAAATTCAATTGTGGGGCTTTAGTAGAGAAACTCAGAAGATATTTTTCTCGGTCTTATCTAAAGACGACTTGAAGGCGATTCATTGGGCTACCCTTGATGTACTAGAAAGAACTGGCTTCAGGGTTCACAGTGAAAAATGTCTGACGATGCTGGATAAAGCAGGTTGTAGGGTGGACTATAAAACTCGATCTGCATTAATTCCGTCACATCTTGTCGAAGAAGCATTGAGGAAGAAGAAAAGAGCTATTACACTATGCGCTAGGAACCCAAAGTACGATGCGAAGCTGGACGGAAGACATGTCTACATCAGCACTGACGGAAACGGAGCAAACACATTTGACTTAGAAACAGGACGGAGAAGACCGTCGATAAAGGATGACATAGCAAAGTCAGCAGTTATCGCGGATGCCCTTGACACGGTTAATATTTATTGGCCGCTAGTTAGTTCTCAGGACACCCCTCCACATGTGAGACATCTACACGACCTTGAGGCATCCCTAGCTAACATAGAAAAACACGTTCAATTTGAGACCACAGTGTTACCTGAGGAAGCAAGGTACCAAATTGATATGGCTGCAGCAGTGGTAGGAGGTAAGAAAGAGTTGAAGAGGAGGCCGATAGTGTCATCTGTCCACTGCACTATCGCACCGCTCCAACATGATGGGGGATCCGCAGAAGCCGCATTAGAATTCGCCAAATCTGGTGTGCCAATTTCATTCTACTCTATGCCTCAGGCAGGAGCAACAGGGCCGGTAACGCTAGCTGGATCTCTCACGGTTGCTAACGCCGAAGTACTAAGTGGCCTCGTGATGGCTCAACTCGTCTCGCCAGGAGCACCTGTAATTTACGGAACCGGTGGCGCTGCATTCGACATGAAAGCATGTTGTAGAACTGGAGGATCACCTGAACAGGGATTGTTCTCGGCTGCCGTGGGCGAATTGGCTAGATATTATGGCATGCCTTCGGTAACTGGCGGCTTTGTCTCAACAGCAAAAGAGCCAGGTGGACAGGCATGCTATGAGAAAATGATCAGCGGCATTCCGCAGGTCCTCTCTGGCTGCAACATAATTATCGGAGTCGGACTCATCGAAGACTGCAACACCCTTCACTTCGAGGAACTCATCATCGACGATGAAATCGTTAAGATGGTCTTTCGACTTGCACAGGGCATAGAAGTAAGCGATGAGACATTAGCGCTCGACGTAATTGGAAAAGTTGGTCCGGGCGGTAACTTTCTAGCTGAGAGGCATACACTAGATTACTTTAGAAAGGAACAATTCATACCTGAACTAACAGACAGACGAGCATACGAAACGTGGCTCAAGCATGGTGCAAAAAACATTGTAGATAAGGCAAAAGAAAAGGTGAAAACAATACTTGAAACACATCGACCGGAGCCGCTTGAAAGGGATATTCAAAAAGAAATTGGGAATATTATAAGTAGAGCAGACAAGGAGCTAGCCAAAACACCTTAACTCCTATTTCCCCCACTATATCCCAAAGGGGCAAATGGTAAACGTCGTTTATGGAATCATGGAAGAGGCTTTCTTTTCTTTACAGGCCTAAACTTTAGTCCGTAGCGAATTATTTTGTCTTCTTCGTAGAGTTTCCGAAAAACAGACTCCACCTCCGCTTCGATTTTCAAGTCCTCCTCTTCATAATCAGTGATCTGAGCAACTATCCTCAAGCCTTCCTCAAGTTCTACTATGGCGACTGGGAAAGACCCAGCTAGTCTCTCTTGCTCTGAAAATTCTGGAGGTGCACTTCCTGCCGCTATAATTGTGTAAGAGTAGATTTTTCCTCGGCCACTTAGTTTTTTTGGCTCAAACTCAGATTTTTGTTTACATGAGATGCAGATTTCTCTGGCGGGAAAGTTGATGGTTCCACAGTTTTTACATTTCATTCCTATTAGGCAGTATCGTTGAGGAAGGGTTTTCCAATAGCTCGGAATTGAAACGTGAGCCAAGCTTAGTTCCTCCGTATTTCTAAATCATTTTCTTGATTTTCAAATAGTAAATATAATCGATGTACTTTTTGTCGGCAAGATAATCTTTCACCGATGGCACAGCACCTTTGCGCTTCATAATCTCTTCATTTACGTTTATGCTCACCGCATCGCTGCCAGCTCCTGCGCCATAGGAAGCAACTAACACTCTGTTTCCAGGCTTTGCTTCATCCAAGACTTTGGCTAGTCCAATCAAAGGTGAAGCGGCACCAGCGTCGCCAACTTGGGAAACAATCATGGACGGAGTAAACTGTGTCTCTTCAAAACCGTTCATTCTCGCGATTGTCGAGGGCATTCTTCCGTCAAATTGTGGCAAAACAACAAAGTTGAAGTCGCTCGGTTTTCTGCCCGTCTTATCTATGAGAGCTTTTACGCTCGAGGTTACCGTCTTCATAATCACAGCTTCGGTATAAGATGGAATTCCCAAGGTTTCAATGGATTTCTCTTCGTATTTTCTGAACCTCTCACCAAGAGCCTCGATGGTGGTGGAGTCCGAATTCTCGATGGTTGCTATTGGAGCGCCCTCTCCAACCACGAACGCGGCAGCTCCAGCTCCAAACGGATGCTCAATAAATTCACCTGGATCGGCGTAGGGACAGTCAGATGCGGTGATTAGTGCAAAGTGCCCTCTACCAGAAGCCACGAAGTCAAGGCCCATCAGCAAAGCAGAAGTTCCCGCCATCGTAGATGACGTGAAATCTGCAACAGAAACCCGTGGAGAGGCTCCTACAGCCATAGCAATGGTGCTGGATACAAGCTTCTCTGCGTATGGTGACGAAGTGGACGCAAAATAAACTGCGTTTAACTTGCTTGCATCAACTTCGGCATGATTCAGGGCGTTCCTAGACGCTTCGACAGACATGGTTATAGAATCTTCGTCGAATCCCAGAACCGCCTTTTCCTCAACCCCAGCTGCGGCAAATTGTCCCCAAGCTTTAATGTATTCGGCTCTGTTAATCCTGTACCGCGGGATGTAGACGCCATATCCAAGGATGCCTATACTCATCATTAACTCCTACCTTTTCAGTATATGAACTACTGTGGTTCCTCCTGATCCGCCTGTGTTATGTGTTAGTCCTATCTCTGCGCCGGAGACTTGTCGGTTTTTCTTTTCGACGCTTCCTCGTAGCTGATTGACAATTTCATAAATTTGTCCTGTCCCGGTTGCGCCGACTGGGTGTCCTTTCGATTTTAGTCCGCCACTAGGATTCACTGGTATTTTTCCGCCAATTTCAGTCTGGCCCTCTTCCAATAGTTTCCATCCTTTGCCTTTTGGACAGAAGCCGAGGTCTTCATAGGCGATGATTTCGGCTATTGTGAAGCAGTCATGAACCTCTGCCACATCTATGTCTTCAGGCTTAACGGAAGCCATTTTGAACGCTTGTCTAGCGGCTACGATAGATGAGTTTATTGAGGTAACGTCTTCTCTTTGAAACACCGAGAGTCTGTCCGTACTAGCCCCGTGTCCTGCCACGTAGACTGGAGTGTCAGTGTACTTCTTGGCTAAATCAGCTCTGCAAACAATAACAGCTGAAGCTCCATCAGATATGGGGCAGCAGTCGAACAACGTAAGAGGATAAGCAACCATGGGACTTGCTAGAGCACGTTCTAAAGTTGTTTCCCGTTGAAGGTGAGCTTTTGGGTTGGAAGCTCCATTCTTGTGGTTCTTCACTGAAACCATGGCTAAATGTTCCCTTTTTGTTCCATATTCGTGCATGTGGCGTATAGCCATTAGGGCGAAAACACCTGCAAAAGTCATCCCAGACAGTCTTTCCCATTCCATGTCTCCAGATATGCCGAGCCAATATCTTACACGCTTTCTGGGAGTGTCATTCATTTTCTCTTCCCCGCCCGCCAATGCCACGTCACACACTCCAGAGGACACCGCAAGAACGGCGGCTCTCATGGCGAAACCGCTTGAAGCACAAGCGTTTTCGATTCGGAGAGCAGCAGCTCCGGTAAGGCCTAGGTGGTCGGTCATTAAGGAGGAGAAGTTTCCTAGTTGTCCTCCGCCGACGCCGCTGTTTCCGATGTATACTTCTTGGATCTCGCTTATGTCGATGCCTTTATCTACGTCGTTTAGAGCTTCTAGAAACGCTTCAGCGAATAGTTCCTCTGCTTTTTTATCGATGAGATCCCCAAATCTTGTTTGTCCCACTCCAATGATTGCGACCTTTTGCATTTTCAAGAGCCTCAATTAAGAGTCGACTACTCGACTTTTTTCAAGTAGTAACCTTCGGGATCAATTTTTTCCCTTAACAGGGTTACTTGATCTTCTGTTGGGGGTTCAGTTTCTTTCAGTGAAGGAGAAATCTTGAGGTCCCAACCCGTGTTTTCCTTGATTTGTGCTATGCTAACTCCAGGATGGTAAGAGTCCAAACGCATCTCTTTTGTGGCATCGTCGAACCGCAAAACTCCCATCGTTGTCACTACTGCGCTCGGTCCACCTGTTAAGCCCAGCTTCTCTCTGGCCGTTGGATGATCTAAATATCCGGGGCTTGTAACGAAGTCCACCTTTTCCACAAATCGTCTTTTTTCATGGGGACTAATGAGGATGAATCGTTTCGCCAGTGCCGCTATGTCGCATCCTCCTCCGCTTCCCGGAAGCCTCACCTTGGGTTGTTCGTAGTCTCCAATCACAGTTGTGTTGATGTTCCCATACTTATCGATTTGAGCACCTCCGAGGAAACCTACGTCGATGAACCTTCGTTGGAGAAGGTAAGAGAAGGTTTCCATGAAATTGTAGATGCCAGCGCTTCCGCTTGTAAGTGTTGGGTCTCCAATGGATAGAGGCATGCGCATGGGCTTAGCGGCGATAGTTCCCGATTCATAAATTAAGACTAAATTAGGTGCGTGGGTGCGCTGTGCCAGAACAGCAGCCAGTTGAGGTATCCCTATCCCCACAAACACGATTTCTCCGTCTCGCAGTTCCCTTGCAGCAACCGCAACCATCAACTCGGGAAGTGTGTAGTCCTTAGCGTAATTTTTCTTCATCACCGAACCTCCTATCCATAATAGCCATAATTAACTGGAAAGCTGTAATATGACTTCACCATGAGTTTCAGGATTTTTTCTGCCCCCAGCTTTTTTATGTATTCCCTTCTATTTTCAACTCCGTAAACCCATTCGTTAAGAAAGGCTTCCATGCCCTCAACCGTTCTAGTTGCTTGGTCATATTCTATGTAGAAACTGTTGTCTCTGTCATAGTAGCCCTGCGTGTAGGATGGGTGAGCACCCCAAGGTTCCTCCATCACCGCATCAACATGGAAACCGGGAATTATAGTTCGGTTGGGGTCTCTGCGAACAGTTTCTTCGTCCACTATTTCTTCAACGGAAACAATTACTTTTTCGCTAGCCATTGCAATTTCCCTGTTAGAGCCGAAGATTCCCCACATTTGAACATTTCCTTCTCTATCAGCTCTCTGGGCATGGATTATGGCAACATCTGGATTTACGGCTGGGACGAGGCAAAGTTTCTTTCCTGTGTATGGGCAATCCATGGTCTTCAGGTTTTTTCTGTATCTAATTAGGTCTGAGCCTATGACTCCGGCGCTGATTGGGATGAAAGGTATTCCGGATGCTCCGGCGAAATATCGGGCAGCCATAACGAAGTGGGTGTACTCTTCGTAGGTTAAGGGTTGCGGAATGCCTTTTTCAACAGCTCTTCGAAAGGCGTGAAGCAAACCAACTCCTGGGTTGCCAGCCCAACTGAAGATCACATGTTTGACGCAGCCAGCTGCTATCATTTGATCTACGAGTAAGTCTGGAGTTTCTTTGCAAACTCTAAGGTTCCTTTTCTTTTGTCGGATCATCTCGTGTCCAAGGGCAAAAGGTATGCCATGCGTAAAACCGCCGAAACATACAAGATCGCCATCCTTTACGAATTTTTTGACAGCCTCTTGGGTTGGTAATAGTTTGCTTTCTACTTTCATTTCCGGTTAACCACCCCGCATGTTGCAACGTTGTTGTACTTCTATATTTAATAGTTTTACGTTTTGTACATGTTGGTATTCTTGGGCTTTCGGATGTTTGTGAGATAGTTGGAGATAGACGGTGAAGACCAATTGTTGCAATGTGTATTGTAACAAAACTTTTATTTGTGAAAGACCAACTTGTATTGGTGAAAGTTTTTGAGGAATTATGGCTGGATTTTGACTCTGCTGATTCTTTTAGGATTGACAATTTGCGCTCCAGTGGTTTCGGTGGAGCCTGTACCGCCAGTAGTGCCAGCGTCCGGAACTTTCGAAAAGTATGGACCAAGAGTTGACAGACTCATTTTCAGTGTTTGTGGAAGAGTTGAGGAGGTCATTATTTTTGAACAGGGACTTGTAGACCTCATGGACGTGCCGGTGCCAAGGCATCTGTGGGATGATTGGCTTGCGGATCCCGAAATCACAATGGGAGAATATGAAGAATTTGCGGCTATTTATCTTGCCCTTAACAACATGCGATGGCCCATAGGGCACGGTGATCAGTTACCTACACACTGGTCCAGTTTTCCAGAAGGCTACGTGGGCAATCACAGTCTTGATCTATGGAATGGTGATCCGACTTCGTCAGATCTTCCAGTGGGAACTGCAGATATGACCTATGTTGACTATGACCATTGTCAAAGATGCAATGATTCCAGATGGTTTAGAAGAGGTCTAGCCCACATGGTGGATCGAGCATGCCAGATTGCCTACATGGAAGGGGTTGGAGTAGCGCTTAATCGAACGCTGTTCTGGCCAGCGCTCAAGGATTGGGAGTATCCTAACGGGTATGCAATAGAATATGCTTACAATCTAACGAAAGCTAGAGCGTGCTTTGAAGCAGGGGGCTTCAAAGACTGGGACAATGATGATGTCATGGAATACTCGCCTGTGGTAAATGGATCGCGTGGATCCGCAATAGAAGAGCTCCCTACTTTGCAGTTCTATGTGTGTAGAGACGACGACCATAGCGTACATGCGAGTCAGCTGTTAAGCGCCGACATGCATCAGCTAGGGATCCCACACTACCTTTTTCCAGACTACTGGTTTGTGATCGCCCAGAAGGTTTGGTCGGAATATGACTACGACATATACATAGAATACAGGGATTGGACTCCGACGCCCGACTTCTACGCCGAATGGTTCATGTCAAGAAAGGACATATATCCTGATCCATGGGGAGACAACGAACACCGCTACCACAGCCAAGAGTTTGACTTGGCGGCTGAATTCTTTTTGAATGCAACCGGCTCGGAAGCTGCTAAGCCCTACTGCTATAAGATGCAGGAGATCATACATCGCGACGTTGCCGCTATACCATTCTACTGCTACGTTGGCTATGTAGCTCACAGAACAAACTACGGACATTTCTACGGAGAGGAAAAATATTGGGACTTTCCATGGCAAGGCTTTGTCAATGAGATGGGAGTAGGCTTCCACAGCTTTTGGACTCACCTTAACACCCACCCGCAAGAACAGGGAGACCCCTGGAGTCCTGCCACGCGAGGCTTTGAAAAGGGCGGCACGTTAAGGCAAGGACTGAGTTCTGACCCTGAGTTGCTTGACGTAATGGATTCTATATATTCGAATGAGCGTCTGGTCCTTGATCGAATCTACGAAAGCTTATTGAAGTTTAATCCATATGACCCGACTCAATTTATGCCATGGTTATGCATGAGCTATGAGGTTGGAACATGGGAACACCCAACAGAGGGCACCTGCAGCGCAATAAACTTCACCCTAATCCCAGGTGTTCTCTGGCAAGACGGCGAGTTCTTGACATGGCAGGATGTTAATTTCAGCTTTTGGTTCACTAGAGAGTGCATGTCGGTCAACTACAGGTACGCGAAGGACTTCGAAGAATGCGTAAATTACACTGACATCATTGATCTTGACCATGACGGCACTCCTGACACTGAAGTAGAAGTTATTGAGACCCGCTTTAACGTCCTAAGTTGGCTGGCCCCATACTGGTGTTCCGGAGTACCTATAATTCCGAAGCACATATGGGAGCCCGTTGGAGTGTGGGGAAATGCCGCTTATTGCCCTGAAGATTTTGATGAAGTAATTGGCACTGGACCCTTCAGATTCTACAAAGACGGGGTTGTGGGCAGGGTTAATCGGGTGCCGGGCGAATACCTATACTTGGAGCCCAACCCCTTGTACTTCAGGAAGTATGTTTGGCCCGACGTCTGCGACGAAACCCATACGCCATGCACGACTGACGGGTGGGTTGACATAGAAGACTTCATGGAAGTAATTAACAACATCTTTGAACGCGAAGAACCTGATGGAACGTGGCGGACCCCTTGGGGTCCGCATTGCGACGTGAACAATGACGGCAGAATCGGCATTGGCGACCTCATGGAAATCGGAGTCCACAGATACATGCCATGGCCACCAGCATGGTATGTGGATTGCTAAGGATTGGCAGCTGCTTGTGACCCATGAATTGATGAGTGAAACTTAGTTTAGAGTTAAACTTAAGGCCTTTTCGTTTGATGGCGTAAAACCTTGCCTGGAAGAACGCCCTTATGTTCGCCCTTCTCTATCACCACTTGCCCATTCACCAACACATACTCTATGCCCTCAGGATACTTATGCGGAAAATTGACTAAAGGAAACTTGTACGGATAACGACTAGTCGCCCTATCCTTAATCCTGTTCATATCGAAAACAACAATGTCAGCCCACATCCCCTCTTTAATCAGCCCCCTGTCTTTCAATCCCAGCTTTTGGGCTGGAAATGAAGTCATTTTTCGAATAGCCTCTTGAAGCGAAATAATCTTCTCCTCTCTAACATACCTCTCTAGAATGTATGGATACTCCCCATAACTGCATGGAGAATAGCCATCGATTTTGCCGAGGGCCCCATAAGGCGCGTAGGCAGAACCGTCAGATGAAACCATCATTAGATGAAATTTCAACACCGTGCAAATGTCATCTTCGTTAATGTAATTGAAAAGAGCACTTGCATCGCCTCTTTCCTCTATCAACAGATCAAAATATGCGTCAAACGGATCTTTTGCGCCCCGTATTTTAGCGATCTCCTCAAAGCTTTTACCTATCAAATCCTTGTTTTTCTTGCAGCGAAATAGAAAGATGCGGTCCCAGCGCCCATGCTTTACCACTCCACAATAGCCTGGTCCAGGATACTTATCCTCCACTATTTCTTTTTTGATTCTTTCACGAATCTCCGGATTCCTCAGTCTCTCAATCACCTTTTCAACTCCGCCTGCTTGAGCCCACTGTGGAAGTACAGAACTCAACTCGGGATTAAGGTCTGTGTGTGCATCGTTGTCCATGGTGACGTCAACTCCTCTCGCTCTAGCCTCCTCGTACAGTTTGAACATTTCCGGTAAATTTCCTGAGCCGCCCCATTTGGGGCAATTGTGTGATACCTGCACTGGCACGCCAGCTTTTTCGCCGATTTCTATAGCCTCTTTTAAGGCCTCTACTATTGTCTCCCTTTCACCTCTTGTGTGAGAAGCATATATACCTCCATATCTAGCCACCATTTTGCAGAGCTCGATTAGCTCAGGCGTATCAGCGTAACAACCTGGCAAATATACTAAGCCCGTTGACATGCCGAAGGCTCCGTCCCCCATGGACTGTGCAACTAAGTCTTTCATTTTTTCCAGCTCCTCAGGTTTTAGCGGCCTATTATCGACCCCTATCACCGCTATTCTCACCGTTCCGTGACCAACAAGAGGAGCAACATTCAAGGCTACTCCCTGCTTTTCCAGCTGATCAAGATACTCTCCAAAGGTTGACCAGTTCCATGCTACTTCTTTTGCCTCAAGGCCCCATTCATCCTTTAAAAACTTCGCGGTTTCCTTATTTACGGGCGCAGCGCTACCGCCACAGTTACCTATAACTTCGGTAGTAACGCCCTGTCTGATCTTGCTTTCAGCCCGAGGATTTATCAACAAGGCAAGATCTGAATGCGAATGTATGTCTATGAAGCCTGGAGAAACCACTAATCCTCTGGCGTTGATAACCCTCCCAGCCTCCAGGGTACCCAATCTACCAACCTTTGCTATTTTTCCTTCCGAAATGCCAACATCCGCCCTGAACCATGGATTCCCTGCACCGTCAATCAGAAAGCCGTTCCTGATTACTAAATCGAAAGTCAACGAGAAACCTCCTCTTGTTGCGCTATCAACTTTTAACGCCCTTAAAAATCTTTCTTCGAAACGTCAGAAGACATAACGATTTAGCCCGTGACTACCATGCAATAGTTAGTTGGTTAGGAGATGTTCATAAGGTAATCTATTAATTTGTGTCCGTGCAATTAGTCAGTGAATCAAAATGTTGATCGATCAAATGAAGAACAAATTGAGAACCATGAGCATGAGAGACATACTAGTAGTGATGGGATGGGCTGCCACCATAACGTTAATGACGATTATAGCTGAATATGCAAAACCTCCGCTCGCAGGCTCTTACGCTGAAGGCACCACATTCGATGCACTGGACCTAGCAATCATCTTGGCCATGAGCTTAGTGTTCGGCATATTTTTGGTTGATCCTGTAAAGATTCTCTACGGCTTTATAGGGGCGATCTTTTTATCCATCGTAATATCAGTTATCTACTCGTCGCTCTACGATTTGTATGTACTAGGACTCGGAAAAAACTTTTCTGAAATCGTTCCTGGTTGGGAATGGGAGTGGGTAACTTGGTTTGCTTTTTTTAGAATCTTTAGAATAATGTTCCCAGCAGCTATAGTTCTTATTTTTGTCGGAGGAATGATTGGAGGCATTGTCGGTGAATTCGTGTGGGCCCCGCCGGGGACTAGAGAAAAAGTGAAAAAGGCAAATCGTTGAGTCTCACGGGTTCTCCTATCGTGATCGCGATCTGTCTACACGCTGTTGAAGATTTAGAAAATCCAAAGGATCATCATCTTCACAAGACTTTTAGGCTATTCATGTAGATATAGCAACGATCGACCATGGTAAATATAGATAAGGTTAGTAAATACATTGACGCCCACCTAGACCAGCATATAAGCAGAGTGCAAAACTTCCTACGTCAGCCCAGCGTTTCGGCAGAGAACTACGGAGTCAGAGATTGTGCTGAAATCCTGAAGGGCTACCTAGCGGACCTTGGATGCAAAGACGCTGGGCTTATTGAGACTGGAAGCTTCCCCGTGGTTTACGGCGAATACGACGCTCATGCTGAGAAAACGCTTCTCGTGTACATGATGTACGACACACAGCCCTTTGCAGGCGAGGAGTGGACAAGCCCTCCTCTGGAGGCTAAACTGGTCGACATCGAACCCTTTGGAAAATGCGTCGTTGCAAGAGGAGCCATAAACTCTAAAGGACCACTGATGGCTTTCCTCAACGCTCTAGAATCCATTTTAGCCGTAGGAGAAGAAATTCCCGTAAACCTCAAATTTGTAGCTCAAGGGGATGAAGAGCTTGGAAGTCGAGATTTCGCTAGATTTGTAGAGGAACACAAAGAAATGCTAAGCAAAGCAGACGCTCTATTTGGTCCAGACGCCTCCCAAGATGAAAAGGGAAAAGTGCTTATGGGATTGGGATGGAAAGGAATCGAGTACATTGAACTTGAATGCAGCGGCAAATCCTGGGGTAGAGGCCCAACCGAATTCGACATCCATAGCAGCGACAAATCATGGGTCGACAGTCCAGTTTGGCGAATGATTCATGCACTTGCAACCATGACCTCGGAGGATGGAAACAAAATCTTAATTGATGGCTGGTATGATAAAGTTAGGTCACCCAGTAAGGAAGACCTAAAACTCATTGACAAACTTGTGGAGACTTTCGACGAAGAGCCAGTGAAGCGTGAGATGAAAGTTAAGCAGTTCATTAATGACTTGCACGGAAGAAACCTTCTCACCCAATATCTTTACTCAACCACATTGAATATAGATGGAATCTGGGGCGGATACACCGGGCCAGGTTCGAAAACTGTTCTTCCTCATAAGGTTACCGCGAAAATTGACACTAGACTTGTCCCAGACCAGAGCCCGGAAGAAGTTATCCCAAAAATTCGCAAACACCTTGACAAGCATGGGTACACGGATATAATAATTCGGCCTATGGACCCCTACGACTGGTCTAAGACAAGCGTGGAGGAACCCATAATTCAAGCCACAATCCAAGCGTACAGAAAACTGGGATACGAACCTGAAATTTGGCCTATATACGCTTCGAGCGTTCCCTACTACCTGTTTAATCGCAAACCATTACATCTGCCCTTCATCGACGCTGGACTTGGATATGGTGCAAGAGCTCATGCTCCAGACGAATTCTTTGTTATTGAAGGAAATGAAAGAGTCGTAGGTCTGGCAGGATGCGAAAAATCCTTTGTGGTTATACTTGACACTTATGCTGAATATGAGTTTTAGACGCGGTGAACTCTGTCTCAAAGAAAAATCTTAAGTATTTAACGTGCCAAACTGGGTAGAAACAGACAAGATGATGAAATATGTCTAAATTCTCTTTCTCTAGCGGTCCGGCGTTTCAACTGCTGTCCAGAGACGAGATTGAATCCATGCACCTAGCTTCTATGAAGCTCTTGGAAGAAGTCGGTGTAATGATATACAATGAGAAGGCGCTAAAGTTACTTGCTGATGCGGGCGTTGAAGTTGACTTCGACAAGAAGCTTGTGCGTATTCCACAGTATCTCGTGAAAGAATCACTGGTCAAGGCACCGTCGACCATTAAGCTTTATAGCCGCAATGGAAAAAATGATCGAGTTCTTGAAGGAAACAAGGTCACCTACAACCCTGGTTCGGCGGCGTTGTTTATTCTCGACTCTAAGACAGGTGAAGTCAGACGACCTTTGTCAGGAGACTTGGCTGATTTAGTTAAATTAACTGACGCCTTAGAATATATACAGGCTCAAAGCACAGCGTTGGTGGTTTCAGACGCTCCTGAGGACATCGTCGACCGATACCGGCTTTACATTGTCCTAAAGAATTCTCCTAAAACGATAATCACCGGCACGTTTAGCATTGATGGCCTTTACGACATGAAACGGATGCTCGAAGTTGTGGCTGGTGGAGAAAAAGAGTTAGCTCGAAAACCCATGGCAATTTTTGACACGTGTCCCTCAGCACCTTTAAAGTGGAGTGAACTCCTTTCCCAAAACTTGATTGACTGCGCCAAGTTTCGTATACCAGCTGAAATCCTTCCGATGCCACAGCTTGGTGCTACAGGACCAGCGACGCTAGCTGGGTCTCTGGTTCAGCACAACGCAGAGTTTCTTAGTGGTCTCGTGATGGCGCAATTAACCAATCCGGGAGCCCCAGTAATTTATGGCGGTTCGCCAACGACTTTTGACCAAAGATACCTCACAGCTCGTCTCGGAGCCATAGAGACCATGATGCTTGGCTGCTCCTACGCCCAAATTGGAAAATATTATGGATTGCCAACTCACATGTACCTTGGACTTAGTGACACAAAAGTTATTGATGCACAATGCGGTTTTGAATCTGGAATTGCAATAACTCTTGGAGCGCTTGCTGGAATCAATGTGATATCTGGGCCGGGCATGCTAAATTTTGAGAACTGCCAAAGCTTGGAAAAGCTGGTTATTGACAATTCGATTTGCGGTATGGCCCTGCGATTGGTGGACGGTGTCAGAGTTGACGAGGAGACGATGGCTGTCGACTTGATAAGAAAAGTTGGTCCTGGCGGACACTTTTTGGCCGAAAAACACACAATGGAATGGTTTAGGAAAGAGCAACTCATGCCATCCGAACTGATTGATCGACAAGAGTTTAAGGCATGGAAGGCGGCTGGTTCTAAAGATGTCGTTAAAAGGGCAAGAGAGATTGTTAAGAAAACATTGAGAGAACATAGGCCTGAGCCACTAGCATCCGACATTGAGAAAGATTTAGATAACGTAATGAAAGACATAATGAAGCGACATAAGATATCAACTTTGCCTCTAATTCACTGACGACACGCTTGGGCTTATAACTCAAGATTGGAGCACTCAGGACATCATCGCTTTTCCTCTATTACTTCTAACTTCTCGTTGGAGACTTTGAGCTACTTTGCTACAGTCTTTGTTGCCTCTTTGATTGCTTCAAAAGTTTTCTCGAGATCAGCCTTAGTGTGTGCAAGACACGTGTAGAAGGGTTTGCCAGGCTTAACGTAGACGCCTCTGTTAATCAACTCAAGATCAAAGTTCACTCGCTTCTTAGCGTCAGCCTTAGCGGTGTCTCGGTAGTTTCTAATCTGTTTCTGTGGAGTGAACAGGCACTGAAACATGGAGCCCACACCAGTCGCCTGAGCGGCGATCTCGTAGTCCTCGAAAACGTTATTCATACATTTCTTAACCTCTTCAGCGACCCAGTTTATGTGGTTGTATACTCCTGGTTTTTCCAGCACCTCAATAGTGGCTAAACCCGCCGCAAGCACTGCTGGGCATCCACTGAAGGTTCCAGTGTGAAACAAGTGATCGTATGGATACTTAGATCCTACTGGAGACATTACTGCCATAATTTCAGCTTTGCCAGCGAATACGCCGGCTGGAAGTCCGCCCCCAACTATTTTCCCTAGAGCAACCATGTCTGGAATTACTCCAAAGTATTCTTGGGCTCCTCCGAGACCTAGCCTAAAGCCCGTCATGACTTCATCGAATATCAACACTATTCCATTTTCTTCTGTTAAGGTTCTTAAACCCTTCAGGAAATCCGTGTCTGGGGTTAAGAAGCCTCTTGCAACAGGTTCAATAATTATGGCTGCTAGCTCGTTCCCATGTTTCCTGACTAGTTTTTCTGTGCTAGGCAGGTCATTGAATGGTAGGACCAACGTGTTTTCAAGAATATGGCGGGGAAGACCGGCAGAATTTGAAACGGGGATGGGTGCATAGTCTGGGCCAGCTTGGTCGAGGGGTGGTGTTATGCTTATTGTTACTGAATCGTATGCCCCGTGATAGTGACCCTCAAACTTTGCTATTTTTTCCCTTTTTGTATATGCTCTTGCTGCCCGTATTGCGTGTAGAGTGGCTTCAAGTCCAGAGTTTGTGAATCTAACCATTTCAGCGCATGGAACAAGGCTCTTTATCTTGTTCGCCATTTTTACTTCAATTTCGTTAGGGGTGCCGTATACGGTAGTTCCTCCTTCGTCAAGCTGTTTTTTAATTGCTTCCACAACTGCTGGATGTCCATGTCCAAGAATTAATGGGCCGAAACATAGGCAATAGTCAATGTATTCGTTGCCATCTACATCGTAGAGTTTTGATCCCTTAGCTTTTTTCATAAAGATTGGGTATGGGTCGAAGTATTTGACGTTGGCTGTTATTCCGCCGGGTATCACTTTTGATGCTTGTTGCCAAAGCTTTTCAGAAGTGGGTGTGCGTTTTCTATAATCAGCTTTAGGGTCTTTCATGAACTTAGCACCTTTCATGAGTGTATCTTACCCATATATTAAAAACTTGGGAATGAAATTGTTGTTTCCTCTTCACCAAAACCGAAAATGTCAAGAACCGCCTCTTTCTCTTCGCTCAGACATCCCTCATTGTCATCTTGAAAAACTAAAGCGGTTTGTCCTAATGTAGCATCATCCTTTTTTCGTATTTTTTAAGATGGTCGGCTGCTTCTCCGATGTCCATGAAGAGCTTATCGACCCTCTCCACATCTTCGACGGTTACCCTTTCACGCTTCATTGTCTTAGCGTTCTGGGCGGCTAGACTTAGCAGTTGAACCGCGTATCGCAGGGAGCTCTTGGATCCAGCTTCAGTGAGTCTTTCCAAAGCGTCATCCTCTATTTTCACCTTCTCTTCATTGGATCGTATATGCAATATCTCTCTGATGCTATCTGGATCGTACTCATGGGTCCCGATAATCACGGAGCGGTCGATGAGATCCAGAGGGAAGCCCATAGGACTCTTAACGTCTGTTCCTCGAATGGTGGTGACACCTCTGTTGGTGGCCAAGATGATGATGGGCACCAACTCGCTTTCCATAGCTCTCCCTAGGAAGCTGAAGGCCTCTAGGTCCAGCAGGTGCGAGTCGTCAATAAAGAAGACGCCAGGGTGAATGAAAGCTTCTCCCTCATCAACCATCTTCTTCACGGATTCATCCACCGCCGTGCGGATCTCGGTGTCGATCTCCCTGGTCTCGGCTCCGCCCAAGAACAGGGAGAAGAGACCGCCTCCCATCCTGCTTCGGGCGTTGATCTCATCCATGTCCGCAAGCGTTAGTGTGTACACGAACTCCTTGTCTTTCAAGACTTCGCCGGCTGGTCTCGGCACTTTCCTTCGGGTGTCCACATCGTAGGCCTTGCCCTTGGCGCTCTCCAAGCTCAGGCCTAGGTCGGCTACTCTCCCAGATTCAGCGTCGATCTGCACCACGCTTCCCTCCGAAATGCCCTGTTGGATGATCTGCTGAGCTATTGAGGCTCCAGCCTCAATGGTCTTCTCCTCTTTAGTGGTCGTCAATGTAAGTCGAATGCTCTCAGGTATCTTCTGGTAGGGGTTATAAGGGTGGGAGGTGGTTCTAATGTCGACGCTGGTTATCTCGCCTTCATATATCTTTCTCATCTCGTGGATTTCCACGCCGATGCACTTTCTTATGGCCTCGATGAGGATCTCTGTCTTCTTCCGCTCACTGCTATAGACCTCGCTTCCGCTCATCTGTATGAAAGGAACGTTGGCGCCCAGCTCCCTAGAGATGGCAACGGCAATAGCGGTCTTTCCGGTGCCCGGGGGACCTGCGAGGATTACGGTTTTTCCGCTTAGTTTTCCCTCCTTGATCATCTGAACCACTAGGCCAGCTGCTTCCCTGGCCTTCTCCTGGCCCACCATCCCGTCCTTAACCTTAACAGCCTTCAAGTTTTTGTCTAAGCCGAGACCCTTGATGTGGGTGTGAGTTCCTATGCGCTCAAAGCGGCGGGCTTTTGTTGGCACTTCCTTTATAGTCGCCATGAGAATTTCCTCTGTTCAGAATTCTTCCTTGCCCTCTTCCTCCTCTTCAGGCCACTCCTCTTCCTCAGTTTCTTCCTCTTCCCATTCTTTGCTCACGGTTCTTTCCTCCGAAATTTAGCTCAGCGCAAGCTTAAACTTAAGATTTTCTTAATAAATTTTTCGAATCTCCTAAAATTTTAAGGATAAGTTTCCATAGAGCGGGCGACTGGCTAGCTAGCTCCGTATGCGTTCCGCCGACCCAGCTAAGTGAGCCACTTTTTCTTCCACGTAGGTCCAAAATTCCCTTTCTAATTTTTCTAACGCTTCCTTAGCTCTCAAACTCCGAAGGACGAGATAGCCTCCACCAAACATTTTCGTGAGTATCCCCAATCGAATAGAACCCCACGCGCGTTCACTAGCAACAATTTCCACAACAAAATCGTTTGGATTCCCAAGAATCTTCGCCGTCATGGCATCACGCATATTACGGACACGTGGCGGCGCCCACCGAATTGCATACCCTCCAGCTAACTCATCTTTCTCGGTTGAAAAACCCCGGTCCTTAAAGAAATCTTCAACATATTCGCTTAACAACGCCAAATTAACGTTCTTTTCCGTCCATCGCCTTTGCATTTTCAAGGAACACCCAACATGCTCAACAACTCAACTTGATTTAAGAATTTCGCCGATTATTCCGCAATTAAACTTGTTATTTTAATAGCTTTGATTTCGACGCCTGTTGAAACCAAGAAAACGGTTAAATACGTTTAATAAAAATGAGGAGAAGGATTAGGGGTTGGTCTAATGAAAAAAGAGATTGTAAATAAACTGATGAACTCTGTTACGAGTTGTGATGTGGAAGGCGCAGTAAAAACGGCTGAGGAAGCCCTTAAGGCTGGCGTGGATCCCGTTGATGCCATTGAGAATGGACTTGCTAAGGGAATACGGGTTGTCGGAGATCGATTCGGAGCTGGAGAGGCTTTTCTAACAGAGCTAATGATTGCAGCGCAGGCTATGAAGCAAGCTGTGGCAGTCTTAGAACCCGCTATATCCAAACGCGCAAAGGCTGCGAAAAAAGCTCTAGCCAAGGTTATGATTGGCACTGTGGAAGGAGATATACACGATATTGGAAAGACCATTGTAACCACCATGTTATCGGTAGAAGGTTTCGACGTGGTTGACTTAGGTGTCGACGTCCCCGTGGAAACATTCGTTAAGAAAGCGAAAGAAGAAAAACCCGATGTCATCGGAATGTCTGCATTAATGACAACCACCATGCTGAAAATGGCAGATGTAATAAAGGCTCTTGAGAAGGAGGGCTTAAGGAGAAAAGTTAAGGTAGTGGTTGGTGGAGCACCAACATCAAAAGATTGGGCTGAAGAAATAGGTGCAGATGGCCACGGCGGAGACGCCATGGAAGCTGTGAAAATCACAAAGGAATTGGTAGGAACCCACTAAATCTCAAGAACAGCGATGTTAACTGGAGAGAAACTAAAGTGTGGGGCTTCCCTAGAGAAACTCAAAAAATAAGCTTTTCCGTGCTATCAAAGGATGATTTAGAAGCAATCCATTGGGCTACCCTAGACGTTTTGGAAACAACAGGCATCAGAGTTCACAGCGAAAAATGCCTTAGAATTTTAGAGGGAGCAGGGTGCTCCATTGACCATAAGAATCACTTGGCATTGATCCCCTCCCATCTCGTTGAGGAGGCACTAAAAAAGAAGGCAAGAATCATAAGATTATGTGCTCGAAATCTCAAATATGACGCAAAATTAGATGGCAGGCACGTTTATATCACAACCGATGGCAACGGAACTACAACATACGACCCCAACACTGGACAAAGGAGAGCATCAACAAAAGATGATATCGCCAAGTCCGCAATCATTGCAGACGCACTTGATGAGATCCACATTTACTGGCCCATGGTGAGCGCCCAAGACTTTCCTGGACACATCAGACATTTACATGACCTTGATGCATGCTTCGCCAACACAGAGAAACATGTTACATTCGAAACTACAATGCGGCCAAAGGAAGCTCTGTACCAAATAGAGATGGCCAAAGCAATACTTGGAAGCAGAGAAGAACTCAGGAAGAGACCCATAATATCTTCTCTTCACTGTACAAACGCCCCTCTTCAACTTCATGGCGAATGCATCGAAGCAGCTCTGGAATTCGCCAAAGCTGGTGTGCCAACAATGTTTTTCGGAATGCCCCAACCAGGAGCAACAGGACCAGTCACGCTTGCGGGGTCAATCGTTGTTAACAACGCTGAAGTGTTAAGTTGCCTCGTGATAGCTCAACTTGCCTATCCTGGTGCTCCAGTGATCTACGGTGCAGGCATAGCAGCCTTCGACATGAAGGCTTGCATGCGCGCTGGAGGAGGTCCAGAACACGGATTAACCGGCGCTGCCCTGGGTGAGCTGGCAAGATACTACGGCATGCCATGCATAGTAGGCGGCTTTGTTTCAACGGCAAAAACTCCCGGAGCGCAGGCGAGCTATGACAAGTTTACAAGCGGATTTCCACAAGTTTTCTCTGGCTGCGACATGATCACCGGAATTGGATTACTCGACGACTGTACAACTCTTCAACTTGAACAAATTGTGATCGACGCGGAAATTGTAAAAATAGTCTTCCGACTTGCACAGGGCATAGAAGTAAACGATGAGACATTAGCTCTCGACATAATCCGGAAGGTTGGACCAGGCGGCAACTTTCTAGCCGAGAGGCACACGTTAGATCACTTAAGAAAGGAACATTTCATACCCGAGTTAACTGACAGACGGTCATACGAAGCATGGCTTAAAAATGGCGCGAAAGACATTGTAAAGAGAGCAAAAGAAAAAGTGAAAATGATACTTGAGAAACACCGACCGGAGCCGTTGGAAAAGGACGTTGCAGAAGAGATTAGAGAAATCATAAAGAGGGCTGACAAAGATCTTTTGCCATGAATTTATGCCCTGCTAAACAGTTAGTTTCACATCTAATTTGACGTTTATGAGTATCCCTATAAGTCAATTTAAAAATAATAATTGAGACACCTTTAGAGTAAAAATGGAGGAATAACTTTGGCAGAGAAAAAGAGGCCCGCAGCGTATTTTTGGGAAGGCAACGAAGCTTGCGCTGAAGCAGCTGTTGTAGCTGGATGTCGATTCTTCGCTGGCTATCCCATCACTCCAGCCAGTGAAATCGCTGAGCACCTAGCATGGAGACTCCCACAGGTTGGTGGAATCGCTGTCCAGATGGAGGATGAGATGGCTTCTCTTGGCGCGGTTATCGGAGCTAGCTGGGCTGGAGCTAAGGCGATGACGGCTACTTCTGGTCCGGGCTTCAGTTTGATGCAGGAACTTATCGGCTACGCCTTTATGACTGAAACTCCATGCGTTGTTGTAGATGTTCAGAGAGCCGGCCCTAGCACGGGTCAGGCTACGAAGTGCGGTCAAGGCGACGTTATGCAGGCGCGCTGGGGCACTCATGGAGATTATATTTCCATAGTCTTGTCGCCAAATTCTGTCCAAGAAATGTTTGATTTAACCATCCGCGCGTTTAACTTAGCTGAAACCTATCGAACGCCCGTGGTGTTATTAGCAGACGAGATCATTGCACACATGAGCGAACAGGTCGTCATTCCACCATCTAACAAGATAAAGATAATGAATCGGAAAAAGCCGAAGCCAACGGATGAAGCGTTTTTCAACGGTGGAGATATAGCGCCTATGCCTTCAGTGGGCGAAGGCTACAACGTGTCCGTAACGGGATCAACCCACAATGAACAAGGCTATCGCTTCACTGCAGACAGAGCCGTACATGAGAAACTGGTTAAAAATCTGGTTGGAAAGATCAGAAACAACGTTGAAAAAATCGTGGATTCTGAGAGCTACAATGTTGACGATTGCGATGTCGGAGTTGTCTCCTTCGGATGCACCTCCCGAGCGGTATATGAAACCGTTGAGCTAGCGAAAGAGAAAGGCATCACTGTTGGATATGTTCGCTTGAAGACCGTTTGGCCTTTTCCAGAAGAGGTTGTGCATAACATGGCCAAAAAAGCCAAGGCTATTGTTGTGCCAGAACTGAACATGCGAGAAGTTTTTTACGAGGTAGAAAGGGTGGTACAGGGCGCTGTTCCAGTCATCCCATTGAACAAGGTTGGCGGCGGAGAAATGATAACACCTGAAGAGTTATTAGGGGAAATCGTTAGGAGCGTGTAAAAGTTTGACTGAAGCGTTCACTATTCGAAAATACTTAAGAGACATAGCGCTTCCCTTCTGCGCGGGCTGCGGCTGCGTAACAATTATGAGCGACTTTCTTAGAGCAGTCCACGAACTCGGTCACAAAGACTTAAGCAAATTCGTTTTCTGCAGTGGCATAGGTTGTTCAGCGTGGATTCCATCCCCCCACTTCAAGGCTGACTCCCTCCACACAGCGCATGGAAGAAGCATACCTGTTGCAACAGGCATTAAACTCATGCGTCCAGACTTGAACGTTGTCGTTTTCGGTGGAGACGGAGACATCGCCGGAATTGGACTGAGCCACCTAGTCCACGCCGCTCGCAGAAACTTGGACATTATGGTCGTCATGGTGAACAACATGATTTACGGCATGACTGGCGGGCAGGTTGCGCCAACAACCCCGCTTGGAGCAAAAACCACAACCACCCCGTATGGAAGTTTCGAACACCCATTGGACGTATCCCCTCTTGTGGCAACTGCAGGCGCCTCCTACGTTGCCCGCTGGACCACAGCACATGGCGAGCAGTTGAAAGAAGCCATGAAGAAAGCTCTTACAACTAGGGGTTTCGCCTTCGTTGAGGCGGTGAGCCAGTGTCCTACGGCATTTGGGAGGAGGGCTGGATTTAAAGATGTGGCGGAAATGGTCCGATGGTTTAGAGAAAACTCTATCCCACTTGAGGAGGCAGAGAAGATGGCTGCGGAAGACCTCGCGAAGAAAATCGTTGTGGGAGAATATGTGCGCAGAAAAATTCCCACGCTCACAGAGTCCTTATACAGAACAATACGGGAGGCAGAAAAGAGTGCAAAAACAAACTGAAGTGAGAATCGCTGGACTTGGCGGACAAGGCATCGTGTTGGCAGGAAAAATTCTTGGGAGAGCCGCCGTCTACGATGGAAAGCGGGTAGTTCAAACCCAAAGCTATGGAGCCGAAGCTAGAGGAAGCGCTGCAAAGAGTGAAGTTATCATAGCTGACGAAAGAATTGGCTTCCCAATGGTCAGAAAATGCGACGTCTTAGTAGCAATGAGCCAAAGCGCTCTCGACAAATATCTCAAGGACTTAAAGGAAGTCGGAACCCTCCTAGTCGATGAAAGCATGGTTAAAGAAGTGCCAAAAATCAAAGCAAAAGTTTTCATGGTTCCAGCAACCGAAACTGCAGAGACCAAACTTAAATCTAAAATTTACGCCAACGTGGTCATGTTAGGAGCTTTAACGAAAATACTCAGCATGGTCAGTCAACGAGCGGTTGAAAAGGCAATAACCGAAAGCGTTCCTAAAGAGGCACAAAAAGTTAACATTCAAGGGTTCAGAATCGGCTTAGAGCTTGTCAGACAGTGACAGCTCTCTAGCAAAACTCAACAACAGGTCCCTCTTCAGCTTGCGCACAATACTTATTAGGGGGTTTATGTTGTAACAGATAACTTCTAGGTGAGGAGAATGGTTGGTTATCCAAAGATTGTTGTTACTCCACCAGGACCAAAAGCAAGAGAACTTATAAAGAAAGACGAAACTTTCGTTTCCCAATCCTATGTCCGTTTCTATCCCTTAGCCATCGAGTCTGGTAAGGGTTGTATAGTAAGGGATTTGGATGGAAACGAGTACATCGACTTCAACTCGGGACTTGTTTGTCTAAACGTGGGACACTGCCATCCAAAGGTTGTGGACGCAGTAAAGAAACAGAGCGAGAAGTTTCTGTCCTACTCTAACACAGACTTCTATTACCGACCAGCCGTGGACCTAGCTGAAAAGCTGTGTGAAATAACCCCGGGACAGTTTGATAAGAAGGTTTACTTTGGAAACAGCGGAGCAGAGGCTGTTGAAGCGGCTGTAAAGCTTTCAAAGTGGCACACACGCAAACAACGATTCATCGCCTTTATCAGCGCCTTCCACGGACGAACCTTGGGTGCCCTGTCTTTCACGGCGAGCAAGCCTGTTCAAAGAAGGTACTTCTTCCCACTGGTTCCAGGGGTCACACACGTGCCCTACCCAAACTGTTACCGTTGCGCTTTTAAATTGTCGTATCCAGACTGCGACTACTGGTGTGTAGACTTCATCGATGAGATGGTTCTTCAAAAGTATGTCCCCCCTGAAGAGGTTGCCGGCATTCTTGTTGAGCCCATTCAAGGGGAGGGAGGCTACGTGGTTCCGCCTCCAGAATACTTTCAACGTCTCAAGAGGATCACTGACAAATACGGGCTGCTTTTCATTGACGATGAGGTTCAAGCGGGAGTAGGTAGGACAGGGCGCTGGTTCGCCATTGAACACTGGAAAGTGGAGCCTGACGTCGTTTGCATAGCCAAGTCCATCGCCTCTGGGCTGCCTTTAGGTATAATTGTGTCACGGGCTCGCCTTATGAACTGGGAGGGAGGTTCCCACGCCTCCACTTTTGGCGGAAACCCTGTGTCTTGCGTCGCCGCACTAGCCTTGATAGATGTCATCAAAGAGGAAAAACTCCTTGAAAACGCAACTAAACAAGGCAACTACATAATGAAAAGGCTAGGAAACCTAAAAGACGAGTGTGAAATCATTGGCGATGTGCGGGGGAAAGGGTTGATGATTGGCGCTGAAATCGTTGAAGATAAAAAGACGAAAAAACCAGCAAAAGAGAAGGCGTCGGAAATCATGTTGAGGTGTTGGAAGCGCGGAATCGCCATAATAACCTGCGGCGTGTCAACGCTAAGGGTAGCGCCTCCCCTAATAATAACAAGAGAACTCGTTGATGCTGCCTTGGATATCGTTGAAGACGTGATCAAAGAGGTTGATAAGGAACCGAAACATTAGACCTCTCTTTTTGAAGGCTCCTTCATCTTGAAAAGGATTATGGGAAGAACTACTAACAATAGCGCTACTGAAATTAGAAATGGAAAATGCAGAGCAACTTTTTCGTACATGAAACCCCCTACGGTGGTCATAAGAGCCGTGGTGATACCGTAAACCAACATTAAAGTTGCTATTACATTCCCTCTTTTCGATCTTGGAATCAAGTCAGCTTCAAAGGCTGGAAGAGCACTGCCACTGGCTGCAATAGCTAGCTGGATAAGTGCATAGGAACTCATTGCAGAAAACGTCGTGAGCCAGGTGTAAGGAGGAGTCATAACCCAGAGCAGGATCGAAAAGATGAATATGCCATTGGACAAAATCAACACTTTTCTTCTTCCAATCTTATCAGTAAGTATGCCCATGGGCATTGCGCCAATCAAGTAAACAGCTTGTGATGCCATGAATATTATCCACCAATTATCGTAGATGCCAAAAAAATCCTTGGCGAACACTACGAAGAAAGGAAAACATCCATAAGATGCAAAATCAAAAACTACATGGAGCGCCAATAGAAGCGGGGCACTTTTAAAAATGAATTTGAGAGCATCCAGATACTCTGTCTTAAACCCTCTCCAATGTTCTGAGGAATCTTCATCTTTGGAGTTGGTTTCCCTTTTGGGGAGGGATTCTTTTAGAAAGAATAGCCGTAGGAAGGCTGCTATTAACCCTGAACCGGCAGCCATCAGGTAAAGGATTCTCATTCCATCCCTGATATCCATAGTTAGCACGAAGTATCCTGCTATACTCGGGGTGAACACAGCGGCTATACTTGGAAGAAGATTTGATAGGGCATAGCCTTTTCCTCTTTTTTCAGGTGGAATACTATCTGCGAATGCAGCCATGAGGGCGGGTTGATAGATTAAGGTCAGGTTAGAAAGTATTGCCGCAACTAGGATCCACTGCCAACTTTGAGCGAAAGCGTAGGGCAGGTAGGTTAAAGCGGCGCCAAAAGACATGATGGCGATGACCCATTTTCTTCCAAACCTATCTGCAATAAATCCGCCAGGAATGCGGGTGAGACAAAGAACGGCTGTGGAGATGCCGTAGATTGCGCCCATTATGAATGTGTTGGCTCCTAAAGCGCGAATATACTCTGGCTCATAAGTATATACCATGATCATGGCCGGAGTCCAGAATACCCAGCTGAGAGTTAGAACTAGTAGATTTCCTCTAAAGTATGAGAAGTTCTCCCTCAACTTCTGGAACCATGCCAAACTCGTTCACCGTTTACGGAACTTTAAGCTTGGGGAAACGATACAGTTGACAGCACAATTTAGCTTTTATTGAAGCACACTGCGCTTCATTTTTTCTTCGAGCGTCACTGGTCTCATTGAAATTGGCAAACAGAATGGTTGTTAAGGTTGTGCAGTGGACATCGCATATTCTTTCAGCTTTTTCTCATATACGGTTCTAGGCGTGTAGCCCATGGAACTCACGTAGGTGTTGAAATCAATCACGTTCTTACCCTGTTCCACGGCAAGCGATTGAATCTTCCTCAGCTCTTCACCAGCCATACAGTAGCAAGGAGCGTAGCCAGGAGAGTCTTGAAAAGTGAAAACTTCGTTGTAAAGCATCTTCTTGGACAAGCCCGCTTGCTCGTGAGCCCAATTAATGAACTCTGCGGCGCTTTGTTTACCCATGTTGATGCGTACGTCTCCTATTGCCCGAAGAAATCGCAGTAGACGCCACTCCATAACTATGAACTCGGTCTCTAGCACGAATGTGTTTAAATCTTCAACAGCTCTGAGTGCGTCTAAAAGTTCCTTCTCATCCCGTGTAAGCTCTTTCTCCTTTTTTCTCACCAGCTGTTTCAGCAATGAAATGAACTCTACTTCCCTGAAGAATGAAATAGCCTCGCTGACCTGCAGTCCCGTGGCAACGTCTAGCAACTCTGTTAAAGCTGGCTTAGCAGCGAAGTTGGTGACCGAATTGGAGTGGTTTATGCAATGCCCATATTCCTCATGAACAATACTTAGAATTAAGTCTGAGGCACTAGCTGGCGCTGATCTTTTGGGATCAGTTGTGATAAAGAATACGTTGAAGGGTTTCTCTGTTAAGGTGTTAAACCAGCCTGCAGCCGCGGATGGGATGAGACTTACAAGATAAGAAGGTGTCTCTACAACTCGAGTATCGTATGCAGGCGTTATTCTCACTAAGTGACTCTTAACAACCTTCTGTAACTTTTCCCGTATGTTAAGAACAAACTTCACGACTCTAGATTTCTCCATGTTACGCCTCTTCGTCATTTCGTCGACTACCGATTCAACTTTTGCCTCTACACCATACATTCTGGCCAGTTTCTCCGTAATTTCCACCAGTCTTGGCAATTCTTCCCTTAACCATCGCAACGCCTTGTCTTCAATCTTATTTGCGGTTTCAGGATAGTCATAGAGGTCCTTCAAGAGTTTTGGGTATATCTCCTTCCGTCCAATATCGCCTCGTTCTCTTTCTAGGATTGGAAAAACCTCTTCAAAACTTCCTTCTTTCACACCCTCCACGTAGAACGCCTTTATGTAATCGTCCACCGTTCCTTTGAGACGATGCATTTCCTCTCGCAATTGCTCGTTTTCTGTCTCGTTACGAATTGTTTCTAGGATTCCTAGCAAGCTGTTTCCTCCATAACATGTGATAGCTCGTATCTCGATTGGCCACTTCTTTTTAGTCAGTCTCTCCTTCGAAACCTCCAGCACCTTTTTCGCATGAGATGTTAAGGAGAGCATGTGTTCAACTTTGATTCCCTCCTTCACTAGGTGCCCGTAGAACGTCCAAAGTATGCTTTCCAAAGCCATGTATGGTTCTTCAAAACGTAACCCAGTTTCCAAACACTGCAGAAATTTCTTTTGCACCGTGTCCTCTGCGCGTGCCTTCAACTTTGCAATCTTTTCTAACATACGCTTCACGTTTCTTTCAGTTGGCACAAACAATTTACCGGCGTAGTCGTCTAAACCAGCTGTAAACGCGCTCGACGGGTTCAGTTCCTTCCAAAGTCCGAAAATTTCCTCCTCGGTCTTGCTCTGCGGTATTTTCACAACTTTCACGCTCCTTGATCCATTCTCTCTCTAAGAGGAACCTTAAAAGCCTTAATGAATATCTGTCTTATGTTGGACAAGAAAACGTTATAGAATTGGTTTTACGATATAAAAACGGTGTTTGGTTGAGTCGTTGGGAGATACTAAGTCGAAGCGAGATTGAAGACACCCATTATGCATCGTTAGAAGTTCTCGAAACCGTAGGTATGGTTGTACGAGAAGAAACTTCGCTCAAACTGCTCGAAGAGGCCGGGGCGGATGTGGATCCTAAGAGGCAACTCGCGAAGATTCCTCAGCACCTCATTCAAGAAATTCTCAGAAAAATCCCAAAGGGAGGGAGGAATCACTATGGGAGAAAACCTGAATACGATGTGAAAACGGGTGAACATGTGTGTTTCAGAGCAGGTAGCCCTGTACCATATACTTATGACATCAACACAGGTGAGCATAGGTTTGCGACTAAAAGAGATTTGGAGGAGACTGTTCGACTGATGGATGGGTTGAGCAACGTTCACATATGCTTTCAGCCGTATACTATCAGCGATGTGCCAGCGGAAGTCATGCCTCAACATACGGCAGAGGTGATGCTGAAAAACACGGAAAAGCCAGTTGGCATGGTAACTTTTGGGCGAAAAGGTACGAAAGACTTTATCATGATGGCGGCGGCAGTTGTAGGGGGAATGAAGGAACTCGTTAAAAGACCCATAATAGAAGTGTGTTGCGAACCTACAAGTCCTTTGCAAGTTGATCGACTTCAACTTGAAATGCTAATAGAGTTTGCGGTGCACAAGCTTCCAATAGAAATTGCTGGTATGCCCACTGTGGGTTCCACGGCGCCCATGTCACTTGCTGGGACGTTAGTCCAGGCTAATGCTGAACACTTAGGCATGATGCTAATTGCTCAATTAGTTAATCCCGAAGTCCATGTCCAAGTTAACGCGATGCCAGGCATCATGGATCCGAGGACTGGAATTAGTACTTACGGGGCAATCGAGCGCATGTTATTACAAGTTGCAATGATTCAGCTTTACAGATCACGCTATGGGATAGAAGTCTTCGCAAGCGGAGGTGTATGCGACTCAAAAATATCTGATGAACAGGCTGGATACGAGAGAATGGCGAATATGTTGTTGCCAGCCTTGGCTGGAACTCATGGAATCACCAGTCTAGGCAATCTAGAGTCGTATTTAACCGTCAGCCCAGCACAACTGGTGATAGACAACGAGATAGCTGGTATGATACTAAGAGGTCTGAGCGGGATCGAAGTTAATGATGAAACCCTTGCTGTAGATGTGATTAAAAGAGTTGGACCTGGAGGTCATTTCCTCAGCGAGAAGCACAGTCTGGATCACATAAAAGAACTTTACATTCCAGAGCTCGCTGATAGGAAAACGAGAGGCGAATGGCGAGATGCCGGTTCGAAAGACATATTGCAGAGAGCTAAGGAGAAAGCCAAGAAGATCTTAGAGACCCATAAGCCAGAGCCCCTTGAAAAAGAAGTCCAAGAAGAGCTGAGTAAGATAGTGCGAGAGGCTGAAAGGAAAGCCAGCAAGCACTAATTGTTCAACAATTACCCCTTATTACTAGAAAAAAGTTCGACTAAGCTTTTTCCGGTTGTGTTCAATTTACTCAGCTTACATTTCACAGACATGAACTTCGCAGAAAGAGCAAGGTGCGTCATAAATATATAAGGTGGGCTAGTTGAAAGACCACTGGAGGAGTAGAGTATGAGCAAAGAAAAACCAACTGTTTATCCATACATCCCAAACTCTGTGTCCACAGTAAAGAATCAGATGCTTAAAGAGGTTGGAGCAAAGAGCGTGGAGGACTTCTTCAAGGATATCCCTTCGAAACTGAGACTCAAGAAAAACATGGATTTGCCCAAACCTCTCTTGTCCGAACAGTCTTTAAGGAGGCACATAGAAGGGGTACTTTCGAAAAATAAGACCTGCCAAGAGTATCTCAACTTCTTGGGAGCTGGATGCTGGCAACATTATGTTCCGGCGGTGTGTGATGAGGTGAATCAGCGAGGTGAGTTCTTAACAGCGTACGCAGGCGAGCCCTATGATGATCATGGAAGGTTTCAGGCGCTTTTCGAGTACGTGAGCATGATGGGAGAGCTTCTGGAAATGGATGTTATGAACGTTCCGACATATGACTGGTTGCAAGCAGCTGCTACTTCCATTCGTATGGCGTCAAGGATTACAGGCCGACGCGAAGTATTAGTGTCTAGAACAATAAGTGCCGATAAATTATCCAAAATCCAAGACTATTGCAAGCCTGAAATAGAGGTCAAACTACTAGACTATGACTCTAAGACCGGGCAACTAGACCTCAATTCTCTCAAGGTTAAGATTTCCTCAAAGACCGCCGCCGTCTATTTTGAGAATCCATCCTACCTCGGTTTTATTGAGGCTCATGGAGATGAGATCTCTGAGATAGCCCATGACTATGGAGCGATAAGCATTGTCGGGGTTGATCCGATCTCGTTAGGAATCCTGACTCCTCCGATTGAGTATGGTGCGGATATAGTATGCGGCGACTTGCAACCACTTGGTATGCATATGCAATTTGGTGGCGGTCACGCTGGGTTCATCGCCACTAGGGATGAAGAGAAGTATGTAATGGAATATCCTTCCAGGCTGTTTGGAATAGCTCCGACTTCAGTTGAGGGAGAATATGGATTCGGTGACGTTGCTTATGAGAGGACCTCTTTCGCGTTAAGGGAGGAGGGAAAAGAGTTCGTGGGCACAGCCGCTGCTCTGTGGAGCATAACGGCTGGTGTTTACCTAGCACTCATGGGGCCTCAGGGTATGCGCGAAATTGGAGAGAGCATCCTGCAAAGATCGCATTACGCTATGTTGCTGATATCTAAAATAAAGGGCGTGAAGTGCCCCGTTTTCCAGTCAACGCATCTCAAGGAATTCGTAGTGAATTTTGATGATACCGGTAAGACGGTTGCGGAGATCAATAGAACTCTGTTGAGGCGTAAGATATTCGGTGGAAAAGACCTAACAAAAGAATTTCCGGAGCTCGGGAACAGCGCACTTTACTGCGTTACTGAGGTCCATGCCAAAGATGACATTGATAGGCTAGCAAATGCACTGAAGGAGGCAGTTGAATAAGATGGAAGACATAACCAAGAAACGATATGCTGATGGAAAACCAAAACTAAGGCGGTTTCATCAAGCCAAGTGGGATGAACCAATAATTTTTGAATTGAGCAACGAAGGAGAGAGAGGCATCCTCATACCAGAAGTTGAGGATGAAATAAAAAATGAAATCGGAGATGTTATGTCAACCATACCTGAGAACATGCGAAGGAAACAGCCACCTAGATTAGCAGAACTTTCTCAACCACGAGTATTAAGACACTATCTACGGCTGTCACAGGAAACCTTGGGGACAGATCTAAACATTGACGTAGGACAGGGAACCTGTACGATGAAATACAGCCCAAAGATCAACGAACAACTTGCCAGAATGCCCCAAATGGCGGAAATTCATCCATTACAAGATGAAGAAACTGTTCAGGGCATACTTGAGGTGCTGTACAAGTTCGAACAGATCCTCAAAGAGGTTTCGGGTATGGACCAGTTTTCACTCCAACCTGGTGCTGGCTCCCAAGCTATATACGCGAATGCATCGATCATAAGAGCATACCACAAAGCTCTGGGGGAAGCAAATCAGAGAAATGAAATCATTACGACAATTTTCTCTCATCCCTCAAATGCGGCGTGTGCCAAAACAGCGGGTTTCAAGGTCATAACCCTTTATCCTGATGAAGACGGCTATCCTGATCTTGAAGCATTAAAAGCAGCGGTCTCAGAACATACGGCTGGGCTGATGATAACAAACCCGGAGGACACTGGAATTTTTAATCCAAACATTGAGGAGTTCGTGAGGGTCGTTCACGAGGCGGGAGGATTGTGCGCGTATGACCAGGCCAATGCTAATGGAATATTGGGCATAACTAGGGCTGGGGAGACAGGTTTTGATCTTTGCCACTTTAATTTACATAAGACGTTTTCAGCGCCCCATGGATGTGGAGGACCAGCAGTCGGCGCTATTGGTGTCACCAAAGAACTCGGAAAGTTCCTGCCGGTTCCTGTTATCGAGTTTAATGGTAGTAGATATCGTTTGAACTATGATAGACCCGAGAGTATTGGAAAGGTGAGGTCATTTTATGGCGTCGCACCAGTGGTATTAAAAGCGTATGCATGGGTGATGAGCCTCGGCGCGAAAGGTCTGAAGGAGGTGGCTGAAATCGCTGTTCTCAACAACAATTATTTGCTCAAGAAGTTGTTAGAAATACGAGGAGTAAGTGCACCTTACGCCAAAGGCAAGCGCCGAATTGAACAGGTCAGATATAGCTGGGAGAAATTAACGAAGGATACAGGTGTTCATTCGGAGGAAATTGGGCTTAGGGCTGCAGACTTCGGTGTCCATTACTGGACCAGTCACCACCCATGGATCGTTCCAGAGCCTTGTACCCTTGAACCGACCGAATCATATTCTAAAGGTGAACTCGATGAATACGTTGAAATACTTAGATACGTATCCGAGGAGGCGTACACAAATCCTGAGCTGGTGAAGAATGCCCCTCACAACAGCACTATTCACAAGATCGACCACGCACCATTGGACGATCCATCGCAGTGGGCGATGACTTGGAGGGCGTATCGCGAGAAAGTACATAAGTAGACGTAATAAAGAGCAGTGCTTGGGCGAGAGAGAATTTATGGGCACAAGCGTCGATCAAGGTGAGACAAGAAAATTAGGCTTAGTCGTCAATCCAATTGCGGGGATAGGTGGGAGGGTCGGGCTCAAAGGAAGTGACGGAGAAGAGACACAAAGGAAAGCCCTAGAATTGGGTGCCGTGCCGCAATCGCTAAATCGGGCTATTGAAGCAATGGAGAGGGTCACACCCATGGAAGAAGACCTTCAGATCATAACATACCCCAGTGAAATGGGAGAAGACGCAGCAAAGGAATGTGGTTTTGACCCCGTTGTGGTTGGTTCAATTAGGAAAGGTAAAACAACCGCGGAGGATACTATGAATGCGGCGAAGGAAATGCTGCGTTTGGGCGTGGATCTTCTGCTTTTTGCGGGCGGGGATGGTACTGCAAGGGACATATATGATGCGATTGGAGAAGAAACGTTGGTTCTCGGGATACCCTCAGGAGTTAAGATCCATTCGGCTGTCTTCGCTATAAGCCCCAGAAGCGCTGGAGACCTAGCCGTGCTGTATTTTCGGGGACGATGTGGCATACGGGAGGCTGAGGTCATGGATGTAGATGAGGAAGCTCTTCGGCAGGGCATCGTTTCCGCGAAACTGTATGGTTATCTCAGGATCCCGTTTGAGAAAAGGCTAATCCAAGGTGTGAAGACTCCGAGTAGCGGCGAAGATAAGGAAGCTATGGAAGCGATAGCTTGTGAGATCGTGGATAGGATGAAGGACGATTACCTTTATATTATCGGACCTGGGACGACAACTCGAGCTATCACTTCTAAATTGGGGTTGAATAAGACATTGATAGGTGTGGATGTGGTATCAAAAGGAAAACTAGTAGGCACTGATGTTAATGAGACTCAACTACTGAAGCTTCTAGAAGGAAGCAAAGCAAAGATAATAATTACCCCAATAGGGGGCCAAGGCTACATATTTGGAAGAGGGAATCAGCAAATAAGCCCAGAGGTTATCAAAAGGGTGGGAAGAGATAACATAATAGTTGTAGCTACCCCTGAGAAAATCAATTCGTTGAAGGGGCGGCCTTTTTTGGTCGATACTGGTGATGAGGCGGTCGATAGGATGTTAAGTGGCTATATAAGAGTGGTAACCAGATATAATGAGCAGGTCATCTATAAGATATCATATTAGAGAGGTGACCCTTGATCATGCAAAACTCAGCTGAGCGGAAATCACGTGGTGCATTGAACGGAAAAGTTGCACTGATCACTGGTGGTGCGTCGGGAATTGGGCGAGCCACGGCGCTACTCTTTGCCGGAGAAGGCGCGGCGGTGGCTGTTGTTGATGTAAAGGAACGCGAGGGTCAGGCTGTAGTCCAAAGGATCATGAAAGAGGGAGGACAAGCCATATTTGTGCGCGGCAACGTGACCAGAGCAGCAGACTGCCAGTTAGCCGTGCAGCGGACCATTGAACAACTGGGCAAACTAGATATTCTCTTCAACAACGCTGGCATCATTCGACGCGCTTCGGTGGTGGAGACAAGCGAAGAGGAATGGGATCTTGTGATGGCAACCAACGTTAAGTCGGTCTTTTTACTTTCGAAATACGCTATCCCGATCATGGCTAAAGCAGGCGGCGGCGTAATCATCAACACAGCGTCGGGATGGGGGTTGGTCGGTGGGAGAAATGCAGCTTCATACTGCGCGTCAAAGGGAGCTGTAGTGCTGCTAACTAAGGCCATGGCTGTCGACCACGGCACTCAGAATATCCGCATCAACTGCATATGCCCTGGTAGTACGGATACGCAAATGTTACGCAACGAAGCTCAACAACTTGGCAAACCTTGGGAGCAGTTCCTGGCCGAATCGGCGCAACGTCCTTTGCAGAGGGTTGGTTGTCCAGAAGAAGTTGCTCAAGCAGCATTGTACTTGGCCAGTGATGCATCGTCGTTCATCACCGGCATAACGTTAGTGGTGGACGGCGGTGGGCTGGCAAGTTCAGGATGAGGTGGTAGATTATGCGTGGTTTGAGAGATAAAAGAGTTCTCATTACTGGGGGAGCCAGCGGTATCGGTGCTGAAACAGCGGAACGATTTCTGGAAGAAGGTGCTAGAGTGGTCGTGCTGGACTGCAACGAAGAGGCACTTAGGCGCATCAAGGATGCATTGCCCTCACTGAGCGGCACCCTATGCGCCGATGTGTCAGATGCTGACGCCGTGGCATGTGCCTTCGACGAACTGGACGAACTGCTGGGCGGACTCGACGTGCTGATTAACAACGCCGGGATCAGCGTTCGACACCCCTTTCTAGATATCACGCCAGAGCAATGGCGCAGGGTGATGGACGTCAACCTTAACGGGATGTTCTTCGTTGCCCAACAAGCTGCTCGACGGATGCTGGTGGGCGATGGTGGCGTGATCTTGAACATGGGCTCGACTAACGGGTTAATGGGCTATCCCTTCTACGCCGACTACAATGCTTCGAAGGCGGGTGTTATCGAGCTGACGCGCTCGATGGCACTGGAGTTGGCTCCAAAGGTGCGAGTTAACTGTGTTTGCCCCGGCTTCATACTTACACCGATGCAAGAGGCAGAATACACCCCTGAAATGCTTCGGGCCTTCGAAAGTAAGGTACCTTTGAAGCGGGTGGGGCGCCCTGAAGAGGTTGCGGCGCTCTTCGCCTTCCTAGCCTCTGAGGATGCCGCCTTCATTACCGGACATTATTTCGTGATTGATGGCGGAGAGATTGCAGGTGGACTAGCGAGCCGGTAGGTATTGGGTCAAGGCCATGCGCCCGCAGTGAAGCTTAATCTAGACAAGCTCTGCTCAAAAAAGCTCGAATATTGCCTAAAAAGCCCATTTGAGTGATGGGACCGGCTAGACGTAGCTTTTCATTTAAAATGCAACGGCAGTTACAGTATCTACAGTCTCTACATTTCATTCTTCATCATTATGAAAACCTCGAGCGCATCTAACGAAAGGATTAAGGCTTCTCTGATTATGTATAATTCCTAGAAATGGAGGAGACAGTGTGAAAGAGATAATAGAATGTGCGCCAAACTTTAGCACGTCCGACCCCCTAGTTGTAGAATGCATTCTGAACGAAATAAAAAGGGTTAAAGGGACTTATCTTCTTGATCACACCTACGATGACTACTACAACAGATTAGTAGTTTTCTATATCGGGAATACAAACGCTGTTTATACGTCGGCCCTGAACTCAGCGATAAAAGCGATAGAGCTTATAGACATGAATAAACACAAAGGACAGCATCCCCGC